>Ga0129299_1000270_pt1 | contig 32061 bp, 29 predicted proteins | sample ConPoolayeCmetaG_FD_94477 | JGI IMG/M metagenome (GOLD analysis project Ga0129299, IMG submission 94477) | Hot spring microbial mat communities from California, USA to study Microbial Dark Matter (Phase II) - Cone Pool mat layer C metaG ...
AGGTCCCGGTGTATGTGCTCAATCCCCAGGATCGGGATGGCAACCTGCTGGTCTCTATCAACCTGGGCCTGGAAGGCCAGGACTGGCTGCACGCCCAGCAACTTCTGGAAAGCGGCGAACTGATCGAGGCCGAGATCACCGGCCACAACCGGGGCGGGCTGCTGGTGCGCTTTGGCCGCCTGGAAGGTTTCGTGCCTTCCTCCCATGCGGTCGATCTCCAGCAAGGGCTACGTGGCCCCGAACGCCGCGATGCGATGGACGGGCTGATCGGCAAGAAGATCGGTCTGAAGGTGGTGGAGGTGAACCAGGCCCGCCGTCGCCTGATCCTCTCCCAGCGCGAGGCTCAGCGCGAATGGCGCAGCCGCCAGAAGGAGCGCCTACTGGAAAGCCTGCAAGTGGGCGATGTGGTGACCGGCCATGTGACCGGCATCCGTGACTTCGGCGTATTTGTGGATATTGGCGGGGCCGATGGCCTGATCCACGTCTCCGAGCTGGCCTGGCATCGTGTGCCGCACCCCCGTGACGTGGTCGCTATCGGGGATGAGGTCAAGGTGGTGGTGCTGGAATTGGATCGCCACCAGCAGCGCATCGCCCTGAGCCTGCGCCGCGCCCTGCCCGATCCCTGGCAGACGGTGTTCGAGACGTACCAGATCGGTCAGATCGTGGAGGGCACGATCAGCAACGTGGTGGACTTCGGTGCGTTCGTGGTGCTACCGGACGGCATCGAGGGGCTGCTCCACATCACTGAGATGGCTGACGGCACGCTCACCGAGCCGCATTCTTACGTCAAGCGCGGCGATCAGGTCACAGTCAAGATCGTGCGGATCGAGCCGGATCGCCGCCGGATTGGCTTCACCCAGCTCGGGTTAGACATCACCCGGCCCACTGATCAGGTACGCCCCGAATTGAGGGACGCTGAGGGCGGAGAAGGGCCTTCTGAGCCATCCGCCGCAGACAGCCAGCCCCTCGACGAAGATGCCACCTCGCCACGCAGTGTGGAGACCAACGCTGCAGACAGCGCTGAAGGCGACGCTGAAGACAACGCCGCCTGAACCCCTATCGCCAACACCCAGCCCAAGCACGATCTCAATCCCGCCGCGGCGCGCTCTCCTCACCCCGCTCCAGACGGGCGATCATCCGTTGGACGGTTGCCCGGCTCCGGCGCAGCCCGCGGCGCGAACCGCCGGAGCCACTGGATGCCTCCTGATCGGGCAACCGACCGGCCTCGCCCAACTGGCTCAAGAACTCGCGTGCCACTCTGACTGCTTCCCGCAGCAACAGAAAGCCCATCCCCAGCGCCAGGATGGACAGGAGCGCCACTACCACCAGCAGGACAAAGTCATCCAGCAACATCGTCGAGATGCCCGCCTAATTGACCCCCATCGGCCCGCCTGGGACGGTCTCGATCCCCCGATCCACCTCCCAGGGGTAGATGATCCGCGCATCCGTGATCGCGCCATAGTAGTCGGGCCGCGCCTCAGAGAACAGCGAGCGATAGGGGTTGAAGTGCAGCACACAGGTAGCGGGTCTGCCACCCGCCGCCTCGACCCGCCCGCGCACCGCCGTGATCGTCCGCCCACTGCCCCACACGTCGTCCACGATCAGCACACGCCGCTGATGCAGCAGCCTGTCGTCGGGGAACTGCAGAAACTCCGGCCACGCAGCCAGCGGCTGCGTCCCAATGCCGAGCGGGAAGCGCACCGAGGCCGTCATGACCCAGCGGATGTCCAGCGCCTCGCAGATCATCCCACCAGGGATGATGCCGCCGCGCGTGACGATCACCATCGAGTCAAATGGCCCTGCCTGCCGTAACTGTCCCAGCAGCACATCCATCAGCATATCCACGTCATCCCACGTCAGCAGCTCGTGACGGATCGGTTCTCTGGGCATGGGAACTCCGGTCTACCTCCCCAGAGGGCACACCAAGCTCGTGCATGGCAGGCTTGTGGGTCTACCAAGGGGCTGCTTCCGACAGGGCGGAATGCCGGTTGGATGAGCCTGCGCGTTCATTATACGGGGCATCGTGGTTCACTGTCAAAGACATCGAGATGACAACAGACCTTGCCACCCATCTGCATATTGGACCGCATGGCACGCGATTCGGCCCTATGATACAATGACACAAGCAATGCCTGGAACGCCTTTTCAGTGGCTCGGATGAGGTCAATCAGATGAGTGCTGTTGCTGCCTCGCCCAACGCCCGCGCGCTGATCGCGCGCCGCCTGCGCGCCCGTCGGCTGACCGATCAAGTCGCGCGTATCCTACTGATGGTCACGCTGACCATCACTGCCGCCGTCTACGTGGTCGTGCCCTTCCAGGCGATCACCTGGCTGCAAGGCCCCTTTATAGGCGTACTGCTCGAACCTCCCCACCATGTTAATGGAACCTTCTCGCCGGTGGGCAATGTCTGGAGCGGCTTTGCAGCGGGGCTGGAAGTCGGCGACGAGATCGTGGCCGTAAACGGCGTGCCGGTCGATTCAGCCCGCGACGTCTACGCGGCAATCCGTGGCCTTCAGCCCGGCGACCAAGTGACTCTCGATGTGCGGGGGGCGGGCACACAGACTCACCAGTTAACCGTGCCGGTGATGCGACTCTCCACGCCGGACGTGCTGACGCTATTCGTTGTGCCATACCTCGTGGGGCTGGCCTTCCTGGCCATCGGCCTGTGGGTATACCGCAACCGTCGAGATCAGGACATCGGGCGGGTGTTTATGCTGTTCAGTGCCTCACTGAGCCTGGTTCTCGCCACCACGTTCGACTACTGGACCACTCACACCTTTGTGCGGCTGTGGGCCGCTGCGATCCCTTTTACGGCAGGCACGTTGATGGTCTATGCGCTGATCTTCCCTGCCGAAACGCCCCTGGTATCGGATCACCCAGCGCTGCGCTGGTTGCCGATGGTGCTCTCGCTGGGGGTGCTGGTCTGGGCGCAGGTCACCATGGGCCTGTCCTATGCCGCACAGATGGCGGCCTTTGATCTCCAGTATCGCTTTGGGGGGTTAGCGATCCTGCTGTTCCTGGCCTCCCTGCTGGCCCGGTCGATGCTGGCGGCCTCGCCTGCCGTCCGCGAGCAGAGCCGGCTGGTGATCGGCGGATCGGTTCTGGCCTTTGCTCCCTTCATCGTGTGGATCGCAAACTGGCAGCTTCTATCCATCGTGATTGTGTTTGCCGCATTCTTGCTATTCCCGCTGGCTATCGCCTACAGCATTCTCCAGTACAGCCAACTTGACACGGGCCGCTTGTTGAGTTTCACCGCCACTTATTCGATCATGGCAGCGGCAGTGGTGATCGGATACGGTCTGATCGTGGCCGGGATCAGCTTCCTGACCACCGCCGCGTTTGACGAGATGGCAGTGAACCCCCTGTTGGTGGGTCTGTTAGCATTTGTGCTGGTGCTGGTGTTCCAGCCCGTCCGGGACTGGCTTCAGCGTTTCATCGACCGTTTCTTCTTTCGCTCCCGCACAGAGTATCAGGAACGCCTGACGGCCTTCCGTCACGAGCTGACCCTTGCCAGCGGCCTGGATGAGATTGTCCGCCTGCTCAAGCAACAGCTCCGCGAGACGCTGATGCCGACTCACATCTACATCTTTCTGCGCGACGCGCTCAGTGGCGAGTTCGTCGCGGCAGGCGAGGGTCATCGGCCTGACACCGATATCCGCTTTGAGCCATCCAGCGGTATGGTGCACGCCCTCAGCACCACCCGCGATGTGATCTTCATCGAGCCAGGCCGCCCGCTGCCCCCGGAGATGATCGAGGAACATGCGCGGCTGGCTATTCTTCGCACCCCGCTGATGGCCCCGTTGCAGGGTCAGGACCGTCTGGCCGGCTGGGTAGCCGTGGGAAGCAAGCGCTCCGGCGACCGCTTCACCATGGACGACGTGCGCTTCGTAGAGGCGCTGGCTGAGCAGGCTTCGTTGGCCGTCGAGCGCGCGCAGGTTATCGGCGACCTGGAACGGCGCGTCCGTGAGTTGGACGTGCTCTCGCAGGTGTCGCAGGCGGTCAACTTCACCACCGACCCCAGTGTGCTGCTGGAATTGATCTATACCCAGACCAGCAAGCTGATCGATACTACCAACTTCACCATTGTCCTGCACGATCCCGAAACCAAGACGCTCAGTTATGCCTACTTTGTGGAGCATGACGAGCGCAATGAGCTGCGCGAGGGGGAGCGCTGGCCGGATAATGAAGGGCTGGTCTCGGAGGTCATCCGCACAGGGCGCCCGATCCGCACCAATGACTTTCTGGCCGAATGCCAGCGCCTGAGCATCACCCCGCGCGAGGCCATCCCGCCCTTTGCTTGGATGGGCGTCCCGCTGAATGCTGGCGCGCGCACCCTGGGGGCGATGGTGGTGGCCAGCTTCACCCGCGGCGTCAACTTCACCGAGGATCAGCTCAAGATTTTCTGGGCCATCGCCGATCAGGCCGCCACCGCGCTCGACAAGGCCCGTCTGTTCACCGAGACGGAGACTCGCGCCCGTCAGCTTGCCAGCCTGAACGACATCAGTAAAGACCTCTCCTCGATGCTCGACTTGCAGCCGCTGCTGGAGCGCATTATCAAGGCGGCGGTGGATATTATCGGCACCGAGGCGGGAACGCTGTTCCTGGTTGATGAAGCAACCCAGGAACTGGTCTTCCGGGTGGTGGAGGGCGGCGCACAGAACCTGATCGGCAGGCGGCTCCCCGCAGGCGCCGGGATCGTGGGTGAGGCCGCCATCACCGGCCAGCCAGTGGTCGTTAACAACGTCCTTCAGGATCATCGCTGGTACAGTGATGTGGACCGTGAGACCGAGTTCCAGACCCACGCTCTGTTGGCCGTCCCGCTGCTGATTCAGGACAAGGCAATCGGCGTGCTGGAGGTGATCAACAAGCGCGACGGATCGGCCTTCGACGACGAAGACATATCCCTGCTGACCACCTTTGCCGCCCAGGCATCGGTGGCGATCCAGAATGCCCGCCTGTACGAGGCCACCGATGCCGCGCTTTCTGAGCGCGTGGATGAGCTGCAGAACCTCCAGCGCATCGACCGCGAGTTGAACCGCACCCTGCGCCTCGACCGCGTCGTCCAGATCACCCTGGACTGGGCACTGCGCACCACCGGTGCGGCGGCGGGTGCGGTCGTTATGCTCGGTGCAGGCGGAGAGGGCATTCGGGTGCTGGCCTCCAGCGGCTATCGTGATGGCTTCAAGGGCGTTGTCGAAGACGGGGGAAAGGCTGTGGGCGCGCTGGCCCGAGTCCTTTCGAGCGGTAGGCCGGAGTTTGTGCGCCGCGCCATCGCTGACCCCCATGATATGACCGACACCGGCCTGGGCGCCGAGGCCCAGATCGTCGTGCCGTTGATGCGCGCCAGCCAGCCCGTCGGAGCCTTGATTCTAGAGAGCACCGTCCCCGATCTGCTCGACGATCAGGACTTTGAGTTTACCCAGCGCCTGGTGGAACATGCTGCGGTGGCGATTGAGAATGCCCGTCTGCTTCAGGAGGTTGAGGAAGCCAATCGCTCCAAGACCGAGTTTATCTCCTTCGTGGCCCATGAACTGAAAAACCCCATGACCTCGATCCGCGGCTACACCGACCTGTTGCGCGGCGGCCAGGTCGGCCCGGTCACCGACGTGCAGGCGCAGTTCCTCAGCACGATCCGCTCCAATGTGGATCGTATGACCCGCCTCGTATCCGATCTGGCCGACATGGCCCGCATCGAAGCGGGCCAGTTGCGCCTGGAGATGTCACCGATCTCGGTCAAGGTGGTGGTTGAGGAGACCCTGCGCGGCCTGGCGGGTCAAATTGCGGAGAAAAATCAAGAGTTGATCGTTGAGGTGCCCGACGACCTACCACCCATCATGGCGGACCATACCCGGATGGTGCAGGTGCTCACCAACCTTGTTTCCAACGCGCACAAGTACACGCCTGAGGGCGGCAAGATATGGGTTGGCGCTCAGCGGCTCGTCGCCCCTGTGGATGGGGGCACGCAAGAGGTGATCCACCACTGGGTCAGAGATACCGGCATCGGCATGACTCCCGACGAGCTATCCCAATTGTTCACCAAGTTCTTCCGCTCCCAGCGCGGTAAGGACATGGCGCAAGGCACGGGCCTGGGCCTGAACATCACCAAGAACCTCGTCGAACGCCATGCGGGAGCGATCTGGGTCGAGAGCGAAGTGGGGCACGGCACAACCTTCCACTTCACCATCCCCGTTGCGGTCGAGGAGGCAGAGAAAGCGGCAACCAACTGAGCCGGCCTGCCCCACCAGCGCTGGACAGCCCTTCCGCTCTCCTGACTCCTTTAGGCAGTTGAGGGGACATGCTTTTGCGTTATACTCTCCGCCATGTCGGAACTCGAACGCGCCGCGCCCCGCCTCAACATCCCCCTCCAGTTATGGGCTGGCCTGCTGCTGATCGCGGTCGCCTGGCCGTTGAACTGGGCACTGCCTGGTCACCGCACCCACCTGCTATTCTTCCCACTGTGGCTGGGCTACTCGCTGTTCATAGATGGTCTGGTCCTCCTCCGCAAAGGTAGCTCCCTCCTCACCCGCGACTGGCGTAGGTACATCGGCCTGTTCCTAATCTCCGCCCCGGCGTGGTGGCTATTCGAACTGCTCAACTGGCGCACCGGCAATTGGGAGTACATCGGGCGTGACGCCTTCAGCGACCTGGAGTACGCCGCCTTAGCCTCCCTCAGCTTCTCGACCGTCATCCCAGCCGTGTTTGGCACGACGGAACTGGTCAGCACCTTCCGCTGGGTGAAGCAACTCGGCCCCGGCCCGCGCCTGCGCCCTGTGCGCCCGGTTGTGCTGGGCTTGTTCCTGATGGGCTGGGCGATGCTGGCACTGCTGTTGGCCTGGCCGCGACTCTTTTTTCCGTTCCTGTGGCTGTCCATCTACTTCATCCTGGAACCGCTCAACGCCTGGCTGGGCCATCCTAACCTCGGCGACTTCACAGCTCGCCGCGACTGGCGACCTGTTGTGGCAATATGGATCGGTACGCTGACGTGCGGCTTCTTCTGGGAGCTATGGAACTTCTATGCCTTCCCCAAGTGGGTATACCACGTGCCAGTGGTCGATTTTCTCCCCCTCTTTGAAATGCCGATCCTGGGTTATAGCGGCTACCTGCCGTTCGGGATGGAGTTATTCGCCCTATACCACCTGATCGTGGGCATCATTGAGCCTTCTGCACGCGCGTACATCCAGATCGGCGATCCCTCACCCTCGGAGCCAAACATCGCGTGAGACGAATGTCTGTAAACGGCGCAGCGCTGCTGACCGCCGCCTTATTGCTGATCGCCTGTAACCGGCCCGCTCCTGCGCGACCTGGGGACGACCCAACCGCGCACAGGGGCGCCGATCCCGATCCGACCCTCGCGGCAACGGACGCGGACGTTGTTCCGCCGACCCCAGCCGAACAGACCACCACCCCCACCCCCCTGCCTGATCCGCCCACCGGATGGGCGGCCTATGAGAGTCCAGAGCTGCGACTGTCACTGTACGTCCCACCAGGTTGGGAGATCGTGCCGGTCAGCCCTGCCAAGCTCGATCTGCGCCAGACGGGAGCAGACGGCTGGGTCGAGATCAACACATTGAACGAGGCAAACGCCTTTGAGTGGAGTCTGGTCTACACGCCCGGCATGGATGGGCAGGCGATTCTGGAGACGCTGCTCACCGCCGCCCGCGAGGATGGGATGTTTGATGCGCCGCGCTCTACTCCGTTACGCACTGGCATGGCAGCTTGGTTGGCCGAGGGGACATACGAACCGCTATCGGATCATGTGCTGATCGGGGTGATCGGTCTGCCAGAACGGGCGTTGATTCTGATCGGTCATGCCCCCAACGACGAGGATGGATGGGATGCTGGCCTGATCACAATGTACCAGACCATCATGTGGACAATCCAGCCGCGCTGACGTATGGCCGGGGCACTGTAACCTAGCAGGCTCCTCCCATCACGAAGTCTGGCGGGAATCAGGCGCTCGCCTTGCGCCGCCATTCTTCAATGATCGGCGGGTAGCCAGCATGGTAGGTGCGGTAGCGCGGCGCAAATCCCAGCGATTCCTTGGCCTTTTGATTGCTCATCCGCACCGAAAGCTGCAACGGCGCCGCGTTGACCCGACCCAGGTATGGCATCAGCGCGCCGGTCTTGCCCTTGAGAAGCGGTGGCGGCCCGCCGACCCATTTCGCCAGATCGCGAAATAACGTGGCCTTCTGCACCGGCTCGTCATCACACACATTGAACGTCTGCCCGGCTGGCGACCGCTCCAGTGCCAGCCGGATCGCCTGGGCGGCATCCTCGACGTGCAGATGCGGCCAGTATGCCTCCCCCGCCGAGCCGATAGGGGCCTGACCGTTCTTCAGCGCGTACAGCAGCCCTCGCGTGTGGGAGGCCTCCTCCGAATACACCAGCCCCATCCTCAGCACCACCCCCGCCGAACGCCGCCGACGGGTGGAATCCATCAGCAGCCCTTCAGCCTCAACGTACCACTCCGACGCGCTGTCGGGAGCCAGGGGAGTCTCCTCGGTGACCCACTCCTCGCCATGGTCGCCATACACTGAGTAGATGCTGGGAAAGACCACCGTCCGCACGCCCGAAAGCTCGCTGGCCTCCAACAGGTGGCGCAACATCGCCACCACCAGCTTGCCCGAATGCACCCAGTCGTCCTCAATCGGGGCATCATTGGTGGGCATCCCGGTTGCCAGGTGGACGATGGCATGGATCGTCACCAACGCCTCCGCCAACCGCTCCACGTCGTAGCCCTGACCGGAATGGCTAACCGCGCGCATGGCCGACAGCATGGATCGGCTGGCATCGTTGCGAGCCAGCCCGATCACATCGTGCCCATGCCGCAGCAGTTCCGGCACCAGCGACCGCCCGATCAAGCCAGTAGCACCTGTGATGAAGATTCGCATCGCGCACCCCTAGCGTGTGCTGCTGAAAGTGTGCATCAGCAGGCCAGCCCGCGCAAGCAGGGGCGGCCCCAAGATCAGCAGCCCGACGACCACCGCTGTCCCTGCTGTGACCAGCACTGCCGCCGCCGCCACATCTTTGGCAGCCTTTGCCAGTGGGTGAAGGCCCGGACTGGCAAGGTCAACGACTGCTTCCAGCGCTGTATTGATGAACTCGGCCATCCACACCAGGCCAGTGGCCAACGCCAGGATCGCCCACTCGACCGGCGTCAGGCCCAGCCATAGCCCGGTCAGCAACGCCGCGAGGGTGAAAAAGGCGTGGATCCAGGCATTGCGCTGACTGCGCAGCACGTAGCTCCAGCCGGCGAAGGCGTGCTGGAAGCTATCCAGCCGGTTGGCGCTGCGGTGAGGTACATCCCCGGGGTCAGCCATCACGCCCCCCCCGCTCGCAGCGCATCCATCGCCGCTGATTGCAATGCCCACATCTCTGCCTGATGGTCTGGTGTATCGTGATCGTAGCCCAGCAGGTGCAGCGTGCCGTGAATCGCCAGCAATTGCAACTCAGCCATCAACGAATGGTTCGCTGCATGGGCCTGCCGCGCGGCCACTGGGTAGGCGATCACCACGTCTCCCAAGTAGGGGGGGTCGCCGGGATCGGTGGCATATGGCTCGTCCTCGGCGGGAAACGACAGCACATCGGTGACGGCATCCTCCCCTGCATAATCACGGTTTAACTGCCGCACTTCTGCTTCACTGGCCAGGATCACCGTCAACGCCAGCGGTGGTTGTGCGCCTGCCACGTCCAGCGCACACCATGCTGCCAGCCGGATAGGCTCCACGTCCACCTTATAGATTTCCTTAACAGACGTATAGATGGTGTATTCTGGATCGGTCATGAGCGCTCTATTGATCAATCCCGAGGTGGTTGATCGCCACCTCCTTGCCGGACGGCAGCTCGCCCGCATAGCTTGATCCGAGCCGGGTCGGCTCCTCGTCGCCAGGATAGCGGATGCGGGGGTGATACATGCCCATCAGCGTGCGAACGAACGTCTCCTTGATGATCCGGATATCGGTCAGTGTAAGGCCCGATTCATCAAGCTGATGCTGGTCAAGGCGTTGCTGAATGATTCGGGTGACGATGGCCTCCATCTCCTCCTGAGTGGCCGGACGGTTCGCGCGAACCGCGCTCTCGCAGCCATCAGCCAACATCAGAATGGCGGTCTCCTTGCTTTGCGGAAGCGGGCCATCGTAGTGGAACTCGCGTTCGTCGAGCGTGACGCCGGCTGCCGCGGCGTGCTCGCGGGCACGGGCCAAAAAAAAGGCAATGGGGGTCGTGCCATGGTGCTCTGGGATAAAGGCGGCGATGCGTGGCGGCAGCCGATACTTGCGAGCCAGCCTGATTCCCTCAGCCACATGCGACCTGACGATCCGGGCGCTATCTAGAGGATCAAGGCCGTCGTGCGGGTTGAGGCTGAGTTCAGTGCGATTCTCAATGAAAAAGCCAGGGTTGCTCATCTTGCCGATATCGTGGTACAGCGTGCCGATCCGCGCCACCACACTATCCGCGCCGATGGCCTCCGCAGCCGCTTCCACCAGGTTGGCGACAGACAGCGTATGCTGGTATGAGCCGAGCGCCTCCCGCTGCATTCGCCGCTGGAGAGGATGATCGGGCCGCATCAGGTCAATAAGCTGGATGGTGGTAGTGATTCCGGTGATGTTCCCCACAACGAACAGGATAACCAGCGCCAATCCCGCCGAGAGCAACCCATTCAGCACCGTGATCAACCCGAGCCGGAGCAGTTGCGCTGAGCTGGCATGGGCAGGCAACTGGAACACCAGCAAGGCCCCCATACCGCCTACCGCAGCAGCGATCCCTGCCAGGAAGTAGTTATTCAGACGGGCATCGCGGCGTAGGCTCCCAGCAGCGAGCAGCCCGCTCACCGCAGTGAAGCTGGCAGCCTCAAACGAGCCGCCCGCCAGCGCTCCCACCAGCCCTGCCAAAACGATAGTGGCCACAACGGCAAACTGCAACCCAACCAGCGCTGTCACCGCCAGCGATAGCGCCGCTGCCGGAAACAGATAACCGACGGAAGCCTGTCCCGGCACCACGATCTGCGCGGCGGCCAGGAAGATCAAAAACAGCACGCACAGTACCAACACATGGTCAGCCCGATCCGCCCAGCGCGGGTGAAAAGCTGCCATATACGCCACGAACATCGCCAGCGCCAGCAAGCTGGCGGTCAGAGCGCTGGCAATGTCGTTCCAATCCATCTGTGCCGTTGCCAGCCGCAGAGCCACCAGGGCTTCCATATCCAGTTCGTCGAGGCGCTCCCCGGCACGCACAACTATCTCACCTGGCTGAAACGTGTGGCGTATTTCGCGCACAGCCGCTTCCGCCTCGGCGCGGGCGGCCTCGGTGGCCATCTCATTGAGGGCGCTATTGGGGACGATCAGCTCGCTTGCCAGGGTGACCGTCAATGGAATGAGATTCTCATCCAGATCGGTGCTGACCCTCAGCTCCAGGCGGCTGATAGCCTCTTCGGTGCGCCCCTCGCGCACCGGACCGCTCATGGCCTCCTCGACCAGAGTGACGATCTCGCGCTCCACCTGCTCGAACTGGGTGCTGCTGATCGTCAGCAGGCTGGATTGCGCCGCGTTGGAGAGGTTAAGGCCCGTGATCTGGCTGAGGTAGTGCCTACGAAGGGCCTCGTCCGCATAAGGATCGGCCCGCACGTCCTGGACAAAGTCCATGATCTGCCGCGCGCGGCGCACCTGCTGCCGTCCCACGCGCGGGTCAGCAGGATCATATACATCTGCCACGGCTGCCCTGGCCGCCTCGCGGGCCTCTTGAGTTTCGATCAGGCTGACATAGGTGATCTGGCGGGGCGCGCGGATGTCCTCGGGCGCGACATCACCCGCTTGCAGGTTGTAGGGGCTGCGAATGGGCAAAATAGGGAACAACAAGATCGCCGTCGCGCCCGTCACAAACAACAGGCTGATCAGGATCAGCGGCATGGCACGCCACACCGACAGCGCAGCGCCTGCTTGCTTCCCCTGACGGTTCCCCCCAGCGCGTGACTTGCCCACGGCGTGCTCCGCAGCGGAACGCTATTTCGCCAGCAGGTTCCGCACCACGTCACTGACCAGCTTTCCATCGGCGCGGCCCTGCAGGCGCGCCATCAGCGGTCCCATCACCTTCCCCATATCGCGTGCGTCGGATGCGCCCACCTCGGCGATCACGGCTTGGGCTGCCACCTCGATCTCCTCACGGCTCATCTGTTTGGGCAGATAGCTCTCCAGCAACCTCAACTCATGGGTTTCAGCGGCCAGAATATCGCTCCGACCTGCCTGCGAGGCTTGCTCGATGGACTCCTGGCGCTGCTTGACCATCCTCTGCAACACGGCCATCACCTCGCCCTCATCAAGGGCGCTCTCCGCTTCCACGTTTTCCGCTGCCAGCGCCGCGTCAACCGTCCTGTTGTACGCAGCAAGGCTGGCTTCGTCAGTCGTCGCCGGCTTGGCAACACCGTGCTTTTTCAGCGCCTGCTTGGCGAGTTCCTCGCGCTTGCGCTGCTCGGCGTCTTTCAGTGCGGCCATCACGCCCCGGATCAGAGTCTTACGCGCTTCGTCGCCGCTCTTCATGGCTTCCTTCAGGTCAGCCTGGAGTTGATCACGAAAGGACATACACTCCCTCATCCCTGGGTATGCACGGTTGCTGATGGGATTGAATATCGCAAGAATGCGCTGGAAACAACCCTCAGCCTCGTATTTGTAGTATAACCCGCCCCTGCAAAAGCGAAAGTGGGCTGCGCCGAGCAGCCCACCCAATCCGCTCTCCTACCCGAAGATTCTCAACTCAAGCGCTGTGCTCACGCCAGAGCAGGCAGGGGATAGAGGCTACGCCCGCGCCATGCGCGCCTTGCGCACCGTCAGCACCGACCCCACCAGGCAGACAAAGTACAGCGGCCCCAATATGTTCCCCGTCTGGCTATCGGCGGTCACTACCAACATCGCGCCGGTAGCGAGAATCCACAGAGCCACCATGATCCACTCAACGTGGTGTGCTGCTGCCTGCCGGAGCGCCAGCAGCGAGCCGATCATGCAGCCGAAGAACACTGTGCCGAGGATAAGCGCGCCCTGCTGCCCGACGAGGATCGCCGTCGCCAGGATCGCAATGGCCCACAGACCCATGATCCGCCATTCGTACTGGTTCATCATTCCACCTCCCGAACCACCCAGCGGCGGGTCGCCTGGTGCGCTCTACTCACCGATCTTGAGTAATGGATCGTCGTCGCCCGCCCGGAAGTCGAGCACCTGCGCATCGCCGACTTTGTTCAATTCCTCCTTCAGCCGGTGGATATTGGCCCCACGCTCCTTAACGCTGAGCACCACCCGGCTTGGGTCCTCGGCAGGGAGCTGGCTGACGGATACGATGTTTCCGTCGGAGTTCGCCACCGCCTGGGCCACAGCCGCCAACATCCCTTTGCGATCCGGTATCTCGATATCGAACCGCGCCCCTGCAACCATCCCGCCCATAATATCGACGAAGGTCTTGAAGATATCCGTCTCGGTGATGATCCCGACCAGCTCGCTGCCGCGCATTACCGGCAGGGCACTGATCTTATGCTCGGTCATGAAACGGGCCGCATTGGCAATGTCGCAGTCCTCGTAGACCGCCAGCACGGGCCGCGACATGAATTGCCCCACAGTGAGACGGTCAAGCAAAGTGTAAATCTCATAGACGCTCAGGGTTGTAGCCGCCGAGGGGGAGGTGGAGAGGATGTCGCTCTGCGTCACGATGCCAACGAGCTTGCCCGATTTATCCACCACAGGCAGCCGCCGGATGTTGTGCTTGTGCAGCAGATCAACCGCCTCTCGATGGGTTGTCTGAGGTGTGCAGGTGATCACGTTAGCCGTCATGCGTTGCTTGACTTTCATGGTCATCTATCCTTTCTCACGATCTCACTCTCGAGTATAGCAGGCCGCCTTTGTCCAGGTCATGCTGAACGTCACCCCCCGTTGCGCGGTTTAGCCGACACCATACAGGGGGCGAAAAATCAACCCGGCGGCCAGGTCATGCGGCGGCCCGCCAGCAGGTGCAGATGCACGTGATACACGCTCTGGCCCGCTCCCGGCCCGTTGTTCATCACGACCCGGAAGCCATCCACAAACCCTTCGTGCTCCGCGATCTTCCTGGCGGCGTAGATCATCTGCCCCATCAGCGGCGCGTCCTCGCGGGTCAGGTCAGCCAGCCGGGCGATGTGCCGCTTCGGCACCACCAGGATATGGATGGGGGCCTGCGGATGAATATCCCGGAAGGCGAAGATGTGCTCGTCCTCGTACACTTTATCGGCAGGAGCCTGCCCCGCCACGATCCGACAGAAGATGCACTGGCTCTCCACGCGAGTCCCCTCACTGCTTGTAGCCGATCATCCGCAGGAATTGCTTGCGGTGCTCGATGTCGGCCTCAGCCTCGATCCCCTTGGGGCTGAAGCCATCAATGACCCCCAGAATGCCGCGCCCCTGCTCAGTTTCCGCCACGATCACCTGCACCGGGTTGGCCGTCGCGCAGAAGATATGGCACACCTCTGGCACTCCCTTGATCGCGTTCAGCACATTGATCGGATAGAACCCCTCGCCCAGGAAGATGATGAAGCTGTGCCCCGCGCCGATGGCCTGGAGGTTGCGGCGAGCGAGGTCAAGCATCGCCTCGTCCGTCCCCGACCAGCGGATCAGGCATGGCCCCGAGGCCTCGCAGAACGCCAGCCCAAACTTGATACCCGGCACGGCGGTTACTAGCGCCTCATGAACATCCTCCACTGTTTTGATGAAGTGCGTCTGGCCGAGGATGAAATTGATCGGCTCTGGTTTATCAATAGCAACCGTCTTGAGTTCCACCGCGAACGCTCCTGGGTAGATCGCATGGGATGAGGATGCAAATCTGAGGCAACATATAGTATGGAATCGGTCTGCTGGCAAACCTGAGAGAGGCCAAGCGGAAGCATCAGATTGGGATGGCCCGCGCAGCTTCTTCCCCCACCCCGATGATCCGCGCCGGGGTGATGGTGTTGGCAAGATGCTCCCGCGAGGTCGCCACGACGCGCAGGGAGGTTTCCGTCAGGCCCGACCACACCCAGCCATCCGGCGTCGCCCCGTGCGCCGACTCCCACAACACATCGAACGTGCGCCCAACGTGCGCTGCCTGAAACCCCCGCCACAGCCGCTCAGAGAGCGCCAGCATCTCCGCCGAACGCCCCCTCTTGACCGCCTCGGCAACCTGCCCCGGCATCCGCGCAGCCGCCGTGCCAGGCCGAGCCGAGTAGGGGAAGACGTGCAGCCGCGCGAAGCCAATGGACTCCACATAGCGCCGGGATTCCTCAAACTCCGCGTCCGTCTCGCCGGGGAAACCTACAATGATGTCCGTCGTCAGCGCCAGATCAGGGATGCGCACCCGCGCTGCCTCGACCAGCGCCGCGAATGAGTCCCGTGTGGTGCGCCGAACCATCCGCCGCAGGGTGGCATCGCACCCCGCTTGCAGCGGCAGGTGTAAGTGAGGGCAGAGACGCGGATCGCGCCACAGGTCGAAGAACGCCGGGGTTAAATCCCAGGGTTCCAGCGACGACAGCCGCAGCCGGGGGACAGCAGTCCGCTCCAGGATCGCCCGCACGAGGTGGAACAACCCGTGTGGATCGCCCAGGTCGCGCCCATACGATCCCAGGTGAACCCCGGTCAGCACAATCTCCTGGTAGCCGCTGCCCAACAGCAGGTTGATCTCGTCGACCAGTATCTCCAGGGGGCGGCTGCGGCCCGCCCCGCGCACCAGCCTCGTGACGCAGAAGGCACAGTGATTGTCGCAGCCATCCTGCGCCTTGACGAACGCTCGTGTGTGCCTCAGCGTTCCCGGTGGCAGAATCCGCCCCCCCCATGCCTCCCGCACGAGAGGCTCCTGCTCATACTCCGGGACAGGGTCACCTGCTACCAGTGGCACGAGATTGTCTTTGTCGAAGTTACTGATCACCTGGTCTACATGGGGCAGCCGGGCCAGCGCCTCCGGCTCAAGCTGCGCGTAGCATCCGGTGACGACGATCCGCGCCTCCGGGTTCATCCGGCCCGCCTGAAGCACCATCTGCCGTGATTTGCGTTCCGCCCCACTTGTCACGGCGCAGGTGTTGATGACCACCAGATCGGCCTCGCTCGCGCTGCCGGCGATGGAATCGCCCCGCGCGGCGAACTGGCGGGCCATCCGCTCGATCTCAGCCTCGTTCAGACGGCAGCCTACGAAGTTCAAATACACACGGCGCGGCGATGCAGTCACGGGGCAGGAGCCTCCGGCACACGGATGACCAGGTTGTCAAAGCCAATAGTTGCCAGCGCGGGCGTGGTATTCTGCCCATCGAAGCCGACAAATCCTTGCGCCCCCAGCCCGATCTTGCCCCGCGACAAGGAATCGTCCGTCCATTGCTCAACGATCTGCCCGCCCAGGCAGGATGGTTGCTCGGCGCTCACATCCCAGATCGGCTGCACATGGGGATCGTCGGATGTGCACAACAGCAACGGCGTGCCATTGACCTCGAACCGGAAGGTGTTGCCAACTGCGGTAATGCGAATGTGGTTGGTTGCCGCCCCGGTGAGGATAGCGGGTGAGGCGTTGTAATCGCTGACGATCAGGTTGTTGCCTGACCGCACCTTGCTGAGGCTGTAGTAGCCATCGCTGGAGATATCGAAGCGATTATAGTTCTGGTCATCCACCAGCCGGAACAGCACGATGATCCCGTTGTCGTCCGGCCCGGCCAGCTTGGTCGCGTCCACGTCAAGCACGAAGTCGCCGTAGGTGAAGTTCATGGCCGACCACGTCCCCGTGTCGCTGACGGCGTTCACGTCCACCACCAGTTGCCCACCGCTGATCGCCGCTGACACCATCCCATCGTTGAAGATGTCCCAATCGGCGGCCACCGCCGGGTCTTCAAAACCCGTTTGGTAGAGCACCCCCTCGCCCTGCCCCGGTGGGGGCGGCGGCAGGGTCGCAGGCCGTTCGAAGACCGCGCGGATGCGTCCCTGATACAGCCATGCCACCCCCCCGCCGATCAGCACCAGCGGCACGAGGATCGCCGCGACCCACCAGGGGAAGCGCCGCCGCCTCTCCCCCCCACGCTTCAAGGTGACTGCTTCAAGTCGCTTTTTCGTCATAGTAGAGGAGACCTGTTTCTGGATTGCTCACCGAGCCATTGTAGCTTTCAACTTTCCCACCCAGCAACCGCAGGAGCCAGGCATCTTGTGCCCTGATCATGGGCTGTCCGATGCCACCACGAACTCCGCGCTCCCGATCACCCGATCCTCATGGAGGATCTCTACCCGGTACTGGCCCACCGGCCAGGGCGGGTCTTCGTTGCGTAGCACGAATCCTGCATCGATGTCCCCGCTCAGCCCTTCCGCCTCCAGCGGTGTATCGGTGATCGCCGAGTCCTGGTAGTACCACCGCGCCACAATATCATCGTCAGCGCGATAGTCCTCCAGCCGCACCGAGACGAAGAATGTATCCCCCGGATCGTACGCATCGGTGACTTCCACCGGGCGATAGCGATCATCTAGCGCCGTGGCCAGGGTGATGGCGGCGACGCGCGGCCCCGCCCGGCGCAGCGAAAGCGCCACCGCCAGCGCGATCAGCGCTGCCAGGAACACTAACGACCGGAGCAGCCCGACTGCTGCTCGCCTGCGTCGCCGTTTATCCTGCTGTGGCTGCATCACCCACCCCCTCCCAGCCGCTCAATTGCCCGTCGCGCCAGCGCCCCAAACGGGCCATCCGGCTCCAGCTCGCTGGCGCGGAGATAGTACCACAGCGCCTCACTGAGCCGCCCTCGCTGTTCCATAAGCTGGCCCATATGAGCATACGCTCGCCCCAGATGCGGGTCGAGCGTCAGCGCTCGATCTAGCTCTGCCTGCGCGCCATCGAGGTCGCCGGTCAGGAAGGATGCCCAAGCCAGCGCATCATGCGCCTCGGCGTTGTCGGGCAGATCGGCGACAAGCTGCTGCGCCAACGGAAGCCCGACCTCTGCCACCCTATATTCCTCGTCCACATAGAACTGCACCAATAGCACCCGGAAGCGCGGGTCATCCGATGAGAGGCGGGTTGCCTCTTGCATCCAGATCTCTGCCCAGATAAGGTTCGATTCGGCGCGATGCGTGCTGGCGATCTCGACACAGAAGGCGGGATTGGTGGGGTCGAGATCGTAGGCCGCTTCGAACTCGAGCCGCGCCTCGACAGGGCGGCCAAGCTGCTTCCAGGTCAGCCCAGCCAGGTAACGCACAGTGGGGCTATCTGGGGCAAGCGCCACCGCTTGCTGAGCCGCCCCGAGCGCCGACTTGCCCAGACGCGCCCGCGTGTAGGCCAGATAGGCCAGCGGCTCCGCGTAGCTTCGATTATATGCCACAGCCCGGCTCAACGCCTCTTCTGCCAGTGGGTATTCCTCCAGCGCAACCAGGATGATGCCGAGCCGCGCGTACGCCAAGTCAGGTGGCTGGCCTGCGCGCTCATCGAGACTAGCCCGCAACGCCGCGAGCCGCTCCGCACTGGCGGGATTGAGGGCCACCGCCTGGGCCAGGGAGATGATCGCCGCTTCCGGCATATCCAGTGAGCGGATCAAGCCGATCCGGTAGTGCAGCAGACCATTCCTCGGTTCCAGCCGGCTGAGTGCCTCCAGCACGGACAGGGCGGCGGCCCATTCGCCCCGCCCCTCGTAGATACCTGCCAGCCGAGCCAGCGCTGCCGTATCGACCGTGCCCAGCTCGCGGGCGCGCTCCCAGATTTGCACGGCCCGGTCAATCTCGCCCTGCCCGGCATAGATCGCACCCAACCAGGCCAACTCCTGCGATCCCAGCGGTCTGATCGCTGCCAAAGCCTCCAGGTCGCGCTCGGCCTCTGCATAGCTGCCCGCTTGCACCTCAGCCTCGATGGCAGCGACCAGGTATGCCTCGATCCAGGGTTGGTAGGTGTAGGCTACATGGTAAGCGCGGGCAGCGGTTTGCCGGTCACCCACCGACTCCGCTTGCCGGGCCGCCGCGACCGCCTCAACCAGCGGGCCGGGAACGGCTGTCAGGCCAAGCGCCAAAATGCCCGCCGCAGTTGCTACCATCCGCACCCATAGTCCCTGCATCCACACTCTGCCGATAACCGATTTCAGCATCTTCGCCTGCCAGCTCGTTGAGTCGCTGAGATGCCAGGATCGGAGCCAGCCTGGCTGTATTCGACGGCGATTCTACTTGACCACCGCTGCGCTTCGTACTATACTGCGCTGTGGTATCTCAACGCCACAATGCCATTAGGCGTGGGTACGCAGCGCGTTTCCGTGCTGTGTTTCACCGCTTTTCCAGTGCGCTGACCCGCTAGATGAACCATTATGGCAAGGAGGCTTCCGTGGCGAGCGTAAACTACGAGCACGTGACCAAGCGCTGGGGAGACGTGGTCGCTGTACGGGACTTGAACATCGAGATTCCTGACAAGGAGTTCCTGGTGTTCGTTGGGCCATCCGGCTGCGGTAAGAGCACCTCGTTGCGAATGCTGGCCGGGCTGGAGGAGATCACCGAGGGCAACATCTACATCGGCGACCGTCTGGTCAACGACGTGCCCCCCAAGGACCGCGACATCGCAATGGTGTTCCAGTCCTACGCGCTATACCCCCACATGAGCGTATACGACAACATGGCCTTTGGCCTGAAGCTGCGTCGGGTTCCAAAGGCGGAGATCGACCGCCGCGTTCGCCAGGCGGCGGTTGAGCTAGGGATTGAACACCTGCTGGATCGCAAGCCTAAGGCGCTATCGGGCGGGCAACGTCAGCGCGTGGCAGTGGGCCGGGCCATCGTCCGTGAGCCAGCCGTCTTCTTGATGGATGAGCCACTGTCCAACCTCGATGCCAAGCTGCGTGTTGAAGCCCGCGCCATGATCCAACGCCTGCACAACCGATTGGAGACCACCTTCATCTACGTCACCCATGACCAGACCGAGGCGATGACGATGGGGTCGCGCATTGCGGTGCTCAAGGATGGCATCCTTCAGCAGATTGACACGCCTCAGACGCTCTATGAGCGACCCGACAACCTGTTTGTGGCAGGCTTCATCGGCAGCCCCAGCATGAACTTCTTTAACGCCACCCTGGTCAGAGAGAACGGAGACTTTTACATCGATACGGGTGTGTTCCGGGTGAAAGTCCCCGAGGAACGCAAAGCAACCTGGGGACGGGCCGCTGGTCAGCGCGTGGTGTTGGGCATCCGGCCAGAGGACATTCACGACCCGAACTACAGCCCCCCCGGCATCCAGTCTGCCAGCGTCGAAGCGCAGGTGGACGTGACGGAACTGCTGGGCAACGAGGTGCTGATGTACCTGAAGTCGGGCAACCTCAACTACATCGCTCGCGTCGATCCACGCACCAGCGCCCGCATCGGCCATCAAATCACGGTGCTGATGAACACCTCCAACATGCATCTATTCGACGCCGAAACCGAGAAGGCGATTCGCTGAGTGAGGGTTGGCCTGGGCAGAGTGATGCCCCTCGTTGGTTGACACCCCATTGCCATCTCATCCGGGGCAAGTGTGGCCCCGTCCATCCGAAATCAAGCGCCCCTGGGCACACGGCTAGCTCAGGGGCTGCTGCTTGACGCTCGATGAGGTGCGCCATTTCCGCCCAGGGCTAAGCGTTTCAGAAATACTTTAGCCCACCAGTTCCTGTATCTTGCTCACGATTCCGGGGAAATCGAATGGTTTGGGCATGAAGTGGGCATCCAACGACTCGAGCTGGCTACGCGGTGGGGGCTGGTAGGCAGACACGATGAGAATGGGCCGTTTCTCACCCGCCGCTCGTAGCTTCTCGGTCAACTCCAGACCGGTCATGCCAGGCAGGCGAATATCGAAGACCAGCATCTGGCACTCGCCTATCGGCGGCTGACTGCTCAGGATCCTATCAAGAGCATCCTCAGCACTGCCGTAGATCGGATTGACCGTGATTCCGAACAGATCCAGCCCGCTGCGCAGCAGTTCGGCGATGGCAGGCTCATCTTCAACGTACAACACCTTGATCCCAGTTCGACTCATAGGAAATCACTCCATCAGGGGAGGCGGATACCTATTACGAGAATGCAGTGTATTGGCAGTGCATTGATTGTAGCCATTTTCCGCCTGTTGCGATAGTCAGCCCGGCTGCCGGCCCAGGGGGCAAGCTGGATCGCGATTCCAGTTGCACTCTACGCCCGAGGCATGGTATTATGGGATTTGGCCAGTTAGCACTCCTGCGCGACGAGTGCTAATGGAGGTCAACAACGCGATGGCACAGCTTACCCAACGGCAGGAATATCTGCTCAACCTGATCGTCCGGGAATACGTCAACGCCCCCACCCCGGTCAGCTCCAAAGCGCTTGTCGAGCGCTACAACCTGGCCGTGAGTTCGGCCACCGTTCGCAATGACATGGCCGCATTGGAGGAGGAGGGCCTGATCGCTGCCCCGCACACCTCAGCAGGTCGCGTTCCGACCGAGGCAGGCTACCGCTACTTTGTGCAGAAGCTGATCGGCGAGAGCGAGCTGACTCCTGCCGAGCAGCGTACCATCCGTCACCAGTTCCATCAGTCGCGCCTGGATATTGAGGAATGGTTGCGGCTGGCAACCTCCGTGCTGGCTCACACCGCCCACAGCGCCTCGCTGATCACCCTGCCGGTGGCGTCCCGCGCACGCTTTAAGCACTTGGAACTGGTCCATACGCAGGGGCGGCTGGTGTTGATGATCTTGGTGCTGGGGGGCGGGGACGTGCGCCAGCAGATGCTCACGCTGGCCGAACCGGTCTCGCAGGAGGAACTGAGCCAGGTTGCCGGGCAGATTACCGCCGCCTGCGCGGGGTGTCTGGCCTCCGATATCCGCGCCCGATCCGCTCACCAGACGGCGCTCGAAGCCGAGATCACCGAACTGGTCGCCGACCTGCTCGACCGCGCTGACAAAGGCCACCGTCTGACCTATTACGATGGCCTTAGCAACATCCTCGACCCCTCTTATGTACTGAATCGGCTGGAAGTGAGCGACCCGCAGGAGCGGGAGGAGATCCTGCACGCGCTGGAAGAGGTGGATAGCCCCGGCGCACTCCAGACCCTGAGGCTGCTCGAAGAGCAGAATCTGCTGGAGGAGATTCTGGCTGAGGCCCTGGCTCCCGATGAGCAGGGGGTGCAAGTGGTCATCGGCGGCGAGGGCCGTTGGGAGGAACTACGCCACATTGCGATGATCCTTTCTCACTACGGCGTGCACGGCCAGGCGATGGGCACCCTGGGCGTGCTGGGGCCGGTGCGTCTGCACTACGGGCGCGCCATCAGCGCGGTGCGCTACGTCGCTGGCCTGATGAGCGATCTACTCCTTGACATTTACGGGACAGATTGAGCGTTTGGCGGAAAGCGCTTCTGCCAAACCACCGGTTTCCTGGCAAGTCTTTTGACCAAGACTTTCCTTATAAGGAAGCACCTAGCCTGCGAGCAGCACTCGCGCTTTGCCCGTCATCTTAGATGAGAGGGCGGCTTGGGCCTGTAACAAGGTCACAGGAAGGGATTCTTCGCTCTGAGCCTTGATCTTCAGCCCCCACCGAGCGTTGCTCTAACGGAAATCTGATAGACCTGCGTTACAATCCAAGTGCTCAAACCAGCAAGGCAAGGTGGAACAGCAACCGTGAACAACGACAACGAGCGGGACGAACTGAAGCAAGAAGCCGCACCTGGCGGAACCGATGCGGAGGCCGCTGCCTCTGCGCCAGAGGAAGTGGCTGTTGCGCCGGAGGAACAGGCAACCGAAGAGGCCGACCCAGCCGCTCTGGCAGCGCAATACTTGGAGGGCTGGCAACGCGAGCGCGCTGAGCTGGCCAATTTCAAGAAGCGTATGGAGCGCGAACGGGAGCAGTGGCAGGCAGCCATCCTAGGCGATTTGCTGCTGGGTCTGCTGCCGATTCTGGATGATTTCGATCTGGCCCTGGCAAGCGTACCGGATGACGCGGAACATCAGGAGTGGTTGAATGGCATCATCCTGATCCAACGCAAGCTCAGGGCGCACCTGGAGAAGCTGGGCCTGGAGGAGATCGAGGCAGTCGGCCAGCCATTCGACCCGGTGCTGCACGAAGCCATGACCCATGAGGCCAGCGATGATCACCAGCCGGATTGCGTAATCGGGATCGTCCGCAAAGGCTATCGGCTTGCCGATCGGGTGCTGCGCCCGGCGCTCGTCCGCGTATCAAGCTGATACGATGTAGGAGCGAGGCCGTGCCTGGCGCGGATCGCACATTGAACTCATCCCACTCTGTAGTGAGAAAGGAAGTAGAAGACAACTATGGGCAAGATTATTGGAATCGACCTGGGAACTACCAACTCCGTCGCGGCAGTGATGGAGGGCGGCGAGCCGACCATCATCCCTTCTGCTGAGGGCGGGCGGTTGTTCCCTTCGGTTGTGGCAATGGATAAGAACGGCCAACTGCTCGTCGGGCAGGTGGCCCGACGGCAGGCGGTCGTTAACAGCGAGAATACCATCTTCTCAGTCAAGCGCTTCATGGGCCGCAAATTCGACGACGCGGAAGTGCAGCGGGCTATCGGCCACTTCCCATACCGGGTCACCAAAGCGGCCAACGGTGACGTGCGAGTGGTGATGGGGGGCAAAGAATATGCCCCGCCGGACATCTCGGCACGCATTCTCCAGAAGATCAAGGCCGACGCCGAGGCGTATCTCGGCGGTCCGGTCACCCAGGCGGTGATCACCGTGCCCGCTTACTTCAACGATAGCCAGCGCCAGGCTACCAAGGACGCAGGCAAGATCGCGGGCCTGGAAGTGCTGCGCATCATCAACGAGCCAACCGCCTCCGCGCTGGCCTACGGGCTGGATAAAAAGAAGGATCAGACCATCGCGGTTTATGACCTCGGTGGCGGCACCTACGACATCAGTATCCTGGAAGTGGGCGACGGTGTCTTCGAGGTCAAGTCCACCAACGGCGACACCTTCCTGGGCGGCGATGATTTCGACCAGCGCATCATTGACTGGATCGCTGATGAGTACCTGCGCGAGCAAGGCATTGACCTTCGCAAGGACAAAGCCGCGCTCCAGCGCCTCAAGGAAGCTGCTGAGAACGCCAAGAAGGAGCTTTCTACCAAGCAGGAGACGGAGATCAACCTGCCCTACATCACCGCCGACGCCAGCGGCCCGAAGCACCTGGTGATGACCCTCACCCGCGCCAAGCTGGAACAGCTTACCGAGGACCTGATCGAGCGAACCATCGAGCCGATGCGCAAGGCACTGGCGGATGCCGGCCTCACCGTCAACGATATTGATGAAGTGGTGCTGGTCGGTGGCATGACCCGCATGCCTGCCGTCCAGAAGGCTGTCCGCGAGTTCTTCGGCAGAGAACCGCACAAGGGCGTCAATCCCGACGAGGTGGTAGCGCTGGGTGCGGCCATCCAGGCGGGCGTGCTGGGCGGGGAGGTCAAGGACATTCTGCTGCTCGATGTGACGCCGCTGACCCTGAGCGTCGAAACGCTGGGCGGCGTCGCCACCCCGTTGATCGAACGCAACACCACTATTCCCGTCAGCAAGAGCCAGATCTTCAGCACAGCGGCGGACGGGCAGACCCAGGTGGAGATTCACGTGCTGCAGGGCGAACGCCCGATGGCGGCAGATAACAAGAGTCTGGGCCGCTTCATCCTGGATGGCATCCCGCCCGCGCCGCGCGGCGTGCCCCAGATCGAGGTCGCCTTCGACATCGACGCGAACGGCATCCTGAACGTGAAGGCCACCGACAAGGCCACCGGACGCGCGCAGCACATCACTATCCACCCCTCCAGCGGCCTGACTGACCAGGAGATCGAGCGGATGATCAAGGAGGCGCGGGAGCACGCCGCTGAAGATGCCCGCCGCCGCGAGCAGCAGGAGGCACGCAACCTGGCTGATTCAGCCATCTATAACGCAGAGAAATCCCTGCGCGATTTCGGCGACCGGGTTCCTGAAGACCGCCGCCAGCGCATCCAGACACTGATCGATGAGGCCCGCGAGGCGATGAACTCCGGCGACCTGGAGCGGATGCGCGCCAAGTCCGACGAGCTGGTGCGTGAGACCATGAGCATCGGCGAGGCGATGTATCAACAGCAGGGCAGCGATAGCGGAACGGCGGCCCAGCCCAGTGGCGACGATGTCGTGGAGGGTGAAGTGGTGGATTAGTGGTTAGCTATAAGCCCTTCCGCTAACCACTTAACCAGACGTGCTATGTTCCTTCCAAGGCAGGGTCATTTCGCCCTGACCGGACATGCACAGTACAATCAGCGCAACGACCGTTTCTCATCTGTCAGCGTGTAATGGTGGTTGCAGAGCAAGGCGGGTCTGCCTGATAGGCCAGATGAGGTCAGTTTGGGGTAATCCCCAGAACATTCGGTAGACCTGCCTTGCTGTTAGAAATGACCGGGTTATATGCCAACCAAGCGCGACTACTACGAGATACTGGGCATCAGCCGGAGCGCCTCGCAGGATGACATCAAGAAGGCATACCGCAGGCGCGCGCGTGAGACACATCCCGACGTGAACCCCGATCCCAACGCGGAGCAGTCGATCAAGGAGGTCAATGAGGCATACGAGGTGCTCAGCGACCCCCGCAAACGCGCTGCCTACGACCGCTTCGGGCACGCCGGGGTCAGCGGCAACGGTTACCCTGGCGACCCATTCAGCGGCTTCGGCGATGTGGCGGATATCTTCGACGAGTTCTTCGGCGGAGCGTTCCGCGCCAGCCGCGCCCGCCAGGCCATGCCCCGGCGCGGCCAGGACTTGCAGTACCGGTTGGCGGTCGAGTTTGAAGAAGCCATCTTTGGCACGGAGAAGGAGATTGAGTTCGAGCGCACCGAGGTCTGCCCGTCCTGCCGAGGGTCGCGTGCCGAACCGGGCACCACGCCCGTTCGCTGCGGGATGTGCGGCGGCACAGGAGAAGTCCGTAATGTGCGCCAGACCTTCCTCGGCCAGATGGTCAACATCACCCCCTGCCCCCAGTGCGAAGGCCGCGGCGAGGTGGTCACCACGCCCTGCCGCGAATGCCGGGGGCAGGGCACGGTACGCCGGGCACGCCGTCTGACGGTCAGCATCCCCGCCGGCGTGGATCAGGGGACCCAGATTCGCATCACCGGCGAAGGAGAGCCAGGTCAGCGGGGCGGCCCACCCGGCAACCTGTTCATCGTGATCTCAGTCCGCCCCCATGCCTACTTCCGCCGCCGTGGCGACGATCTGCTGATCAAGCTACGGATCAACGTCGCCCAGGCCGCGCTCGGCCACACCCTGACTGTGCCCGTGTTGACGCCGAATGGCGAGGTTGAGGAGGAGCTCCAAATACCGCCCGGGACGCAGTCTGGTGAGGTGTTCGTGCTCAAGAAGAAGGGTGTGCCCAAACTGCGCCGCGATGGCTCCCACACCGGCTACGGCGATATGCACGTGATGGTGGAGGTGGCCATCCCCACCCGGATCACCCAGCAGCAGCGTGCCCTGTTCCAGCAACTCGCTGCCACCCTGGGGGAGGCAGTCATCCCCCCTGCTCAGGAAAAGGGTTTCTTCGAGCGAGTCCTCGACTGGCTGGGCGGCGAATAAGATCGCCAGGTCAGGCCGGTTGGCCCTGTGGGGAAGACCATCCCCCTCCCTCAAGGGGAGGATAAATTGCCCATTCCCTCTCCACTGAAGGGGAATCACCAGGGAGGGGTCAGTTGCCCAGCCGTGCCCGCAGCAGCCTGATCACACTTCTTGCGCTGTACCTAACCTTCCTCGGCGGGACATCCTTCACCAACGTGCTGTTATGGCCGCGCGTGGCGCATCATGCCATCCTGGCCCTGCTGCTCGGCGGCTGGCTGCTCAGCCTGATCGTCCGGCGCAGGCCCTTCCCGGCCACCCCCCTCGATCTGCCTATCCTGATCTATCTCGCGGTCTACCTGCTATCCGCGCTGCTGGCTGTTGATCCTCGCATCAGCCTGGAGCAGTTCTGGCTGATGGGGACGCACGCGCTGCTGTTCTACCTGCTGGTGGACACGATGCGCGCCTATGGTCCAGTATCCGTGCTCAAGCCGCTGATGTTCACGCTGGCGGTGTTTGTGCTGGTAGGCCTGAGCCGGTTTGTGCAATGGTACTTTGGCCTCCCGCCCTTCGCGCTGGGCTGGGCGGAGATCGGCGGCCTGCAACAGCCCATCCCGCCGGTGATCCTGCGGGAGCCTATCGGCCCACACAGCATCACCGGCGCCTCGGCGCTGCTGGCGATGTGGGTCCCGGTGGGATTGGCCTGGGCAGCCACGACCCCCCACCCCGAAACGCGCCGGATGTGGCTGATGTGGCTGGCCGGTGTGTTCGCCATGACTCTGCTGACCTTCTCACGGGGCGGCATCCTGTCGCTGGCGGTCTCCCTGCCCGCTCTGGCCTTTCTGGCCCTGGCGGGGGTTTCGCGCTGGGGAGGGCGCATCCAGGCATGGCTTTCCCATTGGCGTAACCGTGCCACATTGATCGCGTTGGCCTTGCTGGCCGCCACCGCCATCGCGTTGGGGGTGGTCCGGCTGGGAAACCTCCGGGCAAGTCTCACCGGAACCCCGTCCGAGCCGGGTGACGCTGTGCGGCTCGATCTTTGGCGCAGCGCAGTGGAGATTGGTCTTCAGCATCCCCTGCTCGGCGCGGGCATCTACAGCTTTGGCCGTGAGATGCGCACCCTGCGCGACCCCCTGCGCACCGGCGAATACCTCAACGTGCCGCACAGCTATCCTCTATTGGTGTGGGCCGAAGCGGGCCTGCTGGGCGTGCTGGCGATGCTGTTCCTGACAGGACGCGCGGCCTGGATGGGCTTCCAGCGCTGGCGGGCAGCATCTGGCCCGGAACGCCTGCGCGTCTCCGGGATGTGCGCCGGGTTGTTGGGCTTTGCGGCGCACAACTTCGTCGATCACCTCGTGATCACACCTTACCTGCTGTCCGCCTTTGCGTTGGCAGGCTATCTTGCCCCACCGGAGGAGACAAGCCAGGCATCACAACCCATCCACCGGGCGCTGCCTGGGGCGCTACTGGCGGCGCTGACCGTCAGCCTGATCCCCCAGGTTCTATCTCATCAAGCGTATTTCTTTGCGACGCAGGCCAACGCTGCCGAGGCAGCCGATGACCTGGACACGGCGCTGGGGTCGATCGCGGTTGCCCGGCAGATCGACCCGGCGCTGGGCCTGTATAGCGCGCAGCACGCCCGCTACCTGGGCGCGCTCGCGCTGGAGGGACAGGCCCCGCTGGAGGCGGCCATCGCGGCCTATCAGGAGGCATATCGCAGCGATGACACCTTTGACGTGATGCACGCCAGCGAGGCGGTCTTACTCCAGCACGCAGGCCGCTCATCGGAGGCGCTAACCGCCATGCAGCGCGCGCTGGCGCTGTTCCCGGCAGATCATCGTTACGCACTCTGGGCAGGTCAGTATGCTGAGCTGGCGGGCGAATCTGGGCAGGCCCGCCAGCACTACCGGTCGGCCCTGGAATCCGTTCCCTATTGGTCGGTTTCAGCCTTTTGGGAACAGACCCCCCTCCGTGAATCGATTCGCGGCGCCTTCCTGGCCGAGCAGGGCCTCAGCAGCGTCCCTCGATGCATACTGCGCGCAATTCCGGATGCCTGCTGGCCCCTGCTGATCGGGCAGGAACCGTCTCCCGGCCTATGGACCCTGCCATCCTGCCAGGCTCTTTTGGCGCTCCGGCTCGATAACCAGCCCGATCGGGCGCTGGACTGGATCGAGCAGGCACAGCCAGGCAGCCACGGCCCCACTCTCTCTACTCTGTACGTCCTGCGCGCGGAGGCATACCTGGCCCTGGGCGACCTGGCACAGGCGGAACGTGACGCGCAAATAGCCCTGTTTCTGGGAGACCGGCTCGGCTACCTGATCCTCGGCAGGCTGGCTGAGGCCAGGAACGACCCAGCCGAGGCTGCGGACGCCTACCGACACGCCCTGCCCGTTCTGGAGACCCGCCGGGCGTGGAGCTTCGCTGTCTACAGCCGCAAGGATGCCTTCCCTCTACCGGCTGAATTGAGCGCCCCCTCCTACGGCCCGGACGATTGGGCCGCCGCGCTGGAGCTGGTACGCCTGTATCAGTCGCAGGGGGATGCCGAGGCTGTCACGGGGATCATTCATGCCATGCGCCTCTATGACCCCTTTTTTGATCCCACCGCCTTACCGGAACCAGCCTATGAACCTTGAGTCCCATGCGCAGCGGCTCGTGCGGGATAGACGAGTATGGGCCGCCGCCGGATTGTTGACGCTGGCGATCCTCGCGCCCATCCTGGCGCCGTTCCTGCCGCCTGCCATCGACTGGCACGAGACGTTCTACCCAGCAGCGCGGGCTGCCCTGGCCGGGCGCAGCCCCTACGAACTGTACACCTTCCGCAATGCGCCCTGGTCGATCCTCCCCGTGATCCCCCTGGCGCTGTTCAGCGAGCCGGTCAGCCGGGCGATCTATCTGCTGATCTCGCTGGCGGCATTTGTCGTAGCCGCGCTGCGGCTGGGCGCAAAGCCCTTGACGCTCGGCGCGTTTCTGATCTCGCCACCGGTGTTGCATTGCCTGCTCAATGGCAACAACGACTGGCTGGTGCTGATCGGCTTCACCCTGCCCCCCCAGATCGGGTTGTTCTTCCTGGCGATCAAACCGCAGATGGCGTGGGTGGTAGGGCTGTTCTGGCTGGTTGAAGCATGGCGCGAGGGGGGGATCAGGGAGGCCGCGCGTGTGTTCGGGCCGCTCACTGGTGTCACATTGCTGTCGTTTGCCCTGTTCGGTCTATGGCCGCTGACCTTCGCCCGCTCGCTCGACCTATGGTGGAATGCCAGCCTGTGGCCCGCGTCGATCCCGGTCGGGATGGCGCTGTTGGTGGCTGCCCTCAAGCGCCGTGATGTCCGTTACGCAATGGGTGCGTCTCCATGCCTAACGCCCTACGTGCTGTTTCACTCATGGTCAGCGGCGTTGGTTGCTCTGCTCCCATCCCAGGCGGAGTTCATCGCGGCGGTCGCTGGCCTGTGGGTATTAGTGGCGATCCGGGCCGGGGTTTTGACCTTCTTCTAGGCGCAGCTACAATACCTGCCATGTCCGATTGGCTGGAAGTCACGGTGACCGTTGATGGGGAGGGCGCGGAGGCGGTCGCCGACGTGTTGCGTCGCTATGCTCATCAGGGCCTCGCCATCGAGCACCCTCTGCCCGCTGGCGAGGCATGGCCCGGTGAGCCAGTTCCGCAGGAGAACCTGATCGTCCGGGCCTATATCCCCATCGATGCCCAGATACAGACCACCCGTCGCCAGATCGAGCAGGCACTGTACTACCTCAGCCGCATCGATGCGCGGATTCCCGCACCAACCTTCCGCACGGTCAAAGAGGAAGACTGGGCTGAAGCCTGGAAAGCGCATTACCACCCGATCCGGGTCGGGCAGCGTCTGCTGATCAAGCCCGCCTGGGCGCAGGTTGAGGCCAAACCCGGCGAGGTGGTGATCGAGCTTGACCCCGGCATGGCCTTTGGCACAGGCACGCACCCGACCACCCAGCTCTGTCTGATGGCCTGCGAGTGGATCGTCCGCCCCTATCACAGCGTCCTTGACCTGGGCACAGGCTCCGGCATCCTGGCGATTGCCGCCGCCAAACTAGGGGCGATGAAGGTGCTGGCCCGCGACATCGACGAGCTAGCCGTCCGTGCAGCGCAGGAGAACGTGCAGCGCAACGGCGTCACCGATCGGGTCACCGTCCAGCTTGGCTCCCTGGAAGGGCTGCTCACCAGCCCCCGCCGCTTTGGCCTGGGCCTAGCCAACATCACCGCCCCTGTGATCATGGACCTCGCCCGGCAAGGTCTCCAGCACGTCATCTGGCCGGGGGCGCGGTTTGTCTTCTCCGGCATCATCCACGATCAGGCGGATGAGGTTATCGCTGCCCTGGCCGCTGCCCGCCTGGACCTGATTGACCGGCGGCAAATGGGCGACTGGCTGATGCTCATCACACAGAGGCGCTACGAGTGACCACTTCCGGCCCCCATCCCCCTCACCGTCCAGAGAGAGATCGCATCAGGCACGCCCGACGCGCGCCCGCCCGCCCATCAGCCCTGCTCGCCCTGCTCTTCGAGCTGGGCATCCAGCCCCCCGGTGAGCCTCGTTTTCACCTAGTCAGTCGGTGGGCAGCCAAGCACGTCTGGCGGGTGGATGTGGCGGGCGAGCCATGGGCGTTTGTGCGCTACCTGCTCGGCTCCGCTGACCAGTTCCCGGAGCGGTGGCGGCATCTCCGGCTGGGCGAGCTGCTGTTCGAGGCCCGCGTCGGCCCGCGCATCCTGGGTATGACTGATGCCAGCGAGGCGCTGGGTGGGCGCGCCGCCATCATCGAAGCCGCGCTGCGGCCCATCTCCCGCCACGAGCTGGAAGCCCGCGCTCAGGAGGCGATAGCCCTATTCACCCGCCTGCATAGCAACCCCCTGCTGCACGAAGCCCTGTCACAGGAACGCACCGAGGCCGACCGACGTGGCCTCGGTCCGCTGGCTCGTTTCATCACGGAAACGCACGAGCGCTGGTTCGAGGCTGTCGTCCCGCGCTGGCTGGAAGTCGGCCTGGATGAGATCAATGTTCTGCGCCAGGTGGTCAGCGAACTGCTCAGCCGGCTGGACCGCGTGGAAAAGGCCACCGGCCACCTGGGAATTGTTGTCCCCGTGCATGGCGACCCCAATCATGGCAACTTCATGGTCAACCGGCAGGGCGCGCTGCGCATGATTGACTTCGAGGAGCTTTCCCTGAACAACCCGGTTGCCGATCTCGGCGTCTTCCTGACTTGGTATGTAGATACCGAACACCACCGCGCCCTGCTGGAAACCTATCCCCTCGCCAGCCCTGACGCTGTGCTGAATCGGATGCGCGTATGGGTGCCTGTGCGTTACCTCAACATCGCCGCTCACTGGGCTGCCCGCCTGACCCGCGCCCACGACGAGGACGCCTGGGCATTTGCGCTCAGCTCGGTAGATGAGTGGCTTCGCAGCGCGTGCGAATTGCTGTACGATGGGGTAGTGCCAACCCACCTCGACGATGCCCTGACGGGCCTCCAGCAGTCGCTGGCGCATCGTGGGCCTCTTCATCCCGATGGCTCTCGCCCTGCCAGATGGCGCTGAAGCTCAGGGTGAGCTAGCCAGCCTC
>Ga0129299_1000272_pt1 | contig 31958 bp, 41 predicted proteins | sample ConPoolayeCmetaG_FD_94477 | JGI IMG/M metagenome (GOLD analysis project Ga0129299, IMG submission 94477) | Hot spring microbial mat communities from California, USA to study Microbial Dark Matter (Phase II) - Cone Pool mat layer C metaG ...
ATTATTACTTCTTGCATTTGTCAGTTATTTCCGAGCAGAAGCGGTTAACAGAAAATCCATCATTGATTCTTTGACCACAGTTGATCCTGAAATCAGAAAGTATTTCCCGAGATGGAGAATCTGTGAAACTGATTTGCAGCTACAAATTTATCAAGCATTTAGATTGAGCGGTTATGACGCTAATCTTTTAAGCAAATCTGATATTGAAATTCTCGCTGCTCCGAAAAATAATAATTCTATACCATACGACATTTTGCTTGTTAGCTGTGGGAAGGCAACAATGAATGCTGTTGAAATTGATAGATATTTAGGTGTTAAATTAAGAGATATTATTAACGGTTTTACATCCTTTATTTATAAAGATCAAAATCCGACCCCGATCAGAGATTACTGTTATCAGGAAATACCGCCTGAAATTCCCGTTACTGAGACTCAGGCGGCAACTATTGTAAGTTACTTATACCCGACAAATGTAGATCACGCTTTCACACTATCCTTGTTCGATCAGGCTTTGAAAATCGGAGAAACAGGATTCTGGCTTAAAAATATGATAGGAAGTGACGATATCGGTTATCCTTTCTGGTCTGCTGGAGAATCAAAAGTAGTCCTGAAAAGACCCCTTTATGTAAACTTTGACCCAGCAACAAGCAAAGGCATTCCATACTTAATTGATGCATATCTTGGTGGCGGATATAGAATAACCGGTGGAATTGACAACAAAGGAACAATTTTAAGTTGGGTCTCATCAAGAGTTCTAAATCAAGGTCCGGGCGGAAAGCTGGTTGCTGGTTTGGATTTCTATATGCCTTTCTATCCCTTGATTGGTGTCCATATAAATACCGAAATAGTCCTAAGAGAGTTACAGGACGAAATAATTAAACCCGGTGACTATGGATTTACGCCTCTCAGGGACGATGTCATTTGGGAAGGTGAGGAAAAGGGGCGTCTTGATGGTATCGTTCCATTGCTTCGCTCAACCGGTCAGGCAACGGTTTTCTATAATTGGTGGATTGATAACAACAAACCAAATCCAGAACACTATATGAGATTTGATGTGGGTATCTCCTATTCAGAAGTTAAAGAAGTTGGATTATATAATGATAAATATCTTACTCCTTTTGGTCTGACAGGGCTTAATTTATATAAACCAAATGAGTTGGGGGACTGGATTTTCCTGAAAGCTGAGTATAGAAGCCAATCAACATGGCCATTTGGATTGAGCATGCAGTATTCAAATCAAATATTGTTGAGTAAAATTCATATCCCTTTGTTTGGCAACTGGTTCTATCTGGAAGGAAAGTATGCAACCCCGCTCAGAGGCTTAAGACCCTATGAAACAAAGAATTTCTTTATGATTTCGCCAGTTTTAAGATTAACAATATAATTTATTAAAATAATTGATGAATTTTTTTACCCTCTGAAGGATTTTTGCTATTCAGGGGGTTTTGATTTAAATTTATATGTTAAAATTTGATGAAGAATATCCGATGCTGATTAATTTTTTCAAAATTTTACTAATTCTAATTTTTGGATTCTTGTTCAATATTAATTCATATTCTCAGGATACAGACACACCCGAAGATTCTGTTACAAAAGCAAAACAATTATTGCAGGAAGCCACAGTTAAATATAAAGAATCCAATGTTGAAATAACCATTCGTAATGTTGATATAGCCCGTTTTCCAATTGTTAAAATTATTGTGGAAGCTTTTAATAGGACTGGTGAACCACTGGATACACTTTATCCCAAAAGTCTGAAAGTAATGGAAAACAACGAAGAAAAAGAAATTATTTCCGTCGAAAAAATTTCTGTTAATGAGCGGGTTCCGGTTGATTTTGTTTTTATCATTGATGTTACCGGCTCGATGCAAAAACATATTGACGCAGTCAAGAATTATATCTCAAATTTTGCCACAAATTTAATCAGGCGAGGTATTGATTATCGTTTGGGTCTTATCCTTTTTTCTGACTACGTCGAAAAAACCTATCAACTGACCGATAATGTTGTAACATTCCTGACATGGTTAAATCCTGTCAGAGCTTCAGGGGGTGGCGATGAAAAAGAAAACGCACTCGAAGCATTAAGAGAATTAAGAAACATTCAATTCAGACCTGCCGCAAACCGTGTTGGCATTCTTATCACAGATGCACCCTATCATCAAGTTGGCGAAAAAGGTGATGGAAAAACTTTTTATAACACTTCAACCATAATCAAGGAAATGGTTAATTATGATTATAGAATCTTTACCATCACACCCCCGAAACTTAAAGACTATAAGCTAATTTCCGAGAAAACCAGAGGCAGAAATTATGATATAGACTATCCTTTTTCAACAATTCTGGATAATTTCTCTTCCCAACTGACAAACCTCTATGCCATAAAATATAAAACTTCGAAACCTGCAATCCCCGACTCAATTAATATTGCACTACTCAATGAAAAAAGGAGGGAACTTGTCCGTAAAACCATTCCAATTATTGAACTTGGTCGTAAACTAATTATTGAAAATCTACTTTATGAAACAAATAGTGCAATTCTCTCTGATTCAGTGCCAGAATTGGAAGTTTTAACCGAATTTATGAAAAATAAACCAAGTGTTGTTATTCTGGTAGAAGGTCATACTGATAATCGTGGAAGTCATGCAATAAATGACAGACTTTCACTCCAGAGAGCTGAAAGTGTGAAAAAATATCTGCTCAAAAAAGGCATTCAGGCAAACAGAATACAGACAACAGGTTATGGCAAAAGAAGACCTATCGCCGATAATGATTCTGAATTTGGAAGAAGATTGAATAGAAGAACTGAAATAGTAATCGTTGCCAAGTAGAAAAAAAATCATTCATAAAAAGCAATACTGGCAAAGGAAACTGCCGACTTTGTTTCAGTTTCATCCCATTGATTATATTCGAGAAATTTACTCTCTCTGAACTTATTCATCTTCAATACTGAATAAATAGGGGACAATCCGCAAATTTTCCTTCGGTCGTTATTCTTTGCTACTGTCTTAAAAAATTCATCAGCTTCAAAATTTACAAGGTGATTAATCAACATTTTGTCTTCTTCTCGTAATATTTCAAGTTCGGGTGAAGCATCAAAATCATCACCAAATTTCCGTCCGATGTGTGCAAAATCAACGCTTGCAATATATATAGTTTTTTTGCCCGACTGAATGACAACATCTTTGACTTTCCTGATTAGCTCCTGAAAATGCTCATCTTCTTTTGGAAGTGTGTCAGTTTGAACAAAATTATGAAAAGATCCTACAAGAATTGGTAATATTTTAAATTTGTTACCAAACAAGTATTGAAGGAAAACAAGCTGTAATTCAATTGAGTGTTCATTTTTATGAGCTAACTCGTCAAAGCGAATATTTCCGTTACTAATTGTTTTTAACTGATTAATTATATCCTTGTCAGTTTCAACAACACCAAAAGGAGTCTCAAAATCTTTTTCGGTAAACATAAAATAATCGCTCGAAGCATAATGGGATGTTCCGAATATAACAACCAATTCGGGATTTTTATCCTTTATTGCATGATAAGCAGCTGCATAAGTTTTTAGAGCACCTAAGCCAACCCTGAAATCAATATGAGGCACTATGATAGAATCTGCATCAGATTTGATATCATCAGGTTTTCTTGAATTTAAAATAGCTTTAATCTGAGATTGCAAATGCTCAGGATTATCACTATAAGTATTCCCGGCACAAACGGGCTTTCTTATGGGGGAGTGAAGATATTCGTCCAATTCATTCTTCAAATTATAGTAGTTTTCTGTTTCAAGAAAGCCAAGATGGTCAAGATAATAAATAAGATTGAAAATAGGCTCAATTATTTCAGCTATGTCATCGCTATTTGCATCCTTCAAAACATTTTCAATATCACTTTTTTTAAAAGTGCCATCTAGCATTTGCAAAAGTGGGACAATTGAAAAAGGTATCTGGATAGGTTGCCGTGCATATCCATTTGGGTCATACAAAATGACTTGTTGTTCATCTTCCTGATCAACTAATTCAAAAGCAATATCTTCCCTTAATTTGGGAAGTAAAAAATCTTCATTTATATTCATGCTCATTATCAATCACTTAATTTTGTTTTGCATAGTTTTGATTAGAAAAAAAACCACAAAAATGGTCATCAAGTTTATAACAGCAGCTATCAAATACCACAACTCTTTAGTTATAAAGTAAGCTACTAAAAAAAGCAAAAATGCTACGAAATTGCCAATACCTACGTAAATGATTGTTTTTGTATAGTTATCTATATTTTTCAGCATCTGTCTTACTCGAGATAAGTGTATCCATATAGTCCAGAGCGATAATTCGAAAGGAATTCCTTCCCTTCTTCTGCTGTTATTTTTCCCTGCTTTACTGATGTTGTAACCCATGTCTCCATTGTTCTGACAAGTGACTTAGCATTATATTGCACATAATCAAGAACTTCGGCTACAGTTTCTCCGTCAATTATCTGTTTAATTTTGAATTCATCATCTTCAACAACCACATGAACAGCATTAGTGTCTCCAAACAAATTATGTAAATCTCCTAATATTTCCTGATATGCACCAACAAGAAAAACTCCAAGATAATAAGGATCTGACTCTTTAAATTCATGCAAAGGCAGATAATGTGAGAAGTTACGGCTACCGATAAAATTATCAATCTTACCATCGGAATCGCAGGTTATATCCTGAATAGTAGCAACCCTTGTGGGTTTTTCATTTAAACGATGAATTGGTAAAATTGGAAATATTTGGTCTATAGCCCATGAATCAGGCAATGATTGAAACAAGGAGAAATTACAAAAATATTTGTCTGCAAGCATTTTCGATAGTGGTCTATATTCTTCTGGTTGATGCTTCAATTCAAGACTTAACTGATATACTTCCCGTGCAATGCTCCAGAAAAGTCTTTCAATCAACGCCCGTGTCTTCAAATCAATCATTCCAAGACTAAATAAATCAAGCGAATCCTCCCTTATTTGCTGGGCATCGTGCCAAGTTTCGAACATTGTTGTATGGGTTAAATTTTCTAATAAGTTGAAAAGCTCACGAACGTTCTCGTGGTCATTTTCGGTTATTTTATAATTATAATCCCATTCAGGTATGGTAGTGGTTTCCAGTACATCAAAAACAAGAATTGAATGATGAGCTGTTAGAGATCTACCTGACTCAGTTATAATATTCGGATGTGGTAAATCATTCTTATCGCTTGCGTCCTGTAACATGTATATTGCATCATTGACATATTCCTGAATAGTGTAGTTTATACTACTTGGAGAGAAAGACCTTGTCCCGTCATAATCTACTCCAAGACCTCCACCAATATCAACAAACTCAACATTACATCCAAGTTTCTTCATCTGAACATAGAATTGAGAACATTCACGTAATGCATTTTTTATTTTTCTGATATTAGTTATCTGACTTCCCAAATGAAAGTGAATTAACTTTATCTGCTCTAAAATTTTACTGGATTTTGCAATTTCAACTGCTTCGATAAGCTCACTTGCATTCAATCCAAATTTACTTTGATCCCCGCCAGATTCCTCCCATTTGCCACTTCCTGAGCTTGCAAGTTTAATCCTGATTCCAATATTTGGTTTAACTTTCAACCTCTTGGAAATTGTGATGATTTGTCGCAGTTCGTTTAATTTTTCAACTACCAGAAATATTCTCTTGCCCATTTTTTGGGCTAATAAGGCAAGTTCAATAAAACTTTCGTCCTTGTAGCCATTACAAATAATGAGTGCCTCCGGATTTTGAGTTATAGCAAGAACTGCGTGCAACTCAGGTTTTGAACCCGCTTCTAACCCAATGTTAAATTTTTTCCCATATCGCATAATTTCTTCAACTACGGGACGTACCTGATTTACCTTGATAGGATAGATATTAAAATAACTGCCTTTGAAACCATATTCTTTGGATGCCTTTTCAAAACAGCTTGATATAGTTTCAATCCTATTATCCAGTATATCGGGAAATCTTAGAAGAACTGGAAGTGAAACATCCCTGATGAGTAACTCATCTATCAATTCCTTTAGATCAATCTTAACTCCATTTGCTGATGGTGTTACTACTACATTACCTTTATCATTGACGTTGAAGTAGTTCTGCCCCCATCCTTTAATGTTATAAAGTTCGATTGAGTCTTCAATACGCCACTTGCGCATTTTTACCTCTGATTTAGATTTAAGTTTGAAAAAGAATATAATTTACGTATTTAACTTGTAAATATTGAACTTATTAGGTTAATAAATTACTAATTTTATTATTTTTTTTATTGATCAATAAATAGAAATCAGATACATATAATATTTTGCTTTATTTTTATTATTTATTGTTCAAAAGCTAATTACAAGAAATTAAAATCTTATTATTAATTTGCACAAATGGATTTAAAAGTATATAATTTTATATCAAAAAGACTGGCTCAACCATCAGAACAAAGTTCATTTCTTGGCTTTGTCAGGATTGTTGCTCTTGTCAGTGTTTCTTTGGGAAGTATGGCTCTCATTATTTCGCTTTCTGTGCTTGAAGGTTTCGAAAAGGCTCTTTATGATAATGCAGTCAAATTTACATCCCATATTACTATTAATGCTTTCGAAAGAAAATTAATACATAATTCTGAAAATCTTATCTCCGACATTAAATCTAATGTTCCTGCTGTTCAATCAATAGCTCCAGTTGTCGAAAGACAGGGTTTATTAAAATTTAAAAATACACTTGAAGCTGTTCTTATAAGAGGTTATAAAACTCAAAATGATATTACCGATATCAAATCTAACCTTGTTTCAGGAACTTTCCAATTTTCTGATAAATCCGCTAAGGAAATAGTTATAAGCAAAAGAATGGCAGACAAATTAAAAGTGTATTTAGGAGATAATATTATCTTATATTCTATGAGGGAATCACCAAATGGCAGCCTTGCTTATCCAGACATTGATAAATTCAAAATCAAAGGCATTTACGAAACAGGATTTGCCAAATATGATGATGCTATTGTATTTATCCCATATTTATCAGCACAAAATATTTTCCAGATTCCCCCCAATAGCGCAACTTCAATCGATATAATGATTGATAATCTGAATAATATACAGTTGGTTTCTGAACAAATCCAATCAATCATTGGTTATAAATATTACACACTCACTGTTTTTGAAATAAACAGTTCTGCATTTGCATGGATTGAACTTCAAAAAGACCCTATCCCTATTGTTCTTGGGCTTATTAGTTTAGTTGCAGTTTCTAACATATTAACCATTCTTTTGATTACTGTTGTCGAGAAAACCCGGTCTATTGGCATCCTTAGAGCTTTAGGATTAGCACGGAAACATATAATTAGAATTTTTGTTTTTCAGGGCATTTCAATAGCTTTGATGGGTAATTTAATAGGTTGTTCACTTGCTTTCATCTTTTCATATTTGCAAAAAACCTTCGGTCTGATAAATTTAAGAGGAGAAGTATATTTCCTCGATACTTTACCTGTTAGTATAAATATTGAACACTATTTGACAATTGTCATTGCAACCATCATACTTGCTTTGTTCTCAACATTCATTCCAGCTTTAATAGCCTCGAGAATGAATACTGTTCAATCTATCAGGTTTAAATAATTTATTGGCTCTTATATTTCATTATTAAATGCCACATCCCTCTTAACTCACCTGTTTTATAACCTGTAGCATTATCAAGGGGATATAAGTCTCTAATTGTATTGAAATCATCAACTTTTAATTCCTTGCCAACACTTCCATGACATTTTAGGCATAAATCCATAATTATTATGGGTTTAAAAAAATGTATCTCTTGATTGATAGGTTTTATAATTGGCTTAAGAGTCTGTCCATCACTTAATAATTTTGAATAATAATTAAGTAAAGTCCTCTCCAAACTATCGGGTTGATTTGCTGGATTACGAAATTTTGCACTTGTTCTTCGAATTTTGACTTTCTTTGTCTTTTCAAGATGATAAATTATTGGATAAGCGTTCAAATTACAGTATTTAAGAGCCCCATTAATTCCAGTTTCTTCAACAGCTCTCTTTACATTAGATATTAAACTGTCAAATGATTCTTTCACTAACAAATCACCAGCCTTAATATAATATTCTTCTTCGTCAGCAGTAAGTTTAATTGTATCATCTTGATTATTACAAGATATTGTAAGAATTAAAAGTAAAGAGATAATTAAATAACTTTGCATTTTTCCCTCTGAAATCAATTTATTGCAAATATAAAAATAAATTCTATATAAAGATAATTGAACTCCAATTTTCAGGGAAAAAATATTTTGATGCAATATCATTTAAATCATCAATTGCAATACAATCAATTTTTTCAATTATTTCAGTCAGAGATTCATTATATCCAAGCGAAAGTTCAGATTTTGCAATGTTTTGTATTCTTGCAGACATGCTTTCCAGTGCCATAATTGTATTAGACTTCAGTTGTTCTTTGGCAATTTTTAATTCAAGTTTTGTTATGCCGTTTATAGCAAGATTTTTAAGCTCTTTTTCAACTAACATTCTAATTTTATCATGATTATTTTTTTCGCCTGCTGCATAGATTGAAATATTTCCGGTTTTTTTAAACAGTTGAAGAGAAGAGTAAACTGTGTAAACTAAACTCCTGTCTTCTCTCAATTTTTTATGTAGTCGGGAGCTTAATCCTTCGCCCAAAATAAAGTTCAAGGCTGCGATTTTGTATCTATCATCTGAATCCATCCCACCAACCAGCCTATTCATAAGCAAATGAGTTTGACTAAATCTTTTCTTAAAAGTTAATGAAGTTGGAGTGTGAATCACTTCTGAAAAATCTGGTTTAACAGAATCATTGCTTGGGTAACAATCAAATTTACTGAAGTATTGTAATATTATATCTGTTAATCTTTGATGCTCAAGAGGACCGGCATAAGATATGACAATGTTTGAAGGAGAATAATATTGATTATGAAAATCAACAACATCGTTTAACTTAATATTCTTTACAGATTTTAGATTACCAACAATCGGATGCGACAGTGCGTTGGAACCGAAAAGGATTTTATCTCCATAATCAAAAATCACCTCCTCCGGTTCATCATCATAGGATTTTATTTCTTCCATTATAATCAACTTCTCTTTCTCGATGTCCTTCTCGATGTAAATGGGATGAAGAACAATTTCAGACATTAATCTTACGCAGGGCTTAAAATTATCCTGAATCGCCCTTACATAATAACAAGTTGCTTCTTTGGTAGTGAAAGCATTTGTATATGCACCGATAGATTCAAAAGCAGTGTTGAGCTTCCTTCCTGAATTTTTTCTTGTTTTTCTGAATGAGGCATGCTCCACAAAATGTGCCAGTCCGTCAAGATTCTTGAAATCACAGTTAGAACCAGCATCAACGAATACACCAAAAGCAAAGGAGCTCGAAGTTTTTATTTCCTCGGATATGATTCTAACCCCATTCGGTAGAACAGTTTTTGAGAAAATGATATTGTTTTTTAATTCATCTTTTCCGTTTGTGGGAGCTAATCTATATTTAATCTTTTGTTTTGTCATTGATTTTTATTTTTTTCTTTATTTTCAAATAATGCTTCAACAAAAAGGACAGGATCGAAAACCTGAAGGTCATCAATTTTTTCACCAACTCCTATGTATCGCACAGGGATTCTTAATTCATCAGCAATTGGAATAACAACACCACCTTTTGCAGTTCCATCAAGCTTAGTTAGCACAATTCCTGTTATATTTGCGACTTTAGAAAATTCTTTTGCCTGTTGAATTGCATTCTGGCCTGTGGTAGCATCAAGAACGAGCATGACATCATCGGGTGCGTTAGATTTTAATTTTTTCATCACTCTCGAAATTTTTTCTAACTCAGCCATAAGGTTTGCTTTGTTATGAAGTCTTCCTGCTGTATCAATGATAACAACATCATAACCCTTCGAAATAGCTGAATTGAGTGTGTCGTAAGCAACAGAGGCTGGATCTGCTCCCTGTTTTTGTTGAACGATAGGCACACCAGCTCTTTCAGCCCAAATTTCGAGTTGCTCATTTGCCGCAGCCCGAAAGGTATCAGCCGCTCCAATTAACACATTTTTGCCAGCTTGCCTGTAATTAAAGGCTAATTTCCCGATTGTAGTGGTCTTGCCAACCCCATTTACTCCAATAATAAGAATAGTATGAGGTTTGTTACTTTCGTCAATTTTATATTCTCTGTCAACATTTGCAGAAGGTGATTCAATCAAAAGCTTTAAAATTTCTTCTTTTAAAATCAAAAATATGTCTTCTGAATTTTCGAACCCCTCCTTTTTTATTCTATCCTTCAAAGCCGAAATAATCTTTTCGGAGGAGCGAACTCCAATATCGGCTGATATCAAAATATCTTCGATGTCGTTCAGGAGTGATTGATCAATTTTTCTCCCTATCCCCAGAACCCCCTGAATTTTTTGGAAGAAGTTCGATCGGGTTTTTTCAAGACCTTTCTGAATTTTATTAAACCCTAATGCATCGGTAGTTGATTGAACTGCAGAGGCAATTTTTTCTTTGAATTTATCAAATAATCCCATTATACCAAGTATCTCTAATTCAAAATTTTATTATTAGCTAATTTCAATTCTGGAAGACGAAGTAATCAATTGTTCATCTTAAAAATTTTACTTTTTATTATTCCAGCTTTATGAAAAAAATATAACAATGAAACTCTTAATACGCCGAAACCATATTTTATGCTTCTGAAAAAATTGATTGATGAAGCTTCCTTGAAGTATTTTGTTGGGCAGGTTATTTCTGCAATTTCGTAACCAGCCATAAATATTTGTGCAACAACTTCATTATCAAAAATAAAGTCATCAGAATTATCCTGAAAATTAATTTTCCTTAAAACCTCAGATGAATAAGCTCTGTACCCAGTGTGATATTCTGATAATTTCTGACTTATAATAAAATTCTGCACCAATGTCAAAATCCTATTCGCTATATATTTGTAAATTGGCATTCCACCCTTCAAAGCCCCTTTACCCAGAATTCTGGAGCCAAAAACAACAGGATATATATCATTTGCAATTATGTAAGCCATTGAATGTATTAGCTTTGGAGTATATTGATAGTCAGGATGAAGCATAATAATTATGTCTGCACCTAATTCTAATGCCTTAGTGTAACATGTTTTTTGGTTCCCGCCATAGCCAAGATTATTACTGTGCCGCAAATATTTAATGCCTAAACCTTTTGCAATTTCTACTGTTTTATCATCACTTGCATCATCAACAAGCAGAACTTCATCAACTATATCAAATGGTATTTCTCTGTAAGTAATTTCTAATGTTTTTTCTGCATTATATGCAGGAAGAACTACAATTACTTTTCTATTCTTTATCATAAACTAAAATTTTATAATTTAAGTATTTAGTATAACCAATTTAAATAAAAAAACTTTAGTTTAAAAAGTTCTTAACCGATAATTTATTATTGAATAATATTGGGATTCACCCGACATGGATGTTAAATCAAAAACAGTCGAAGAATGGGTCGAGATAGGAGATTCTGCATATAAGTCAGGAAATCTGGATGAAGCAATCGAAGCATATAAATCAGCCATCGAGGTCAACTCAAGAGCTTCGTTCGCTCATTTTAAATGCGGAACAGCCCTTTCCGATAAAGGTAATTATCAGGAAGCTATTGTTTATTTTAATAACGCAATACTGCTGAACAATGAATTTGCATTTGCTTATTTCAAACGTGGTGTTGCCCTTCTGGAACTTAACCAATACAAAAGAGCGATTGATGATTTCAATAGTGCAATTAAATACAATCCTGATTTTTCTTATGCTTATTATAGGAAGGGTTTAGCACTTTTCAGATTAGGTAAATTTGAAGAAGCTTTGGAGAATCTCAACAAATCAATTGAAATCAATCCTGAATATATGCTGGCTTATTTCTATAGAGCCTCAACGCATTTTGAACTCGAAAATCATAATCAAGCTCTTCAGGATTATACCAAAGCTCTATCTTTAAACCCAAGATATGAAAAATCCTACATATCGAGAGGATTAGTTCATTCCAAATTGAAAATGTTCAGAGAAGCTCTTGCTGATTTTAATGCGGCTGTTACCTTAAGCCCTGACTCTGTTATCGCAAGAAATTACAGAGGTATGATAAATTTATATCTTAAGAATTTTAAGTCGGCTCTGGATGATTTCAATACTATTATTGAGCTGGAACCCAATAATGGTAACTTTTATAATAATCGTGGAATTGCTTACTTTGGTCTTAGAGAATATGAATTGGCTTTAGAAAACTACGACAGAGCCTTATTATTAATTACTAATTCTTCACAAATTTACGTTAATCGTGGAAATTCCAATATTAAACTTGGCAATTATATTGATGCAATAATTGATTTTGATAAAGCAATTGAATTGGATTCCTCGTCTGCTCAGGCTTACTTTGGGCGAGGTAATACTTACATTCACCTTAACCAATTCAAAGAAGCTCTGAATGACCTTTCGAGGGCTTTAATGATAAGCCCTAATTTTATAAATGCCCTTATCGCAAGAGCTAATGTTTTCTATAAGTTAAAAGCTTACGACAGGGCTATCGAAGAATTAACAAAAGCTATTGATAATAAACCCGATTATGCAAAATCTTATTTAAACAGAGCTTTGGTTTTCAGAAAAATCGAGAAATACCATTTAGCAGCTCAGGATTTTGAACAATTTTTGAAAATTCATAAGAAAAAGGATAATATTTCAAATAAAATTCGTGGTTGGCTTATAAAATCAGGATATTCTTCCGATAATATATAATGTATTTTATTTCGATTAAAGTCTATGAGTGTTTCAGCTTGTACTCAAAATCTGTCAAAATCAAAAGATAATATTGTGGAAATTGTTTATCAGATATTGTTAGTTGGATTTGATAAGGAAACTTATGACAGAATAATTACAAATTTTAACCACTCTCAATATGAATTTACTCATACTGATGAGAACTACATAGTTAGAAATCCCCACATTTTAAATCAATTTGATGTGGCAATAATTAATTTCGACATTGAAGTACCCAAAATTGAACAAATAGCTTCTGTTCTTGATTTTATTGGTCTTCATTTCATTTTTTATTCAAGAAATTTTTCAAGAGATTTTTTAATTGCAAAGATAGATTATAACGCTAAGGAATGTTTCATTGATAATTCCGATACCTTTGATATTGAGCTTTTTCACAAAATATTGGTCAATTCAATTTCATCAATCCAAAAAGAAAAAAAATTTGATAACCTTAAAGTTCAACATCATGAAATCAAAGAAAAATATCAGATTTTATTCGAGAATTCGGTTGATGCAATATATTATTCGCTGGTTGATGGAACTATTATTGATTTCAATAAATCATTCGAGAAATTACTCGGATACTCAAGAGATGAATTATTCAACATTAAAACCATAGATTTATACAAAGACCCATCACAGAGAATACTTTTTCAGACCGAGATTTCGATTTTAGGATATGTTAAGGATTTCGAAGTCGAACTGAAAACTAAAACTGGCGAAACAGTATATGGATTGCTTAATACTATTGCAATTAAGTCATCTCATGGACACATTATTGGATATCAAGGTATTATTGATGATATTACAGAAAGGAAAAATGCCGAAATAGCTCTACGGGAAAGTGAGTTACTATATAGATCTGTCGTCGAAAATATTAAAGAAGCCATTTACATTAGTAAAAGTAATACTATAATATTTGCAAACTCGGTTGCCAGCGAAATTTCAGGTTATACCAAAGAGGAGCTCTTCGGAATGAATCTTTTGAACCTGGTACATCCTGATGATAAATATAAACTAAAAGAATATCTTCAGACTGGTATTTTAAGAAAACCAGATTATAATCCATTTGAAATACGAATAATCAAAAAAAGCGGAGTTATCAGGTATGTTGAATTTTCAAATCACGTAATTAAATTAAACGGTTTTCAGGTTATTTTGGGAACTGCAAGAGATATTACAGATTTAAAAAAGGCTAATGAAGCTGTCAAAGAAAATGAACGAAAATTACAAACACTAATTAGCAACCTGCCCGGAATGGCTTACCGATGCAAAAATGAAAAGAACTGGACTATGGAATTCCTAAGTGAAGGTTGCTATGATATCACAGGTTATTCTAATAATGAAATAATTGGAAATCGAATAATATCATTTAATGATCTAATTTTCCCCCACGACAGAGAATATGTCTGGAACACTATTCAGGAAGCTATTGAAAAAACTCAGAGTTATACTTTAAACTATAGAATATTAACAAAAAATAATCAAATAAAATGGCTCTGGGAAAAAGGACGTGCAATATTTGACGATGAACATAATGTTATTGCCCTCGAAGGTTTCATCTCGGATATTACTGATATCAGAGAAAAAGAAGAAGCCCTTCTGGCAAGTGAAACAAAATACAGAAATCTGTTTAATCTGATGCTTGAAGGATTAATTCTTTGCGAATTAGTGTCTGATAACAATGGTAACAATGATTTTATTTTCATTGATATTAATCCAGCCGCAGAGAAATCCCTGAATTTAAAGAGGGAAAATATTGTCGGAAAGAAAATATCCGAAGTTTACGAAAATTTTAATGGTTTTGATGAAATTGCGAAACAAGTAGCTTTGACTGGCAGTCATTTTTATATAGAAGAGGTAAAATTTGATGATGAGTCTTATTATGACTTATCGTTTTTTTCACCTGAAAAAAACAAATGTGCAGTTATTCTAACTAATGTATCAGAAAGAGTTATCGCTAAACACAAACTCGAAAATTTGAATCAGATACTCGAGGAAAAAGTTACAGAAAGAACTCAACAGCTTCAACAGGCTTATGAAGAACTAACATACGAAAATGAAGAAAGAAAAAGAACTGAACTCGAGCTTTTAGCTATAAAGGATAATCTCTCTCTTGCTCTTGACAAAGAAAAAGAGTTAAGTGAATTGAAATCAAGTTTTATCAACATGGTATCCCATGAGTATAGAACACCTTTGACAATAATTTTATCTTCCGTTCATTTAGTTGAAGAATACATTAGGCGGGAAAATTATGAAAACCTTGATAAACATTTATTAAAAATAAAAACATCTGTGAAATCTTTGGTTAATCTTTTAGAGAACGTAGTTACTATTGCAAAAAGTGAAGCAGGCAAAATTAAATATATACCTGAAAGATTTGATTTGTTAGCATTATTTAATGAAATTTTTGAGGACTTGCATATTGTTTATCATTCTGAGCATAAATTTGAAATTGTAAATAGCTCTAATCTTCAATTTATAACAACTGATAAACTGCTTCTGAAGAAAGTCCTGTTTAATTTGTTAAGTAACTCCATAAAGTATTCACCTTTTTACAATTTAATCAAAATTGAATTGTCTGAACAGAATGATATCATTAGTATAAAAATAATTGATAAAGGTTTAGGAATACCCGAAGATGATGTTTTAAACATATTCGAACCATTCCATAGATCTAAAAACGTGGAGAATCTGCCCGGTACCGGTCTTGGCTTAGCTATTGTAAAAAGCTGCATGAATGCTATCAAAGGGACGATATACGTTAAAAGTAAAATAAATGAAGGTTCTGAATTTACTGTTATGTTTGTCAATAATCATATTAATAATGGCTAAAATACTTGTCATAGAGGATGATCCAGAAGTAACAGAGAATATTGTCGAAATTCTCGAACTTGAAAATCATAGCATCGATACTGCAAGCAATGGTTTGATAGGAATTGAAGCTCTTAGCAAAAGCAATCCTGATATAATTATTTGCGATGTTACTATGCCCGAAAAAAATGGCTACGAAGTTTTGCAATATGTTCGCTCTAATCCCCACACATTTTCTATTCCTTTTATTTTCTTGACCGCAAAAAGCGAGAAAAATGATTACAGGCGTGGAATGGAACTTGGTGCTGATGATTATATCACCAAGCCATTTGACTACAATGACATTATTAATTCCATAAATGCAAGACTTGAATTTAAAAAGAAAACATTTGATTTTTACGATAGGCAGCTCGAAAATATAAGATTAAATATTACAACTTCCATACCCCACGAGCTAAGAACACCTCTCAATACTATATTGGGTTTCACTCAAATTCTACGATCTGGATTCAAGGAAATGGAGGAAATTGAACTCCAGACAATTTTCGATAACATACACGATGCTGGGATGAGACTTTTAAGGCTTATAGTAAATTATATTTATTATACAAAGTTAATTACCAATGAACTTGAAGAAACTGTTCAGGAAAATCATTATCTTTCCGTTACCGATGATATGATTTTCAATTTATGCAACAACATTGCTGATATTTATCACAGAAGAAACGACTTAAATATAAATATCGGTGTTATCAAGGGTAAACTCGCTGATGAACATTTTCTGAAAATCATCGAAGAACTCATTCATAATGGATTTAAATTCTCACCAAGAGATACAAAAGTTGAACTGACTGTGAGGGTTTTTGAAAATAATCTGATTATTGAAGTTTTTAACATAGGCAGAGGCATGTCTCAAACCGAGATCAAATCTATAGGTGCATTCCAGCAATTCAACAGAAAAGAATTTGAACAGCAGGGTCTTGGTCTGGGTCTTGCAATTGTCAAAAAAATTACTGAAATTTATAATGGAAATTTTGCTATCGAAAGCGAACCCGAACAATTCACTAAAGTAAAAATTTCTTTCCCCTTAAAGTAAAATTTTCAGGTGAGGAAAAATATAATCACTACGTGATAAAAGACAGTTTAGTTCTGTTTCTGTTACCATAATTAAATCACTAAGTGATTTTTTAAAAATCCAATTAAACACAATTATAGCATAGCGATTACATCTTGGTAGATTTATGAGTTGGAAATAACCCTTATCGTATAGCGAATTATATTTTGGTAAAAAAAAGAGATTGCTACCGTCTTAGCAACCTCTTTTTAAAAATTTGAATTAACTATTTAACTAATATTTTCTTTTGTTTCTTCCTCTGAGTCTGGATTTGCTGATTCTTCCGGCTTCGTTTCGACTGCATCCTTTATTTCTGCCACTTCTGGAGTTATAAGCTCTTCTGTAGCGGCTTTGACTTCTTCTGAGACCTGAGTATCGGTCGGAAGAGTGTCATTAGCAGTTTCAGTAGTTATCTCTTCCTGAAGTGTCTCGCTTATCTCAGTTGGAGAAACAATATTCTCAGTGGCTTCAGCCTCTGGTGTTTTAGCTTCAGCTACTTTATCACTAACAGCTTTTACGTCAGCAGGAGTTGATTCATCTACCTTAGTTGAAGCTTTTGTTTTCTTAGCTGTTGTTGTTGATGCTGCCTTTCCTTTTCTTCTGGATTTAGTCGAAACGGCACCATCCTGAGGGGAAGACCAATCAACGAGTTCAATAATGGCGGTAGGACTACCATCACCCCTTCGTGTTCCTAACTTGATAACCCTTGTATAACCGCCGGGTCTTTCTTCAACCATTGGAGCAATAGTATTAAAGAGTTCTTGCAGAACAGCTTTATTTGTTATAGATCTTCCCACAACTCTTCTGTTGTGAATATCAATCTTATGACCTTCTGGCAATAAGCCAAGCTTTTCATTTCTTAGAGCATGCTTTGCTTTGGTGATAAGAGCTTCTGCAAAAGCTCTGAGCTCTTTGGCTTTGGCTTCAGTAGTTACGATTTTCTTATGTTCAAATAGAGAAGTAGCTAAGTTATTAAGCAAGGCTTTTCGATGGCTACTATTTCTTTTTAATTTTCTTCCTGATTTTAGGTGTCTCATAATTAACTCATTTTAAATAATAGTTAAAGATTCGCTCGATTCAGATGATTTATGAGGTTCTTCCTTAAGAAATTTCTCAACATTCATTCCAAATTCCAAGCCATACATATGAACAACTTCGGCAAGCTCAGCAAAAGATTTTCTGCCAAAATTTCTAAATTTTAATAATTCATGTTCCTGCAGGGATACTAACTCAGCCAAAGTCTTAACATTTGCTGATTTAAGGCAATTGTGAGCACGGACGGAAAGTTCAAGCTCGTCCACTGGAGTAAGTAGTATCTTTCTGAGCTTGGAACGTTCAGCTTCTTTGACCTCGTCTTCAACTGAATCTCTTTGTGGAACTTCTTCCTCAACTTCTTCAAAATTAATAAAGAAGCGTATGTGCTCGTTCAATATTTTTGAAGCATAATGAACTGCATCCTGAGGAGTAATTGTTCCATCAGTTTTCACATCAAGGATCAATCTTTCATAATCAGTTTTTTGTCCAACTCTGTATGGTTCAATAGTATAAATAACATTTTTGATTGGAGTATAAATAGCATCAATAGGTAACATCCCAACTGGAAAATCAACCAAAGGTTGTTCTTCTGCAGGGACATATCCCTTGCCACGTCCGATACGAATTTCAACATCAAATTCAGCATCCTCGGCAAGAGTAGCTATATGCTGATTGGGATTCATGACCTCAATCATTGATGAGGCATTTTGAAGATCAATCGCTTTCCATTCGTAAGGACCTTGTAAATGCATAATCACACGTTGAGGTTTTTTGTCAATTGTTGTCAGCCTGATTTCTTTTAAATTTAGAATGATTTCCGAAACATCTTCCACAACACCAGGAATTGTTTGGAATTCGTGCAAGACATCAGTTAACTTTACTCCAATAATAGCAGAGCCGGGAATAGATGAAAGTAGGACTCTTCGGAATGAATTACCGAGAGTAACGCCATAGCCCTGCTCCAAAGGTTGGAGTATGAACCTTACATGGCTTCGGCTGTCAATTTCTTCAACCTGAATTCTTTCAGGCATCTGCATTTGTGCATTAATTGCAAGATTTTCTTTACTCAAAGTCATAATCAAGATATTTTAAGAATTGATAATCTATTTAAATATTAGACCCTTCGCTTTTTAGGCGGACGACATCCATTATGTGGTAAGGGTGTTTTATCAATAATGCTATGAATTTCAAGCCCTGCTGTGGCTAAAGCTCTAATGGCGGCTTCACGGCCAGAACCGGGACCTTTTACAATAACATCAACACGCCTCAACCCCATGTCAAAAGCTTCTTTTGCTGATTTCTCAGCTGAAACCTGTGATGCATAAGGAGTATTCTTTTTTGATCCTCTGAAACCATTTTTGCCAGCAGACGACCAACTCAATGTGTTGCCGTACATATCTGTTATTGTTACAATAACATTATTGAAAGTTGCTTTGATGAAAGCCTTACCATGACTGTCAGCAACAATTTTTCTTTTTACTTTTTTCTTTCCAGCTGCCATTTAAATTAATATAATAAATAAACAAAATATTACTTCTTCGCTGCTTTTTTCTTTCCAGCGACTGTTTTTCTTCTTCCTTTTCTAGTTCTTGAATTGGTTCTTGTTCTTTGACCTCTAACGGGCAAGCCTCTTCGATGTCTCAAACCACGATAGCAGCCAATGTCCATCAATCTTTTAATATTCATTTGTATTTCAGAGCGAAGCTGACCTTCGACTTTGAAATTATCTTGAATAATTGACCTAATTTTTGCTATTTCATCGTCAGACCAATCATTGACCTTCTTGTTTTCGTCAATACCAGCCATTTCAAGAATTTTTGAAGATGTTGTCCTTCCTATTCCAAATATATAGGTTAAGCCAATCACACCTCTTTTATTTTTTGGTAAGTCAATTCCGGCTATACGTGCCACTATTTACTCCTTAAATTATCCTTGTTTCTGTTTAAATCTTGGATTTTTTTTGTTAATTATATACAACCTTCCCTTCCTTTTGACAATTTTGTCATCAGGATTTCTTTTTTTGATTGATGCCTGTACTTTCATCTTTTGCTCCCAATCATTATTTATATCTGTAAATTATTCTGCCTTTTGTAAGGTCATAAGGTGAAAGTTCGACTTTTACCTTATCTCCCTGTAAAATTTTTATAAAATTCATTCTCATCTTGCCCGAAATATGTGCAAGAACCTTATGCCCATTATCAAAGCGAACTATAAATTGTGTATTGGGGAGTGTTTCCTCAATTATTCCATCAACTTGTATTAATTCTTGCTTCGACATATTAATTTCTTAATGTTAAAATAATTGGTTTCTCGTCAACTAATACTGTATGTTCGTAATGAGCAGCCGGTTTTCGATCTACTGTTACAACTGTCCATCCATCACTTAGATACTCGACCTCCTGTTTCCCGGCATGAACCATTGGTTCAATCGCAAGTCCCATTCCTTTCACCAATTTCATATTAGGATATCGGTTTCTATGTAACAAAGGTGGAACAAAGTTCGGTATGGAAGGTTCTTGATGTAATTTTCTTCCAATACCATGACCGGTTAATTCCTTAGTCAATGTAAAACCATTACTTTCCACGTAATTCTGAATTTCCCTTGAAATATTATAAACCTTGCTTCTATCAAAAGCCTGTTCAATTCCAATATAAAGAGACTCTTCGGTGATTTTCATGAGTCTCTTTTTTTCTTCATCAATTTCTCCGATAGAAACTGTTAAAGCACTATCACCAAAAAAGCCTTCGTAATTTACACCACAATCAATAGAGACTATATCACCGCTTTTCAATTTCCTTCTGCCGGGTATTCCGTGAACGACAGTCTCATTAATTGAAATACATAAAGTATTTGGAAATATTTTCCCCTCAACTTGATAACCTTTAAACGCCGGTTTAGCGTTATTAGAACGAATAAAATCCTCTGCAATTTTATCCAGTTCGATAGTTTCAATTCCTTCTACAGCGTGTTTTTCGACTAAATTAAGTGTGTCAGCAACAATTCTGCAAGCCTTTTCAAATTTTTTCAAATCTTCGCTTGTAGAAATTAAATTCTCACTACCCACTATTTTATCCGAAATATACATAATCACTAACCACTTATACCGGCTCCTCTGCCTTTAATTTTACCGCTTTTCATAAATCCGTCATAATGACGCATTAATAAATAAGATTCAATCTGCTGAAGAGTATCAAGACAAACTCCAACCATAATCAGCAGTGAAGTTCCACCAAAAAACGAAGCAAACCCCGGAGTTACACCAAGTAAATTAGATGCAAATGTTGGCATAATTGCTATTAATGCAAGAAATATTGAACCCGGTAAAGTAATTTTTGTCAAAACTGCATCTATATATTCAGCAGTAGGTTTTCCGGGTCTGATACCGGGTATAAATCCGCCTTGTTTTTTCATATTATCAGCAATGTCTCGGGGATTAAAGACAATAGCTGTATAAAAATATGTAAACAAAACAACCATTGTTCCATAAACTAAAGCATAAATGTATGACTGCTCGCTAAATGCCGAAACAAACCAATATAGCCATGTGCTATCAGGGAAAAAGCTGAAAATGGTCTGAGGAATAAACATTAATGACTGTGCGAAAATGATAGGCATAACTCCGGCAGTATTGACCCTTAAAGGTATATATTGAGTTGTACCACCATAAACCTTTCGCCCCACTTGTCTTTTTGCATATTGAACTGGTATTCTTCTGGCACCCTGTGTGATAAAAATTACTGATGCAATTATACCAAACAAGAATAACAAAATGATTAATTCCACTATCCATGGTTTTTCCTGTAGCTGGAATATCTGATTCATCTCCTGAAATAAAGCTCCGGGCAATCGTGCTATAATTCCAATAAATATAATTAAAGAGATTCCGTTGCCTATCCCTCTTTCGGTAATTTGTTCACCAAGCCACATCAGGAAAATTGTACCGGCAGTCAGGAGTATAACACTTGTAATAGTAAACAAAAGGCCCGGATCGGGAACAACAGGAACACCACCTGCGTCCATATTGACTAATCTTATTGTCATGCCCCATCCGTTAAGAGCGGCAATTAAAACAGTCAGATAGCGGGTATATTGGTTAATTTTTCGCCTACCTTCTTCTCCAGATTTTTGTAGTTTCTGAATTTCAGGGATTACTATTCCACCTAACTGAAGAATAATTGAAGCAGTTATATAAGGCATAACACCCAAGGCAAAAATTGCAGCATTTGAAAATGCACCACCAACAAACAGGTCGAAAAGTCCAAACAAATCATTACCCCCACCGCTACCCATTTGTTTTAATAACACAGGATCAACGCCGGGCAAAGTAATATGAGAACCAACGCGTACAATTAGTAAAATAATCACAGTAGTGATAATTCTGCTGCGAAGCTCGTCTATTTTAAAAATATTCTGTATTGTTTGGATAAAACTACTCATTAACTATTGCCTTTCCTCCGACAGACTCAATTTTTTGTTTTGCGGTTTCAGAAAATTTATCTGCTTTGATATTAACGGGGGTTTTGATATCACCATTACCAAGAATTTTCAAAGGCAAATTATTTTTTGAAATCGCACCGGCTTTGTATAAAGCTTCAAAATCAATACTTTCAGGATTAATTTTTTCTTTGTCAATCAGTTCCTGCAGTCTGCTTAAATTCAATATTTGAAATTCTTTTCTGAAGATATTAGTAAATCCGAATTTTGGAATTCTACGGCTGAGAGGCATTTGACCACCTTCGAAAGCCAGTTTCCTTTTATATCCGGTTCTTGATTGAGCACCTTTGTGTCCTCTTGTTGAAGTTCCACCATGACCTGAACCCGGACCACGTGCTATTCTTTTCCTCTTTTTCTTTGCGCCCTCAGCGTATTTGATATTTCCTATGTGTTTCATAGTATTATTAATATTTTAAGATTCAATTAAACTTCTACTTCTTCAACTTTAACTAAATGTTTAACTACTTCAATCATTCCTCTGATATTAGCATTATCTGGGAGTGTGTTGAAGTAATTCGGTCTTCCAAGTCCCAAAGCTTTTATTGTCAGCTTTTGTTTCTCGGGTCTTTTAATTACGCTTCTTAACTGAGTTATTTTTAACATTTTCATAGAAAAAACTTTACTTTAATCAACCATAAACAACTTTATCTATTCCGATTCCTCTGCGTGTAGCCACAGCAGCTGCATCTTCAAGTTCCATTAATCCTTGAAGGGTTGCTTTGACTGTGTTATGTGGATTGGATGAACCAAGACTCTTGGTCAAAACATCCTGTATCCCGGCCAATTCTAATATTGCTCTTACTCCACCCGCAGCTATAACACCGGTTCCCGGGGTTGCAGGTTTAAGAAGAACTTTGGCTGCTCCGAACTTCCCGATAACTTCGTGAGGAATTGTTGAGCCTTGTAGTCTAACTTTCACAACATTTTTCTTGGCAGCTTCTGTTGCTTTGGTAACAGCGTCAACAACTTCACTTGCTTTGCCAAGACCATAGCCAACATGACCGTTCTGGTCCCCAACAACTACTATTGCAGAGAAGTTAAATCGCCTGCCACCCTTAACAACTTTGGCAGTTCTTCCCACATAAACTAACTTATCTTTTAATGAAATTTCTGATGACTTAATCTTAGCCAATTTTTTTCCTCACTCAATTAATGTTATTAAAATTCAAGACCATTACTACGGGCAGATTCGGCTAAAGCCTTAATTCTACCGTGATACAAATACCCATTTCTGTCGAAGGATATCTTTTTGATATTTTTTTCAAGAGCTTTCTTTGCCAGAACAGCCCCAACAATTTTACTGTGTTCTATCCTTTTCATATCGGGTTTTATTTGTTCTTTTACCTCTTTATCTAATGTTGAAGCCGAAACCAATGTTCTGCCATGAACATCATCAATAATCTGGGCATAGATATTATTAAGACTTCTGAAAACATTAAGTCTTAATCTATCGGGAGTCCCGACAATTTTTTTTCTAATGCTATATTTTCTTCGTAATCTACGTTTTAATTTTAATTCTAAGCGTTTCATAATATTCTTTTTATATTTTGATTAATTACTTCGAAGTAGTTTTACCAGCTTTTCTACGAACATATTCATCACTATAGCGAATACCTTTTCCTTTGTAAGGCTCCGGTGGTCTTAATTTTCTTATCTTTGCCGCAACTTCACCAACCAGCTGCTTGTCTATCCCATCTAACAAAATTGTATTGGGATTTGGACTTGATATTTTAATACCAGCAGGAGGTATAACCAACAAAGGATGCGAAAAGCCTAAAGATAACATTAAATTATTTCCCTTCATTTCTGCTTTGTAACCAACACCTTCAATTTGCAGTGTTTTTGTAAAACCATTCAGAACACCTTCAATTATATTATTTGTTAAAGCTCTTGACAAACCATGCAAGGCTCTGACTTTTTTCTCATCGCTGGTTCTGCTAAAAGTTAGTGTTTTATTTTCAATTTTAAATTCAATACCTTCAGGGATACTGAATGTTAATTCCCCTTTAGGACCTTTAGCTTTAATAGTATTACCCTCCACAGTCACATTGACTTTATCAGGTATTTTTATTGGTTTTTTTCCAACTCTTGACACTTCGAACTCCTGAACAAAAATTACCAAACAGTAAATAAAACTTCGCCACCGATATTTAATTTTTTTGCTTCCTTATCGGTTAATACACCTTTTGAGGTAGAGATAATAGCTAATCCAAGACCGTTATAAACTCTTGGAAGCTTGTCAACTGGGGCATAAACCCTTCTTCCCGGTTTACTAACCCTCTGAAATTTTTTAATTACAAGTTGCCCCTGGTAATATCTAAGAGTGATTCTAAGAATACCCTGGACTCCATCGTCAATTTTTTCGAAATCAGAGATAAATCCCTGTTCCTTTAGAATTCTTGCTATAGAATATTTCAATTTTGAAAAAGGAACATCAACAGTTTTGTGTTTTGCTATTCCTGCATTTTTTATTCTAACTAAGAAATCTGATATTGTATCTGTAACTGGCATAGCCTTTTCTTATATTTTTAGAAAATTAATATATAATCGAATTACCAACTTGCTTTTCTTATTCCGGGCAATTTGCCATCAAGAGCCATTTGCCTGAAGACATTTCTGCATAGCCCGAACTTCCTGTAAACACCTTTTCCTCTGCCCGTCAGAGAGCATCTATTACGAACTCGTGTAGGAGAACTGTTTCTTGGAAGTTTCTGAAGAGCTTCGTAATCACCGGCTGCTTTCAGAGCTTCCCTTCGAGCTTTATATTTTTCTGCCAAACGGATTCGTTTTAAATTTCTTGCTACAACTGATGTTTTAGACATAATTATTCTCCCTCACGTTTTTTAAATGGAAATCCAAATTCCGAGAGTAAAGCGTATGATTCCTCATCATTTTTGGACTTAATTACAAATGTTATATCAAGACCACTAATTCTACCTACTTTATCAACATCTATTTCCGGAAAAATAATCTGTTCTTTGATTCCAATACTGTAATTTCCTCGTCCGTCGAAACTCTTATCCGAAAAACCACGGAAGTCTCTGATTCGAGGGGCAGTTATATTGATAAATCTATCTAAAAACTCATACATTCTTGCTCTTCGGAGCGTTACCATACATCCGATTGGAACTCCCTGCCTTAACTTAAAATTCGAAATTGCTTTCTTTGATTTTGTTATAACAGGTCTCTGTCCGGAAATTAGTTCCAACTCATTAATTGCAGATTGAAGTAGTTTCTGGTCTTGAGTAGCAGAACCAACCCCAATATTCAAAGATATTTTTTCGAGCTTCGGAACTTGCATGACAGACTTATAACCAAATTTCTTCATCAAATTTGGAACAATTTGTTTTCTATAAAATTCAAGTAAACGTGGAGGGGGGATAGTTTTTTCCTTAACATCCTCCAACCTTTTACCTTCTGGCTTAAAATCGACTTTTTTGGATTGTGCTCCAAAAGGTGTTGCTGCTGTTTTCTTTTTTGGTGTAGCCATAGTTTAACTATCTAAATTATAATTGACCATCATTAGTTTTTGCATATCTTACAGGAACCTTTTTGTTGCCTTTTTCTTCAAATCTAATTCCAATTCTTGTTGGGTTCCTGTCTGAATCAACAATCATAACATTAGAATAATGTATTGGCATTTCCTTGCTGATTATCCCCCCTTTTTGATTTTTTTGATTGGGTCGGGTATGGCGTTTCACTATATTAACACCTTCAACAAGGATTCTTGACTTTTCGGGATAAACAGCCATAACTCTGCCAACAACTCCTTTGTCGTCGCCGCTAATTACCTGAACTGTATCCCCTTTTTTTATTTTGTACTTCATATTTTCACCGCTATATTACTTCTGGTGCTAAAGATACTATTTTCATAAAATTCTTTTCTCTGAGTTCACGTGCAACAGGACCAAAAATTCTTGTTCCTCTCGGCTCGCCCTGATTATTCAGAATAACAGCCGCATTATCATCAAATCTTATGTACGATCCGTCTTTTCTTTTGACTTCTTTGTTCGTTCTGACGATAACTGCCCGGCAAACCTCGCCTTTTTTGACATTTGAATTTGGCAAGGCTGATTTAACTGACACAACGACAAGGTCGCCAAGGCTTGCATATCTTTTTCCATGTCCACCAAGAACACGGATACATCTGACCTTTTTGGCTCCCGAATTATCTGCAACAGTTAAATTTGTTTCTTCTTGTATCATCTTATTCTCCTAAAATTACTTAGCTTTTGTTACGACTTCGACTAACATCCACCTTTTCATTTTGCTGATTGGTCTGTGTTCTTTTATTCTGACAACATCGCCAATTCCGCATTCATTGTTAGGGTCGTGAGCCATAAATTTCTTTGTTCTCTTAAAATATTTTTTATATAATGGATGCCTGACCTGTCTTTCTACTGCAACAACTATAGTCTTATCAGCTTTGTTGGATGTAACCTTACCCTGCAATATTTTCTTAACAGCTGTTCTTGTTATTGATTCCGGTTCAGTTTTGATTGTTTCCGATGCAGTATAATCTGCATAACTTTCAGATTTTTCTGAAGTCTCAGCAACCAAATCGGTTTCAACTGATGATGAAGAAACATTTTCTATCACATCAGAGACTTGTTCAGTTGACAAATCTTGTTCTTTTTCTAAATTTTCTAATTGCTGTTCTTTATCCATTTTAATTTGCTCGCTCACGTTCTGTTAAAATAGTTTTTATTCTTGCTATATCTTTTCTTAAGATTCTTAAATAAGCTGTGTCCTGTAATTGGCTCAAGGCATGTTGAAACTTTTGGTTAGAATAAGTTTCTTGTGCTTCTGTCAACAGGTTGACTAATTCTGTTGTCGTCAAATCTCTTAAATCCGATGTTTTTCTTGGTTTCATTGTTGCACCAAATCAATTCTACTAACAAATTTTGTTTTTATTGGTAATTTATGTGATGCAAGTCTAAGAGCTTCCTGAGCTGATTTCATAGGAACTCCGTCAACTTCGAAAAGAATTCTGCCTCTTTTCACGACTGCAACCCAACCTTCGGGACTTCCCTTACCGCTTCCCTGCCTTGTTTCGGCAGGTTTTTTTGTATAGGGTTTATCAGGAAAAATTCTTATCCACAACTTACCTTCACGTTTAAGAAAACGATTGATAGCAATTCTTGCTGCTTCAATCTGCCTGTTTGTAATCCAGGCATGTTCAAGAGATTTTAATCCATATGAACCAAATGAAACAGTTGCCCCACGGTTAGCTTTACCTCTGATTCGTCCTCTTTGTGTTTTTCTATATTTTACTCTTTTTGGTGATAGCATTTTATTTGCTCACTATTAACTTATTTAATTGACTAACTTTCTTGTTTTCCAATGATTTCGCCTTTGCAAATCCAGACTTTTACACCAATACTACCATAAATAGTTTGAGCGGTAGCAACTCCATAATCAATATCTGCTCTCAAAGTATGCAAGGGAATTCTTCCTTCTTTATACTGTTCGGTTCTTGCCATTTCGGCACCACCCAATCTACCGGAACACATTAATCTGATACCAACAGCTCCCATCCTCATAGCAGATGAAACAGCCTGTTTCATAGCTCGTCTGAATGATATTCTGCCTTCTAATTGTTGTGCAATATTTTCGGCAACTAACAAAGCGTCTAATTCGGGTCTTTTAATTTCACTAATTAGTATTTTTGCCTCTTTGTTAGTTATCTTCTTTAATTCTTCTTCCAATTGGGTTATATCTTTTCCGGAACGTCCAATAATAACACCCGGACGGGATGTATTTATCGTGATTCTTAATTGTTTTGCAGTTCGCTCAACAATTATTCTCGAAACCCCGGCTTTTTTTAGTCGGTTTTTGATATAAAGCCTTACTTTGTTATCCTCTGCAATTTTTTCGGCTACATTCTTTTCATCAAACCAATTCGCATCCCATTGCCTTATAATACCTAACCTTAGTCCAATTGGATTAGTCTTTTGTCCCAATGATTCACTCCTCTTTATTAATTTTTATTAGTTGCAACAACAATTGTTAAATGATTAGATCTTTTTCTAATTCTATAAGCACGACCCATTGGAGCAGGTTGAATCCTTTTCATCATGGGTCCGCAATCAACAAAGCATTCTTTAACATAAACCTCTTCTGGTCTGACTGTTTTGCCGTCTTCGAAATTCGAAAGATTAGCTATTGCCGACCTCAACACTTGTTCAGCATCTTTTGCAGCCAATTTATTCGAAAATCTTAGTAAAGAAAATGCTTCAGCTGCATTTTTGCCTCTTATCAAGTCAATCACCAATCTCATTTTCCTTGGAGATGACCTGATAAATCTTTTAAGTGCTTTTGCTTGTAATTGATTTTCCATTTTTTTCTCCTGACCTTACTTTTTAGCTCCGGAGCGTTGCTCTTTTCTGTGCCCCGAATGACCTCTATATGTTCTGGTGGGTGCAAATTCACCCAATTTATGACCAACCATATTTTCGGTTATGTAAACCGGTATAAATTTTTGTCCGTTATGAACTGCAATAGTATGCCCAACGAAATCGGGAGTAATTGTCGAAGCTCTCGACCATGTCTTGATAACCTGCTTTTTGGATGCTTGATTTAGAGCATCTATCTTTTTTTGAAGTTTATAGTAAACAAAATAACCTTTTTTTAATGACCTTGACATATTACTTCCCTAATTAACCTTTTCTTGAACGAATTATATGTTTATTTGATAGTTTTCTTTTCTTTCTGGTTTTCAAACCTTTGGCATACTGCCCCCAAGGTGATTCAGGATGCTGTCTGCCACCGCCTGATTTTGATGTTCCCTCGCCACCGCCCATTGGATGGTCTATAGGGTTCATTGCCATACCTCGGGTTTGTGGTCTAATACCAAGCCATCTACTTCTTCCAGCTTTTCCTAACATAATGTTTTCTTTCTCAGCGTTACCGACAGTTCCAAGTGTTGCATAGCAATTTGATGGAACCATTCTGATTTCGCCTGAGGGTAATTTTAGCTGTGCAAATTTCTCATCAACAGCAACCAACTGAACTGATGCTCCGGCACTTCTTGCAATTTGTCCGCCTTTACCAGGCTTTAGTTCAACATTATGAACAAACAATCCAACGGGTATTCTATACAACGGCAAAGCATTTCCATCTTTAAATTCAGCATTTGGTCCGGCTACAATTACATCACCGACTTTGATTTTGGCATGTGCTAAAATATACCTTCGTTCGCCATCTTCATACTTTACCAATGCAATCCTGCAGGAACGGTTCGGGTCATACTCGATTGTCTCAACAGTAGCAGGTATATCCAGTTTATTCCTCTTGAAGTCAATAATTCTGTAATTTCTTTTATGCCCACCGCCTCTGTGACGTGATGTAATTCTTCCGGTATTGTTCCTTCCTCCGGTTTTTTTCAATGGTACAACCAGAGGCATATATGGTTTATCAGTTGTAACTTCACTAAAATCACTTACTGAGTAGCCCCTTGTTCCCGGTGTTATTGGTTTTAATTGTCTTAGTCCCATTTTTTCAATCCGTATTTTGTTTTAATTAAGTTCCTTGTGCTCCGGATACAATGTCAATAGTTTGTCCAGCTTTTAGCGTAACATAGGCTTTTTTCTTCAAAGGTGTCTTACCTTTGATTAGCCCTCTTCGGGTAATTCTGGATTTAATTTTACCTTTGAGTCTAACAGTTCTAATGCTGGTAACATTAACGTCAAAAAGTTTTTCTATTGACTTTTTAATTTCAATTTTGTTACTATTAGGATTAACCTCAAAAACATATTGTCCTTTTTCGCCTAATTTTGTGGCTTTTTCTGTAATAACCGGTTTTTTTACAATTTCCTTCATAAACGTTAATCCCTTTAGTTATTAAAAGTATTATAGATAGTATCTAAGGCACTTTTAAAAATCACAAGCTTTTTATGTGATAAAATATCATAAGTCGAAATTTTATCAGCAGGTAAAATGGATAAATTATTGATATTTCTTGCTGATAAATATAATTTTTCATTGTAATCCGGCATTAATACCAGAGTTTTCTCGCCATATAACTTGATATTTTTAAGGAACTCAGCAAAATATTTTGTTTTAATTTCTTCGACATTAAAATCATCAACAAAAACTATATTCTGCTCTGAAAATCTAAGAGAAAGAGCTGACTTCCTTGCTAATCTTTTTAATTGCTTAGTAATTTTAAGTGTATATTTGTGAGGCTTTGGACCGTGAATAGTTCCGCCTCCAACCCAAAGAGGAGACCTTATAGATCCTGCTCTTGCAGTTCCGCGACCTTTTTGTCTCCAAGGCTTTTTTCCACCTCCGGACACTTCATCACGCACTTTAGTCTTATGTGTTCCCTGTCTGCCATTAGCTAAATAGACAACCACCGACTGATGCATTGCGTGTTCGTTTGGTTCAACCCCAAAAATGTCATCGCGAAGATCAATATCGCCTACCTGATTTCCTTCCTTATTATATAATTCTGCTAACATTTTAGTGCCTTATTGCTTAACAATTTCTAAAATTGTATTGACCCCACCCGGAACACTTCCTTTGATAATTAGAACATTTTGTTCCGGAAGAATATCAACAACTTCCAAATTTCTGACAGTAGTTCTTTTGCCGCCCATTCTTCCAGCCATTCTCAAGCCTTTGAAAACACGAGAAGGATAAGAAGAAGAGCCAATTGACCCGGGAGCCCTTACTCTGTCTGACTGTCCGTGAGTTGTCATTCCTATACCACCAAAGTGATGACGTTTGACAACTCCCTGAAAACCTCTTCCTTTGCTTAATCCAGTGACTTTTACTTTATCACCTTTCTTAAACTGCTCAACATTTAATTCCTGACCAACGGAGAAATCTCCATTGAAATCTCTGAATTCTTTGAGGTGTTTAAGAGGGTCCAAGCTATTCTTCTTGAAGTGCCCAAGTTCAGGTTTATTAACCCTTTTGGGTGACTTCTTTTCAAAACCGACCTGAATAGCCTTGTAGCCGTCTTTTTCAGGAGTCTTTATCTGGACAATCGGGCAAGGACCAGCTTCGATCACCGTGCAGGGAATATGAACACCTGCTTCGGTGAATATACTTGTCATTCCAACCTTTTTACCTAATATCGCTGCGTTCATTTGAAAACTCCTTTAAACTTTTACCTCAACATCAACGCCTGCGGGGATTTCCAGCCTCATAAGGGCGTCAATTGTCTTTTGGGTCGAGCTGAATATATCAATTAATCTTTTGTGAACCCTTGCCTCAAACTGCTCTCTTGATTTTTTGTCAACATGAGGAGAGCGTAAAACTGTGTAAATTGTCTTCTGTGTGGGCAACGGTATTGGTCCGGAAACCACTGCACCAGTTTGCTTCACAGTTCTGACAATTCTTTCCGATGACTTATCAATCAAGTTATGGTCATAGGATTTTAATTTTATTCTTATTCTTTGTGTTGTAGCCACATTCAACTCCGAAAAAAAATTAGCCGAGCCTTTTTTTTCTAAGACTCGGCATTTGAATTATTCAATGATTTTTGTTACAACTCCTGCACCAACTGTTCTGCCACCTTCACGGATAGCAAATCTAAGTCCTTCTTCCATAGCAACTGGGGTAATCAGTTCGATAGAAATTTTGTCCAAGTTATCCCCAGGCATAACCATTTCTACTCCAGCAGGTAAGTTCAATACACCTGTAACGTCAGTTGTTCTAAAATAGAACTGTGGTCTATA
>Ga0129299_1000273_pt1 | contig 31949 bp, 25 predicted proteins | sample ConPoolayeCmetaG_FD_94477 | JGI IMG/M metagenome (GOLD analysis project Ga0129299, IMG submission 94477) | Hot spring microbial mat communities from California, USA to study Microbial Dark Matter (Phase II) - Cone Pool mat layer C metaG ...
CTGTGGCATGACGGTTGATGAACTGCGCGAGCGGCTGCAACTGCCCGCCTCCGTTCCGGCGGACCATCGACTGGCGTGGCTGTGGCGAGATTACGGACTGAGTCTTCAGCAGATTCGGCAGATTGTGTTGCAGGATCAACTACCATCACAGTAGAGGAGTTTTCATATGAGCAGTGAATACAGTTGTGCCTGCGGGGCGGCCCCGAAACTCATCTTCGCGTGCAGCGGAGCGGCCGACGTCGGCGAGATCGCCGACAAGGCGGCCCGCCGGCTCACGCAGATGGGCCAGGGGAAGATGTTCTGCCTGGCCGGGCTGGGCGGACGCGTCAGCGGGATCATGCAGACGACGGCCGCCGCTTCCGCGATCCTCGCGATCGACGGCTGCCCGCTGGACTGCGCCCGCAAGACCCTTGAGGAGGCCGGTTTTCATACTTTCGCGCATCTGCGTCTGACCGACATGGGCATGCAGAAGGGCAAGTCGCCGGCCGACGAGCCACACGTGGACCTGGCCGTCGCCGCTGCGCGGGCGCGCCTGGCGGCGGCGCCGACATTGAGCGCCGCCGCGACGCCGTCCCAGCCGGCCGCCGTGGCCTGCTGCGGACCGACGCGCGCCTGAGCGCGCCGCATCATCGACCCGGAGGCGACCCGCCATCGGCGGGCCACAGGAGTGTTGTTCTTATGAGTACGCTGACCAGGATTGCAGTCGTGTCGGTACTGGGTTTGGCTGTCGTCGCGGTAATGACCCTCAGGCCGCGCGGCGGCAATTCCGCGACCTCAACTCAGGCCACGCCATCGCAGCCAGGTCTGCCGCGCCTGCTCGACCTGGGGGCGACCCAGTGCATTCCCTGCCGGATGATGGCACCCATCCTCGAAGAGTTGAAGCGCGACATGGCCGGCAAGCTCACGGTCGAGTTTGTGGATGTGTGGCAGAATCCCGACGTGGCAAGGAAGTACGAGATCAGCTCGATCCCGACGCAGATTTTCTACGATGCATCGGGCAAAGAGCTGTCGCGCCACACCGGGTTCATGTCGCGCCAGGACATCCTCGCCCGCTTCCGCGAGCACGGCATCGCGCTGGCCGTGGAGCGCTGACCCCAGACGGCCGATGGAACAGCTATTCACCATCCTCAGCCGCGCCGTCGAGGCCACGCCGATCTTGGCCCTGGCCGCGGCCGCCGCGTGGGGCGTGCTGAGCATCATCCTCAGCCCCTGTCATCTGGCGAGCATCCCGCTGATCGTCGGCTTCATCGACCGCCAGGGGCCGCTCCCGCCGCGCCGGGCGGCGCTGATAGCCACGCTTTTCGCCGGTGGCATCCTCCTGACCATCGCCGCCATCGGTGCGATCACCGCGGCGGCGGGGAGAATGCTGGGTGACGTCGGGCCGTGGGCTAACTGGGTCGTCGCCGCGGTTTTCTTCGCAGTCGGCCTGCACCTGCTGGGCGTGCTTCCGCTGCCACTGAGTGCCCCCGCCCAGGTGCGAATGAAGCGCCGCGGCGCCGTCGCCGCCCTGATTCTGGGGCTGCTCTTCGGCATCGCGCTGGGGCCGTGCACCTTCGCCTACATGGCACCCATGCTCGGGGTGACCTTCCGGCTGGGCGCATCCAACATCGCCTATGGCGCGGCACTGCTGGCGGCCTATGGCGTGGGGCACTGCGCCGTCATCGTGGCGGCCGGCTCGTCCACCGCGCTGGTTCAGAAATACCTCCGCTGGAACGAAAACAGCCGCGCGGGCGCCATCCTCCGCGGCGCCTGTGGAGTGCTGGTGTTGCTCGGGGGCCTGTATCTGATTTATCTGGCGCCCTGAGGCGCCGTTCGCTTGCGAAAGGAGTTTGCCCTCATGACCGATACCACCCGACGTTCACTTCTCGGCGCCGCGGGCGCCGCCACGCTGGCCGCCGTCGCATCGCGCAGTGCGTTCGCACAGGCCGCCGGCGCACGAGTGCGCATCATCGCCGTTTCGTGCAGCCCGCGCAAGGGAAAGACGACCGCCGCGGCCCTGACTGTCTGCCTTGAGGCTGCCCGGAGCGTGAGCGATCGGATCGACACCGAACTGATCGAGCTGGCCGGGCTGCGCATCGCCGGAGAGGCCGCCGGCGCGACGGCCCTGGGCGACGCCGATGACTTCCCGGCCATTGCCGCGCGGCTCGCCGATCCGGCCGTCGGCGGCATCATTGTCGGCTCGCCGGTCTACTTCAGCGGCATTAGCGCCCTGTGCAAGGTGTTTCTCGATCGCGCCGGCACGCTGCGCGCCGCCAACTTCTCGCTGCGCGGCAAGGTCGGCGGCGCCCTGGCCGTCGGCGGCGTGCGCAACGGGGGGCAGGAGCTGGCGGTGCAGAACATCCAGGCCGCCCTGTTCTGCCAGGACATGCTGATCGTGGGCGACGGCCGGCCGACCGCCCACACCGGCGCCACGCTGCTCAACGACGGCAACGACGACATCAGCGGCGATACCTTCGGGCTGGCCACCGCCCGCGGCCTGGGCCGCCGCGTCGCCGAGGTGGCGCTGTTGATGAACCGCCAGTAGTGTGCCGCAGGCCGCACGACGCACCGACGACAAGGCACGTGCCGAAGCGCACCAATGGGAGTCGGCTTCGGCTACGCGCAGTCCCGCTTATCCCATGAGACCCGCGGTCCATATGCTCCCGCCCCCGGGCACGCGGCTACTGCCGCTGGCGGCCTGGCTCCTGGTGGCAGCCACCGCAGTACCAGCGGCGGCTGATGACGCATCCATCAACGCGTGGTACGCGCCGCTGAAGGGCATCCCGCTCGGTCCGGGCAAGCTCGACGTCGGCTTCGACCAGCGGGTCCGGTACGAATCCCTGGACAACTTCAGCATCCTGCACTACGGCGCGGAGGATGACGATGTCCTGCTGTCGCGCACGCGCCTGAGCCTGGACTATCGGCTCAATGGTGGGATGCACACGTTTGTCGAAATCCAGGACGCCCGCTACTGGCTCAACCGGCTCGACGTGTCCGACTTTCCCGGCAGTTGCTCCTATCTCGATCAGGCCGACCTGCGACAGGCGTTCCTGGAATGGCAGCACATCGGCGATGGTCCCCTGGGGTTCAAGCTTGGCCGGCAGATCATCACCTACGGCGACCGGCGCGTCTTTGCCCCCGCGGAATGGGGCAACGTCGGCAATTACTGGTGGGATGCCGTCAAGTTGTACTGGGACACCGCGGCCGTCGCTGTCGATGCCCTGTACGCCCAGCGTGTTCTCAGTGAGCCCTACGACTGGAACTTCGATCACTATCCATGGGACGTGGGCGCGGTCTATGCCCGCGTCAAGGGCCTGCCGGTTGTCCTCGATGCTTTTTATGTCATCAAGCACGATCGCTCCGGTCAGTCCCCCGGCGAACGCGGCCGGGGCGAGGAAACGCGCCATACCATCGGGCTGTTCTCGCAGCGCCCCATTGGCGACGGCTGGGATTACGGGATGTTTCTGGCCGGTCAGTTCGGCGAATACGGGCGCGACGACATCCGCGCATTCGGCACCATCGCGCGCGGAGGCTACACCTTCGCCGCGCCGTGGAACCCGCGTGTGGGGCTTGAGCTGAGCTACGCAAGCGGCGATCGCGATCCCAACGACGGCATCGCCGGTACATTCGACGGCATCTTCGGCGCGATGGACATGCCCTATGGCTGGATGAACGTGGTGAGCTGGAAGAACCTTGAAGACTATGCGCTGACCTTCAGCCTGCGGCCAATCACGGCGCTGCGCTTCAGCGCCGAGTATCACTACTTCCGTCTGGCCCAGAGCCGCGATGCCTGGTACTGGGTATCGGGCCGCCCCGAACGGCGCGACCCGACAGGCTCAGCGGGACGCGATCTGGGACATGAGATTGACCTGATCCTCCGCTGGCAGATCCGCCGGGAACTGGAGCTGCTGCTGGGCTATGCCCACTTCTTCGCCGGCTCGTATCTGGCCCGAACGCCCGGAAGCGAGCAGGACGCCAACTGGGTCTTCGTTCAGTTGACGTACTCTTTTTAGAACGCGGCCGCGGGCACAGCCACCCGAGCAGGTGGGCTTATGAACCCGCTCAGCCATGGCGTTGCCATCGCCTGCCGCTATACTGCGCCGGCGGCTGAACAGAGCGAAAGATGAGGCTTTGATGCGCGTGTTCGTGACCGGCGCGGCCGGATTCGTGGGCTCCAGGCTCTCCAGGGCGCTTCTGGATCGCGGCGATCAGGTCGTCGGAATCGACAACCTCAACGACTATTACGACCCGGCGCGCAAACAGCGGAACCTGGCCGACCTGCTCGAGCGGCCGGCGTTCCGATTCCTGCGCATCGACCTGCGCGACGCCGCGGCCCTGCTGGGGCTCCTGCGCGAGCACCAGCCCGACTGCGTGGCTCATCTGGCGGCGATGGCGGCCGTGCGCTACAGCGTCGAACACCCGCTGATCTACGCCGAGGTCAACGTGCAGGGCTCCTTGAACCTCCTGGAGGCGGCGCGGCAGAGCGGCTCGGTGCCCATGGTCATGGCCTCCACCGGCTCGGTCTACGGCACCAGCACGCCGGTGCCTTTCAAGGAAGACGCCGCCGCCGACAGGCCGCTGGCGCCCTATCCGGCCAGCAAGCGGGCGATGGAGCTGTTCGGCCACTGCTACCATCATCTGTTCGGCATGCCGGTGACGGTGCTGCGGTTCTTCAACGTTTACGGCCCGCACGGCCGCCCGGACATGATGCCCTGGCAGTGGAGCCGCTCGATCGCGCGCGGCGAGGCGATCACGCTGTACGACGGCGGGCGGCTGAAGCGCGACTGGACCTACATCGACGACATCGTCGACGGTTTTCTGGCCGCGATCGACCGCCCGGACGGCTATCGCATTCTGAACCTCGGATGCGGCAATCCCGTGGAGAATCTGGAGTTTGTGAGGATCATCGAGGAACTGCTCGGCCGCAAGGCGCAAATCAAGGACGCTCCCGCGCCGGCGTCGGAGCCGCCGATCACGTTCGCCGACATCTCGCGGGCCAGGGAGGCGCTGGGCTATGAGCCCAGGGTGGGCGTGGCCCATGGCCTGGAGCGCTTCATCGCCTGGATGCGCGCGGAGGGCGTGCTGTAGGAACCCATGGGGTCCTCCTCCGCCGCGGTGCTCATCAGCGGGCCGACTGGCATGCGGAACCCCCCGGCTCCCAACCCTTGTGCGCGGTATGTTCGGTCGGGCGGCGGTACTGCCGCAGGTCGATGCTTTTGAAGAACTCGATCGTGCGGGCCAGGCCTTCGCGCAACGGCACGCGCGGCTCCCAGCCCAGGCGCGCCCGGGCGAGGCTGATGTCGGGCTGGCGCTGGCTGGGGTCGTCGCTGGGGCGCGGAAGGTGAACGATCTTCACGTTGGCCCCCGTCAGCTCCAGCGTCAGCTCGGCGAGCTGCCGCATCGTGAATTCGCCCGGATTGCCAAGGTTGACCGGCCCGATGAAATCGTCCGGGCCGTTCATCATCCGCATCAGACCGTCGATCAGGTCGTCCACATAGCAGAATGAGCGCGTCTGCAGACCGTCGCCGTAGATCGTGATGTCCTGCCCGGTGAGGGCCTGGACGATGAAGTTGCTGACGACGCGGCCGTCGTAGGGGTGCATGCGCGGCCCGTAGGTGTTGAAGATGCGGACGACGCGGATGTTGACCCTGTTCATGCGGTGGTAGTCGAAGAAGAGGGTCTCGGCGCAGCGTTTGCCCTCGTCATAGCAGGAGCGAATGCCGATGGGATTGACGTTGCCCCAGTAGCTCTCGGGCTGGGGATGGACGGCCGGCTCGCCGTAGACTTCGCTGGTGGACGCCTGAAGAATCTTGGCACGCACGCGCTTGGCCAGACCAAGCATGTTGATGGCGCCCATGACCGATGTCTTGACGGTCTTGACGGGGTTGTACTGATAATGGACCGGCGAGGCCGGGCAGGCGAGGTTGTAGATTTCGTCGACCTCCAGAAAGATGCTCTGGACGACATCATGGCGGATCAGCTCGAAGTTGGGCTTGGACAGCAGGTGGGCGACGTTGGACTTCTGACTCGTGAAGAAGTTGTCGAGGCAGATCACGTCGTGGCCCTGGGCGACAAGCCGGTCGCACAGATGGGAGCCGAGGAACCCGGCCCCGCCGGTGACGAGGATGCGTTTAAGGCTGTTCATGGTGGATGGCACAGACGATTCTCTGTCGATCCATGCCGCCGGAAAGGCGATGGCGTCCCGGCGGCGACGGGCAGCATGGTATTCAGCGGTGGGCGGGGATGCCAGCAAGCGGCGTAGGTTCTACTGCCCGCTCACATGTCCGCCTCAGTAGGGTTGCACGCTTCCGCCCCCTCCGCGCCCTCCGCGATCTTGACTATCGCCGCCGCGGCCGTAGCATCGCCGTCATCGCGGCGCGGCCACAGGTCCGGCTGCGCAACGCGGACAACAGGAGAGCAGGTATGGCCAAGAAGACCGTGGCGGATGTGGATGTGAAAGGCAAGCGGGTGCTCATGCGCGTCGACTTCAACGTTCCCCTCGACGGCTCGCGCATCACCGACGACCGACGCATCGTGATGGCCCTGCCCACCATCCGCAACGTGATCGAGCGCGCCGGGCGGCTGATCCTCATGTCGCACCTGGGGCGACCCAAGGGTGGACCCGAGCCCAAATACTCGCTGCGACCATGCGTCGAGCGACTGTCGCAACTGCTGGGCCGTCCGGTCGCTTTCGCCGAAGACTGCATCGGACTGGCCGCGGAGCAGATGGTCAACGCCCTTGCCGACGGGCAGGTTCTGCTGCTGGAGAACCTGCGCTTTCACAAGGAGGAGGAGAAGAACGACCCCAACTTCTCCAAACAGCTTGCCAGATACGGCGACGTCTACGTCAACGACGCCTTCGGCACGGCCCATCGCGAGCACGCCAGCACCTTCGGGGTCCCTCAGGCGATGCAGGGCAAGCCGCGAGTGATCGGTTTTCTGATTCAGAAAGAGCTCAAGTTCCTGGGTGACGCCGTCAGCAATCCCACGCGCCCCTTTACGGCAATCCTCGGCGGCGCCAAGGTCTCGGACAAGATTCAGGTCATCCGGCAACTGCTGAGCAAGTGCGACTCGCTGCTGATCGGAGGGGCCATGGCCTACACCTTCTTCCTGGCCCAGGGCAGGAGCGTGGGCAAGAGCCTGGTCGAGCCCGACCAGGTGGCTCTGGCAAAGGATCTGCTGGCGTCGGCCGGCGCCAAGCTCAAGCTGCCGGTGGACACCGTCGTGGCGGACAGTATCGACTCGACGGTCGCCAGCGTGGTGGAAGGCGGCAACATACCGGCCGACAAGAGCGGCTTTGACATCGGCCCCAGGACCGTGGCCCAGTATCAGGCGGAAGTGGCCAGGGCGAAGACCATCATCTGGAACGGCCCGATGGGGGTGTTTGAGAAGCCGCAGTTCGCGGCCGGAACCAGGGCCATCGCCGAGGCGTGCGCCGCGGCTACGGCGAAGGGTGCGGTGACGGTCATCGGCGGCGGCGACAGCGCGGCGGCGGTGGAGCAGATGGGCCTCAGCGAGAAAGTCAGCCACGTGAGCACCGGCGGCGGCGCAAGCCTGGAGTTCCTGGAGAAGGGCCATTTTTCGACGATAGACATCCTGGATTGAGCTTGGCGCATGGCGGCGCTGGGGGCTGTAATGCCCTGACGCCTGCGAGCAGGTGTACGGTACCGAGCGCGCTGAACGTCACGATCGCCACGGGCCTCACCCCGGCGGAGGCGGACAACCTTGGGATTCCGTGGCGAGGATAGCTACAATCCCCCGCTGAGCGCAGCACCGAGAGCCCCATGGTGGAACGGACGCAGCCCGATCCCAAACCTCATCCCCGGCTGGCGCGGCTCCGCGAACGTATCGAGCCGCTGGTCAAGCCGCGATGGGGACCGTTCGACTACGCCTATTTCCTGATCAAGAACATCATCGGCTGGGCTTTGATCGGGGGGGCTTTGATCGCCGGTCCGCTGGTGCCGGGGCCCGGTGGACTGCCGATGTTCCTGATCGGCTTTGCCCTGATCACCTTTCCCGGCAAGCGCCGTCTGACGGCCCGCGTCCTGCGCGGTATCCCCGTCCGCCCCGAGGGCCGCGCCTACCGCATGACCGTGGCCCTGGTTTCAATTCTCGTGCCGGCGGGTATTGTCAGCTACTTTGTGGGCAAGTGGTTCCCCATCGAGGACCCGGGCATCAATCCGATCCACTGGTCCGAGAACCGGCTGAAGGCCGCCCTGATCGTCGGCTATTTCGTCAGCGTCGCCGCCATCTGGATATTCCTCATCCGCGGCGTCGACGCCGTCAACATGGGCCTGCGCCTCATCGCCCGCGCCCGCCGGCGCATCCGCCCCTGGCTGCGCAAGCACGGGCTGGATTTGTTGCCCCCGCGCCGACGCCGCCGGCTGCTTCAGCACGGTGCTGTTGACGAACCCGACGAGGAAATCCTCGAAATCCACCAGCGCCATCGGCGCCGGCTTCAGGCATTGTGGCAGGCCGCCCGCCCCTGGCTGTTGCACCTGCTCCGCGCCACCGTCGTTCTCGGCATCTTCACCTGGATGCTTCGCCCCGTCTTCCAGCAGTGGGAACAGGTTCGCGGGCCCATCCTCTCCACCAACTGGATGCACTTCGCCTTCGCCGCCCTCATGTTCGCCCTCTTTCTGTTCGTCTTCCGCGCCATGGCCTGGCGGCGCATCCTCCAAGGCCTGGGGCACCGATTGTCGGTTGCGGCGGCCGCTCGCGTGTGGGCCCTCTCCGAACTGGCACGCTATCTGCCCGGCGCCATCTGGCAGGTCGTGGGCAGAGTCTATCTGACGCGCCCCTACGGGGTCAGCGGCGCCGTCTCCTCGGCCAGCCAAATCCTCGAACTGGCGCTGTTCCTGCTGGCCAATATCCTGCTCGCCCTCACGTGCCTGCTGGGCGCCGGCCTGCGGCGCATACCGCCCGATCAGCGCCACTGGGTCTTCCTGGCCGCCGGCTTTGTGCCCGTCCTGCTGGTCCTTCTGCACCCCAAGGTCTTTTATGGCCTGCTCAACGGTCTGCTGCGCAAGCTGGGCAAGCCGCCGATCCTCCAGAGGCTGCCCAAACGCATGCTGGCCGCCATCGTGGGGTGGAACATGCTGGGACTGCTGTGGCAGGCGGCCGCGCTCTTCATCCTGACCTACAGCGTGCTGGGGCTGAGCCTTGACAAGTGGTATGTGGTGGCCGGCGCGTACAGCCTGGCGTGGACAATAGGCTTTACGTTGGGATTTCTCTCGCCCGGCGGCATGGGCGTGCGCGAGGCCGTCTTCATCACCACGATGCAATTCGCGTTTTCGCCGGCCTGGGTCGCCCAGCACCTGTCGCTTGAAGACCCGGCCCTGTTCCGCGCGTTTCTGGGATTCCTCGGCGTGCTGCTGCGCCTGTGGGCGATGGCTGGCGAACTGCTGATGGCGGGGGCCTCGCTGATGGCCGACCGTCGGCGCCCCAGCCCGCGTCCCGCCGAGGCGGTGGTCGCGGGTTTGTCGGCACAACAGCAGCAGGCCGGTCCCTGATCGTCGCGACATCCGCGCCCGGCGAGTTGCCATCCCGGGTACAATCGCATCCGACGATGGCCGCTTCCTACCAGCCGCATCGCCGCAGTCGACTCGTGCCCAGGACTTTCTGGGTGGGTCTTCTGATCATCCTCGCATGCGAGGCGCTATTGTTCACCGACATGCTTCTGTGGGGGCGGGGCGCGTTTCACACCCACAGTGAAATCCAGGCGTTCAAGGCCCAGTCCATCCCCCGCGGCTTTTTCGCCCGCGCCGCCCGCTGGACCGCCGTGAACATGACCGGCCTGGTATGGATCGGCTACGTGATTCTGCTCGATGGCATCCTCACCTGGCAGTCGCGCCGCAGCGCTGCTCTGGGACGCCTGCCAACGCTGACCAGTCCCGTGCGCGATCGCCCGCACCACTTCGCCCTGCTGTGCCTGGCATCGGTGATCATCTGGTGCATCTTCGACACCATCAACTTCTATTCCATCCAGGCCTGGCGATACATCGGCATGCCGACGCACTTCTGGCAGCGCGCCCCCGGCTACCTGGTGGCCTTCGGCGCCATCGTGCCGGCCATGCTCATGAGCGGCCAAGTCCTAATGAATCTGCGGCTCTTCGACTGGGCGCGCGGGGCGGGCTGGCGCATGCCCCGGTGGGGGGCGTGGCTTTCGGCGCTGGCCGGGCTGGCGATGCTCCTCTGGCCCCTGCTTCATCCCGATCCGATCACCAACCTCACGCTGTGGACGAGCGTCGTCTTTCTCCTCGACCCGATCAACCTGGCGCTGGGCCGACCCAGCATGTGGCGCGACTGGCAGAACGGCTGGTACGGCCGAACGCTGGCCGCCTTCGCCGGCGGATTGTGCTGCGGCCTGCTGTGGGAGTTCTGGAACTACTGGGCGCTGACCAAATGGGTGTATCACCTGCCCTTCCTGGGTGCCCTGGAACATGTGCGCTACTTCGAGATGCCCGTTCTGGGGCTGGCCGGGTTCCTTCCCTTCGGGGTCGGCTGCTGGGTCATGTGGCAGCTGATGCGCGCGCCGCTTGATGGACTTGCCGAGCCTCTGCCCGATGACCGCACGCTCATGTGAAGCTTTTAGCCCGACCTTCGCACTTTGCCAGCGGGAACCGCATTGGCGGGCGCAAGGACGCGGTTTGGACCCCGTGGGTCTGCACTACAACCTCACGCCGACTTGGGTGTCAGCAACTCGATCTGCCCTCGTCGGTTTCGCGACGGAGAGCGGGTCGGATTTCAACCCGCCCGCACGTCCGGAAGCCGCGAAGGCGAGCTTCCTCCTCTGTCGCAAATGGGAGGCAATTCGCTCGCCGGCGGCCAGGCGGCAGGGCGGCGGGGGACTGGCGCTGTTTGCCGCGATTCTTGGGGGGTTCCCGTAGCACGCGTAGCACGGGCGTCTCGCCGGCGAGACGCCCCTGCTACGTTGTGCGCCGGCGCGATTCCGGACGCCGGCCGCAGAAGGTGTCGCGCCCCTCGGCACACCAGCAGGACGGCAAGCATGACCGAACGCGACCGGCGGCGAGGGCGGCCCCCATAGACTCTCAGGCAGCCGCTTTCAGGATCTGCCGCCCGCCACTCTCAACCGGGTCTAAGCAGTCTGGCGCACCTCGGGCCGTTGCCCGGTTTCCTGTTCAATGCGATGGCCTGCTTGTTGGGTCAATGACAAGAAACCCGGCATTGCGCGACAAGCTCTGGCCGCTGAGGCCTGGCCGGGTCATAATGCGCGCTGGCGCGTGCGCGAGCGATTCACCGCGGCGCTGATTCGGAGACGCCAGCTATGCCACCCATCGGCACACGTACAGCGCGGATCGCGTTTATCGGGGCCGGAGCGGCCAACTTCGGCGGAGGCGAGGGCCCCTGGGACCATGCCACGCGCCTGGAGAAGCTCGGAAACATCGAGGTGGTGGGCATCGCCGACCCGGACGAACAGCGAGCGCGGCGCGTCCTGGCCCAACGGCGGGGCGGGCGGGCGCCGGCCATGTATGCACAGACGGAGGTCTTCGCCGACTTCCGCCAGATGCTCGAGCGGTCCCGCCCTCACGCCGTGTTTCTCGCGGTCCCCCCGGCCGCCCACGCCGGTACCGCGCCCCCGCGCGACATGGAGCTGGCCTGCGCGGCCGCGGGAGTGCATCTGTTCATCGAGAAGCCGCTGTCGGCCGACGATCCCGAGGCGCTGCGGCCGGTGGCGGATGCCATGACACGGGCGGCGGCGGGTGGGCTGATCGTCTGCGTCGGCTACATGTTCCGCTACAGCAGGGCGATCGAGGCCATGCGCCGGATCATCGAGGACACGCCCGGAGGCGTGCGCGCGGTCCTGTTGCGCTACAACTGTGCCTACAGCCGGATCACCAAGAAGGAATGGTGGGACACCCGCTTCAGCGGCGGGCCCATCGTCGAGCAGGCGACGCACTTCTGCGACCTTGCGCGATACCTTGCCGGTGAAGTCGATCCCGGCTCGGTGCGGGCCGTCTGCATCGATCCGTCCTCGGCCAGGGCGCAACTGGCGGACATCCCCCGCGTCGGGGGGCGCCCGCTGGACGAAGGCGTCCCGCCGGGGCGTCAGGTGCCGCGTGCGACGGCCGCCGTGTGGCGCTTCGCCGACGGCGGCGTCGGGTCGCTCACCCACGGTACGCTGCTGCACGAGGCAAAGTACGAGTCGGAGGTGGAGGTCTGGGGCGACGGCCTGCGCATGGTGCTTCAGGATCCTTACGGCGCCTGCCGTCTGCTGGTGCGCCGGCCTCACAGCGAGGCCACGGAGGTTGTCGGCGAGTATGCCGACGATGATCCGTATCTCTCCGAGGATGCTGCGTTCATGCAGGCGGTGCGCAGCGGCGATGGCAGCCTGATCCGCTCGCCATACTCGGATGCTTACCTGACTCATCAGCTCACATGGGCGATTCGCCGCGCCGCCGAACGATCGCTCCCATGAACACTGTGCGCCTTGAGCACATCCGCAAGCGATTCGACGACGTTGTCGCGCTGGACGACGTATCGCTGACGTTCCGCGGCGGGCGCGTCCACGGGCTGCTCGGCGAGAACGGGGCCGGCAAGAGCACGGCCATGAACGTGCTTTACGGCCTGGTCCGCCCCGACTCGGGAACCATCGAGATCGACGGCCGGGTGGCCGACATCCGCTCGCCGCGCGACGCAATGGCGAGGGGAATCGGCATGGTGCATCAGCATTTCATGCTGGCGCCGGCGCTGCGCGTGGTGGACAACGTGCTTCTGGGCGAGCGCGGCGGCCTGCTGCTGCGCACCGCCGAGGCCGCTGAACGCCTGCGCGAGCTGTCGCGGCGGCTGCGCCTGGAGGTGGAGCCGATGGCGCGCGTCGAGGAACTGTCGGTGGGGCAGCAGCAGCGCGTGGAAATCCTCAAGGCGCTGTATCGGGATGCCCGGCTGCTCATTCTCGACGAACCGACGGCGGTGCTCACGCCCCAGGAGACCGACCAGCTTCTGGCGGCCATCGACGAGCTGCGCCGCGGCGGATGCACCATCGTCTTCATCAGCCACAAGCTCGGCGAGGTGAAACACATCTGCGACGATGTGTCGGTGCTGCGACGGGGGCGCGTGGTGTGGGAGGGACCGGCCGCCGATGCCAGCGCCGCCGACCTGGCGCGGCACATGGTGGGGCGCGACGTGGTCGAGGTGCGCAGCCGGCTGCTGGAGCTGGCGACGGGAATGGATGCGCCGACGGCCGCGCCACCGACGCCACGAGGCGAGCCGGCGCCCGGTGGTACGGTGCTGGCGCTGGAGGATGTGGAGGCAGTGGGCGTCTCGCGCATCTCGATGCGCGTGGGCGCGGAAATCTTCGGCGTGGCCGGCGTGGACGGCAACGGACAACAGGAACTGGCCGAGCTGCTGGTGGGACTGCGCCCGCCTCGCACAGGGCGTATTCTCCTGGCCGGGCGCGACATCACGGCGATGGATCTTCGCGGCCGCGCCGAGCTGGGCGTGGCCAGCATCCCCAACGACCGCAAGCGCGAGGGGCTGGTGCTATCGATGAGCGTGGCCGAGAACATCGCGCTCAAGCATCACCGGCGGGCGCCGTTTTCGCGGTTTGGCGTGATGTCGTGGGCGGCGGTGCGGCGGACGGCGCGGCAGTTGGCGCAGCGGTTTGACGTGAGGATGGCATCGGTGGATGCGCCGGTCGCTTCGCTCAGCGGCGGCAACCAGCAGAAGCTGGTGCTGGCGCGCGAGCTGGCGGTGGTCGCCCCGCGACTGATCGTGGCGATGAACCCCACGCGCGGACTGGACATCGCGGCCACCAACTTCGTCTACGAGCGCCTGCTGGAGCACCGCGACGCCGGATGTGCCATCATTCTCATCAGCAGCGAGCTGAATGAGCTGCTGCGGCTGAGCGACCGGATGGGCGTGCTGTATCGCGGGCGGCTGACCATCAGCAACTTCCCGCGCGCCGGCCGGGAGGCGATCGGGCGCCTTATGGCCGGACTGCCGGGGGATGAGGCATGAACTTCGCGGGCGCATGGAACCGATTGACGGACGCTGACGCCTGGCGGAAGGCGGCGTGGGCGGCTGGGCCGCCGCTGCTGGCGGCGGCGGTGTGCCTGCTGGTGGCGCTGGCGGCACTGGCGGCGATGGGATTCGCGCCGGGCGAGGTGCTGGCGACGGTGTGGACGCGATCGCTGTGGGCGGACGATCCGCAGCGGCGGCTGAGCAACTGGGCCGACATCCTCCGCCGCTCCACCCCGCTGCTGCTGTGCGGACTGGCGATCACGGTCGCCTTCCGCGCCTCCGTCTGGAACATCGGTGCCCAGGGCCAGTACCTTCTGGGCGCGATCGCGGCCACCGCCGTGGGCGTCTACCTGCCTCTTCCGGCGGCGCTGGCGGTGCCGGTATTGCTGGCCGGCTCCATGTTGGCCGGCGCTGCACTGGCGGCGCTGGCGTCACTGCTGGAATGGTGGCGCGGCGTGAGCGTGGTGCTCAGCACGCTGCTGCTGAACTTCGTGGCTCAGCAGTTCCTGCGCTATCTGCTCCAGGGCCCCATGGACCACGCGGGGCTGCGCCACAGCCCGCCGCTGCGCGAGGCGGCCATGCTGGGGACGCTGGGCGGCACCTCGCTGCACTGGGGGTTCGCGGCGGCGCTGCTCGCGGCCGCCGCGGTGTGGTTCATGCTCCACCGCAGCGCTTTCGGGTTTCGCCTGAGGATCGTGGGAGAGAACCCCATCGCAGCGCGCGCGGCGGGAATCCACGTTCCACGCGTGGGCCTGGCCACGCTGGCGTTCAGCGGCGCGCTGGCGGGGCTGGCCGGCGGAGTGGAGGTCAGCGGCGTCACGCACCAGTTGTTCCTGAGCGACGCCGCCAACCCCTTCGGTTTCACCGGCATCGCCGTGGCGCTGCTGGGGCGGCTCTCCCCGGCGGGCGTGGTGGGCGCGGCCATGTTTTTCGGCTTTTTGAACAGCGCGTTTCCGGTGCTGGAGATCGAGCTGCGGCTGCCGGCGGTGACGAGTCAGGCGATCCAGGGCCTGGTCATTCTGTTGATGCTGGTGTTCACGACGCCGAGGCTGTGGAAGCAAGTGCGCGCCGCCCGTGCCACAATCAAGTGCACCCCGTAGGTCGCGCACCGCGCGACACCGGGCCCCTGATAGCACGGATAGCACGAACATTGCGCGCGAGCCGCCCGTGCCACATTGCGCACCGACGCGATCCCGGCCCAGCGCCTGCAGAAAGGGTCACACGCCCGCGCCGCCGGAGCGGGACTTACACGCGGAGAGAAGGAAGAAGGCAGGGTGACGTTTCTACTTGAGCGAACAGGGTGACATTTCTACTTCTTTACGACAGATTTTCGATTTTCCTCTTGCATCGTCTGGAGCGCGCGGCTATACTGACCGGCGAAACGGTTGGCAATTGTGGGACTGTCTGTTCAGCGGCCCGGGCTTTGGCGGTCGGGGCGGCACACCGAACAGGGAATCTGAAAATTGGGCATTGCCGGCCGGGGAGGTGGCCCATGGGCCTTGTATCCAATCGCGGATTCGCGCAGGTCGTCACATGCGCCGGCGCCGTGCTGATGTTCGCCGCGTTCCTGCCCGCGGCCACGCCCCAGCGCCTGGGGCCGGCGGTGCGGCGGTTTGAGTTTCACCCGGACCCGGCGACACACGTCGTTGCCGCCGACTATCGGGCCACCATAGGCTGGTCGTTTCAAACCAACAGCCGCTTGCGTCTGACCCACCTGGGCTACTTTGACATGGGGCGGGATGGGCTGATGGTGTCTCACCGCGTCGGCATCTGGAACTCCAAGGGGAAGCTCTTGGCGTCGGCCGTCGTCCCGGCCGGCGACGACGCGATGTTGTGGCGCCAGTACCGATACGTGCCGACAAAGCCGCTCCTGCTGCTGGCCGGGCGGACTTACATACTGGGTGCCACGGCACCGGAAAACCCGAACGTGCCCGCCGTTGAGGGAGGCGATTCGTTACCTTGGCAATTCGACCTTTACCCATTCTTCCAAGTTCCGGCGTCGTCCGTTCGTATGGACAAGCGCATTAGGCTGGATTCCACCGCGATGACGGGGCTGCCGGACATCTCGGCAACGCTCCGACCACCTGGCACCCTTGTGCTACCCACACCGGCATTCGAGGACGCATATGCATTCGCACCGAATATGCTCCTGGAAAACGCGAACAAGCGCGGCGTGGTGTTCGGAGGCGGGTTGCTTTCCTCTGCGCTGGACAGAACGCCGGGCTCGATACCCGAGCCCGGCACGGTGTTGATAATGATCGCAGGAGCGTTCGTTCTCGGCAGACGCCGGCCTCGAGGCCCGCGGGGTGGAAACCCAAGCCGGGGAACGGTCCAAGACGAAATCCGACCGAGGGCGCGGCATCCGCGCGAGTGGCCGGCGCCGGTTGGCGCTGGAGCGGGACAGCCCGGTCCTCGGTCACCTTCCATAAGGTGGTCCCATGTCACGCGCAACTGGTGTGGAGTCGGCGGTCGGTCGAAGGCATCAGCGGCAAGTCCGCGGGTGCGGGATGGTCGAGGCCCTTGAGGGGCGGGTGCTGCTCAGTGCCGAGGCGCTGGCCCCGGCGCCGCTGGACGCGGCGGGGCCAATGCAGCCCTCGACGCTGACGGAGTATCAGCGCAAGAAGGGGTACGTCGACCGAGGGGACTTCTATTGGGGAGCGCAGAAGGTCCCACTGCTGCGGGCCACCAATGAAATGGTTGTCGGCCTGAAGCCGGGCGTCAGCGGCGAGCGGATCGCACGGCGGCTGACAGCGCCGGACGGGCCGCTGGCGCGGTTCAAATCCAGGGGCGATCTGGACGATCGCACCTGGCTGTTCTCCAAGAAGGGCGGAATGAGCCTCAAGGCCTTCAAGCAGATCCAGGCGGCGGTTGAGGCGGTTCCGGGCGTCAGGTGGACTTCGCCGGCCCTCATCACGTCCGAGGGCGCGCGTCTCTGGCCAACCGATGTCCTCTTCGTGGCGCTTGCAGATGGCGTCGATGCCAAGACGTTCTTCCAACACGAGTTTGCCGATTATCAGGGAATAGGCCCGAATCACCTCTATGCGGCGACGTTCCGCACTGGCGGGCTTGCGGCCATCAAGCAGGTGAGACGGCTTCGGGAGCGAGACGATGTTGTCCGGGCATCGCCAAGTTTTGTTCGTGTCATTCGCCCGTTGGCTGCCCCCAACGACCCCCTTTACAGCCAGCTCTGGAACTTCCATAACACGGGGCAGAATGGCGGGACGGTCGGCGCGGACGCCAATCTCGAGCCGGCATGGGACTACACGTTGGGGAGCCAAGACATCGTCATCGCGATCATTGACAGCGGAGTGCAGACAGGGCATCCGGACCTCGCCGCCAACTTGTTCACGAACACAAATGAAGTGCCCGGCAATGGGCTCGATGATGATCGCAACGGTCTGGTTGATGACGTGCATGGCTGGGACTTCGTTGATCACGATCCTCAAGCCGAGCCGGCGACAAACTGGGACGATCACGGGACCGCAGTGTCCGGCGTTGCGGCTGCGGTTGGTGGCAATGCGATTGGGGTCACGGGGGCGGCGCAGCACGTGAAGATCATGCCGGTCAGGGTATACAAACAACTGAGCAGCACAAGGACCCGCAAGGCCGCTGACCTGCACCTGCTGCGCGCCATCTAACTACGCCGCGGGCCTAGGCAGCCAAGAAGACGGGACTGTGATCGAGGAGTGGCGAGGCGCGGATGTCATTGTCAATAGCTGGCAGTTGGACCCACCCTTTGAAGAACTCAACGAGGCCTATGCGTACGCGAGCACAAGCGGCCGTGGCGGCTTGGGCGTGCCCGTCTTCGCTTCTTCGGGCAATGACGGTTCGGGGTCAGTAACCTATCCCGCCAAGCTGGACAGCGTGATCGCCGTCGGGGCGACGACCAACCGCGATCAGCGGGCAAGCTACAGCCAATACGGCGCGGAGCTGGACCTGGTGGCCCCCGGCGGAGACGCATCGGCCGGCATCGTCACCGTGGATCGAAAGGCGACGGATGGCTACAACCGCGCCCGAAAGGCCGCCGGGAATTACACGACGCTGACAGGCGCCTCCAGCGTCGTCGGCACGTCCTTCGCCGCGCCCCTGGCGGCCGGCGTGGCGGCGCTGATGCTCTCGCTCAACCCGGAGCTTACCGCGGACCAGGTGCGTACGATTCTGATCGGTACCGCCGACAAGGTTGGCGGAGTGGGCTACGATCCGGTCACCGGGTTTCACGAGCAGTACGGTTACGGGCGCGTGAACGCCGGGGCTGCCGTGGCCAGCGTCTCGCCGGATACCACCGGGCCGTACATAAGCGGCAATCCGTGGGCCTACTACAACCCGGCCGACCACGAGCAGCTTCAGACGGGTCAGCGATTCGTGCTCTATGTCCCGTTCTCGGAGCGCACCATCTGGTCGTCGGAGGACATTGCAGTCAAGTCCCCCACCGACGTGACCATCGTGCCGGACGCCATCTACGGCTCGGGCACGCGTCTTCTTCGCATCGTGCTGCCCACGTTGACGGAATCGGGCACCTACGACCTGGAGTTGAATCGAGCCGGGTTCCACGATCAGGCGGGCAACGCGTGGGGCACGGGCACGCAGATCATAGGGCTGCCACTCGAACTCACGCCGGTGGCGGCCCCGACGACGCCCGACCTCATCGACAGCAGCGATTCGGGCAACGGGCGCCCGGGGACGAGCACCGACAACATCACGAAGGACACAACGCCGACGGTCGAGGTGACTCTCGGCGTTGGCGGCGAGGCGACGGCTCTCTGGGCCATAGCGCGTCGAATCGACAAGGGGATCGAGCGCGATGTGGTGTATGCGCAAGTGAGCGTACAACAGGGCGTATCCACGTATGAACTGACACTGCCGGAGCTGGAGGATGGGGTATACAAGGTCTATGCTCGTGCCGGCAACAGCGGTGGCGACATCAGTGCCGATTCCTCGCCCCTTACGGTCACCATCGACACTGCCGCCACCGCGCCGGTTGTGTACGTGAAGACCGTCAGTGGCAAACCGCGCGTTTACGGCACGGTGGAGCCGCTGTCCGTTGTTGAGCTATGGCGCGGAAAGACCAAGCTTGCCAGCAACATCGCCGCCAACGCCCTTGGCAAGTGGTACTTCAACGACGGCAAGTACAGCAAGAACGTGGTGCGGTACAAGGCCAGGTTCACCGACGCGGCCGGCAACCGCGGCCCCGTCGGCCCCCAGCGGGCCTATCCGCCGGAGAGCGCGCCTAAGGATGCCGCAGCCAAGCCGCTGGCGTTCAGCGCCATCGGCGACGACGGGCCGGACAAGGGAAACGGCGCCTATACGGATGACACGACGCTGGTCCTCCACGGGTACGGCCCGCCCAATTACACTGTCACAGTCAGCCTGGATGGCGTGGGAACGCTGGGCACCACGGTCATCGACGCGGCCGGCGTATGGACCTTCGACTACACTGGCACCAGCCTGTCGCCCGGAACCTACACGTTCACCGCGACGGCGCAGGATTCCGAGTGGGAGACGCCCCTCACGGCCGATCCGTTCGAGGTCCATGTCGGGAACGAGGACCCGCGCGCTCCGATGATTGGCTCGCTCCTCTTCCCAGGCTCTCCGGAAGCCGACCCGCTGCTGACTGGCGAAACGACGGCCCTCGGCAGTTGGAGATTCGAAGGGTGGGGTGAGCCCGGAGCTTATGTAAGGGTGAAAGCGACCGATGGCTTGTGGACGGCCCCGGTCCTGGTGGGGGATGACGGAATCTGGCACATCGACTACTCTCCCAGCGAGCTCACCAGAAACGTGGCAGTCGATTTCGTCGTACAGGAGGTGACGGGATCGGGAACGCCGGAGGATCCGTACGTTCCCGCGAATGATCTGTCGCCGCGATTCCGCATCACTTACGACGATGTGGCGCCGACCCTTGTCCATGAGACGGCGGTCCCCGACCCGGACGATCCGGTGGTCGACTCCATCGAGCTGGCCTTCAGCGAGCCGGTCTACGGGCTGGACGAAGTCCAACTGATTCTCAGCACCCCCTACGATTCATACCTGCTGGGCTCCGAGCAGACGCCGTGGACCGAGGACAATGTCCACTGGATCGTTCCCAACCTCTCCGGCTACACGGACCTCGAGGGGGAGTATCAGTTGAGCATCATGCCCGAGCAGTACGTCGTGGATGCCACGGGCAACGCCTGGAGCGGCGGCTTCCCGCCGTTCTTCGTGATCACGGGCACCAACGACGGCGAGACGTTCCTCCTGGAGGAGGACCCGTTCCACACGGGAATCATCCGCATCACCATCACCGGCAATGGCAGCCGTCAGGTGCTCACCCAGCCCGAGCAGATCATCATCAACGCCCTCGACGGTGACGATGAACTGATCAACCATCTTCCGCCCGACCTGCTGCCGGAGGCCGGCATCTTCTTCCGCGGAGGCGATGGCACCGACCGTGTCGAACTCCACGGAACCAGCGCCGATGACGTGATCACCTACGGCGACGATGAGGCCGTCCACTCGCACGACGACGACTACGGCATCATCACGGCCGAGGACGTGGAGGACTGGACGCTGGTGATCAGCGACGGGGCCGATGACGTCAGCGTCTGGGGCGGCACCCTCAACATCACGGGCACAGGCCCGTGGGGCGAGGGCTCGGCGCTGCACATCGACGGCGGCGTCGTCCAACTGGACGCCGATGCCGGCGATGGCAGCAACAAGACGCTCACCATCAACGTCAACGACGAAGGCTCCGTCATCTTCACCACCACCCAGCACCTGGCCGCGCTCAACGTCAACGACGGCGGCGAGGCGATCGTGGCGGCCGGCGGGGACAAGATGATCGTGGCCGGCGCCCTCAACGTCGGCCAGTACGGCCTGCTCGATCTCAAGGACAACGACCTGCTGGTGGGCTCGGCCGACGTCGCCGACGTGCGCGGCTGGATCGTGTCCGCCTACGACGGCGGGACGTGGCAGGGGTACGGCATCACCAGCACCTGGATCACGCCCGGAACGCACGCGCTGGCCTACTCGGCCGGCGACGACGCGGCCATCAACTGGATGGGAGGCAGCTTCGGCGGGGAGAGCTTTGGCTCCAGCGCGGTCCTGGTCAAGTACACCTACGCCGGTGACGCCAATCTGGACGGGATGGTCGATGTCGTCGACCTGGGCATCCTCTCGACCAACTGGCAGCAGTATGGCGGCTGGACCCGCGCGGACTTCAACTACAGCGGCTTTGTCGACATTGTGGACATGGGCATCCTCTCTACCAACTGGCAGAAGGGCGTGGGCGATCCGCTGAGGATGGGCGATGGGTTCCTGGAGACCCTCTTGTCGGCCGAGTTCGCGAAGCTCCTGGAACAACAGGATGTGCTCGACTGGCTAAGCGCGGGCGCTGACGGGCTACTGGAGTAGCAGGCGCGCGGCGTGGGCCGCGGTCGCCCTACGCCTCCACCGGCTTCAGCTTCCACTTGGGACACTGCCCGAAAAACCGGCACGGGTTGTTGTAGAAGATTTCCATGGCCTCAGCCTCGCTGTGGCCGCGGCGGCGATACTCCAGGCACGTGTCGATCATGCTGGCAGGCGTCGACTCGCCCCAGTCGGCGGCGCTGTTGACCATGATGCGCTGCGAGCCGAATGTTTCGAGGATATCGGCCGCCCGCTGCGGGGTACACTTGCTCACCGAATAGACGGTCAGCCCGCACCAGAAGCCCGCGTCGCGGGCCATGCGGATGGTGTGCTCTTCGCAGTGGTCGATGATGACGCGGTCGGGGTTGATGCGGCGGTCGCTTTTCAGGATGTCGATGGTGATGCGCGTGCCCTTGTGCTTGTCCTCGAGGTGAGGCGTGTGGACGAGGATGAGCTGGTTGTGCCGGGCGGCCAGGTCGACCTGCGCCTCCAGCGTGCGAATTTCGTTGCGCGTGTTCTTGTTCAGCCCGATCTCGCCAATGCCCAGGACCGTCGGGCGGTCGAGAAACTGCGGGATGATGTCGATCACCTCGCGCGAAAGCTCGAGGTTTTCGGCCTCCTTGGCGTTGATGCACAGCCACGAGTAATGCTGGATGCCATAGCGTGCGGCGCGCAGCGGCTCGTAGTCCACCAGATGGCGAAAGTAGTCGTAGAAGCTGGCCGCCGAGGAACGGTCAAAGCCGGCCCAGAACGCCGGCTCCGAGACGGCCACCACGCCGGCACGGGCCATGAACAGGTAGTCGTCGGTGGTGCGGCTGATGCAGTGGATGTGGGGGTCGATGTAGCGCATTTTCGATTTTCGATTTTCGATCTGAAATGCAAGATCTGAGATCTGCAGTTTTTGTTTCAGATTCTCGATCGGGCGCACTGCGGCGACCGGTGCCGGCACGCGGTCATCTGGCCGGGGGCGGCGACGTGTCGCTGAAGATCATCAGCACCTGCTCGGCGCGGTTGGGGCCGGGGCCCTGAAGAACCCCGATGGCCTGCTGGAGCTTTCGGAGGCGCGGGTCCTGGGTGAGCACGCCCTGGCCGCCCTCGCCCCGCTGCACGCGGTCAAGATCGGCCGCCAGCGACAGGCAGCGCCATCGCATCTCCGGGAAATACGCATCGAGAATGTTCTTGGCGTCTGACATGACGCCAAGCTTACCAACTCCCCGGACGCCGCAAAGGCGCAACGCAAAGTTTGCAGCGGCTCAGGGGCACGACCTCTTCGCAGGAGAGGACAACGCCGGGGGCTCCCGGAAGTCCGGGCGCACTCGGCCGCGAAGCCGGTACTGAACAACCACCAGACGGTGTGTCGGCAGGCAGGAGCCTTGAAGCAGGCGATCAGGTGGTCGGCGGCGGACTACAGGTCTATTCTGTAGCGGCACTTTCGCTTCTGGCCGCGGGCGTACAGAACGTGGTCGCTGGGGACATCGACAATGCCCACGAGGATGGCTCCAAGGCGCTGGCAGGTCCGCCGCGAGGCCAGGTTCTCCGGATCCGTCGTGATCCATAGTGGCGCGATGCCATGTCGTCGAGCCAGCGGGAACAGCAGTTGGCAGGCGCGCTGGGCATAATGATGGCCGCGAACGGCGGGGAACACGTGATAGCCGATGTGACCTGTGTACAGCTCGATATCGCTGTTGCAGCCGGCCCTGAGTGTGATGTCGCCGGCGATGGGGATCGGCGGATTGATGGCCTCATCCAGCCGCATCCAGAAATGGTAGCTTGGAACCCGGCCCGAGGTTGCCGCGGGCCATTCGTGGCCGGCGGGAGCGGCGGCGAGAAACTGCCGCAGGCCATCGCGTGTGATGGCAGCCTGTTCCGGTTCGAGCTGCCGGGTGAGGGGATGGGCGCACGAGGCGAGCATGGCGTCGATGAGGCCCTCGTGGGGAGCCACCAGTTCGAGCTCGCCGTCCACCAGCGGACCGGGATCGAGAAAACGGAAGGCCTCCGCTACGGGAGCAGGGGCCGGTGTCCTGAACAAGTGGCTGAGACGGAACATGCTCTGGCCCGCACATCTGCCGGCGGAGCGCAGACAGGGATCCAACGGCCCGATGCTGGCATCAGCGGCTCATGCGCGGCGGGCTTGGCGGCGCTTTGAGCAGTCCGCCAAAGGCAGTCTCCGCCCGCAGGTATACCACAATCAGGCCGAGGATGACGGCCACGAGGGCCACACCGGCGATGGCGGTGTAGATATCGTTGCCGGGTTTCGCGTAACCTGGTTCGCTGCCGGTTCGGGTCATTGTCTCTCCATGCTCAGATCGAAGGACGCGGAGTTGACAACGGCGGCTACAGGCCGGCCGCGTTAACATTGACATCGCGGCGGACACTCTGGACGCGCGGGCCTTCCAGGTAGCCGAACGACTCGTTGGGGGCTACCTCGGTGATGGTGAGGAAGGCCAGGAAATCGCCCTTATCGACGACCATGAAGCGCATGCCGCGCTGCACGCGATCGACGATGCCGAGATTGATCGTGGCGTAGGTGCGGCCCTCATGGTCGCGCACCTCGAGAATCTTGCCTTCCAGCTTCTCGGGGGTGACCGGGGCCCGGGCCACCGGAGTGTCCAGCGGAATGCCGCGCTCGTTGAGCAGGGCGTGGGCGGTGGCCAGATTCTTCTGAAGCTGGATCACCTGCTCGTTGAGCCAGCGCCGCTCGCGCTCGGTCGCATCCAGGGTCTTCTCCAGCGAGAGGTTGGAAGCGAGGATGGCCGCGTTGGAACTCTTGAGCTTGTCGTTTTCGGCCAGCAGTTCGGTGTTGCGGCGGTTCAGGTCGGCGACGTTCTGCTCGCTGGCCTTGACGGTGTCGGCCATGGAGAGAATGGTCTGCTCGGCCTGGGCGAGGCGCAGCTTCAGGTCGGCGATCTCCTGTGCCTGGCGGGACAGATCGGTGCGGAGGTTCTCGATCTGTGCGTTGCGCTGGCCCAGATCGATGCCGGCCTTGGTGACGGCCTCAATCTCGCGGGCCTTGGCCAGCTCGGCGGCGCGGCTCTGTGTGGCAGCGTCCTGCTCGGCACGTTGCTTCTGGATTTCCAGGGCATCGTAAGCCGCCCGCCAGTCGTTGGTGTTGTTGACGAAGACGGTGACCGCCGCCGTGAGAAGCAGGGAACAGATGACCAGGAGGGTTACGAAAAGCTTAGTGAGAGCGCTCAAGTCGGGCTCCTTGGACCAGGTGTCCAGCAGATTAGGTTGTGACAGTCATCCAGCCGGCCGCCCGCGGCGTCGAGCTTCTTTTCCGGTGAACCGGCCGCCCCGGCGACATCGGCACGGCCGCCGATGGCCGGATCGCGCTGTCTGCGGTCTGTCAATGTACTGTTGGAGCTTGCTGTGTCAAGGTTTGCTGATCTGCAGATCAGGGCAACGAGGGGGGGCCGTCCTTACATGCAGATCAGCGCCACACCGGCGGCCGCCAGCAGGCTGGCCGCCACCAGCGGCACCGTGATGCGCACCCGGTAGCGGTAGGCCACCATGGGGAGGATGAACAGCGGCGACATGGCGCTGAGCGTGCTGACGGGACCGGCCTGGAGGTACTTCAGCGCAAAGATATAGCAGAGCATGCCGCCGAATGGGCCAACGAGGGTGCCGGGCACCAGGCGCCAGAGCACAAAGCGGTCGTTGAGGTGACGAACGCTGCGGGCCATGCCGCCGCGCACCAGCGGCAGGACCCACAGCATCGCCGCTGAAGTGCCGACGCGGATGGCGGTGGCCATGGTGGCGTCCAGGGGCGGAGCGGACTGAAAAGCGCGGCGGGCCAGCACGGCGCCGACGCCCACGCCGATGGCGCCGCACACGGCGAAGCACACTCCCGCAAAGGTGACGTGCCGGGGATCCGCGGCCAAGTCCTGCGCGGCCGCGGGATTGACCAGCACGGCATAGGAAGTGCCCAGCAGCACCAGTGTGATCCCGACCAGCGTCGGCGCGCCCAGTGTTTCGTCCAGCCACACCCAGGCCAGGATGACCGACGCCACCGGTGCCAGGCTGAGGATCTGAGTGGCTCGGCGGGGGCCGATGCGGACGTAGGACTCATACAGCAGAGCATCGCCGATGACCATGCCCGCCAGACCTGATGCGGCCAGCCAGGCGAACTGGGCGGCGCTGGGCCAGGGGGCATCGGCGACGGCCATCCAGAACGGCGTGATGGCCGCCAGCATGACGGCCGCCAGCGTCGCGCGTAACAGCGTGACGGGATACGACCCGATGCGCCTGGCGGCGCTGGCGAAACACAGCGGCGAAATCGCCCAGCAGAGCGCGGTTGCCAGGGAAAGGACGGCGCCGAGGGACGAGCTTGCCAGGAGCGTCGGGAGCACGCGGGGTCCGGGTTCCTCCCCGTCAGGGTCGGCCGACGAGGGCCAGCATCATAGCGTGGCGGGCCGCCGGCGTCTGCCCAGGGCCAGCGCCGCCAGCGCCAGCGTGCCCAGAGCGGCCGGCTCAGGCACGTAGGTGATCAGGGCGGACGACGGCGTTGTGTTGGCCGGCGGGGTAATGGAGGCGAAGAAGTAGCCGGAAGTGTTGCCGGCAGTGTTCATGAGGATGAACCCGTGATTGGCGGCGGCGCCGGTCCGCCACTGCTCGACGAGCGCGACGCCGGTCGGATTCAGCGAGAGGGTGTACTGGGTTCCGACGGTCATGCTGCCTGGGAACGTGATGCTGCCCAGGGGCGTGGGATCATAGTCGCCGCCGGGCGTGGTCCAGGGGACAGGACCCGCTGCGTTGGCGTTGTTCCAGGTGACACCGAGGATGGCGGGGTTGGGTCCGGTCGTGTCCTGCCCCTCGACCCAGGCGCGCGTGAGGGCATAGAGGGTATGGGTGGATGAGGTGGTCCCGCCGGTGTTGGTGGCGGTCAGGAGGATGGCGACGGCCTCGACGGGACCGGGCACAAGCGTGGTGTTGATGTCAAAGGCGAACAACCCGCGTCGGGTTGTTCCCTGGGACTGAAACTGAACGGTTCCCCCAAAGTTGCGGTCGGGCTGCCCCGAGTTGATATAGGAGTCCTTTGAGAAAGGAAGGTTCACGGAGACGGACGCGTGCGCGCCGACCACCGCGGTCCAGATGACGATTGTGCAGACAGTCAGAACCCGCTTCATGTTGAACTCTCCCGTGCATTCAACGTACCCCGTGTTGGGGGCGAAGGCAAACGGATTCCTGATAAGTCGCGTCTGCCGCCTGTCCGCCGGCTCTGCCGGTCCTGTGGTCTGCGAAGGATGCGGCCGACTTTTCCATCTGTAGCGGTCGCCCGGGAGGGGCATATAATCGAAGTGAGCCGATTCGACTTGATTTGCCCCCGTCGCCGGGCATACTTGTGGTCTGACGCATGCAAGCTGGCCGGGTGAAACAACTCGTTGCGGTGGCCCTGGTGGCGACCACGCTCGCCGCCGACCGCGCCCTTGCTGCGCCGGCCCTCAGGCCGCAGGTGGCCGAGGCCGCGCGCGGCTTTGCCTCGCGGCTGGTGTGCAGCCTGCAGCGGAGCGTGCCCTCGCAGCGGCTGCTGGTCTGCCGACGGGATGGCGACGACACGCGGATCGCTCCGGCACCCCGCCCGCCTCAGGTCCCCCTGCTGCGCTGGCCGCGATTCACGCCGTTCCAGTTCCGCCTGCCCCCTCCGGTCGTCTGAGCCAGGCACCGCACGCCTCGCGCCCCGCGCCGGCGCGCGTGCGCCCATTGTCCTGCCCTAACCGGCAAGCGGCGAGTGACATCCGGCAACCAGCAACCACTAAATCCCCATGTCCTTCAGCTTTCAGAAACTTCTCACCCGCATCTTCGGCAGCCGCAACGACCGCCTGCTGAAGCGCTACCGCGCAACCGTGGCTCAGATCAATGCTCTTGAGCCGCGAATCTCGCAGATGCCCGACGAGGCCCTGCGGGCCCGCACCCAGGAGCTGCGCGAGGGGCTCAGATCGGGCAGGCTCCGTTCGGCGGATGTGCTCCCCGAGGCCTTCGCCATCATGCGCGAGTCGATGGACCGCCACATCGGCATCCGCTCGATCTTCAATCCCGAGGAGAACTTCAACCCCGACAAGCTGCCGCGGGACCAGTTCGATGACGAGGCGTTCGACCTGTACGACTCGGTCCAGCAGCGCATGATCCAGACGGGCGAGCCGTGGACCACGGTGCCGATCCCGCTGAAGCTCTATGAGGCGATCCGCAAGCTCTATCCGGAGTCGCGGCCGCCGTTTCGCGCCCGCTGCTTCGACGTGCAGCTCATCGGCGGTCTGGTCCTCTACGAGGGCAAGATCGCCGAGATGGCCACCGGTGAAGGCAAGACGTTCGTGGCGCCGCTGGCCTGTTTCATGCGCGTTCTGGAAGGCATGCGCTGCCACGTCGTAACCGTCAACGACTATCTGGTGCGCCGCGACTCGCAGTGGGTTCGTCCGGCGTTCGAGAACCTTGGCGTCAGCGTCGGGTACATCCAGAACGACATGGATCCCGGGGGCGAAGCCCGTCGCCGCGCCTATCAGTGCGATGTCACATACGGGACCAACGCCGAGTTCGGCTTCGACTACCTGCGCGACAACATGAAGGAGCGCGTGGACCTTCAGGTGCAGGGCAAGCTGGAGTTCGCCATCGTGGACGAGGTCGATTCGATCCTCATCGACGAGGCGCGCACGCCGCTGATCATCAGCGGCGCCGCCCACGACGACGCCCAGAAATACCGCGACGCCGACCGCGTCGCCCGCAAGATCATCGAGCTGCACAAGCCTTACGCCGCCATCGAAAAGCAGATCGACGCCTGCAAGCGCGCCATCAAGGCCGCCGAGGGCGATATCGACAAGAACAAGGGCAATCCCCAGGCCATCGAAGAAGCCCGCCGGCGCCAGGCCGAGGCCGAGCGTCAGATGGCCGAGCTGGAGCAGAAGAAGGCGACCGTCACGCAATACTACGAGGTGGAGCTGGATCGCAAGAGCGTGCATCTGACGCATGAGGGGATCGCCGCCGCCCAGGAGGAGGCGGGAGTGGGCAGCTTCTACGTGGGCAACAACATGGAATGGCCGCACCTGATGGAGCAGGCGCTGCGCGCCCACGTCGTGTATGAAAAGGACAAGGACTACGTCGTCGAGCGCGGTCGCAGCGGCGAGCTGGAAGTGGTCATCGTCGACGAGTACACCGGCCGGAAGATGGTCGGCCGGCAGTGGTCCGAGGGGCTGCACCAGGCGATCGAGGCCAAGGAGCGCGTGCCCATCAAGCAGGAGACGCAGACGCTGGCGACGGTGACGCTTCAGAACTTCTTCAAGCTTTACAAGTCGCTGGCGGGAATGACCGGCACGGCCCAGACCGAGGCCGAGGAGTTCTCCAAGATCTACGGGCTGGAAGTGGTGACGATCCCGACCAACCGTCCCTGCATCCGCGTGGACCATGACGACCGCGTCTACCGCAAAGCCCGCGAGAAGTGGGACGCGGTGATCGAGGAGATCAAGCGCTATTCCGACGCCGGGCGGCCCGTGCTCGTCGGCACCACCAGCGTCGAGAAGAGCGAAATGCTCTCCAGGATGCTCACGCAGCGTTACGGCATCGAGCACGAGGTGCTCAACGCCAAGCAGCACGAGCGCGAGGCCATGATCGTGGCCAAGGCCGGTCAGCAGCACCGCAACGCCCACGGCGAGATGGTGGGCAACGTGACCATCGCCACCAACATGGCCGGCCGCGGCACCGACATCAAGCTGGCTCCGGAGACGCTTTTCGACATCGAGCCGGATCCGGCAAACCCCGACGGCCGGCACTTCATCGCGGTCCAGCACGTGACCGGCCGACGGATCCCCTTTGTTAACGACGGGGACTCGGTCTTCGAGGTCGTGCCGGGCGTGAATGTGACCGGAGGACTGCACGTGATCGGGACGGAGCGTCACACGGCTCGCCGCATCGACAACCAGCTCCGCGGTCGCAGCGGCCGCCAGGGCGACCCCGGCTCCAGCCGCTTCTACGTCTCGCTGGAGGATGAGCTGATGCAGTTGTTTGCCGGGGAGTGGACGATCAAGGTGCTGGGCTGGCTGGGCATGGAGGAGGGCATGGCCATCGAGGACAAGCGCATCACCAAAGGCATCGTCCGCGCTCAGAAAAAGGTCGAGGAGCGCAACTTCCTGGCGCGCAAAAACCTGCTGGAATACGACGAGGTCATGGACTTCCAGCGCACGCAGTTCTACGGCATGCGCCAGCGCGTGCTCGAGGGCAGGGACATCGACCAGATCATCTGGGGCATGATCAACCAGAGCATCGAGGACGCCGTCCGCAAGTACATCGAGGAGGACTACGTGTCGGCCGTCGTCTGCGAATGGGCGCGCACCAACTTCGGGCTGATCAACCTGGAGCCGGCCGACTACAAGGGCCTGCGCAGCCTGCTCGACCTGGAGAGCTTCATCAAGTCGCAGGCCACCGATCAGATTCAGTCGGCTCTGGAGACGGGCCTGACCGAGTACATGGGCGAAGACCGCGAGGCCCGCGAGTGGGACACGCGCGGATTGTCCTCCTGGGCCATGAGCCAGTTCCAGGTCAACCTCACGCAGGGCCAGATCCGCAAGATGGACCCCGACGAGCTGGAGGAGACTCTGCGCCAGGCCGCCATCCAGCAGGTGCAGCAGCGGGACTGTTCTCCGCTGGCGCGGTATCTGGAGCCGCTGTATGCGGAGGGCGAGCTGTGCCGGTGGGCGGCGGAGAAGTTCGGCATCACGGTCAGACCGACCGAGCTGCTGGCCGACGAGGGCCGGGGCATTCGCAAGCCGCCGCAGGAAATCTGCGCCATCATTCAGCAGCGGGCCCGCGAGGCCTACGCCCGCCGCGAGCTGGAGTATCCGGTCGAACAGGTGCTGACTTTCGCCTTCGGCGCGGAGGAAGGCACCGTGGAGAACCCCTACGCCGCGGACTACGTGCGTGCCTGGGCCAGGATGAAGTACCAGATCGACATCCCGCTGGATGAGATCGTCGGCCAGAGCGTGCGTCGTGTGCGGGACCGGCTCATCGGGCTTCAGGAACAGTACCTCAACGACGGGCGGCTGGAGGCGGAGATCGACGAGCTGCTGGGGCGCCACCCCAATCCGGTCGAGCTGGCCAGGGCCTTCAACCAGAGGTTTGGCGCATCGCTGACGCCGGCCGACCTGGAGGAGGATAACGTGGCTGTCGTGGCGGGAGATGGTCAGCAGCCTGCCCGTCCGTCGCGGCGCGAGCGTTTGCGCGCCGCCGCCAGGCAGTTCTTCCGCCGCGAACTGACCGACCTGGAGCAGTTCGTGCTCATCATGATCTTCGACCAGAGCTGGAAGGACCACCTGTATGCCATGGACATGCTGCGCACCGGCATCGGCCTTCAGGCCTTCGCCGAGCGCGACCCGCGCATCGCCTACAAGCGCGAGGGCTACCGCTACTTCAAGGAGATGATGGAGGGCATCCGGGCCAAGGTGACCGACCTGATCTTCCGCGCCCGCATCACCGGCGGCACCCAGGTGCGCAGCGCCTACCGTGTCACAGGGGCGCACCACGAGGCCGGCGCCGGCTACGGCGTCGGCGAGAACCTCCAGCAGAACGGCGAATCCCAAGACCAGGGCAGGCAGCCGACCGCCGCGCAGGGCGGCGGCGGACAGGAGCCGCTGGCCGTCGTCAAGCCCATCGTCCGCGAGACCCCCAAGGTCGGCCGAAACGATCCCTGCCCCTGCGGCAGCGGCAAGAAATACAAGAAATGCTGCGGCCGCAACGCCGCCTGAGCCGCCGTGCCGCGGCCAGCGTTCACAGGCAATCCTTTCTGCCGACCCGTCCGACGGGCCGCGCGGGCGGCCAGGCTACTTGATCGCGAGCGTGGAGGCCTCGAAGACGATCCCCAGGGGCTCGATGACCACGGCCTTGCGCGTGCCCTGCTTTTTCACGACTCCGCCGATCTTGGCGCCATAGCCAAGCCCGCGCGCCAGCTCCACGCAGCGCTGGGCATCGCCTCCCGCCACGTACGCCGCGAATCCCACGCCCATGTTGAACGTCGCGTACATCTCGCGCGGCTCCACCGGGCCGGACTTCATGATGAAGTCGAAGAGCGGCTGCGGGCGCGGGACGCTGGTGATGTGATAGACGAACGGCTCGTCCAGCCGCATGAGCTTGCGCCAGCCGTGGCCGGTCACGTGGGCCGCATAATGGAGGCGCAGGCCCGCCCGCTGGCAGGCCGCAATGAAACGCACGTAGATCACCGACGCATCGAGCAGCGCCTCGCCATAGGCGCGGCCATCGTCCAGCGGCGTGAGGTACCCCTGCGGCAGGCGCTCGGCCAGCGCGCGGCAGAGCGTCAGCCCGTTGGTGTGGACCCCGCTGGATTCCAGAAACACGATGGCGTCGCCGTCGCGGACGTCGCCGGTGATGCGATGATGCTTGGGCCTGATGCGCCCGATGGCCGAGCCAGCCAGCACGACGGCGCCGGGATCGATGATCCCGCGGAGGGCGGGCGTCTCGCCGCCGCCCCAGACGGCGCCGGCCTGGCGACAGCCCTCGGCAAACCCCTCGGCCAGGTCGTCGCGGCGCTGCGCATCGCCGAACCACGCCGCATCGCCGACGGCCGCGTGCATGGCCACCGACAGCGGCAGTGCCCCGCATGTAACCAGGTC
>Ga0129299_1000274_pt1 | contig 31908 bp, 21 predicted proteins | sample ConPoolayeCmetaG_FD_94477 | JGI IMG/M metagenome (GOLD analysis project Ga0129299, IMG submission 94477) | Hot spring microbial mat communities from California, USA to study Microbial Dark Matter (Phase II) - Cone Pool mat layer C metaG ...
GATCAGCTCGATGCGGGTCGGCCCCAGGTAGCCCAGCGCCACTCGCATGCGGTATTCGGCGGGTTTGCCGTGGTAGGTCATTTTTTTGCACAGGCCTGTGCCGTAGGTGTAGAAATGCCAGGGGCCGATGCCGAACAGCCGCCAGTACTGCTCTACGGCTGCTTCCAGGTTCGGCACGATGATCGCCACCTGAGCGATGCCGTTTTGTAAGAAAGCAAGTTTAAGCATGAGGAACTCATTTTTCCATTTCGAGCTGCTCATCCTGCATTTGCCGCAGCAGGTAGACAAATTTGGTCGTATCCGGCGCGAAATTCTCCCAGGTCAGCAATTCGCCTTTGGCAATCGGTTTGAGCACCCGTCCACCCGGCACCAGCCCCAGAGGGATCGCCTGCAAGGCTTTTGCCTGGGTGTAAAGATAGATGCGCCCGAAAAAGTCGGCCTGGCCGATCTCACCGACCGTTTCGCCGGGGCCGAGATTGCGCTTGGCCAGAGCACAAACTTCGGAAACCATACGCGTGGAGACGATGGTCGCCTCGCCGTAAAGCACTGCCTCGGCGACCGAAAGGGGGGTTTCGACATTACACAGATGATAAGGACGATACAATGTGTAATAAGGGCCATCCCCCATGGCCAGAAACTTCATATCGGCGCGGATGCGTTCGTCCGGTGAGGTGATCACGGCAAAGACACCCGGCGCAACCCGACCTGTCGAGTAATCGACGCAGCCTTTGCGGCTGAGCACACCGCCGTCGGCCTGCGGGATGAACACCTTGTTCAGCTCGTTGACCTCTGCACGGACACCGTGTGCACCCGGCACATCGGGCACCAGACCGGTGGCATTGGACATCGCCGCCAGTTCGACCATCGTTTTGGAGCCGTCCTTGAATGCCGCGAGCATCTTGGCGCTCATTCCACGACGGGCGGCTTCTTCGTGGCAATTGTCTTCGGTGGCGTCGAAATCGATCGGATTGTTTTTGCCTTTGCCCAGGCAGACGACTTCAAAGCCCAGGGCGGCGGCCTGCTCGTAAAGCATCTTGCAGACCCCAGGCTCATCGCCAAAGGCGGCGGTGTATACCACGCCGGCCTGCCGGGCCAGGCGATGAAGCAGCGGGCCGACGGTGACATCGGTCTCGACGTTGAGCATGATCACATGCTTGCCGCTCATGATCCCCGTCCAGGCCACCCGCGCGCCGACCTCGGTCAGGCCGGTGGCTTCGACTATCGCATCCAGCCCTTGCAGTTGAGCCAGCATAACCGGGTCCTCGGTCAGCACATGTTTGCCGGCGCGCAGGGCATCTTCGGCCTCGTCGCGCCGGTCGGTGAGGCAGATATTGCTGTTGTTCAGGCCCAGGCGGTGCAGCGTTTCCCAAGCGCGTGCCGGCGCCACATCGGCAATGGCTACGGTGTCCATGCCGGGCATCTGATGGGTGATGTGCACCATGCCCGACCCCATGTGCCCGCAGCCTACCAGGCCGACGCGGATGGGCGTGCCTTGGGCTTCAAGTTTTTGTAAACGTTCATAGATTTCCATTTCGCATCCTTATGTATAATAAATTTTCAAATCTGTCCACGCAGTCGTGCCAGTTCGACGAAATCCTCTTTGATGTGCTCATAGATTTTCTTGTACAGCGCAAAATACTCCATATACCGTGCGTGGTTGGTCGGGTTGGGCTCCATCGGCTCGATGTACTCGGCCCATTGGCGGGCAACGCCGAAATCTGGAAAGAGACCGACGGCTACACCGGCCAGGATCGCGTCGCCAAAGGGCGCGCCGGTTCGTCGTTTGATCAGCACAATCGGCACATTAAACACGTCGCAGATGATTTGTCGCCACAACGGACTTACGGCCCCTCCTTCGTTGAGCACCATCGGCAGGTTGATCGGCAGGCCGCTTTGTTGGATCAGGTGGAACGAATCGTACATGGCAAAAGCCACCCCTTCCATCATCGCGCGCACAAAATGTCCTTTGGTGTGGTTCATCGAGAGGCCAAAAACGACGCCGCGTGCGTACACATCCCAAATCGGCGTGCGTTCTCCCATCAGAAAGGGCAAGATGATCAGTCCATCGCTGCCCGGCGGCACCTGGCGGGCCTGCATGTTGAGCAAGTCGTAAGATGAGATGCCCAAAACGCGCTCGGTTTCCACCTCGTATTGCGAAAAGGCATCGCGCAGGTAACGGATGCACTGTCCACCGGTCATGGTGGTCGGCACGGTGACCCAGGTATGCTCAAGGGTATAAGGAAAGTTCATCATCAGGTAGCCGATGTCGGAAAAAGCAAATTCGACGTCTTCATAGACAATGCCGAAATTGCCGACCGACCCCAGGTTGCTTTGAAAATCTCCCGGCGCGATCGCTCCTGCGCCCACCCAACTGGCATTGCAATCGACCTGGCCTGCTGCGACAGGGATACCGGCCACCAAACCGGTTTGTTCGGCGGCCTGGGGGGTCACCTGGCCGACCACCGCCGTACACGGGTAAAGGTCGGGCAGAATGTCGGGGGAAATGCCGATTTCTTCCAGCATCGCCTCGTCAAAACAGAGCTTGCGCAGATTAAAAGCCACGCCGTAAAATGCCCCTCCCGATTGGTGAAGGGTGGCCTGGCCGGTCAGCTTGAGGGTGATAAAGCCGTCAATGGTCAGTGCTTTGTAAATGCGCTTGAACGAATCGGGGCGGTTGCGTTTTTCCCATAGCAGGTTGACCAGGGCGGGGTGGTCTTCGAGGCGATATCCGGAGAGGTTAAAGATGCGCGTTTCGCCGATTTTTTCTTTGAGCCAGGCGACTTGGGCAGTGGCACGGCGATCCATCAGGTTGTAAGCACGGTGGATCGGGTTGTGCCCGGCATCAACCATCACCAGGGAAGGAAGGGCCGAAGAAACGGCAATCCCTCTGATCTCGGCCGGGTTGATGCGCGCTTCGCCGACCGCCTGACGGATGATCCGACAGGCGATTTCCCAATACAGCCCCGCGTCATGCTCCGACCAACCGGGGTGATCGTGGTAAAAAGGGTATTCTTCAAAGGCAAATCCCAACACGTTACCTTGTGTGTCGATCACACAAGTTTTGGCTCCACCGGTGCCGTAATCGATGCCAAGCAGAAAGTCTGACATTGCGCCTCCTTTGTCATACAGTGGGTACGTGTGAAAAGCTGTCCGAAAAGCCGTGTCGGCGGCATCCTATGGTTTTTGGATCGGCTCTTGATATTATTGGTCATAGATCAACCGCTGCCCGGTTTCTTCGTCGGTCACCAGCACGTTGATCAAGCGTCCACGCAAGGCTGCACGAATGACTTGATACTTGTCCGGGCCGCCGGCCACGCCGATCACGCGCGGGATGCGCCGAATTTCTTCCAGGGTCAGGCCGATGATGCGATTGTTGATCTCGTGTTGCACCGGATTTCCTTCTGCATCGAAAAAGCGCAGGGCGATGTCGCCTACCGCACCGCGTTCGTGCAACTCGTTCAGCTCTTGGGCGGTCAAAATGCCCGATTCCATCACTACGGCCCCGGGGCGCGGCGCACCCAACCCCACCAGGGCGACATCGGCCTGCGCGGCCAGGGCTAATGTGTCGGCAATTTGCGGGTCGGCGAGGAGGGCGTCACGGACCTGTGCGCTGATGACGATGCCGGGGGCGGAAAGCATACGCGGTTTGGCGGCAAAGGTGCGGGCCATTCGGTGGACAAGGTCGGCGCCATAGACATCGGCTTCAGGTTTGCCCAGCCCGCCGAGCATTTGTACCACCCGCATTTCAGGCCAGTTTTGCGGAGGCAACGCTTCAATCACGGCGAGGAGCGTGGTGCCCCAACTGAGCGTCAGCACCTCATTGCCTTGCAGGGAGCGCACCAGACATTCGGCAGCCGCGGCGCCGAGTTCACGCACAAGCCAGGTGGCATCACCGGGGGTGATCACAACGGCTTCGTCAAGTTGATAACGGGCCTCGATGGTCCGTTCGAGGTCGGCATGGGAGGTGTGCGGGGGGACAATGGTGATTTGAACGACGCGCTCTTCGCGTGCCCGGCTGAGCAATCGTGAGACTTTGATCCGTGATAGGCCGAAACGTTGTGCGATTTGTTCCTGTGTCAGGTTATCTTCATAGTATGCCTTGGCAATTTTGTACAACAGTTTTTGGAGTTCTGGATCGGTGGTCATCTCTCGTCCGTTCATTTGAACGCTATCGAACATTAGAACATATGCGGATTCTATCACGGCTTGGGGCAGATGTCAAACGGCCTGGGTGGGGCGATGGCAATGCCATTGCCCCCCTACTGGATGCTGGCAAATCTACGTCTGGTAGTGGAGTCGAGGCTTTAGAGCCTACCTGAAAAACCGTACAAGCGGCATCCCTATGCCGACGCATAGGGATGCGTCGGCTTCATTGAGACGGATAGGGATGCGTCGGCTTCATTGACAGGGCAGGTGGATTAGGTTATAATGGCAACGAGCAAGCAGGTTTTTGCGGGAGGCTATGTGAAAAAGGCCACGTGGTGGATTGTGATCCTCATTGTTCTCGTTGCCCTGGGGGTGATTGCCTATTTCAACTCTGCGTCTTGGCAATCTTCCGCGCCAAATGTGATGGCCTGGTTTCAAGGCGTGTTTGGTCGAGCAGAGGGTGGATGGGGTTTGGCGGGCCTGGCGCTGGTGATGGTGGCATTGATCGAGTTGGTCGTGGCGTTGGCGCTGCGTCATCAAAGTCGGGCATTTGAGCGGGCACGTGACGAGTTGACCGCCTTGCATGCCAAAGAACTTGCCCTTCAGCAACAAGAGATCGATTTGCTCAAGAACCAAAAGGCCCAACTTGAGGTGCAATTGCGGGTTCGTCACGAGATGGTTCAGCAGGAGCGCGTCCTTTTGCAGGCCCGGCTTGAGCGCTTGCAACGTGATGCGCGGATTCCTCTCCAGTTGATCGTCGAAGCCGATCAGCCCCGCCTGGCCTCGCATGACATTTCAAACATCGAGCAGGTGCTCAACCGGCTGGAGCGAATCGAGCTGGCCATCGAAGCGGCCGATCAATCGTTTGGCGAAGCGGAGGAGGAGGCGGCCGCGCGCGCGGCCAACTGGCTGCGTTTGGGCAATGCTTACTACTATATCTATCTTCCTCTCAAAGCTCTGGCCTATTATGAACGTGCCCAACGGCTTTGTCCACAAGAGGTGGCGGCGTATGTCAATCGCGGGTTTGCATTGATCGCTCAGGATAACATTCAGCAAGCCATCGAGGCTTTTGATCAGGCGACACGCGTGGATGGCAACTCGCCGCATGCTTATTTTGGCCGTGGCGTTGCTTACAAACGGCTTGGTCGGGAGCGACGGGCCGTTGAAGATTATAACAAGGCCATTAAACTGGACCCCGAATTTGCGCAGGCCTATTATTATCGTGCTGTGGCTCTGGCCCAGCAGGGTCAGCACAGCCGGGCCCTGCAAGATTTGCACAAGGCGATCGAACTGGCTCCTCGCTATGCTTTGGCTTATCTGCAACGTGGTATTGTGCGAACCGCCCTTCAAGATTACCAGTGGGCGATGGTTGACCTGAATCAGGCTATCGACCTCGACCCGGCGATGCATCAAGCCTATTACCGAAGGGGGCAGATCCGGGCAATTCTGGGTGACCATATGACGGCGATCAAGGACCTGACGACGGCCATTGAGCTTTTTCCGACCGATGGGCAGGTTTTTTTGGCCCGGGCCATATCCTATATGGCCGTCGAACAATACAACAAGGCGGTCAGCGATCTCACGCAGGCCATCGAATTGGAAGGGGATAACGCTGAATTGTATAATCGGCGTGGGGCGGCGCAGATCGAACTCAAGCAATACGTGCAGGCCGTTGCCGATCTGACGCGCGCCGTTGAACTTTCGCCGGGAATGGCCATCGCTTATGTTAACCGGGGACGGGCTTATGAAAAGATGGGACGCTATGAAGAAGCTCTGGTCGATCTAAACGAGGCGATCGAGCTGGATCCCGGCCTGGCGGTGGCCTATTACAATCGGGGGATTATTTACGGCAGCATCGGCGAATATGACAAAGCTACCCAAAACATCAACAAGGCCATTTCGCTGGACCCGTCGCTGGCCGATTAATTTGAGAGGAGGAAGGGGATATGGCCAAAGGTACATCTGGCAAAGATTGGCTCGATGTTGTCTCGCACTTTTTGGCCAACAACAAGGGGTTGCCCGTCTTTTTGGGGGGTGGGCTGGTCTTGCTTAATCTGATTTTGAACTGCATTTCCGGCCTGGAGGTCGCGCCCGGCTTTTGGGGGTGGCTGGCGCGCAGCGACCTGTTGCTGAATTTGGGGGTCATCGTTGGCCTGCTGGGCATTCTGCTCGGCGACGCCCTCTAAAATATGTCCACGCCGATTCTCACCCTTTCGCAGGTTCACGATCTGTGGACGGCTAAGAGTCTATCCGAAAGCCGATGCATCCTTATGCGTCGGTATAAGCGGCATGGGGATGCCGCTTGTACGGTTTTTCGAATAGGCTCTAAATCTTTGGCCAACAAGATGCAGGGGGCTATCCGCGTTTTCTTGGGCTCCCTGTTTGTTTGGCTGAATCTGGTCTGGCAGCCTCCTGTTTTGGCCTTTTCCGATACATCCTCTCCGGTTTGTGCTCTCCACTGGATCCGCCCGATTCAAGATGATGCCAACAACCGTCCCGATCGTTTTTATCCTTATGGCTCGACCGGACAGGGCCGTTATCAGGTGCACCATGGTGTTGAATTTGAAAACCCGATCGGGACGCCGGTGGTGGCCGTCGCTTCCGCTACCGTTGTCGTTGCCGGGAGCGATGAGGAGGTTGTCTGGGGCCGTCACCGCGCCTACTATGGTCAGTTGATCGTGCTCGAAATGGATGAACGGTGCGATGGTCGCCCTGTTTATGCGCTTTATGGTCACCTGGGGGCGCTCTATGTTCACCTTGGCGAGCATGTTGAGCAGGGACAGGTCATCGGCCAGGTGGGCATGAGCGGCATTGCCGTAGGCCCGCATCTGCATTTTGAGGTTCGTGTGGGCAGCAATGCTTTTGATCGGACGTGTAACCCTGAACTGTGGTTGGCGCCGTTGCCCGGACATGGGCTGCTGGTGGGGCGTGTTGCCGACGAAAATCAGAATCTGCTGGAAGGGGTGTTGATCACCGTTCATCAGGCCGTACGGCCGGAGCAATACTGGCGTGAAGCGTGGACCTATGCCGCCATGCGCGCCGAGCAATTGAACTCGGATGTGCGCTGGGGGGAGAATTGGGTGTTGGGCGATGTGCCGGCCGGCGATTACCTGGTGCGGTTGCGGGTCAACGACAGGCTGTATACCCGCCAGGTGCGGGTGAATGAGGGGCAGGCGACCTGGGTCGAATGGAGCATCCCGGTTCACAACTTGCCAAAACGGGGGGCAAAAGGTATAATGTTGACGCCATAGCGGGGAAGTGTCGGAACTGGCAGACGAGCGTGACTTAGGATCACGTGGAGAAATCCGTACGGGTTCGACTCCCGTCTTCCCCATCCAAATCGGGAGGCAATGCCTCCCGATTTTTGTTTTCGGCCTGCCGGTTGGGGCGTTTACGAGCGGGCGTAACCTTTATTCTTCGATCAACGGGCCGGTGCCCTTTTTGCGTGTTGGTGTGTCAAGATCGCCAGGCCAGATCAGCGGTCCGGTACCTTTGCGGCGCATAACCGTTTGGACGGCTTCGGTGAGCGGTTTTTTGATGACCGGCTGGGCGCCGCGGGCGTGTCCGGCTTCAGGTTGCAAGGGTACAATGAGCGAGACCAGCGTTCCGCGTCCTGGCACCGAGTCGATCGTGTATTGGGCGCCGAGCAGTTCGGCTCGTTCACGCATGTTCAACAAGCCCAGGCTGCCGCGATTGCTGTAGCTTTTTTGGGTAGCCTGCACATCAAAGCCGCATCCGTTGTCGCGCACGGCCACAATCAGGTCTTTGCTGCGTTTTTCAACGATGATCCAGGTGTCTTGGGCTTTGGCGTGTTTTTTGATGTTGACGACGGCTTCGCGGATGATGGCAAAACAAAGTTCTTCTACTTTGGGCGGCAGGCGTTCGTCGCCGAGGTTGCGGATGTCCAGGTGGACGTTGAGGCCGTCGACATTGATCAACCGCTCGGTATAGGTTTCGAGTGCAGCACGCAATCCTTGCGTTTCCAGGGCCAGCGGGCGTAGCTCGAACATGGTGTTGCGTATCTGGGCCAGGGTGCGTTGAGCGGTCTCGCGCAGCTTTTCCAGCTCGCCCGGCACCCGCTCTGGGTTGTGCTGATACAGCTTGTTGATAAAATCGATGTCCATGATGATCGCGGCCAGCGTTTGCGCGGGGCCGTCATGAAGGTCGCGGGCCAGTTTTTTGCGTTCCTGATCCTCGATGGCGATGATGCGATTTTTCTCCGCTTCCAGTTCCTGGTACAGGCGTGCGTTGATGATCGAGGTGGTTGCCTGAGCGGCCAGGGCCATCAAAATGTCGCGATCCAGTTCGTCGAATTGCTCACCGGAGCGTTTGTTGATCACCTGAATCACGCCGATCTTTTCTGAAGCGTTCATCAGCGGAACGGTGAGCAGTGAGCGGGTGACGAAATCGGTGTTGCGATCCACCTCAGGGTTAAAACGGCTGTCTTGGGTCACGTCACTCGAAATCACCGGCTCGCAATTGGTGAAAACCCATCCGGCAATCCCCTTGGTGGAAGGCATCCGGTAATTCAACAGCTCCGGAGTTTGGGTGACCACAAAGACCAGTTCGTCGGTTTTTTCGTCCCACAACAACAATGAGCCTTGTGTTGCATCCAGCACTTCGATGGCCGAGCTGAGGATTTTGTTGAGGAGCTTTTTGGTGTCTAGCTCGGAGATCAGTTCCTGAGCAATGGTCTGAACCGTTTGCAAAGCGGCCAATTGTCGGCGGATGTGTCCTTGATCGTTAGTCATAGCACGCTCCCCCTTTTGCGTTCGTATGCCATTATATCACCTTTGGGACAATTTGGCTAGTACTCAGGTCATGGATAGGGCGTTCTGGGTATGGAACACGGATTTGACGGATGAGCACAGGTGAAGTTTTTATAAAATCATGAAAATCTGTGGCATCGGTGTCGATCTGCGCAAGATGCCAGGCTGAGCAATTTTCACAAGTCAATCGGTGATCGTGATCAGGCCGATCAAGGCTGCATCGGCGCGGGCCTGGACGCTGCTCTGGGTGATGGCAAGTCGCTGCATGTTGGCCAGCCGATAAAAGCCTACTTCGACCTGATAGTTTCCTGCCGGCATGTCGGCCGGCAAATGGAGCACGAATTCGTCCATGATCACCTCGCCAACGGCCCATGCGGAGGTGGGATAAGAGGCCAGGCCGGGTTCATGATCGCTGCCGGCCCAAAGAGGAGACCCGCTTTGCGGGTTGATCTCCCCCAGCAGGTGGACAAAAACCGTATAAGCCACCTGCGTGGTGGCAGTAGACTGCCAATACATGGTCAACGTCAGCGAATCGCCTGGCCGGCAGGCAGGTTTGTCCTGATCATAACCGATCAGCCGCAGCCCGTCGGCCCAGGTCACCTCGACAGGGTGCTGTGGCACAAGGTGGGGGCGGCTTGCCGCCGGCACATGAAAAACCTGATAATACGGCGCTCCCTCGTAATGGCCCCCGCTGGCGATGATTTGTCCGGCAGGGTAAATGTGGCGCAGTCGTGCCGGTGATTTGTCGTCCAGGTAGGGGACGATCACAAAATCGGCCGGACGTTCGTCCGTGTAAGGAAGCACCTGTGCGTAACGTCCATCATAGCTCTTGGCACCGGGGCGATCCCAGGTGATAAAGCGCAGGATAGGATGCCCCATCTGGATCGGTGACAGGTACACCTGGGCATTGGGGACGCGCGCCCGCACCGTGCGGGCTGCTTCGAGCAGGCCGACCTCATAGGCCCGTTCCAGGATCGGCAGTTGGGCCCACCGGACAAAATAGTTGTACAGATGATTGAGGCCGCCGGCGAGCAGGCCGATGATCAGCGTGGCCATCAACGATCTGGCGAGGGGGACCGTCTGGGGGACAATGCGCCGGAGGGCCTGCCACACCTCTACGGCGCCCACCGCAACCAGCATGGCGACTGCCGGCGTCGCTCCCAAGGCGCGGCCAAAGTGTGGCGCAAATTCGGTCAATATCGTCGGCAGGAGCATTACTCCCAGCCAGGCCGGCAGCACGGCGTATTCCGGGCGGCGAATGTGCCGCACACAGACCCCAACGCCGATCCAGAACAGCGCCGATTGGAAAACGTCCAGCGCCGGCCGCCCCGGCAGGTTACGGATCGGCTCCAGATCGCCCTTGAAATTCAGCGCCGCCAGCGTCTTGATCAGATTTTGTCCCAGGACCTTGAGCGGATTTTCGCTTCCTGCGCCGAGCGTGTAATAGGTGACCTGTGCGCTGCGATAGGTAAATTGTTGCCAATGGGTGATAAAATACGTGCCCAAAGGTGCAAAAACCGCCAATGCAACGGCCACGCTCAGCCCAAGTCCCCACCATCGCCGGCGCAGCAACGGCCGGTCGAACAACAGCAGCCAGAGCAGAATAAAGAGAATGAGCAGCGGCGTCACCCGCGCTGACGAGTAGGCGTAGGGTCCCAGCCCCAAACAGACACCGGCCGTTACAAACCACCTTGCTCTTCCCGTGCGCAGACCACGCCACAGGGCAGCCAGCGTCAGGGTGAGCAAGAGGGGCACCAACACCGGCTGGATGCCCGTGCGGCTCATGGTCAGATGCCATTGACAGGTGGTCAGGGTAAACGCGCTTGCCCCGGCCAGTGCGCTTTTCCCCTTTTGCCCGGCATACAGCTCGTGAACCAGCCACCACAGGGCGGGGACGGTCAACGTGCCGGCCAGTGCCGAAACCAGCCGTCCACCGATGTGCGTGACGCCGATCAGCTTGAACAGCGCGGCGATCAGGTAAATGTGCATGGGGTCCATCCCCATGTTCTCGGTGAAATAGATCGGCGTGACCCCCTTGAGGATTTCGACGGCCTCAACCTCATGAAAGGCCTCGTCAAAGTGCAGGCCGGGAGGAACCTGTGCCAGGCCGATCAGCCGCACCGCCCCGGCCAGCATGACGAGCGCGCACAAGATGAAAAGGTTTGAATTGGGACGAATTTTGGGCAACATCTAGGATTTGCTCAGCCGCCAGACGGTGCCTTCCGGCCGGTCTTCCAGCAACACGCCGATCTCGGCCAGCCGACGGCGGATCGCGTCGGCGGTGGCCCAATCTTTGTTGCTGCGGGCCTGCGCGCGCAGGTCGATCAGCAAACGCATCAGCGCATCTTCCAGGCCGACGCCGCTTTCTTGCGGCAATTGATCGGGGATCAAGCCCAAAATGCGGCCACCCAACTCACGATACGTTTCGTCGATTGCTTTGAGCGTGCCCCCGCCGATCTCTGCGCTGCTGTTGAGCAACGTGTTGACCGCCTTGTTCAGATCGAAAAGCGTCGCCAAGGCCTGCGGCGTGTTCAGATCGTCATCCATCGCGGCCAGAAAACGCCCTTTATGTTGCTCGATGATCGCCAGCAACTGGGCATCGGCGTCTGTTTCGCCCCTGGCCGAGGCCAATTTTTGGCGCACCAGGCCCACTGTGCCGATCAACCGCTCATAGCCTTTGCCGGCCGCTTCCAACGCTTCATCTGAAAAATCGGTGTTGGAGCGATAATGGCCGCTGAGAATGAAAAAGCGAATGGTCATCGGCGCATGTTTACGTAATGCATCTTTAATTGTCGTAAAATTGCCCAGGCTTTTGCCCATTTTGACGCCATTGACGGTGACCATGTTGTTGAGCACCCAATAGCGGGCAAACTCGACGCCGTAGGCCGCCTCGCACTGGGCGACCTCGCTCTCGTTGTGCGGAAAGATGTTTTCCAGTCCGCCGCCGTGAATGTCAAAGGGCAGACCAAGGTATTTGCGTGCCATCACCGTGCATTCGGCGTGCCAGCCCGGATATCCCCAGCCCCACGGGCTTTTCCATTTCATAATGTGTTCGGGAGGAGCGGCACGCCACACCGCAAAATCGCGTGGGTCGCGTTTGTCGGGGTTGACCTCGATCCGAGTGCCTTCTTCTAGCTCTTCAATCCGTCGGCCCGACAGCTTGCCGTAGGTTGGCCAGTCGGCGACGGAGAAAAAGACCGAGCCGTTGCTTTCGTAGGCATAGCCGCGCGCGATCAGCGTTTCGGCCAGTTCGATCTGCTCCGGCACATGGCCACTGGCACGCGGTGAAATGTCAGGGCGCAGCACGTTGAGCGCGTCCATATCCTCGAAATAAGAGCGCGTGTACAACTCGACCACTTCCATCGGCTCAATGCGCTCCTGGCGTGCCTGTCGGCCGATCTTGTCTTCTCCTTCGTCGGCGTCACCGGTCAGATGGCCGACATCGGTGATGTTTTGCACATAGCGCACCCGATAGCCGAGATATTCCAGGTAACGGTGCAGCACGTCAAACGAAATATAGGCTTTGGCGTGGCCGATGTGGGCGTGTCCGTACACGGTTGGGCCACAGACATACATACCGACAAAGCCAGGATGAAGAGATTCAAAGATTTCCTTTTTTCGTGTTAAATAATTGTATAATTGTAGAGCCATTCTTTCCTCCGCAGCGTCAAGAGCCTATCCGAAAAAGCCGTACAAGATGGTATTCCTATCTGCTTATCCCGACGTATCGGGATGCGTTGATTAACTCGAACAAATCGTACAAGCGGCATCCCTATGCCGCTTTAGGCATAGGGGATTGTCGGTTTCGGCAAGATTGTCGCCTGGTATGGCGGGCAAATAAAAAAACCCCGTTCACCGCACGGATGACGGGGACCAGACAGCGTCAACCTGCACCGCGGTCAGCCAGGCGGTGAAATGAGGAGGTCAATACAGATGCAGGTGCAGCTACCCATAGTATCCTTTCGGCGCACATTATATCATACTTGAACATGTCAGGCAAAAGCCGGGCAGCCCGTTAGCCCGTCTGACGGCTTAGGGCCTATCCGAAAAACGCAGCCGACGCATCCCTATGCGTCGGTATAAGCGGCATAGGGATGCCGCTCGTACGGTTTTTCGGATAGGCTCTTATTTGCTCATGCGCAGTTTTCCGTCGACGCAAGAAAACAGTAACTGCTCACCGCAGAGGTGCAGCGGGCGCTGAGTGATTCTTTCTGGGCTGCAGAGAAGTGATCGAACTCCTGCCAAGACGAGAAAACTCGGCTTTCTGCATCTCGGCGGCGAAATGAGAACTTGTCTGGATTTCGCAGTTCGCGCATCCCTATGCGCGAACGTCTCCAAAATCGGCTTGCATGGGGATGCGAGCCTGCGAGGTGCGGAAAGCAGGCTGAGTGGTTACAGAAAACATACTATTGCCGACCGGCCTGCTCATGATTGCGTTTTATCGAAAGTGTGGTATACTTGGCCTGAAAAAGTACAAGTTGGGGAGTTTTTACCATGATTGATGTGCATCAACTTCGTAAAGGGACGACATTTACCATTGATGGCGAAATCTACAAGGTGCTCGAATTCCAGCACTACAAGCCAGGACGTGGCAATGCCGTGATTCGCACCAAAATCCGCAACCTGCGCACCGGGGCGATCATCGATCGCAACTTTACTTCTGGGAACAAGGTTGAAGATATCCAGATCGAGCGCGTCGAGGTACAGTATCTGTACAACGACGGTCAGTTTTACTATTTTATGAACACGGCGACCTTTGAACAAATTCCTTTGCCGGCTGCCGTCCTGGCCGAAAACGCGCTGTATCTGGTCGAGAACATGATCCTCTATCTCACCATGTACGAAGGTGAGCCGCTGGATATCGAACTGCCGACCACGGTGGACCTCAAGGTGATCGACGCGCCGTTGGCGATTGCCGGTGATACGGCGACCGGGGCAACCAAAGTGGTGACGCTGGAAACCGGTCTGAAACTCACCGTGCCCTTGTTTGTCAACGAGGGCAACACAGTGCGTGTGGACACCCGAACGGGCGAATACGTGACCCGCGTGTAAATCAGGAAGCCCGGTTTGATTGAAAACCGGGTTTCTTGATCTATAATTCATATTCTCAAAGGAGAGATCAAAATGGATTCTCGGCAGTTGATTGCGCTCGAAGATCGATACGGCGCACACAACTATCACCCGCTAGACGTGGTCATCGATCGCGCCGAGCGGGTTTGGGTTTATGATGTTGAAGGCAACAAGTACCTGGATTGCCTGAGCGCCTACTCGGCAGTTAACCAGGGACACTGCCATCCCCGCATTGTCCGCGCCCTCAAAGATCAAGCCGACAAAGTCACTCTCACCTCGCGTGCATTCCGCAACTCGCAATTGGGGTTGTTTGAACAAGAGCTGTGTGAATTGACCGGCTATGAAATGGTTTTGCCGATGAATTCGGGCGCCGAAGCGGTGGAAACCGCGCTCAAAGCAGCGCGCAAGTGGGGCTATCAGGTCAAAGGCGTACCGGATGGATTGGCCGAAGTGGTGGTGTGCAACGGCAACTTTCACGGACGTACGATCACCATCGTCGGCTTTTCCTCTGAGCCGCAATACCGCGAAGGCTTTGGCCCCTTTACGCCGGGCTTCAAGTTGATCGATTTTGGCGATGTAAAAGCCTTCCGGGCGGCGATCACCCCGCACACCGTCGCCTTTTTGGTCGAGCCGATTCAGGGGGAAGGGGGGGTGTTGATCCCGCCCGACGGTTACCTGAAGGCCTGTTATGATCTGTGCCGCGAACACAACATCCTGTTCATTGCCGACGAAATCCAGGCCGGGTTGGGGCGTGCCGGCAAGCTCTTTGCCCACCATTACGATGGTTTTCGGGCCGATGTGGTGATCGTCGGCAAGGCGCTTTCCGGTGGGCTATACCCGGTTTCGGCGGTGCTGGCCAGCCGCGAGGTGTTGGGCGTTTTTCGCCCCGGCGATCACGGTAGCACTTTTGGCGGCAATCCCCTTGCCGCTGCGGTAGCGCGCGAGGCGCTCAAGGTGCTGGTTGAAGAACGGCTCTTTGAGCGTTCGGCCGAACTGGGCGCTTATTTTTTGGGCCGTTTGCAGCGCATCGAAAGCCCGCATGTGCGTGAGGTGCGTGGGCGAGGCCTGTTCATCGGCGTCGAACTCAAGCCGGAGGCCGGCGGCGCGCGCCGTTTTTGTGAAGCGTTGATGCAACACGGTATTTTGTGTAAAGAAACGCATCAAAACATCATCCGTTTTGCCCCGCCGCTGGTGATTACCCGTGAAGAGATCGACTGGGCGTTGGAACGCATCGAGGCCGTGTTGAGCATGCCATAGTATCTGAAAGGAGTTCTCTATGACGACATCGGATACACCCACTCTGCCCGGCCCGCAAAGTCAGGCCTGGATCGCGCGCGATCGGCGCAATCTTTCCCCCTCTTACACTCGCGCCTACGGTTTCGTGATGGACCATGGCCGTGGTGTCGAGGTGTGGGATGTCGATGGCAACCGTTTTCTCGACTTTTGTGCCGGTATTGCGGTGTGTGCTACCGGTCACAGCCATCCCCAGGTGGTCAAGGCGATCCAGGAGCAGGCCACTCGTTTTATTCATATGTCTGGCACCGACTTTTATTACCCGCCCCAGATCGAACTGGCCGAAAAACTCAACGCGCTGGTGCCCATCCGCGAAGAAACACGCATCTTTTTCACCAATTCGGGCGCAGAAAGCGTCGAAGCGGCCTTCAAACTGGCCCGCTATCACAGTCGCCGCACGCACATGATCGCCTTTATCGGCGCATTTCACGGACGCACCATGGGCGCCCTGTCACTGACCGGCTCCAAGTACATCCAGCGCAAACGCTTTGCGCCGCTGGTCCCCGGCGTGATGCACGTTCCCTATGGCTATTGCTATCGCTGTCCTTTTCATCTGACCTACCCCAAATGTGACGTTCATTGTGTTAAATACATCGAAGAAACGGTCTTTGCCAGCCTGTGCCCTCCCGACGAAGTGGCGGCCATTTTCGTCGAACCGATCCAGGGTGAAGGCGGTTATGTGGTGCCGGTGCCCGAATATTTTGTGCGCTTGCGTGAATTATGCGATCAGCATGGCATTTTGCTGGTGGTCGATGAGGTGCAAAGCGGTTTTGGCCGAACCGGCAAAATGTTTGCCATCGAACATTGGGGTGTCGAACCGGACATCATGGCTTTGGCCAAAGGGATTGCTTCGGGCATGCCGTTGGGGGCAATGGTGGCCCGTGAGAGCGTGATGGACTGGGTACCCGGTTCACATGGTTCGACCTTTTGCGGTAACCCGATTTCATGTGCTGCTGCGTTAGCAACCATTGATTTGCTTCAAAATGGTTTGATTGAAAATGCGGCGCGGGTGGGCGAATACATGTTTGAACGGCTGCTCGAAATCCAATCACGTCATCCGGTCATCGGTGATGTGCGCGGCAAGGGACTGATGTTGGCCGTCGAATTGGTCAGAGATCGTGAGAGCAAAGTGCGCGCGGTCGAGTTGCGCAACGACCTGGTCAAGGCGTGCTATGAGCGTGGGTTGTTGATCCTGGGCTGTGGCGCCAACAGCATTCGCTTCAGCCCGGCGCTGACCATCAGCCCGGCCGAGGTGGACGAAGGGCTGGCGATTTTTGAAGCAACGTTGAAGATGTTGGAAGAAAAATGAGTGATTTTGTGAGGCGTGGGGCGTGAAGCGTGAGGCGTGAAGGCGTCAGTTGCCCATTTGCGCAGAATGTGCTAAAATAAGGGCGTCGCTGGGGCGTCGCCAAGCGGAAAGGCAGTGGCCTTTGGAGCCATTATTCGCAGGTTCGAATCCTGCCGCCCCAGCCAAAAAGGCCCGGAGCTTGCCGGGCTTTTTTCATATCCCATTGTCAGGGTCACGCTGCTATCGGGAGGTTGGAAAGTGAAAAAACTGTGGTCACTCTTGATGCCCGGTATGCACATCAAGCGCTGGCTGCTGGTGCTTTTTCTCGGCATCCTTTGTCTGGCTTTGGGCACCGCCTATGTGCTGGTTCAACTCTACCGCACGGCCCAGGTCCCCGACTTTTTTTATTACCTCACCCTGCAATTCATTTCCCGTCCGTTACGTGCCATCCTGTTTATTTTGCTCGGCTTTTTTCTGGTCGGCCTCGCTTTTGTCAAACTGGGTGAACGGCTTTTCCGTCCCCTGATATCCGGGCAAGAAAGCCTGCTCGACGCCGTTTACCGTCATTATGCACCGGTCAAACGGCCCAAGGTGGTCATTTTTGCCGGCACAAGCGGCCTGGCTATGCTGTTGCGCAACCGTCACGAAGTGCCATGGGATGTGGTGGGGGTGGTTTCACCGGCCAATGCCGGCGCCGCCTTTGCCCGCCTGCACGCCAACCTGGGCACTTCGGCCGAGGAGGTGTTGATCCCCACACTGGACACCGTTCAGGTTTGTGCCGAACTGGAGGATGGCACGGTGCTCAAAGGTGAGGCGGCAATCGCCCGTGGCGGTGGCGCGCCGATTCGCCGTGTCTTTCTCGTTTCCGAGTCTTCAGATGTGCCGGAAACCGACTTTCGCCCCACCGGCCAGGTGATCAAAGCGTTGGAGCAGGCCGATGCAATCGTGATCGGTCCTGGATCGTTGTTCACCAACCTGATTCCGGCTTTGCTGATCAAGCAAATCAATGAAACAATACGAAAAAGCAACGCACGCAAGATATTTGTGTGTAATCTGATGACTCAACCCAACCAGACCGAGGGCTATTCGGTAGCCGACCACGTGCGCGCCATCCAGACCCATTGCGGTTTTCGGCTCGACTATGTGTTGGCCCATCGGGGCGACGGCATTCGTCCCGAAGTGCTTGAACGATACCTGAATCAGGCGGCGCAGCCCGTCGAACCGGAGCGGGTGGTGAGCGACGATTCACAGGTGGTGCTCTTTGACGGCACCCCGCAGCAGATCACGATGGTCGAGGGCGCAATTTTGCTCCAGGATAATCTGGCCGAAGAGCGGTTGGAGGCCGACGAGCACACCGGTGAACGCAAGATCATGGTTCGCCATGACCCGCAGCGGCTTTCGGCCGCAATTTTGGCCCTGCTTGAAGACTATGCCTTGCAGCGACGGTTGTCGGTCAGCCGCTCGATCTTTCGCGAGTATGATGTGCGCGGGGTGGTCGGGGTGGATCTGACCGCCGGGGCAATGGAGACGATGGGGCAGGCCTTCGGCACTTATGTCCAGCGGCGCACCGGGCGCAAACGCATTTCAATCGGCTGTGACGCACGGGCCACTTCGGCTTCTTTCCGCGATGCAACGATCAAGGGACTGCTGGCTTCCGGTTGTGAGGTGATCGACCTGGGACAGGTGCCGACGCCGATCGTCTCTTTTTCGGTTAACCAGTTGTTCGTCGATGGGGCCGTGCAGGTCACGGCCAGCCATAACCCGGCCGAATTCAACGGTCTCAAGTTGCAGATCGGTGCCGATCCGGTGGCCGGTGAAGAGTTGCAGCATGTCGAGCGCTTGATCGCCCATCGCGCCTTTATTTCTGGACGCGGCAAACTCACCACCGCCGATCTGATCACCCCTTACCGGCACTGCATTCAGCAAAAGGTGCGTCTCAGGCGACCGCTCAAGGTCGTTGTGGATGCGGGCAACGGCGTCAACGGGCCGTTGGCCGTGCAGGTGTTGCAAGACCTGGGCTGTGTGGTTTCGCCGTTGTACTGCGAGCCGGATGGCACTTTCCCCAACCATCCCGCCGATCCGGCAGAAGCGGAAAACCTGCGCGATTTGGTGGTCAAAGTCAAGGAAATCGGCGCAGATGTGGGCATTGCCTTTGACGGCGACGGCGACCGCATCGGCATCGTCGACGAGCGCGGCGAAATCGTGCCTCCCGACCGCTATTTGTTGCTTTATGTGCGCGAGGCGTTGCGGTCGGGTCCGGGCAAGGTGGTCTTTGAAGTGCGCTGCTCAGAAGCCTTGTTCGACGGGGTGGCCAAATTCGGTGGCATCCCGGTGATGTCGCGCTGCGGCAACACCTCCATTTTGCCGCGCATGCGCCAGGAACGGGCCGTGCTCGGCGGCGAGTTGAGCGGGCACGTTTTTTTCAACGATCCGCCCATCGATTTTGACGACGCCCTGTTTGCCGCCGCCCGGCTGCTCGAGTACATGGCTGCTGAAGACAAGCCACTCAGCGAAATGCTCGCCGACGTTTGGTCGGGCCTGCCGGAATACGTCAGCTCGCCCGAGTTACGCGTGCCCTGCCCCGATTTCCTCAAAAGCGAAATAGTCGACAAGGTGCGGGCAGCCTTTATCGGCACCCACCGCGTGATCGACCTTGACGGGGCGCGCATTTATTTTGACCAGCACGCCTGGGCGTTGATCCGCGCTTCAAACACCCAACCACGCCTGTCGATCCGCTTTGAGGCGGAAAATGAAAAACAATTGGCCCAGATCAAGGCCGAATTAAAGCGCGAACTGGTCAAACATCTGCCCGATGTGGATTTCTGATCCCATTCTCGCCGGGGTGTATCTGGAGATCGGTTATGGATTTGAGCATTTTTCGTGCCTATAGCATTCGCGGTGTCGCCGGAGAAACGCTCACCGTAGCGGATATGCGGCTGATCGGACAGGGCGCAGGCACTTTTTTGGCCGATCAGGGGGTTACACAGGCTGTAGTCGGACGTGATGCGCGGATCAGTTCACCTGCGCTGTCGGCTGCGCTGGTCGAAGGGTTGCTTGCCGTCGGCATTCATCTGATCGACATCGGCATCTGCCCAACACCACTGCTCAATTGGGCGACCGACCATTACAACGCCGGCGCCGGATTGATGGTCACCGCCAGCCACAACCCGGCCCAGTACAACGGCCTGAAAATCCGCACCGATCACTCGCTGGGCGGCGAAGAGCTGGTGCATATCTATCGGCTGATCCAGGCTCGCCGCTTTAGACACGGACAAGGCACACTGGTTCACCGAGACCCAACGAACGATTACCTGGCAGCAATTGCGGACGCGGTACACATAGAGCGACCTCTGCGGGTCGTCGTCGATGCCGGAAACGGCGTGGCCGGCGAGGTGGCGTTACGGCTGATTGAGCGGTTGGGCTGCCAGGCCGTTCCATTGTTTTGTGAGCCGGACGGCCGTTTCCCCAACCGCATTCCCGATCCTACCGCGCCTGGCGCCCTGGCTGCGTTATCGGCGCAGGTGGTTGCCGCCCGTGCCGACGCCGGTCTGGCCTATGATGGCGATGGCGACCGGCTGGCGATGGTCGACGAGCAGGGGCAGACAGTCTTTGGCGATCAACTGCTTGCCCTGTTGGCCCGGCAGGCCCTGCGCGCGCATCCGGGCGGACGGGTGGTTTACGAACTGTCGTGTACCCAGGCGCTGGCCGAAACGGTGGCCGCATTGGGCGGCACGGCAATTCCATGTCCGGTAGGCTATGCTTTTGTCCATCAGGCGATGCGCCAACATGGGGCTATCCTCGGCGGTGAAGCGGCCGGTCACCTCTTTTTTGATCGGCCCGGCTTTGCCTTTGACGATGCGATGTTGGCCACGGCCAAGATGTTGAGTCTGCTGGCTTCAGACCAACGGCCTTTTTCGGCCTTGTTGGCCGATTTGCCCCGTTATCACCTCTCGCCCGAATACCGCTTCCGCTGTCCCGACGACCGCAAAGGTGTTGTCGTTGAAGCGGTACGTGCGCATTTTGCGGCGCAAGGGTTGCCGATTGAACGTATGGACGGGGCCAGGATCGATTTTGGAAGCGGTTGGGCCTTGTTTCGCTGCTCCAACACCCAACCGGCAGTGACGCTGCGTTGCGAGGCCAAAACCGGGCTACAACTGGCCCACATCGAACGCCAAATGCTCGACGCCGTACGCGAGGCATTGGCAACCGCCGGCGTCGAAATGCAAAGCGCCCATTAGTTACACCGCTTTCGCAAGGGCGCACACAAATTTGCAAGGAGAGTCTTATGCCCGGAATGGAAAATGCCCATGCCCTGATCGTCGGCATAGCCAATTACAAGACGGTCAATCCTCTGCCCCCTGTGGTCCTTCAGGATGCCCAAGACGTGTACAACACCCTGGTCAACCCCAACCAGGGGGGCTATTATCCCAACAACGTTTGCCTGTTGCTCGATCAACAGGCCACCCAGGCAGCATTGCGTCAGGCCCTGGCCGACCTGGCCACACGCAGCGATCCCGACTCGGTGGTGACGATCTATCTTTCCGGCCATGGCGGGCAAATTGAATCCGGGCCGTATGCCGGTGAATACATCCTGCCCATCGATGTCGATTATACCAGTGACGTCTCGGTGGCCCGCACGGCCATTTCCGGTGCCGAATTTACCGATGCTTTACGTAAAATACCGGCGCGCAAGGTGCTGATTTTGTTCGACTGCTGCCATTCGGGGGGCATCGGCCAGCCCAAAGAAGTGACGGCGCCGACGATCAAAGGCGGCCTTTCCGACCGATTGTACGATAGCCTCAAGCAGGGACGTGGACGGGCCATCCTGGCTTCTTCGCGCGCCGATGAGTACTCGTGGGTGCTGCCCGGCGACCAAAACAGTTTGTTCACCAAACAGCTTCTTGCCGGCATACAGGGGGGCATCCCCAGCGAAGACGGACTGATTCGCGTCTTTGACCTCTTTGAGTATCTCCAGCCACGGGTGACCGCTGCTCAACCCAACCAGCATCCCATTTTCAAGGCCGAGATCGAGGAAAATTTCCCCGTGGCCCTTTACCTGGGCGGGCAAAAAGGCGTGGTGCCGCGCGTCGACACCGAGCGTGGTTATCGTTATGATGTCTTTGTCAGCTATGCCGAAAAGGATGCGCAAGACGCCGATTGGGTCTGGGAGACCTTGTTGCCCCGGCTGGAAGCGGCCGGCCTCCAGGTGGCCATCTCGGACGATGTGCGCGAATTGGGCGTTTCGCGCGTGGTCAACATCGAGCGCGGTTTGGAGCAATCCAGACGAACGCTGATCGTGCTTTCACCGGCTTATCTGGCCGACAACATGGCCCAATTTGAAAACGTGATGGCTCAGACGATGAGCATCGAAGAAAGCCGGGCGCGCATGATCCCGGTGATCGTTCGCCCGTTCGACCTGAACATGCTCCCCAGGCGACTCAGCCCCAACATCGTTACCCCGGCCGATCTAACCCTGTCGGGTCGTCGTGCCGAGCAACAGTGGGAACGGCTGGTGCGCACCTTGCAAAGCCCGTTGTCGTCACTTTTTTAGCGACGTAGCGTTGCCTCTGGCCGTGTGTGCGAGGGGTGACGCTGCGATTATTTTTGTTGAGGAGAAGAGCCAATGTCCAATCCTAGCGTCCTTGAACTGCAAGCACGTTGGGACAAGATCCGTGTCGCCAACCTGTATGATGCCCTTGAAAAAATGGGCTATTCCAACCAATGCCTCGATCTGGGCATTCGTCCCCTTTTTCCGGGGCGTCACCTTGCCGGCAAAGCCGTCACCGTGCGCGGCAGCCGCGATCCGCGCGGGCATGGCGAGCCGGTTCCCGAGGCCGAAGGGGTCAACTTTTTCCAACGGGTTCGGGAGAGCGTTTATCCCGGCGCAGTGGTGATCGTCGAAACCGGCGGTGAGCCACACACCGGCAAATTCGGCGAAATGACCAGTTGGGCACTCAAACAAGCCGGCGCCAAAGGGATCGTCCTCGATTCGTTCATCCGTGACCTGTGGGGGCTGCAAGTGATCCCCGATTACACCGTTTGCGCGCGCGGCACCTCGCCCATCGAATCGGCCAAACGCTGGCGGATCACCGCCGTCAATGTGCCCATCGCCATGCCCGGCACACTCACCAGCCAGGTGCGTGTCAACCCCGGCGATTGGATAGTGGCCGAAGCCGACGGGGTGATCGTTGTCCCGCAAGAAATCGAAATGGAAGCGTTGATTGCCGCCGAAGAAATCGAACGGCGCGAACAAGGCATGCGCGAAGACCTGGCTGCCGGCATGTCCTTCCATGATGCCTTTGAAAAGTGGGGTCGGGCCTGAGCCAATGTAGGGGATGCATCGGCACCCATAGAAGCGGCAGATCACCATGGAAGCGGCATCCCAATGCTGTGGAAGCGGCATCCCAATGCCGCTTCTTCATCCCAATGCCGTGGAAGCGGCATCCCAATGCTGTGGAAGCGGCATCCCAATGCCGCTTCATCAACAATTCGACGAGGATGATCATTTGATACGCCTAAAATATCTTGGATTTGTCTTGTTTGTCTTGATGCTCTCGGCGTGTGCCGCGCCATCGCCAACGGCCACGCCGACCACCTTGCCGACGGCGACCGTCACCCACACGGCAACGGCGACATCGACGGCAACATCCACGGCGACGCCGACGTGCACGGCGACGGCCACCGCCACATCGACGCCGACGGCCACACCGACCTCGACATCCACTGCGACGCCGACGTATACCCCTACCCCGTCGCCGACGCCAACCCTGATCCAGCCTTTGCCGCCTACCTCGACCCCAACGCCGGTACGTGCGGTGCCTACCGCCACCCCGGCCGTCAACGCGCGCGTGCAACTGGTGTTGGCTATGCCGCCACAAAGTGACATGCTCGGCGCCAGTCAGACCTTTGACGCCGTGCGCCGACGCGGCTTGCGCACGCTCAGCTTTATCGCCCTCGACAACCACCCCGATTTCGTGCGTCTCAGCATTGCCGATGGACACTTGCCCGGCCTGTACGTCGATCCACAGGCCGATGTGGGCGAGCAGATCGACCGGTGGGAAGCGCTGCTGACCCGGTTGACCGGCGGTTTGTTCACGCCGTTGCTGGCTTGGGTTCAGGAAGGGAGCGATTCCCGTGCCCTGACGGCGCGCGGCTATACCGTCATCGAGGCGAAAACCCAGGTCGGTGATGCGACGGCGCAAGTTGTCCAACTGACTCTGGGGCGCGGTGGCGTGCAACAGTTGAACAATCTGACCCACGCAGCAGCCCAGCATGGCCTGAGCCTCGGCCCACACGTGATCGCCGAGCAGATCAACGCCCAACCTTTTGTACGTCCTGCACCGGCAACTACGCTGGAAGAGTTCAAAGCGCATTATCTGATCATCCTCGATCCCGGCCACACCCGCGCCGACAACGGCACCCCCATCTACCCGCCGGTGGGCAAGCCGGTGCTGGAACGCTGGGCCGTGCTCCAACGTGCCTATGCCTGGCAACCGCTGCTTCAAGCCGAAGGCTGGACGGTGGTCTTGACCCACGACGATGACTCGCTCTTTGACGAGTACACGCGCACGCCCGATACGGTTGACGACGGGCAGCGCACCCGCCGTGACGACCTGCAATATCGCGCCAACCTGTGCTATTACCTGGGCATCCGCTCCGGCCGCACACCGGTGTTGATCAGCCTGCATGTCGATTCGATTGCCAACCCGGATATCGTTGGCCCGCTCGCCTTTTATGCCGCCTATGGCGACCCCACCTTGATCCGTCAGGGCAAGCAGTTGGCCGAAGAGATGCACAACGCCCTCGCCCAATTCTGGGCCGATCAGGGCATCAACGCGCCGGGGCGGGGGGTGCTGCACGCCGATACCTATGCATGGGATCGTATGGCCGAAGCCGGCTATACCACCATCGGCAACCGTTTCACCCTGCCGGCGCCCGGCGCCGACAGGCTCCCTACCGACCTGTACATTGCCGTGCTGATCGAAGCCGGCATGGCCACCCATCCACCCGAAGCGCAAATTTTGGCCACCGCCGAGGGCAATGCACAGCTGGCCGAGGCACATCACCGTGCTTTTACCCGTTGGGTCGAATGGATGCTGGCCCAATAAAGACTTGTCCGAAAAATGTAACCGACACATCCCTATGCGTCGCGGTTTTTCGGATAGGCTCTCAAGACCTCAAAGGTTTCAGAAACCTTTGAGGTCTGGCCTTGACAGGCCACTTTTTTTGCGCTATACTTGGTGTATAAAATACACGAACCGGAGGTTGATATGAGTCGTTTCAACGGCAAGCGGTTGAACAACCGCACCTTCAAGTTAGACATCGAGCGCATGCGCCAGGCCTGGTACTCGGACAAATACTTTTGGAACATCGCCGACACCTTGCAAAAACTCGCCGCTGCCGGCTACCGCTTTCGTGGTCACAGCGACGTGCTGGATCGCCTGGGCATCGATCCGGCCACGATCGATGTAGGCAATATGGAAGTCGAAATGCAGGTCTTTACCCGGCGCGCACCCCAAGTGATCGTCTGTGGCGTCGACAAAGCCCTGACCATGTTGCGCCATTGCACCGGCTATTATGAAGAAGGAAATTTCATAGAAACTTGTAATAAACTAGAGGTATGGGCCGTGCAAGACGGCGATCGGGTCGTTTACGAAGGCGATCCGATGCACGTGCAGCCGGTGTTGCGCATCCGTGGCCGGTACCGCGATTTTGCCATTCTGGAAACGCCGATTCTGGGGGTGCTGGCGCGGGGCAGCCGCATCGCCACCAACGTGTACAACGTGCTCAAAGCAGCACGTGGCAAGCCGGTGCTCTTTTTCCCGGCCCGCTTTGACGCGCACGAAGTCCAGGCGGCCGACGGCTATGCCTATGACATTGCCGTCAAGCGCTTTAACGCCGATTTTGGCGGCAAGTTGCCTTCCTCGGTCTCCACCGACGCCCAGGGCGACTGGTGGGGAGGGATCGGCGGCGGCACCATTGCCCACGCGGCCATTGCCTGTTTCTTGGGCGATACGGCCGAAACAATTCTCACCTTTGCCGAAACGCGCGACGTGAGCATCCCGCGCATTGCCCTGGTCGATTTCCACAACGATTGCATCGGCGATTCGCTCAAAGTGATGCGCGCCATGTTTGCCCGCTACCGCGCCTGCGTCGACGCCGGGCAGATGGAAGAAGCGGCCAAATACAAACTGTACGGCGTGCGCCCCGATACCAGCAACACCCTGCGCGACGTGCGCGTTGAACCGCTAGGCGATCCCGCCCTTGATTGCGGCGTCAATCCCCGCCTGGTCTTTGACCTGCGCCGGGCCATCGATAGCGCCTACCTGCACTGGGACCTGCCGCCAGAGTGGTTGGAACGGGCGCGTCAATGGTGCCACGAAGTCAAGATCGTAGTGACCGGCGGGTTCAATCCGGAGAAAATCGAACGGTTTGAGCGCCTTCAAGTGCCGGCCGACATTTATGGTGTCGGCTCATCCTTGCTTGACACCTGCGCCGGCTGCGGCACCAACACCGATTTTACCGCCGACGTGGTACGCATCAAACTCGACGGCCATTGGGTTGACATGGCCAAAGTGGGTCGTCAGGCCTGCGACAACCCCGATTTACAACCGGTCGACTGGGCCGAGTTTGAATGACGAAAAACCTCAAAGGTTTTCAAAACCTTTGAGGTTTGGTTTGGCAGACTCGGTTGCAGTCTTGGGGTGCTTGTGGTACAATGAGGGCATGGTGTGGTTTCAGAAGGAGTGGGTGAATGTCACGAAACGACGATAATGAACTCATGGACGATGTTCAACAGCTAGACAAGTCACCGGATTATGCAATGGGAGACTTGCTGCTGACCGTGCGCTGGCTGACCGTTCAGCATCAAAAGACATGGCGACCGGCAACCGACGTATACGAGACCGACGATAGTGTGGTGGTTAGAGTAGAAGTGGCCGGTGTCAGAGAGCGTGATTTCACCGTCTCACTGTCCAATCGCAATCTGGTGATCACCGGCTTTCGTCGTGATGATGAGCCCAAATTAGCCTACCAGCAACTTGAAATCCCGTATGGCCATTTTCGTACCCAGGTCTTTTTGCCCCATGCCGTTGAGCAAGAAGAAATCAGCGCGTTTTACAAAGACGGGCTGTTAACCGTCGTGCTGCCCAAAGTCAAAGTCAAAAAGATCCAAGTCAGAGAGGCAAATGCCGCCACATCGCACCAAGTTGAATGAAACGCCTGGTTGTCGGAGGAAAGTTATGACATTGCCCGATTCTCTATCTCAGCAGACAGAGCCGCAAGAATCGGAAAACCCAGAAAAGACGGTTGAGGTCAAGACCAACACAGAACAAGAAAAAGAAGGTTTTGAAATCCCGCGCGAACTGGCCATCTTGCCATTGCGCGGCGTTGTGCTTTATCCGCTCACGGCCCTGCCACTCACCGTCGGGCAGCCGCGCCATGTGCGCCTGGTTGACGATGCCGTTTTAACCGAAAAGCGGATCATCGGGGTGGTGGCCGCAAAAGATGAGAACATTGAAGAAGCCGGCGTCAACGACGTGTACCGCATCGGCACGGCAGCTATGTTGCATCGGGTGCGCAAAGCCCCCGACGGCACGGTGATCGTTTTTGTGCAGGGCATCGAACGCATTTGCATTGACGAATTTATCGGCACAGAACCCTATCTCAAAGCACGCATTACCCCCATTCCGGAGGCCGTTCAAGACTCGGTCGAAGTCGAAGCCTTGATGCGCAGCGTGATCGAACAGTTTCGCCAACTGGTTTCCTTAACCCCTCATCTGCCCGACGAAGTGCTGATGATGGCTATGAACATCCAGGACCCGCGACAACTGGCCTACATTGTCGCCACCTCACTGCGCATGAGCATTGCCGATGCCCAAGAAATACTCGAGATCGACGATGTGCGTGACAAGCTGCGCCGCCTCACCGTATTGCTTCAGCGCGAGGTCCAGGTGCTTGAACTGGGCAAAAAGATTCAGCAAGAAGCACAGGGCAGCATGGAAAAAGTGCAACGCGAATTCTTTTTGCGCGAGCAGCTCAAGGCAATCACCCGCGAACTGGGCGAAGAAGACGAGCAAACCCTCGAAATCAACGAGTACCGCGAAAAAATCAAAGCGGCCGGCATGCCCGAAGAAGCCGAAAAAGAAGCCCTGCGCGAGCTGAGCCGTATGGAAAAGATGCCGGTTGCGGCGGCAGAATACTCGGTGATCAAGACCTACCTCGACTGGATGGTCAACCTGCCCTGGCAGGTGATGACCGAAGACAACCTGGACATCGCCCACGCGCGTACCGTGCTCGACGAAGACCACTATGGCTTGCAAGACATCAAAGACCGGATCATCGAATTTCTGGCCGTGCGCAAACTGCGTCAGGAACGCAAGGCCGAGCACAACGAAGAAGCGCCCCAAGACCTGATCCGCCGTGAGCGCGAAGGGGTGATCCTCTGTTTTGTCGGTCCACCGGGGGTAGGCAAAACCTCACTGGGGCGTTCCATTGCCCGCGCAATGGGCCGCAAGTTTGTCCGTCAGAGCCTGGGCGGCATCCGCGACGAGGCCGAGATACGCGGATTCCGTCGCACCTATGTTGGCTCGATGCCGGGGCGGATCATTCAGGCCCTACGGCGTGTAGGCAGCAAAAATCCCGTGTTCATGCTCGATGAAGTGGACAAGATCGGCGCCGACTGGCGCGGCGATCCTTCCTCGGCGTTGCTGGAAGTGCTTGACCCAGAGCAAAACAACGAATTCCGCGATCATTACCTGGATGTGCCTTTTGACCTCTCCCAGGTGATGTTTATCTGCACGGCCAACCAGCTTGCGCCGATCCCCGGCCCTTTGCGCGACCGGATGGAGATCATCGAGCTGGACGGCTACACCGAACTCGAAAAATTGCAAATTGCCCGGCAATACCTCGTTCCGCGCCAGATCAAAGAAAACGGCCTGCGCCCCGGCGAAGTCTCCTTTACCGACGCCGCCATTTTGCGCATCATCCGCGAATATACCTACGAAAGCGGGGTGCGCAACCTGGAACGCGAAATCGGCGGGGTTTGCCGCAAGATCAGCACTTACATTGCCGAAGGACACGCGGACGAGCAGGTGGTGATCGACGCCGAGGATGTGCCCAAACGACTGGGCAAGCGCAAGTATTTTTTGGAAGAATTGGGGGAGCGGGTCAACGTGCCCGGTGTTGCGGTGGGGCTGGTGGTCACCCAGGCCGGTGGCGATATTACCTTTGTCGAGGCTACCAAAATGCCCGGCAAGGGCAATATGCTCCTGACCGGACAACTGGGAGAGGTTATGAAAGAATCGGCTCAAGCGGCCTTGAGCTACATTCGCTCCCAAGCACATGAACTGGGCATCGAAGACAAGGTTTTTTCCGAAAACGACATTCACATTCACGTGCCGGCGGGTGCGGTGCCCAAAGATGGCCCTTCGGCCGGGATCACCATCGCTACCGCATTGCGGTCGCTGTTTACCGAACAGCCGATTCGTCCCCGTCTGGCTATGACCGGCGAGATCACCCTGCGCGGCCAGGTCTTGCCCATCGGCGGCGTCAAGCAAAAAGTGCTGGCCGCCGCCCGGGCCGGAATCGAAACGGTGATCTTGCCCAAACGCAACGAGGTCGACCTGGACGAACTGCCCCAAGAGGTCCGTGACCAGTTGACCTTTGTGGTGGTCGAGCACATCGATCAGGTCTTTGCGGCCGCTTTTCAAACCGAATAAACAGAATCGGGCGAACGCACGGTTCGTTAGCGAACCTGGCGTTCGCCCCATTGGTATCGCACAGACGATCCCGTGTATTGAGCCGGTGGTTGTGCTCAAGGCCAGGAAGGCAAATTGGACTCGCGTTAAACGAGGTGTCGGCCTTAGCCGAACGACTTTTGAAATCCGCGTGCCATTTTGTAAAACTGTCAGGGCCGTGACCGGGTTTTGGGGCTGCACGTCGTTTGTTTAGAGCCTCGGTAGACCTCAATTCAGTCATAGAGTCGAGGCTTTAGCCGGAGCGTTCCGCCTGAAGGCTCTACCCTGGAAAAACCCCACACCGGGTGTTCTCTTGTGGTCTACGGAGCTATCTGAAAAGCCGTCCAAGCGGCATCTTGGCCGTCCTATCGACACATCGAGAGGTGTCGGTTCTGCTTTTCAGAGCGGCGCTGATTGCTCCCCGGGCAGGCCGTGTGGTTGACCTTTTTCCATCGCGGCCAATGATTTCCAGGGGCGCATTGGATGTGTGGCGAGTTAAAAGGCGGGCATTGTGTAAAATGAGGATGCAGCGTGATGATCGACGTTAGTTGCTATTGCCTGCACCGGATTGGGTAAATGCCCGTATTGCGATGACCTGGTCTGCTTGCCGCGTGGATTACCTTCTACACCGATTGTGGAAATGCGGAAAGCAGATTCTACCTTCCCTGACCGCCTGTTTTCCGTCCTTTTGGGCAACCCCTTGGGCCAGTTGTATTTGCACCACACCCCGGCGACAATTCTGCCCCGGCAGAAGTGGGGCCTGTTGAGCCTGTTCCTCGTCTTTCTGCTCTAGAACCTATCCGAAAGACCGTACAAGCGGCATCCTATGCCGCTTGTACCGACGCATCAGGACGCGTCGATTACGTTTCTCGGATAAGCCTTCGGCGATCTGTCTGTCGATCCACACTTTATGTAAAGGATAGATCGTGTCAAGAAAGAAGTCAAAAAACATGAAATGGTATCGGATGGACCTGCATCTTCACACACCGGCATCCTCAGATTACGAGCAGCCCGGCGTGACCTGCCTGGACATTTTGCGTCGGGCCGAGGAAAAAGGGGTTGAAATTCAGGCCATCACCGATCACAACACCGTAGCCGGCTACCGGGCGATGCAGGAGGAGATCAAAAAGCTCGAGCTGCTGGAAAGCCTGAATCGGCTGGAAAAAGGGGAAAAAGCACATCTCGAAGAATATCGCCGTTTGTTGAAAAATATCTTGGTTTTGCCCGGGTTTGAGTTCACGGCGACTTTTGGCTTTCACATTTTGGGCATTTTCCCGCCCGATACACCGGTGCGCACACTGGAGCACTTGCTGCTTCAACTCAAGGTGCCCGCCGATAAACTGGATACCGGCGCAACCGAGGTGGGAGCTACCACTGACGTGAACACAGCTTATCGGCTGATCCACGAGGCCGGGGGGCTGGTCATTGCCGCGCATGCCAACACGGCACATGGTGTGGCTATGCAGGGCCTTGGCTTGGGCGGACAAACTCGCATCGCCTGGACACAGGATGAATATCTCCATGCCCTGGAAGTGACCGACCTGGAAAAGAAGGGTGGACGCACCACTGCCCGCTTTTTCGACGGCTCCAAGCCGGAATATCCGCGTCGGATGCACTGCATTCAGGGCACCGATGCACACCGTCTGATCGGCGACCTCGCTCACCCCGAACGGTTGGGTGTCGGCGAGCGGCTGACCGAGATTCAACTTGAAGAATGTTCATTCAACGCGATCCTGGAAGCTCTTTCTGGCACCGATTTCTCGGTTACCCGTCCGGCTCGTCCTGTTGCCGCCCAGCCTTTTGACACAATCCGCGCGGCACGCGAGGCCGGCAACACCATCGTTCAGTCCTTTCACGAAAGTGCCACCCGCCGCGGCGGCCGCCTTTATGCCATCTTGGCCGATGTGGTGGCTTTTGCCAACACCAACGGCGGTACGGTTTATGTCGGAGCCGGGCCCAACGTCAAGGTGCCGGCAACGGGGGTGAGCGATGTTGAGCAAACGATGCGCCTGATCCGCCACGACATCGAGACCAAGATTACGCCGCCGCTCGACTTGGTTATCGATGTGCAGGAAAGTGAGGGCAAGTCGATCATTCGCATTGCAGTGCCGCGTGGCCAGGAGTCGCCCTATGCCGTTGATGGAAGCAAGATTTATGTGCGCGATGAGGGCGAAACCAACCTGGCCATGCGCGACGAAATCGTTGAACTGGTGCTGCGGGCGCAGGCAGTGCGCAGCGAAACCCCGGTTACCGTTCAGGTGACCGATTCGCTGACCGTTCAGCCGCCGCGTACCGGGGTCGAAATCCTCGGCGTTGTCGAGCGAAAGGGCAAAACCTATTACACGATGAGCGATTTGCGCAAAGGCAACCGAATTGAGAACGTAACCCACGCATCGGCGCGGCGACTGTGGCGCTATGCGATCAACGAGGCGGCAACGTATGCCCAAAAAGCGCCGGAAATTGCCTGGCAGGGCGACATCGGTCTGGTCAAGAGCTACAAACAGAGCGGCCAGCAGCGTTATGATCTGGCCCAGCGTTGCTCTGACGGTTCGGTGCGCATGTACTACGGGGTCAGTGAGGACGGCCTGCACGGGCCATGGCGTGC
>Ga0129299_1000276_pt1 | contig 31878 bp, 13 predicted proteins | sample ConPoolayeCmetaG_FD_94477 | JGI IMG/M metagenome (GOLD analysis project Ga0129299, IMG submission 94477) | Hot spring microbial mat communities from California, USA to study Microbial Dark Matter (Phase II) - Cone Pool mat layer C metaG ...
CAATGGGGGCAATGGAGAGGCTGGCTTTTGGGACTATCTGGAGGGTGTCTACATCAGCGGTGGGGGCAATGGTGGAAATGGGGGAAAGGGCGGTAATTCCGGCGGAAAAGGGGCGCGGCCGGGAAGTGGCGGAGCGGGAGGCACAGGCGGGCCCGGCGATCCTCCCGGCACCGACGGTCTTCCCGGCGCCAATGGGTTGAGTGGGTACTGAGAATTTTGAACGACCGCGCCTGCCTGCTACATTCGGATAGCCCCCACTGAGATATCGAATTCCTCGCGGGAGCGAATGCGTTCGATTCGTCCATCCGTCAGGTAAATAATCCGATCGCTGGCGGCCAACATCTTCAAATCGTGGGTGGCGGTGATCACGGTCACTCCCTGCTGGCGGTTCATTCGACTCATGAGGTCGATGATTTCGCTGCCGGTTTTCGTATCGAGATTGGCCGTTGGTTCGTCGGCCAAAATAATAGCGGGCTGGGGGGCAAAGGCACGGGCAATAGCCACGCGCTGCTGCTGACCGCCGGAGAGCTCACAGGGCTTGTGGAAGATGCGATCGGCAAGTCCAACCAACGTGAGGGCTTCTTCGGCCCGTTCCAAAGCGGCATCTTCGGACATTCCACCAAAGATCAACGGGGTCATGACATTCTCAAGCGCAGACATGGTAGGGATGAGGTTATACGTTTGGAAGATATATCCGATCTTGCGGCATCTGAGCCATGCCAGTTCATCGGGGGTCAAGCGGGCGATGTCCACGTCGTCAATGAATATACGCCCGCTCGTTGCCTTTTGCAGCCCCCCGATAATATTGAAAAACGTTGTCTTGCCTGAACCCGAGGGTCCCATGAGGGAAACGTATTCCCCCTGATAGATATCCACCGTGACCCCTTGAAGGGCTCGAAAGATGCCAGCGGCTGTGCGATATTCCTTGACCACGTCAATGGCTCTCAGTGTCTTGACGCGATTATGGGCGAACGAGTTGTCCATCGTGGGCTGATCTCCTCATTCGGACGGAAAGTAGATGGAGGTTCCCAGCAAAACGTTGAGCAGCCCGCCCAGCAAGGAGCCAAGAATCTGGCCGCACAGAAGTCCAATAAAAAGGGGAACGGCACTCACATAGGCTTTCAATCCGCCATAGTGGAGGCAGAGACTTTTGACGACGTAAGCGATGATCAGGGAGAGGGAAAAATGGTGAAGTCCGGAATGGAGGCTCAGCAGATAGCCCATCGGATGAAGAAGGAACCCTGGAAACAATGTTCGACCGGCCACCAGCAGAGCCACCATCATCGCGCCTCCCATGGCCGCAGCGAGATGGAGGAGGTTGATCCCGGCGTCGCGTTTCAACAGGGAGTAGGCGTGCGTGATTTCGGGGTGGCCGCTGCCCCACCGGTAATGCCATTGTTCGATCCCATGGCTGTAGGCGCCTTGAAATACAATGACAATCGCCATGGCCAATCCGATCACTACCGCGCTTGCGGCCACGGCGGCCGCCCATCGGATCGGGCAACGGAAAGAATCACCGAGTTTCAAGCTATCCATGAGACTGGGCGTCACATGGGCGACGTTGTTCCAAAAAAGCCAGCCGTACAGCGCCGATGCCGCCAGCGTTTCTTCGCCGAGCAGCCGTGTGCCCAAAATGGGGGTCAATATCAAAGGATTGAACGAAGCGAAAACCACGATCAGCGGCATGCCGCTTTCCGCACGTCCCCGGGCATTGACGAGGATTCCAAGGAGTAGACAGCCCAAAAAGAAGACAGCGGTGCGGAGGGGAAAACCGATCCACAGAGTCCACGCAAGAAAGCCAACGACAGATAGGATCCAAAGGGCCATTCCGGAAGGGAACGGAAGGGAGGGCGAAGAAGGGTGACGGCGCAGAAAAGCCACCAACGACCGGGCTTGTGCGGACAGGTCTGACCGGCCTCGCCATATCATCAGTAGGGCCATGGCGATCGAGCCTCCTATCAGTTGATCCTGTTTGAAGGGAAAGACCGTGGCGCCTGGAAGACCACTGCCGGTGTACCCTTTGTAGCCCATTCCCGCCCCGATCACGGTGACGAGAGAAAGACATACATTAAAGATCAGTGCCGAACCAAGTATTGGCCGTGGGCACAGGATCAGAAGACCCAGGAAAACTGGCCGCCACCAGAACTGGCGCGACGCATAGTCCATGGCGCCCAGCAGGGGGTGCGTCGAAGGAATGGCGAACGATCCGAGACGGAATTCGAGGCCGGGGCTGAAATAGGTGGCCAGTTGGAAGAGGAAGGTCGCTGCGAGGCCGATCCAAAATGCCGGCGTCCGAAACAGAGGGAGTCGGGCGCCTGTTACAGGGTTTTTAAAGCCATCGACCAGAAGTTCGCCCGTTCGGGCCATGGGAAAGGCCAACTGTTCCTCCTGAACCCACCGACGCGCAAAGATCATCCCCGTGCCGAACGCAAGACCAAGGAAAAAAAGGAGATAGAGTCCCCACCCCACCGCGGGCGAAACATGGGCCCCGCGAGGCCGTGTAAACCAATCGGTCCACGGTATCCGGCCGGTTGGGCTTCCGCGGTACAGACGCTCGATCGCCTCCTCCGAAGGTGCCAGGGGGGGCAATCCTACTTGGAGAAGCGCGTGGGTCGCCTCGCTTCGAGTCCCCAGATAATAGGCATAGGTGCTGCCTTTGAGAAAGGTTACCGCGCTAAGCATCAGAGGACCGGCCATGAGCCAAAAGATGAAAAAGAAAATCAGATCATCCCGATCGATTCTTAGCCGGGGGGGAAGCCTCGGTGACCACGCCCGGAGGGCGGCCGCCAACAGAATGCCGACCAGAGCAATCTGCGTCAGGGCAGAGCCGCTCCCGTAATCGGCCCGCCCGGATTCGATCGCGGCAAAAAAGAAGTACCGATAGCCGGCATACAACAGGATCGAGGCGAACAGGAGATTGCGGAGCCAGCGGCCTAAGGACCAGGAGGGAGCGGTTGGGGGAGGGATCATGGCATCTTCTTGTTTACCATGGCATGGCGGTGATGGTTTTTTGAATCAGGACAACTGCAAAACACAACATGCCTGCGAGGCCGAGCCCACAGGTAAAGCCCGCCACGAGAACTGGCGCCATACGCAGCCACTGATCGCGCCCAAAACGGCGCCAGAGGACGAAACGGGCGATCACGGCCCCCGACAGTATGGGAAGCGCAGAGTGCGGCAGCGCCGAGCCCAACCCTGCAATCAGGCCATAAAAAAGATTCACCGGCAGTTGAAAACCCATGAGCAAAGCGGCCAGACCGAGTCCGCTGCCAAGACCTGTCAGCAGATAGGTCGGGTTCCACGCGTTTCGGAAGAGGGATTCCCCCCCCATTGTTGAGGACCATAAGATGGCCGAATTTTGTGCATTCAATTGCCACATCTTGCGGGCGAAGGGGAAAGCTTCGGAGGGAACCTCTCCCATCCGCCATATCATCTGCGAGGCGAGCAAGCTGAACAGAAGAATGATCGGCACGGCGGTCAAACGAGCCCAGACCATGGAGCGGAAACGAGTGCCGGTCAACTCCATCACGCGAAATCCGGTGATCCCTCCTTCATGGGTATGGGTCATACCACCCAGGGGCGCAAACCAGACCGCCAATCCTCGGATTCCACTGAGCAGAAGGGTGGCTTCGTTGACAAAGGGAATGGTGACGCCGCGGCCGGTCAGTCCAATCATCCGGGCGGAGACATACGACAGAAGGGGCACGAAGAAGAGGCCGTATAGAAGCAGAAAGCCGATCGGAAACTCGGGAACGAGAAAGCGGATCAGGGCGCCGTAGCAGAACGCCGATACCAGATAGACGCCGAGCCCCAGCAGAATTCCGTTCCGATATCGCCGGAAGCGTGCCAGAAAGCTCTCGGTGTCTTTTTTAGAGGCCTCCTCATCGGCAGACGAGCGGCTTTGGAGAAGACTTCGAATGGCCTGTATGCCCCCGATCACGGCCACCGAAAGGCTGATCCCCAGTCCGTAGGAGAAGTAAAAATCAATGGCGTTGGAAAACTGTGTCTGGACTGTATCCATTCCAGGCGTCCAGGTGGTCAGAATACCTGCTCGGACCAGAAGGGGATTCAAGATCATGCCGACCAGCACGCCGAAGAGACCCCCGACTGCCGCCCAGAAAGGGACGACCAGTCCTACCATGAACAGACTCATATCAAACGCAATGCCAGTAGGAACGGCTTTGAGAAACCGCTCGGTGATCGGAGAGGTTTCCCACCAAGGGATAGGCACAAGTTGAAAAGACGTTCCAGTGATGAGTTCGGACAAAATCGGGAGTCCCAGATAGACGACGCCCCAGACGATTCCCAGAGCCGCCCCTGTGGAAAAGACCGGCCATTTCCATCCGCTTTTCTCCTCGGGATTCTCGGCGAGGGCCACCGTGCCCATGGCCTGAACTGGCGCAAGAGGAAAGGGCAGCCGCTCCACTTTGGCCGTCAGATAATAGAGAGCGAGTCCGAGGCCGAACTGGTCGACACTGGAAAGAACGAGCGAGAGACTTACCAGGGCTATGGGCCAAAGCCAGTCCCGGTGGAAAAAGGTACGCAGGGCGTAGGATTCCGAGCCGGCGGGGGGGGCCACCCATCGGGGAATTTTTTCTGAGATGCCCAACGCCTGCAGAAAGGGCGACTGGACGAGGTACTGGTTCCACAGGAGACCGGAGAACGGCGACGTCATCATCAGCCCAGCCATGGTGAGGAGAATGAAAAGCTCCTGCTGGCGAACCAGACGACGTGCGCGTCGCATCCCCTCCATAAAAAGGATGACGGCAACCCAGGGGCCGGCCGGGCCAAGCGAGGTCCCCACGACAAGGTTGAGGTACATGATGCCGGGCATCATGAAAAGCCCCAGAAGGGCTGCACATAGGGCCGTTCGCAGGGTAAATCCGTCGTGGACCTCGGTAGGTACGTCCATCACCCGTGCATAGGCCTCAATCTCCGCGTCTCGAACTGGCGGGTTCCGGTTCGAAATAGCGAGGTCCACTTTCATGGATTCATCTCGTGGGTTTCCGATCGTCTTCCGCAGGCACTCTAGGTGCGCTCATGGCCAGATGCCGGTAACGTTCTCGAGCCTCTTCCTCCACCATTCGCCAGAGGAGCATCTGCTGGCGAAGTGCCGCTAGAAAACCTCGGTTGGCCGCTCGCCACGAGAGCTCGTCGCCCGTCAGACGGCAAGCCTCCACTTCGATCGTCATAACCTCATGCACGTCCTGATGCGTTCGAATGACCACCCGCTGGGTGTTGCCAAGGTCAAGGGGCGCAAGCCACATCGTAAAACGCATTTGGAATTCGTCCCCGTTATCACCAGGCACTCGCTCCAGAACGCAATCACGCAAATAAAACGTTTCAGCCCCCATCATTTCCTCGTGCTCACGAAGAAAGGCGGCCAGAAAACCGATTCCTCCGTGGGCTTGCCGGCCAGTCAACGCAAAAGGGAGAGTAGCCCGCATTGTATTCCCTTCGAAAATAGGGCGATCCTCGTTGTCGGCGCGAGGAGTCGCCACCATCAGGGCACTCCAGGCGGGAAAGGCGGTCGCCAGAAGGGTAACGCCTATCACGATCGCGCAACCGATCAGCGAGGCGGCGGAGGTATAATCCAATACCAGACCGGAGATCCAGGGGGATCCCGCTAAAAGGCGAGTGGCATACTGACCGGTGGCGAAGCCGGCAAGAGCAGCCACGACCGAATAGACGAGAGCTTCCACCAGAAAGAGGTTGGCGATGTGCTTCGGCGCCAACCCAATGGCGCTGAACGTGGGAATATGCCGCATCTGTCCGGCGACCGAACCCAGCATCGTATTCAGAATGATCAGTCCGCAGATCAGCACAGGAACCCCGATATCCGCCAATCCTCGAATCGTTCCGCGGTCAAAGAGCGAAAAGACCCACCCCTCTCCATTTTCGGCATAATAGCCAAGATAATCGGTCCGGAGAACAAACTCCCGTGCCAGCGGCCGTAGCCGACCCGGCATCGGCGAAGTCAAAAGGATGCTGTTGCAGAGCCCTTGAAGTTGTTCTGCAAGGGCCGGAGAAAGGATCACGGAGCGTCGGGCAGGAAGGCGGGGCGCTCGGATCTCAAGTCCTTTTTCCCCCCGGGCTTCCAGAATGCGAAGCAACTCGCGAAGCTCTCGCCTGTCGATCGGGGTGAGGGGTTCACCATCCAAGCCGGTCAATTGCTCGAACGCCTCGGGATCGAAGAGCCCCACGATCTGCACATCTAGACCGGCGACCCGTCGGACCGCCCCAACCCACGTGGTCGTGTCAACCCCCATAGCTGGGTCCTGAATCCATGGCAGCAGACAGGCGAGTTCATCCGCTTCCGGAACGCGCCCCTGGACGAGGATCCGGGCGATCACACTTGTAGGGAGGCCACTGATTCCACCAGCGGTCGTCCATTCAGGCGTCCAGTTCAACGGCTGTTCCGTGGTTCGAATCGCGTGTACCTCAACATCGTTTCCGGCCAACGCTGAGATGGCCGCGACGAAGGAATCGGGAAGTTCTTCATGCCCGGGTGACCGGAGAAGAAGCCCCTCGACGTCAGGCCGATAGCGCAGAGAAACGGCGTTGACGGCTAGAGAGGACTTGACGGCAATCAGCGAAACGACAACCACCGTGAAAAGGGTCAAGGCGATCAGGGTCAGGACCGTGCGGCTCGGTGACCGGCGCATGTTTCCGATTCCCACCGAGAGTGCCAGTCCGAACGCGGCTCCCCGGTTGATGCTTTCCCGGGTCACGCCCAGGGTTTTCATCTTGAGTCGGGCCATGTACGCTTCGAATCGCGACCAGACCACCGTCACAACATAACTCGTCAACGCCATGAGGCCAAAGGCGATAAAAAGGACCAGGGGATTGCGAAGAATCCGGACGCCAGGGTGCAGCAAGGCAATGATTTGATAGAGAAGAACAGCCATCCCTGTTATCGCCCCGGCCCGGTAAAGAATACGAGTGAAGCTAAAGAGCAAGCGTTCTAGCAGCACCGCCACCGGAATGATGAGGAAAAGGTAAAACACGAGACCGTTCACATTGGCGGCCGCCAGACGGAGAACGGCGGGATAGCTGCGAGTCACAATGCTCCACGCCCGAAAGGCCTGGCGGTAATAGGTCTCCACATCTCGCTGCTGCCAGGCCTTTTCCGCGGCCTTCAGGGCTTCCCATGCTCGTTTCTGGAGGTAATCCACAAAGGCACTCTGGATCCCGGCCTTGGCCAGAAGAACCCGCATCGTGTCCGTGCGCCACCACAGATCATGAGCCGACTGCCATTCCATCCGGGGGTAAACCGGGGTTTGAGACGCCGTCACACCACGCCCCAGCGGTTCGGATTCGTCGCTATTCAACAGCATCAGGCGGGCGAAAAAATCGGGTCCCTGAAAGACAACGCGCACCGGACGACCGGGAGGAACAAAGCAGGCCACAGCCGCCTCCCGTTCTGTCAAAGTCGCTTGCAAACCGAAGAGACGCAGGGTGTCTGTACTCCGGCCGGCATAAAGACGAGGCGATTTTAAGGGAGCGAAGCCCCGGGGATCGTAACAGTTCAAAAGGCCCAGCGTTTCGCAATCAAAAAGGGACAAGACGGTCCCTTTCTCCGGTTCCCCCAGAATGAATTCCGTAGGATAGGCGCCCCCGGCCTGCCCCCGGTCAAGGGCCTGAACAATCCGACCGTTGACCGCATCAAGCCGGAACGCCGTCAACGAAATCTTTCGGTCGCGCCCCATCGGGCAGAATGCGGTCGGCAGAAGGGGGAGTCGAAAACGGCCGGCTGTATCCGTTTCCACGATTTCGGCGTCCCGCCACCCCTGACGCAACGGTCCTGTCCGGACGACCAAGACCCCTCCTTCGCCGCGCATGAATTTCTCGATATGTTCGGAGCCCGGCTGGGTCGTAATGCCGGTGACGGTTCCCCAGTTTCGATTGTCGGGGTCCTCCCGGGTAATCCGTAAACGCCTTTTCCGCCCGTCGTCCGAAGAGGTCACCAGCCGAGCCATCGCCTCGCACAGCTCGACCAGGCAGGTCGCCGCCGCTTCGGACCGGGCTGTTCGGAGCTCTGTCGGAAGGCGTTCCAGGCGATCTTCCGGCGTGTCATAGAAGGTGCGTAGGTCATAGGCCGAGCAGAGCACCAATCCGGGCAGGCCAAGAAGTCCCAGGATTTCGCCGGTCCCCCCTACGGGATAAAGGACGTGCCGGCGCCAGTGTTCCTGGCGCGATTCATCAAGAACATTGACCAGAAGCCGTTCCCCAGAGGCTCGCATGAATCGTTGGTTTAACGCTTCGACAAAAGGCCGAAGCCCATCGCCGATCTGGCGATGCCATGTTCGATGGCCTTCGAAGTCCAGCACATCTCCCCCACCTGCCAAGGCAAGCGCGGACGCGCCAGCGGTCAGATCCAATCCCAGGGTAAAAACCACCTGACGGTGTGCAAGGGCCTCTCCCAGTCGGTGATCCTCCCGGAGGCGTTCGCGCTGCCTTTCGAGGGTCACGGCATGGGCCGACAGGCGTTCGCGCAACTGAACCAAAAAGGACGAAAACAAAATGGGAGCCATTTCGACCCACTCGGGGGGATCGGGTTCGTCCGCATTGCGCGCTCGGAACAAGGTTCGAATCCATAGGGGAAAGTGTGCCTGGGGAGGAAGAATTTCAAAGTGGCGATATTTCAGAGATGCGATGTAATTGAGCGCATCTCGGCGGCTGATCAATGCACCAATGGGCACTCCGCTCTGTTCACCGCCACGTTCGATGCCCTGAATGATTTCACTGGAAATACGATTCCGTTCGATGGTCACCAGAGCGGACAGTTTCAAAATCAGGGGATCGCGCATCCCTTTTTCTCCCCGCGCGCGGTTACGGAGCCAGGGAAGGGGGTCGGCCAGAACGGCCGGAGTGATCGCATCGCGAAGCGCAACGGTTTCTGCGAGCTCTCTTTCCAAACGCGCCGCTTCGGCGGAATCGCGTCGGCCCGCTCGACTGAGGAACCGGTAACCAAAATGCCGGGAGGCCTGTCCGGCCATACTTTCCCCCCCAAAGGCCACGACAAGAAGGGTCATCGGCGGTGGTCTTTCCTTCCACAGCCGAATGGCTCGTTCGAGGGTTTCGAGGTTGAAGGTGGTATCGCCCGGAGGCGTCCACGCCGGCACCAGACAGGGAGCATCCAGTCGCACATGGACAAGAGCCACCGCTTCGACCGGTCGGTCGGTATTTCCTCCTGGCAGCCATACCCGCTCCTTGCCGGGAATGAAGGCCGCCAACGTGGGAACGGGAAGGGTTTGCCAGGCCAAGGCACGGCTTATGACACCGGTGCCTTCTTTGCCCAGCGAATCTAACAATGCCGAGCGATACTCGAACGGGAGCAAAAGCCGGGGAATCTCCAGAGGCGTCTCCAGAACCTTCGCCCGATAGTCGGCATACCTCGCAACGCCTGGCGGCGGCTGAAGAAAAAGAAAGCCTTGAACACCAAACCCAGCCAACCGCTGCCAGGCGTTCCCCGAGCACAGATCGAGCGCAACGATCCGTCTGTCAAGGTCCACTCCCTTCACCTCGTCCAGGGTTCCCTGCCCCACATAGACGACCGTCCCGGTGAGGGCATTCGGTCCCGAGGCCACAAGGTTGGGATAGAAGCTGTACACAGGAAATCTCGCGGTCCCGATGCGTAACCACGCGGAGGTTTCGACGGGGACCGTAATGTCGTTATGAATGACGTACACCGGGCCGAACCCTTCTTGCTCGAGAACCGTCCGAACACGTTCCACCTGCCGGTGAAAGCCCGGATAACCAACCGCGCAGGAATCGGACCATGGACCTGCCTCTCCGCCAAGGAGGGACGACACACTGGTGGACACGAGCGCCCGGATCAGGACTCGATGGATCATCATTCCTCCACTCGAAAGGCCTCGATCGGCATCAGAATCAGCGCTTGACGGATCGGCCAAATGGCCGCCGCCAAAGTAAGAACAATCCCAAGCGCCAGACTGACGCCCGCCACCGGCCATGTCCACGCCTTCGCCGCCGGTTCGAGACGGGTCACCACGTGAAGCCCCCATCCGCTCCCTACTCCCAGCACCGAACCCGCAAGTCCTTGCAGCGAGGCTTCCATGAGAAATAAGCGTCGGATGTAGCGGTTGGCCGCGCCCAAGCATTTGAGGGTCGCAATCTCCCGGTAGCGCTCTTTGATGGCCATTAACATGGAGTTGGCAATTCCTACAAACGCCACAAGAAGAGAAAGGACGACACTCACCATGCGCCGCTGCCACACATTCCGCTCCGCCGTAAACTCTTCCAGCCCGATGAAGAAATCGACGTCATCGTCCGCCTCGAAACCGGCCGCGGGGACGCCCGCCAGGGAAACGATCCGCCCTTCGCCAAGCGCAAAGGCGTTATACGCTAAAAACGCGACGCCCCCGGCGATACAGGCGGTCGCGATTACGGTTCGTCCGAAACGCAACCGAAGGCTTTGAAAGGCATACTGGAGGGTCTTCCCAAAGCCTGGCGTCTTGAGACGTCCGGCAACCGGGGAAACAGACAACCCTTTGTTGTCCCTTTCCTCTTCAGCCATTACAGATGCCCTTCCTCCACCGTCAACTCTGACCGGGGACACAGTTTCTCGAGCCGGCCATCCCGGATCCAGGCGACCCAATCGGAATACGAGATCATCTTCAGGTCGTGCGTGGCACATACAAGGGTCATCCCCTCCTTGACCCGCAAGGAACGCAACAGTTCGATGATCTCCTCCCCGGTTCGTTTGTCAAGATTGCCCGTCGGCTCATCGGCCAGGAGAATCGCAGGCCGGTTGGCAAGGGCCCGGGCAATGGCGACACGCTGCTGCTGGCCGCCCGAGAGCCGGTCGGGCGTATGCCAGAGATGACGACCCAGCCCGACAAGTTCGAGTAGAACGGCGGCCCGCGCTTCCGCCTCCTCATCGGAAAGCCCGGCAAAGGTCATCGGCACCGCAACGTTCTGCAGGGCTGTCATGGCTGGAATCAGGTTGTACGTCTGGAAGATGTACCCGATCTTGAGGCATCGAAACGCGGCCAAAGCATCTGGGCTCAGGGTGGTCAGCCGTATTCCGTCTACTAATACCTCCCCGGAGGTGGGCCGATCAAGCCCGCCAATAAGGTTGAAAAGGGTGCTTTTCCCAGATCCGGATGGGCCCAAGATGGAGAGAAAGGTCCCCCGAGGAACAGAAAGGGAAAGTCCATCCAGCGCCCGAATGGTTTGTTTCCGGCCCATGGTGTACTCGCGTGTCACATTTCGAACGTCAATGATCGGCTCCGAGGCTGGAGTGGAAAGGGGCTTTTGCATAAGTAAGATAACGATTAGTTCGCCCTCATCGCGGGTGGTCAACAGAGGTTTCGGCAGGAGAAAACTCCAATCCGACGGTCTGCCAGGCGACCAATTGTTGTGCATCGGCATCGGAAAGGGCGTCGAGCAGAAAGGCCCTATAGCGGTCCACCGCTTCCGGTTGGGGGGTCGGACGAGGCCCCCCCAATTCATGAAGCAGGTTTTGCGTTCGCCAGAGGCGGATGACCGCTCCCGCTTCCATACCCTCCAAGAGCGATTGGTGCTGCGTGGCTTTCGACCGTTCGCCCCGCAAGAGGGACAATCCACGTTCCTGTCGTTCGGCCAATTCACGGAGAAGCACGCGGATCGCAGGAAGCGAGGGCTCTCGCCGTAAGGCCGCCACCTTATCCTGCCAGGCCCGCTCCCAAGAAAAGTTCTGAACCGGCGTCGCCCAATCGGGACGAAAATAGGCGGACCCAAAAGCAGCCATGGTTTCGCGATCCACCTGGAACGTCATATCCACAAAACACCAATCCGCGTAAAGTGTCGGATAGGCGTGCCCGTCCGAAGGAAGGTAGAGGGGACCTCGATCGAGCAGGCGAAGCGCATGAAACAGGGTATCGTCAGGCAAACCGAACCACGCACGACAGAATCGGCGGTCGAATTCGATTCCCGGCCCGCCATGAAGATCTGTCAGCACATCATCCCGGGAGGGAAGTGGATTCCAGGCCGCGTCCGCAGCCGCGGCCACGCCGTAGGCCGCGGCCTCTGGGGCAACACCGAAAACCGCCCAGTGCGTGGCACAACTGCCCAAGCCGCCGTGAATGGCGGCTTCCTGGGCGAGATATCGAATGTTGGCCGTGTTGGCCAAGGGAATCAAACCCTCGCCATTGTAACAGGAGGCCAAAATGACATCATAGCCTTCCTCCCGATAGCGGAGGTAGGGGGGAGGGTCCACCGCGGGGCCTTTCGTCCATTGGTCAGGGTCTGCCATCGGCGGCGAGCGACGACGTTTCCGCCGATCGGTGATGACTCCTGTTGCCCCGTAGTCCCAGAACATCAGAACGGCGGAGCGTGGCAATCGCTGGATCTGTTGGAAGTCCGATCGCAGCATATCATCCCAGAGGATCGGTCGGATCCCCTGAGCCGCCACCCAGTCGCAGACCTTCCGAAGATGCTCGGCATAGAGGCCGATGGGGCCAAGGGTTTTCGCTCGCTCCGCGCAACGCGGACATCGGCCCAAAAAGCCGGTCTCATCTCCGCCGACGTGGAGATAACGCAAATGGGGATGCAGCGCCAACACTTGGGACGCCATTCCGACAAACAGATCGAAAGAGCCCGGATTCGAAGGACAATACTGGCTCAGGACATGGGGCAACTCCCGAAGCCCTGCCCGCGCAGAATGGCGCAGAATATATTCGACATGACCCAGCGATTGAATGAGCGGCACCACTTCGATCCCGAGACGGTTGGCGCGGCTCACCAGGGCCTGAACCTGCTCTCTCGTCCATGCGGTGGAAGCCGATAGTTCCACGTACCGCTCATACGGAAAACGGTCCTCGTATTCAAGAACCAAGGTGTTGATCTTCCAGGCGGCTAATTGGTCTAGCCATCGGAACACCGCGTCGTAGCGCGGAGGATGAAACTTGAGATCCAGATGAACGGCTCGAACCGGCAGACCGGGCCAGTCGTGTAGAGTCAGTCCCATCGGCAGGGGGGACGATTCGGCCAGCTGGCGGGCGGTCATACGCCCATAGTGGATTCCCTCCTCGTCCGCGGCCTCGAGCCGAAGATCGGACGAACGTGTCGTCAAACGATACGCGCCAGGAGCAATGCGAGCCAAGGTCGGGTCCACACACTCGCATAACGGCGCCACGGTAGGCGTCCCTTCCTGCCAAGAGAGCATCTGGGGACGGGGGATAAGGATCGGTTGGCCCGCGCTGTTCTGAGACCCCGGAACGGAGGATGATTGTTCCATGCGTGCTCCCAACGTTAGCGTTCAAAAGGCCTGCCATTCGCTCAAACCGGCGCCATATCCCCAATATCGGAGACAGGTAATCCGCAACCGACGGACGGGAACCGGATCCCCGAGTGGGATGATCTTCCACCCCTCCCCATGGGGAACGGGCGTGTCAGGATGGAACCAAAACCGCCAGCCACCACCGTAGGACTGGCCGGGGTACTGAACCGATTCGGGAACGGGCTTTCCGAAATGGTCGGTAATGCGCCGTATCAGCCGGCCGGTTTCGTCGAACAGATCGATTTGAAAATCGATCATGGCCCGATCATTGAAGCCGGCGTTGCAGGTATTATGCAAACGGATGAGGCGTACCGTCTCCGTCCGGGGCAGTTCGGCTTCAATCCAGGCCTCCTTCTCTTCATCGCCGGCTAGCCAATAGGTGGGGCGGATCCGATACGGCCAGGGGTAGGAAGCGGTGTGCCAATCCCCGCCGTACCCACCAAACCCTGCAGAGAGGATCTCATCCTCGCGGTAGAGCAGCGATCCGTCACCCCACGCTTCGGCAATCCGCCCGTCATTGACAAGGGACGGGGCGAAACGCGGTTGAAGAACAGAACTCGCCCGAAAGGTTGCATTCTGAAGGAGATTGCGACCAAAGGATGTATCTGCCGCCGTCTCATTCCACTCCTCGAACCACCGGCCAACACCCTCACGATAGGCGGTTTGATCCATTGGGGCCACATCCACCGCCGGATCATATCGGCCAGACAGCGTCATCATCGTGCGCCCTTGCAGGCGATAGAAACCGGAATCGGCCGTGCCACTGGCTTCAACCGATCCATCCTTGATGTGAATCGTGGTGCGACGGAAGGTTTGAAGGAAGATACCGGAGGAACACTTTTCCAGGGTTATGGGGGCGTCGGCGCCCACGGACAACCCCATGGCGGTCGAACTAAAACGGAGGACTTGAGCCATAAAAGCCTCCTCCAGACGCCCGGAAGAAGAAAGGCTGAGTGTCGCCAAGCGGCCCTCAAACTCAAAAAGGCCTTCCGGATCTCGAAGGGGGGTTTCGGCCGACACGACAATATCCCACCCCCCGTCCGCCCGCGGCATCCGCGTAATGCTTCCGTCTGCCACCCGATTGATCCGAACGTTGGGGGGGGAATCCGCCACATTCCGACTCCGGAGCAGTGTCAAGAAGCGAATCCGTAGGCTTCGCTCCGGCTCGGGATGGCGTAATAGACGGAGTTGATGCAGGTAGAGTTCCGAAGGTGTTCCTGCGGCGATGGGACGTCCGCTAGCTTCGAAAATCTCCCATGTTTGGAGTTCAAAGCCGACCGTTTCGGCGTTCCTGGGCACCGCGACAAACCGGCGAACAATCGAACGGTCTGCAACCGCTGTCTCTCCGTCGGCTTCCGTCAGACAGGCGCTGCACGGATTTTGCCAAGTGGCCGCATTCAACGCTTGGCCGTCTCGGTCGTAAAAGATAGCGATCACCTGCCATGCGGGATTGTGATACTGCCTTAGATTGAATTTCGAATAAATCAGCTCGAGGGTGTAATACCGACCTCCCACGATGGGATATCGCTTGACATGTCGGTAGGTACGGCGGCCAGGGTCCTTCCCCACCCTCACCCGGGCTGTTTTCACGGTAGGAGGGCGCGCGTCTAGGAGAAGATCGTCAAGATCCCTTTCGCCCCCCCGGGCGAGGGAATCATCGGGACCGGAAGGCACTTCAAGGGAAATAGGTCCGACGTTGTCCAGAAGATCAACGCCGGCAAATCCGTCCACAGGAATCTCAGTGATTGCCTCGATGTTTGTCATTCCGGTTCCTTCACGAGCTTCAAAGGCGAGCCCATGTTCGGACCAGGAAAAGTTCCACACCGGCATGAGATGGGTGGGATAGGAACGAAAGGTCACCTGCGATGGTTCGGCAAAAAAGAAATCCAGTGCCGTTTGGCGCCGTTGGAGAGTCGCATGGCTCTCGCGGAACTTATAACAGGCATTGCGATCCGTGTTGAGCGTATTCCATATAAAGGCATGTGAGCGTGGGGCGTTCTGAGCCACTCGATCGAAGATCACCCAGAATCGTCCTTTTCTCCACAGAATATCCCGCTCAAGAATCTGAAAGCGGCGGTAGGCGTGAAGTTGGGCCGAGTGCGGATAATAACGAGTGTTGGAAAAAGCGCCTGTCGCCGAGAAATAGTTCGCTGTCTCTCCAATGAACGACGACGTCAAGCGATAAGACGGCTGTAAGTCTTCCTCTTCGGTCCAAAGCGTGTTTTGAGCCGGCGCATAGTGAAAGTGTGGATTATGCCATACCAATCCCACGCCCGTCCCCAACTGCTCTCCGCGCTCAATCAAATTCATCTGCCCCCCGTTGAAGGTCAACATACTATCCTTGCCCGACACAAGGCCGGATCGCCAAAGGGCCAGTCGTTCCGACACATAGGCGAGCGGCCCCTCAATAGGGGACGGCTTCAGATCGGTCGGAAACCAGGCCAGCGCCAACATGCCTCCGATGGTTCCCGTATGTCCCATGGACAAACAATCTCGCCGCACTCGTTCTCCCGGGTCCAGCATGCTTTGCCGCCAAAGGCTCAGACCAGCGCCGTCCCGATGCAGGGCGGCGAAAAGAAGCATGGAATGACTGACGACGGCATTATGAACGGTACACGCCGGGGCATTCTGGACCCAGGCATAGCCCTCAAAGGACTCGTCATAAGGGGACTCCCGGCGGGCGCTGCCCCCGGTATAAAGAACAGGTTTGCAGGGCGCCAGATGCGCCATCCAGAAGTGGTGGGCGGTTCGGAGATGGGGGTGAGTCAGGAAATCAAGTCCCAACGTATTGCGCAGCATGACCGCACTCTGCACCACCGCATCGAGCGCAATTGTCCAATATCCCTGAAGGTCGTTTTCGAGATCCTGCCCCTGAGGGCCAAAGGCGTGGGTGAGATTCCAAAGAAAGGTCTCGATGTATGCGCGCAGCCAGCGGTCCGCATCGGGATTGTGGGCCCTTGTGGCGAGCGTGGCGGCCAGAGCCGAACAGAAGGCATTGTTGCCCTGATTGTGGTGCCGCAGATGATGCATCAACATTCCCGGTCCTATTAAATTCAAGCGATAGTAGTCCCGCCCCGCCATGAGCAGGGCCGCTTCAACATCCCGCCGAGCCTCTTCGCTCATGGCCTCATAGAGCCAATCATAGGCAAAGGCGGTCACGCGGACAATGGACCCGTAATGAATTTGTGGAAACGATCCGCCGTTCCACGCATACCAGCCGATCCTGTTGTAATGGGCCCATTGCTGCATGCACCAGATGGCATCCTCCACACCATAGGTTTCGCCTGTCAGCAAATAATGAGCGGCCACCACCGGCACGCTGGGCAAATAGTGTCGCTCGATCGAACCCAACGACTCATCCGACATGTTCGCCAACAGGGGGGAGCCGCGTGGAGGCCAGTGGAACGTCCGCAATTCGCGAAGTTGATTGACCGCTTCTGGCAATCGGGCTTTGATCGCTTCGGAAATGGATCGGGAAATGCCTGTCTCGGCTTTTCTTCGAATCGCCGCCATATCGTCTTTCGTGACGATCAGCCCGATTCCGGGCGACGGCAGAGGATCGGAACGCACCAGGAGAGCCGCGCTTAGGACCATTGTGCTTCCGCAGAGTGTCCTCATCATGGCGTTCGGCCTTTGCCTTCCCATCGTTGGCGAACTGAACCATCGGCTTCCGCCACCCAAACAGCCAACGGGGCGCTCGTGGCGTAGGGCCCTACCTGTTTGGGCCCCCCGCGATAATTGACGAAAAAGATCTGCTGGCGGCCGTCGCTCCGTCTCATTCGCAACGCCATCGCTTCGATGTCTGAGAGAATCCGTCCTCCTTCCGTGACCGCAGCGCGTTCCACATGCACAATTTTGGGCCCCGTGGACGCCCGCCAAGGCTCAATCACGCAGGCAAAAACGGTGGACGTCGTCTTGCGCCGGAGCATGGCATAGTCAATCTCCCTTTCCTCATTCAAACCGGCGGGCGCAGGACCGGCAAACAGGAGAAGGTCGGTCCCCCTTTCAGGAAGGGCCCACAGGCGAGCGAACACTGTCTCTCCAATCAGCGAGCTCTCTCCTTTGAGTGGAGGGCGACGGGAAAGGGGCTCGTTCTTCCAGACAACCTGAACAAGTCCATCGTTTTTTCCCGCGCGCGCCTGGCGCACAAAACAAAGCAAACCCTGGGAGGAGACATCCACCGGCGATAGGGGCGTTTCGGTAGATGCCTTCCCGAAGTTGTGGTACGGCCAATCATAAACATGTTCGTTGTCCGAACGGCAGAGGGTGAAATCCACAATGCCCGCATCGGTGACGAAGGTCGTCCGACGAAGGAAAACATCGGGATACATCCGACGGCTGGCCACATCTGCCCATTGCAGCTGTTCGTCGCCGCCAATATCCAATCGCTCTCCGACCGGAATGTCTACACTGTAACTTCGATGCGGGCGGAAATCCACTTGCACCGTGTTGTGGCTGTACCCTCCACGGGTCCATTCGTTGTTGTTTTCAGGCGCATTTCGCAGACTGTCGCCATGGTCACAGGATCCCACTTGTCCATTATAGGCCGTCAGAATGGAAAGTTTATTGGGATGGCCGTGAAAGCGGCCGCCAAAACGTCCGTAATCCACGAGCACCTCGATCCAGTCCAGGGGATCGGATGCCGACCAGTTGCGAAGCATGGCCATTCCCTTAACCGGGGCGTCAAACACGGGAGGCCATATGGTCCGAAGGGGAAACGGCGAGGCCGTATAGAAGGCACGCATGTTCTCGACTCGTTTGAGGCCGTCTCCTTCCGTGGCCCGGGCCATGGCCGTCAAAAAGTCCGGCATGACGTGGAACAAAGGGTCTTCAAATAGCGTATAGCCCCATTCGTACTGCTCGGCCGACGGCGCGCCAAAGATTGGCCCAAGCCCCAACAGGTTCTGTCCCCCTCCGCCATCGTCCATGGGCTGAACGGAACCACAGGCGAAGGTGAACCGGACATGGTTGAGAAAGGCATTTCGCAAAGCCTCGTTATTCGTAACCACATCCACGCCAAGGGCGTGGAGCCGTTTCAGGAAGGCCAAATAAGCCGAGACGCCCCCGTAACTTCCGATCGAACAGATATGGAGACCGTCGGTCAAAACCATACCGTTCAACCGGCGGAAGTAATCCTGCAGTCCCTCATAGGGGCCCGGGTCGCCCACAACCCGGGCGAATGCGATGAAAGGTGGCATATCTTCCCGGTTGACCTTGGCAAACTTGTCGGGATCGTCCCAGAGCGGCCCGTTGCTGGCTTCGAACATGCCCCACCGAACCAAGTTGTGTTCGAGGCAATCGCGTGTCGGAGCGTCCAAATCGTTCCAGCCTAAATCGAGAAGGACTGTTCCGAGCATAGTCAGGGCCCCGACGGCCGTGTCATACAAATAGCGATTGCCCAGGCGTGATCCCCACCAGTCCCGATCTTCCCGGTGCAACCTTGGGCCGTATTGTTTCGTGCGGCGGGTGTATTTCCGGGCCAGAACTTTCGCCAGCTCAGCCGCGTGGCGAATGTAGCGCGGGTCGCCGGTGAGATAGGTGGCTTCCGCCAATACGCCGATGCCGCCTTCGCGGGGATATTCAACGGCGACGTCAAGGTTTCCCATGCCAAAGGCCATGGCCCATCGTACCAGCCGAAGGCTGAGAAAAACATCCGGAGTTTCGACCCTCGTCCAGGTCCCCGTTTGCTCGATCACCTCCTTCCGGGCCCGAAAGGCATGATCGTCACGGCCCACAACGGTCACGGCTTTGACAAAATCGAGGTCACCACCGGGAAGAACAAGGTCCATCGGGGGATCAAGAGCCAGAATCCTCGTCGGACCATACCACGCGCCGGTCAAGGCATTGTTAACGCGATCCCAGGTGCTGCCGTAACCGTGATTTTCTGAACTTGCATCCGGAAGCCAGGCGTCGAACTGTTCGGGGGTCATGTCCATCCAGAAATCGAGCATAGCGAGCCGTTGCTCGAGAAGCGGCTTTTCGAACATTCGCAGCCGGACTTTCGCGCCCCCTTCGAGAGCCTTGTACTCGGGGGCAGCGAGTGTCCTATCGGGACCTGCGGCCCATGCTCTCAGGTCGGGCGTCAATTTGGCCGGGTCCCGCTTCGCCAGCCAGGCGCGGAATCTGGCTTGTCGTTCAGGATCCGGAGGAGGAATCAGAGAAGGGTGTTGCTGAGCCGCAAAGGCCCATCGCGGAACAAAATTCCAAAGCCGATACTCCATAGGCCATCCGGTTTCGTCATTCCACAGCACCACGCGAAGATAGCCGCTCGAGTCGGCCGTCGTCTGCGGCGTCTCGAAGACAATCGAGATCGCCTTTTCCTCGTGGGGAGCCAGCTTAAGCCGGGGGGGCGAAACCGAAGCCGATTGTCCTTTCCCCATACGGTCATACTCCAGAGTAATCGTGCCGCTCCATGGCTCATCGCCACGATTGTAAAGCGTGACGGTATAGGTGTCAGAACGGACCCCCTTTTGAAGATCCGTCTGTTTCGACGCCACCCACCATGCTGGCGGAATGCGATAGCGATCCACCCAACGAAGAAAAGCCGGCGCAGGCGGAAGTGCGCGGCGGCGGACCAACAGGGCGTCCACGCACGGAGATGCCAGTCCCTCCTTCTCCGTCAGGGTCAATTGGTGTGAACCGGCTGACATCATGACCCCCTCGGCCAACGCAATCCACACCCAAGGCTCCACGTCTCCCCGATGCCCATTGGGCGTTCCGGTGGGAAAGAGACGGACGGTCCCCAACGGACGCCCATCCAGCGCTACCTCCATCATCGTTTCGTTCCGGCTCCATGCCGTACGGGACTCCGGATGACGTATCGGCCACTGGAGATCCACACAACGGTCCAAGGCATACCGAAGCGCCAAGTGGACCGGGCCGGGCTCCGTTATCCGAAAGGAAATGTTCAACGGCTCCTTTTGGGGAACTACAAAGGCCTGGCCGGAAGCAGTGGTTGCGGCTTCTCCGCGGACAACAAGGGTATCGGACTGGCCTTCTTCCGCCTCCCACACCTCGCCGGCCCGAACGCTCTCACGCCAGGCCATACGCCATTGGGCATAGGGAGGAATGGCGGAAGGATCGGCGGCTTCCTCCAGAAGCCTCCGCATAGCAGTGACATTCTTTCCCGGCGGGCGGGAAACCTCATAGAGGGTCCTGTAGGGCAGGACGCCCTCAAACATGGCCAGTTCGTCGGCCACAACACCCCCCTGCCCGCCGCCAAGACTGACACGGCCAGGCCGTCGTTCTCCCAGATCCACATAGAGACATCCATAGGGGCGCGCAGACCAATAGGCCGTGAGACGGCCCCTTGGTGCCCTCCCTTCCGCTCCGTCAGGCTCATAGGTAATGGCCAAAGGAATCGCCTCGCCGCCAATCCAATAGAGGGCATCGAAACAAGAGAGTGTTCCTATGACCCCTCCCTCACCATCGAAAACCGTCACATCCCCACTGAGATTGATGGTCAGGAGACGGCGGCCATCCTGATCGAAAAGGTCCAGAAATGGGCGATCGAGCGTAGTCATCGCCTCCTTGTCCACGAGCACATTGATCACGAAAAGCGTCCAACCGCTCGGATCCGCAGGGGGCGTGAATTCGAGTTGCAGCGACGTGTCCTCCGACGGGATGAGAACAGCGCGGCCACTGAAGGAGACCTCGGTAGAACTTACGAACCCAGTCGGGACGACCCGGACCGGGTGTAACGAATAATCGAGGTGATCGATCGGTCCATCGAAGGAATGGAACAGAAGAAGTGAGGGATCCGCATCAACAGGAGTACCGAAGACCATAATCGGCAGAAAAGAGTTCACAAACGTCCTGACCAGTTTTCTCATGACACTTCCTTATGCGAACCAATACTAAACTTACACGTGTCCATTTTCTTGTCAACTGATTTTTCGAAAATTCCTTCCAGCGACGTCCCCAAGCAGGCCTATGCCCCGCACGCACATCTTCCGCACAAACCCCTTGTCAAGGAACCTTTTCTTCCCACCCCCATGACCATCCTCCACTTTCAAGGACAAACCCACAAAAACCATTTTTGTTCCGAGGTTTTGACATCCGCCGGATCACAGCCAGCCCCCTTATGGATTCGTGATCGACGTGTGAACCGATTCGAGAGAGCCGTCCGGCCTCAGCGTCCAACAGGTCGCGTCGGCGCTGACCTTCCTATTGCTGCCTACCACTTTCTCACCGCTGGAATAGTTGACGAAAAACACATACGCCCTCCCATCCTGACGTGTGACGTGGATGGCGATGGCGTCCGTGTCGGAGACATGGTGACCTCCTGCGGCCACTGGCAGCTTCTCCACCGCCTTGATTTTCGGCCCGGTCGAGACGCGCCAGGGTTCGATCACCGCGGCAAACACAGTGCTGGAGACCCGGCGTCGAACCATCGCGTAATCAATCTGCTTCTCTTCGGTGATGCTCGAAACCGTCGGCCCCGCAAACAGAATCAGCTCCGTCTCCTTCTCCGGAAGCATCCACAGCCGGGCATAGACCTCCTCGTCGATCAGCGACGTCTGCCCCTTGCGCGGCGGCGTCGAAAGCGGCGCGTCCTTCCACGTCACCTGGATCAGCCCCTCCTCCCTGCCCCCCCTCGCATCGGTCACAAACCGCAGCAGCCCCTGCGCCGAGAGATTCGTTGTCACCAGCGCCGTCGCCGTCGTGGCAATCCCGAGGTTGTGGTACGGCCAGTCGTAGATGTGCTCACGGTCCGAACGGCAAAGGGTGAAATCCACGATCCCCGCGTCGGTCAGAAACACCGTCCGACGCATGGTGACCCCGTCGAACATCCGGTCGCTGTCCGCGTCCACCCACTGCACCTCGGCATCCCCCCCCGCCGCGATCAGCCGGCCAATCTGAACCGGCCCCCCCGCGCTTCGGTGCGGACGGAAATCCACCTGCACCGTGTTGTGGCTGTACCCCCCCATGAACCAGTCGTTGTTGCCTTCCGTCGCGTTGCGGGTCAAATCCCCGAAATCCTGGCTCCCGATCTGACCGTTGTAGGCCGTCAGGATGCTCAGCTTGCTCGGATGCCCGTGAAACCGCCCTCCGTACTTGCCGTAATCGAACAGCACCTCGATCCAATCCAGAGGATCCGACGCCACCCGATTGCGCAGCATCGCCATCCCTTTATCCGGCGCGACAAAGACGGGGGGCCATATTTGGGCAAGAGGGAAACGGCCGTCCTCTCCGGCCAGCCCCTCGGCGTGACGCGCATAGAAACGGCGGATATTGTTAGCGCGTTCATGAGGGCGTTTTTCATGATAGGCCGCATGACCCAGTTGCGTGAGAAAGTCGGCCATCATGGGGAACAGCGGATCGCCGAAAAGGGCATAGCCCCACTCGTACTGCTCCGCGTCAGGCGATCCGAACGTTGGCCAAAGGCCGAGAAGCTCCTGCCCTCCGCCGCCATCATCCATGGGTTGAACCGATCCACAGGAGAAAACAAGGCGTGGATACGCGAGGAAAGCGTTGCGCAAGGCGGGGTTGCCGGCTTTTACGTCCACGCCAAGATCATGAAGCATCTTCATGAATTTCAGATACATCCGCGGGCCGCCATACGTCCCAATCGAACAGATGTGAACCCCGTCCGAACAGACCATCTTGTTCACTAACCGGAAAAAGTCGTGAAGTCCGCGCCGAGGACCCGGATCGCCGAGCACAAGCCCCGCCGGAACAAAACCCGGGGGATCTTCGTAATTGACCTTGATGGCCTTGTCAGGATCATCCCACAGTGGACCATAGGTCGTTTCGTACATCCCGAATCGGAACACGTTATGTTCAATCTCGTTTCGTTGCGATTCCGTGAGCCCGTCCCAGCAGAGGTCCAGGACGATGGTGCCCAGACGTTGAATCACGCGTTCCCCCATTCCGGACATATACCGATTACCCCAGCGACTGCCCCACCACCCACGGTCTTCCCGGTACAGTCTGAAGAGGAATTGTCGCGGCCGGGCGGTGTACGCGCGGGCGAACGCTCGAGCCATGCGATACGCCTGTTGCGCAAACGCCGGATCTCCAGTCAGGTAGTACGCTTCAGCCACCAACGGAATGCCTGAATCTCTGGGCATGTCGGCGCTCTGATACCCCATACCGCCGTAAGGGAGCCCCGTGATCATGGACCACCGCAAGCTTCGCAGACCGGAAAAGACGTCCGGGTCCCGCTCGCGACTCCACTGTCCTTCGACGATCGGGAGATCGGTGCGGTCAAACGGCGGACACCCCCGGGCCGTCCACTCCTCGCGCTTGATTCCACGGGCCCACAGTTGTGTGACGATATCTAGGTTCCCCTCCGGCTTCCAGATGTGCGCGGGCGGCGAGGTCCGGTAATCAAACGAGGGGCCGGCCCAGCAGCCCGCCACGTGATTGTTCACCTTGTCCCAACACAGTCCATAACCAGCGTTTTCGGACGCGGCCTGGGGAAGGTACGAGGCGATCTGCTCTTCACTCATGCTCATCCACATATCCAGAATGGCCAGCCGGTCCTCCAGCAGTGGAGCGGGAAAGAGATTCGCCCAATGGGCCAGCACCCGGTATTCCGCCGAAAGCTTCGACTTGTCCGGTCCGGCGGCCCATTGCCGGATTTCGGGGGTCAGCGCCTGCGAATCGCGGTGTTTCAACCACTCGCGAAATTGCCGTTGCCTCTCCGCGTCCGGCGTGGGCAGAAGCCGCGGATGCGGCCTAGTGGCGTGGAAGGCTTCGGGAATAACGTTCCACAGGCGATATTCCATGGGAATCGCCGTATCTTCATTCCACAGCAGGACGCGCACATAGCCTGTAATCCCTTTTGCAGCGGCGCGGGAACGAAAGACGATCCGAAAGCTTTTCTCCTCGTTCGGCGCCATCTCGATGCGCGTGGTGTCGGTCGTAGCGGTCTGTCCGCGATCTAATCGGTCGCTCTCCAACCGAACGAGGGCGGTATAGGGCTCGTCGTTGCGATTGCGAAGCGTGATGGCATACGTGTCCACACGCTCGCGCCTGAATAAGCCAGAACGCTGTATCGTCGTCTCTTTCCCCGCCACCCACCAGGCGGGTGAGACCCGGTACGCATCCACCCAGCGGGGATGAGGCGGAGGAGGGGGGAGATTCTTTCCGATCAGCAACGCATCCAGACGCAGTTCGGCCAGCGCGCTGACCACGCGGAGGGTAAGAACGTGTTGCCCGGCACCCAGCGAGAATTTTCTGCCCTCTGCAAGGGCGTGCCACGCCCACGGATCCACGTCGCCGGTATGGCCATCGGTGATCCCGGTCGGGTACAGCCGTTCCGTGGCCAGCGGCTGACCGTCCAGCAAAACCTCGATAGCGGCGGCATTATCGGACCACTCGGTGCGCGCCTGAGGCGAGCGGACCGGCCACATGGGGTCCAATCGGCGGTCGAGCGAATAGCGCAAGGCCAGCGCATAGTCGCCGGGTTCGCGAATGTCGAAGGGAACGTCCGTGGACTCATGGGCCGCCAGTTCGACATGAGCATTCCCTGAAGACATAGCGGAGTGCCAGCCGCTGAGGACTTTGCCGCCCGTCCCGGACTCGGCTTCGACGGTTACGCTCGTCTTGACCTGGTCTTTCCATTGCTGACGCCGAACGTTGAACGGGCATTCCTCATAAAAGCGGATCCACTCGCCCATTCGTCGCATCACATCTTTTGGGGGGCTTTGCGGTCGCCGGCTGAGTTCTACCAGCGCCGGTTGGGAAAGCGCCGCCGCAAAGATCTGAAGCTCGTCCATCACGATCGGCAAAGAGCCGCTGGCAAATCTCAGAGCCGCTGGCCGACGATCCCCCAGATCGAGCAACATCGCCCCATAGGGGCGCCCCTGCCAATAGGCTGTCAGTACCCCCCGGGGCCGCGACACCAGGGAACCATCCGAATCATAGGCCACGGCCAGATGCTGCGTCTCCCCATCGATCCAATAGAGGGCGTCAAGACAAGGAAGGCCCGCGCTCCATCCCGATGGGGCATGGACCGACACGTTTCCGCTGACATCCATCCGCAGCAGAACGTCGCCGTGTTGGTCCAATACGGTCAACAGTTCGTCCCCAGGTGCAACCAGAGCCTCCTTCATTCCGATGGAAAGAAAAAACGCGAGCGTCCACCGCGAGGTCAGTGCCTGTTCCCCCAAGTGGACGGTCAGCGTCCCGGGACCTGCTCCCGGATCGAAGCCGGCCGCCCGTCCTGCAACGCCTTCCTCCACCCAACGGACGTTTCCTTCGACCTTTCCCGTTGCGTGCGGGGGTCCAAAGTCAACCACCCCCAGCCCACGGTCAAAGCTGTGGTGGAGAAACAGAGTCTCTCCCCTGGTTCCGACGGCAGCCGCTGCGAGAAGTAATGTCACCCAACTCCTTCGAAGCGCGGCCTCATTTCCTATGACTGGTTTTTCAAAGGTTGCTTTTTCCATAGGACTACTGCCTAGGTGGCTAAACTCAACCGGAGGAAGGTATCCCGCACCGGGTCTGGAATCAGCGGACGGAAATGATCATCCCTTTGCGGCTTGGCCCCCTGGGGGTGCCGTTCAGGAACGTCCCTCCGTTGTTTTCCATCGTCAGGTAGTACAGGTTCAAGCTGTTGAGATCCAGTGTGGCGCCCGCGCCCAGCACCAAATGTGTGACGTAAACCGCTTCGGGCGCGCCACCGTCTCCAGTCACATTATCGGAGTGATCGCGAAGTCGCAGACGGGCACCGGGCCGAATCTCCAAGGTGCCCAGCGCGTAATTGGATGTCCATCCCTGCGACACGGCGCCCAGATCAAGGCTGGGCGCTTCGAGCCCGTTGGTCTCGGTTCCCGTGCCTTCAAAGGACCACGTGGCCCCGTCCAGCACGATCGAGGCCGTTTCATTCGTGCTCAGAATGTTGAGCGTCGCGTTGCTGATGGCCACCGTGCCGCCCTTCGCCGTCACCGTGGCGTTCACCCCGCCACGGATATTGAAATCGCGACAGTTGAACACGCCGTTGCTGATGATGAAGACCCCGTAGCCGCGCTGACCCGCCGGATTGCTATGGCTTGGATTCGTGAGATAGCCGACCCAGACATTCTTCACGGTGGCGGTCCCGCCGGCCTGCACATATGTTCCATCGGAATAGGTTCCCGCCCCGAGACGCAGCTCCGAATCCGGAGCGTGAAACCGGGCGCTCTCGAAGAGGCGGAGCGCGCCCGGCCCCGGCCGGTCAGACATTGTGGATGCTCCCACCGCAATAGTTCGAGAGCCGTTCACCGTGACCTGAGCGCTGTCGCGCAGACTCAGGGCCGAGGGCCCGTCATCGTACCCATTCGACCGGATGGTTACGTTTCCATTCACCACCATGACGCTTCCGCTCGACATAATCAAGCCGCCTTCCACGGTTGAACCTCCGCCCCGCATACTCAGGCTGCCGACCGTCCAGTGCCCACCGCTCATTCGGGCGGGGTAGTTTCCCGGAAGGATGGGGCCGGAGCGCACATCACACTCCCCCTCGACAACAACTTTACCTCCTTTAAACAGGCTGTATCCCATCGGAATAAAATTGCCCGTTACGTTCAGAACCGGTGTGTTCGTTGTCGCCCCGCCGATAAAAACCATGCTCGCATAAGCAACAGTACTTCCCATCAAAAAATTTCCATTGATCGTCAGCCTCCCCGTGCCATCTCCGGTTTCGTTGATGGAGAGACGGCTGTTATAGCTTACCCAGGCGACCGAAGTATTGACAGTCAGCTGCGCGCCATCGCGTATTCTGCAAATGGCGTTATGAGTCGGCGTGGAAGCCGCCATCACATCCGCCCCGGCCCCGAACTCGATGGTTCCAATCAAAGAAAGGGCGTTGATGTGGTACGCATTGCTCACCGTGACCACTTTGTCGTAGGCATTGTTCACGGTAACCGAATCCGCGCCGGTGCCGGGGCTGGGCGGCGCCACATCGCCCACCCAATTGGTGGCGACCGACCAATCCCCTGCCGCCCCCGATTTCCACGTATAGGTCGTCTGAGACAGGGCTACCCTCGCCACCCCCAATGCAACGACCGCCGCGGTAATCGCTTCCGCCACGAGAAGATTCCACACCTGCCTTTTCATTTGCTCCTCCTTGCCTGAACCCGCTTCTTCCGCCTCTCAGCCGGTGGCTCACAACCTTTTTTATGTCACCCTCGCTCGTTGCTTATGCTCACCTCCTTCCCTGCCTTCGCGACGCTCCCGCGGTTCAGGAACGTCGCCTGATAGACCTTGCGCGCAGTCCGTTCCTTCGGGTTCATGAGGATGGCAAAAGCTTTGCGTCCCATCTCCTCTAGCGGTTGGCGAAATGTCGTCAGGGGCGGAGTCGTGTAGTTCCCTGCCTCCAGGGCATCGACGCCAATAACGGACAACTCATCGGGAATGCGGACTCCCGTCTCCCTCGCGGCCGCGTAAACGGCCAGAGCCACGTCGTCGTTGATAGCAAAGATCGCCGTGACCTGCCCTTCCCGAAGAAGGCGGACAGCATCGGGATAAGCTTCGGCGGTCGAAAAGCCATTTCGGATCACCTGAACGGCCGAAGGGTCGCCGTTCGAACGTTGGATTTCGCTCAGAAATCCCTCGGTCCTGAGCCGTGCCGTGTCGTGGTCGTCCGAGCCACCCAGGACGGCGAATCTGCGGTGTCCCTTTTCGAGGATGCACGCGGCCGCCTGAGCGCCGATGGCCCTGTCATCAATATCCACACAGGCAAAGTCGGTCATCCACGCTCCGCCCCCCACGGCCACGACGGGCATCCGGGTGCGTTTGAGCCGTTCACGAACCGACGGGGTGAATATAGACCGGGGAGGAGCTAGCACAATCAGACCGTCTACACAGCGTTCCTCCATAAAGCGAGTAGGCATGGAGGGACGGGCCGCGTCAATCACAATCCGATAACCCGCCGCCGAAGCGGCTTGCCAAACCCCGCGCAGGACGCCCTCGTGGTAGGCTCTAAACAGAACTGAGGGGGAGGGCGCCAAAACGCCAATTTGGAAAAACCGCCCCGTGGCCAGAGAACGCGCCGCTGGCTTTCGCCGGTATCCGAGTTCCTCGGCCGCTTTTCGCACGGCCTCGCGCGTCTTTTTGCTGATGCGGATGCCGGGGGTATTGTTCAACACATAGCTGACGGTCGCGCCCGAAACCCCAACCCACTTGGCGACATCATCTCTGGTAACATCACTTTTCATTAGCTTACGCGGTAAATCATAGCGTCTTGAAACAAAAAGTCAAATCATTAAATTTTTTTATTTGTTCTCGTCTGCCGTCTTAGGGCTATCTCAGCCGTGACCTTCGCAGGGACGAGGATGAAGGACGATCATATGCCCAATCCTACTTACAGTTCCCGGAGAATCTTACCGATGGGCGCAGCTATCCCTCGTGCGGGGCCTTATGAACAGGAGCCGATTTCATGGGCGAGGTCGGTGAAAAGCCGGACACGCGAAACGGCCGTTCCCGGGGTGACCGGTGATCCCAGGGAAAAGAGAAAACGGGATCGGTTACGCCGTCCGGCCTTGGCCTGACGATGAAGTTCGGCCCGCAGTTCGGCTTCAGAGCCCTTTTCCAACAGGATCATAGCATCAAGGTTTCCCAGCAGGACACACCGACCCCGAACAGTATCCGCGATCTCAACAATGTCGTTACAAAACCCTTTCTTGTCTTCTTCGAAGGCCAAGGCATCGGCACCGGCGGAGAGCAGAAGGTCGAGGCGGTTGGACACAGGACCGCAGAAATAGTAGATCGAAACCAGACCCATAGTTCGGATGGCGTCTGTGAGGCGTTGAAGACGTGGAAGATTGAGGGTTTGGAACAAAACGGGCGAAATCATGTCGGTCATGCACTCTTCGATCCATATCCCTCGGGCACCCAGTGTAGCATGGTGCTGAACCGTTTCCAAAATAGCCTGAAGGGCACGGTCCGCCGCCCGGCCGACGAGATCGGGGTTCTCCGCCAGTAAGATCATGAAGTGTTCAAACCCGAGCAGGCCTTGCACGCTCCAAAGGGGAGAGGGAACAGAGGCGATGGGGAAAAGACCCGGGTGTTCCCTAAGGAGCGCATCCGCAAGATCGGCCTGACCGGATTGTCGAAAGAGGAGAGGATCGAACGGTTTGGGAACAGGAAAACGCGCGTCAATGTCGTCTGGCGTTTCGGGGAGAGGCCCCAGGGAATGGTTGGAGTGGGACTTTCCGGTCTCCTCCCACCCGGAGATCGCAGGACGTCGAAGGCGACGGACCTCTCCGGTGAGCCGATGAACGAGGAGGGGGTCCTTGGATCGAATCTCTATCGCCCACGCCTCTCGCTCCTCCCGCGGAGGAATCGGCGGAAGCGAAAACCAGTCCTGCCCGAGAGCCTTTATCACGTCATTGCGCCACGCCAGTTGCCGCTCGATTTCGGGAGAAAAGAGGTCCCACCATGGGGCTTGCGTGAGTTCCGACCAATGATCACGAATGAGAATGCTTTCGTAACAAAGAACAACGGGAAATGCCTGAGCGCCTTCCGGCGAAAAGGCAGCAAGGACTCTTTCCATCGGCGTCATAGCGCGAATCTACCAAATCTTTTCGTTTTCGGTCAACACGGGATTCGGAATCCAACACGGCGGATGAGCTGTCCGAAGGAGGTCGTGGACGGCTCATACGCCGGCGTTGGACGATATATTGCCGGCAAGGACAGCATGCGAATGGGGGCATACGTGCCCCAACCGGGTCAAAGTCTGAAGCGGGTGCAAACCCCACATCGAGTCGAGGACTGCCCCGTCGCCTTCCGCGATCCTCTCGCAGTCCCATCCCTCCGTCCTTTTCCGGTGTTCCTCCTCCGGTGTTCTTCCCTCTAACAGGAGCTTCGAGTTTCGATGCGCAGAGACGGTCATGGCGAACCCATAGAATAAGCTTTATACCAAGGCGGTGTTGATTCCATATTGGCGTGTTCCTAATCTCACCCTAATCTTTAGCGAAGCCAAGGATTTTGGGGTTTGGGTGAAAAAAAGCGTGAAGGGGGAGTGGGGGATGTACACAAGAGGGGCATGAGCAAACACTATACGATGCGGTAGAGGAAAATCTCGCTTTTTCGCTGACCAGTGGGGGGTGCTTGTTGAAGGAGGTCGAGGCGCTCAACGAGGACGAGGCGTTGAAGAGCTTTTTAGGGATTGATCGGTTTTCGGACGGCCTGCTTCTACGTGCCCGTTCACGGTTTGACGTGGTGGCAGACCTTCGTTCGAGAGATGCTGCCTCGGTGCGGTCTGGCTCCGCCGCGCGCGGTGATGGCGTAAGGAGACGATAGCCATGAGGCCCCCAGTGACCTCCGTCGGTGGGGTGTGTCTTCGTCAGGAAATCCGGGCGTTTTAGAGGCCTAAAAAACCGCTCCGACGGGGGGATCCGCTCCCCTTTTTTCCTCGCAACTTCTGTCCCACCCGACCCTTCCGTCCTCTCCGCCCTCCTCCCCAAGCCCAAATCTTCCTTCGCTAAAGATTAGGGCATGCCCCCGCCACGACAAACCGGGCTTGACAGCATGAATTGACACGTGTTATCTTTTCACCGACAAGGAGCTCCATGTTGATGGCAGGTCATCCCTTGTTACCGGATATTCTTTACCTCCACTGCCACGATGCCGGGCGATTCGTTCAGCCCTATGGCTACCCCGTGGCGACGCCCCATCTGCAGCGCTTGGCCGAGGAAGGCGTACTCTTTCGTCAGACCTTCGCCGCGGCGCCCACCTGCTCGCCCAGCCGGGCCGCCTTGTTGACGGGGCAGGCCCCACACAGTGTGGGAATGTATGGACTCGCCCATACGCGCTTCGGAGGATTTCGGCTGCACGATTATAGACAGCACCTGGCCCAGTATCTCAAGCGAGCCGGTTACCGATCCGTTCTCTGTGGCCTCCAGCATGAAGCCATGGACCCCACCTGGATTGGCTATGGCCAAATCCTGTCCGTCCCGAAGGGGGGACAGCCCAATGCCGTGGAGGTCGCTGCTCGGGCCGCCCGTGAACTGGAGGCGGCCTCGGATCGTCCCCTGTTTCTCTCCGTCGGCACGGTCGAACCCCATCGTCTCATGGGTCCCGATCGAGATCCTGCGTTCTTCACCCCGGAGGGTCCCCGCGGTGACCCACGCTATGTTCGACCCGCTCCGATTTTTCCCGACCTTCCGGAGACAAGGCAGGACATGGCCGATTTCTACGAAGCCGTCAGACTCTTCGACGCAGCGGTAGGTCTACTCACAGAAACCCTCGTGCGAACGGGCCGACTCGACCGTACCCTGATCATCGCCACCACGGACCACGGCATCGCCTTCCCAGGCATGAAATGCACATTGACCGACCACGGCTTGGGCGTCATGCTTATTGTCCGGGGGCCCGGCGGCTTCACCGGTGGCTGTGTGTTCGACGCCCTGGTCTCTCACGTGGATGTGTTCCCGACGCTCTGCGAACTCGTCGGCTTGCCCATCCCCCCCTGGGTGCAAGGCCGCTCCCTAATGCCGCTGATCCGCCAAGAGTCGGATCAGATCCGTGACGATCTTTACGGCGAAATCACCTATCACGTGCGTTTCGAACCGCAGCGGTGTGTCCGCACTCGCCGCTGGAAATACATCCGGCGGTTTTCGAACGTGCCCCTCCCACCCCCCCTCCGCCGACAACACCCGGAGCCG
>Ga0129299_1000277_pt1 | contig 31839 bp, 21 predicted proteins | sample ConPoolayeCmetaG_FD_94477 | JGI IMG/M metagenome (GOLD analysis project Ga0129299, IMG submission 94477) | Hot spring microbial mat communities from California, USA to study Microbial Dark Matter (Phase II) - Cone Pool mat layer C metaG ...
CTGGATCGGGTTCGTGGCCACGCCTTTTGGGAGCGTAGCAACCGTCTATCACCAATTTTTGCTTACCTTGTGAACATGCATTGGCGCACCCCTCATGCCAAAACGAAGAATGACGCAGCCGTGAACACCTTACCTTCGGCGCGTAACCGCTCGCGTTCCTGGCGAAGCTGCTGGCGGCTGACGATTTTTGATTTCCAGTTCCTCGAACTCACATTTGCCACCTCTCGAAAACAGCCTTTACCCTGCTGCAAGGCGCCCCGAAACTACCCTCGCATCATCAACGGCTTTTCACCAGCAATCGGGGTGGCGCCATAAGCCCGCAGGGCACAAGCTGATAACGACGCATCCATGCCGGGTCGTAATTTACATATGTCTCGGGACCGGTCCATCGCGGCCACTTCTTGCCGTGATGAAATGGTCCGTGCGAGTTGCGGCGATGCCCGACCACTTCAAGGCCCAGCCGCAAGGGACCGCCATGCACACAGTCGGTGATATCAACCTCGTTCGGCTCCCAGGCCACCAGGCCGACCGCCACACCATCCACCAAGACACGTACGGCTACCCCGCGGTACTCAGGGACACTCACAAACAACCGTTCGCTGCGGGCTAACGAGGGACGGATAGTTTTGAGATAAGTAACCGACCCGGCATAGAAAGGCAAACCTTGCCGGCACCAGTCCCCAAACCTCAGCGACGTCGGGGGCGAAGCGATGGTGATCTCGTCACCCCGCAGCCGCACCCCGAAATTACCCAGCAAGTAGACCATTTCCAGCCCCGGATGTTCAGCGTGGTAGCGGCACGTGAGCTGAAGAATATTTTCTCCCAGGCGCAACATGCCCTGATCTACTGGAATTCGCCGCAGCGATCGGTCGCACCACCAACCACATTCAAGATCGCCGTTGACCGGGTGGTCATTGATGGCGATCGTGAAAGTTTGCGGCGCCTCCAGCGCCAGAAAAAGCTCACCCGAAGGTACGGCTTTCATGTGAAAAACATAACGCAGTCGCACGGTGGCCGTTCGGGCCGTTCCCCGGGTCGAACGCACCCACGGTTGCACCATCTCCCCCCCGCGCTGCTCAAGTCCGAGATGTTTGCGGACCGCGGTATCAACTCGCAGGATCTCGTCTGCTGCGCGCCACGGTCCTTCGTCAATCTGAAACGTCGGCCGATCGAAGACTACAACGTTACTTTCGGAAAGCTTGATTTCCCACGGTTCATCCGGCAGCTTCTGACAGAGCAACGTCTTCGGATCATGAAGAGGTGGAAAGTTTTGCTCTGTTTTCTTCTTGGGCACAATGAACAGCCGACTTTGAAGCGGCGCCAGGCTCGTGCGGATTTCCCAGCCGGCGCCACGCCGCACAGCGCGCGCGGTGAAAAAAGCCCCCGTTTCCGGGTCCGCCAGCAAGGGGACTCCCTCGCACCCGTCAAAGCCACGAATCCGGACATCCGGATAAGCATTGCGCCTGTCGCGCACCATCGTGGGATCGTTGTTATCTGCCTTCAACTGGGCCGGAGTATGACCGGTGTTGCAAACAAAGAAATAGGCCGCATCCGCATCCTCGCGCAGGAGATGGAGCAGCGCCGGCAACTGGCGACCTGAGGCATCCACGATCGCTATTCGACGCGCCACTTGCGCAACCGTTCTGGCCAGCTCCGCACCGCGCGCAGGCGCGCGAATGCACTTGGCCGCCAACTCCCGCGCTTGCCGCGAAGGCCGGGCATCAACATACTCTGGAGCAGAGCCGGCAAATACGACAGCGCCTCCTGACTGCCGAAATCTCCGCAACAAAGCCAGTGTGGTGCCGCGTATGGTTCGCTGCGACGGGACGACGACGGCGCAGTATTCCGCTTTACCCACCTGCAAAAGTGCCTGTCCATTACGGGAAATTACGCGCGCATGTCTCGCAAGCAGTTCCTCGTCGCCATAATCAAAATCGAGATTCTGATTCAGCAGGGAATCCCGGAGGGCCACCAACATGCGATCCAACGCGTGTACCGCGGGATCATCCAACCAGCCTTTGCGTGTAAGCGTCCACATGCTTTCGTTCGGATGAATAACAAGAATATCGCGGACTTCCTCACCCCGCGTCATCACTGCGTAGATCCTGGCAAAATAATCTTCGACCTTGGTATAAAGTTGCCACCAGGGGCTCTGATAGAAAATCGCCGCGGGATAATCCCGCTTGGCCTGGCCTTCCATAGTGTACCAGGCCAGATGTTGGCAGCGCAGATTGATGCCCAGCGCTGTCTGCCAATCGCCCAGCGCCTTGTGTCCGACAAACGGAAAATCCCACCCTGTGCAGCCGTACGTCTCGGTCAGTCGCCAGCGCCGCTCAAACTGGCGAGCTACCGAAGCGACCTGTTTGGCAGTATCGTATATCCGATTGTACTCCATGAGCAGATCCATCCCGGGCACCTGCATGTGTTCATAGAAACGCATGCAGCTGCCCACCGAGTTCGTTTGGCTGCTGAGCGTATCTTCTTCGAGAACATGCCCCGTGAACGCGAGGCCATGCTGCCTGCACCACTCACCCACTTGACGCGCGAAGGCCTCCACAAACAGATGGGTGATGCAATCGTGATAGTGATATCGCACCGCACTCAGAGGCTGACCAGCCATATCGAAAAAAAGCTCCGGCAGCCGCGCTACGAGGTCATAGCCGTAACGGCGCCGAAACACCGCAGGCAGCCTGTCGGTCCACGGACAGCTCGTATGGCATTCATCCTTTTGGCTGCACACACGACCATGGTGGGGTTCATCGGTAAATATGCCGGGCACCGTTTTCCCAAACTCCGTCCCAATTTCCCGCCGGTACGCTTCGTGCGTCACGCGCAGAAACTTGCGCACCGCAAGCGGATTCATGGTATCGAGATATGCCTGGCCGTTATACCATGGGCTGCATGGCTGAACCTCAACCCGGAATACCAAGAGCTTTTCGCCACGGTTCAATCGAGGTCGGCTGCGTGTGGTAAGACGCTCCATGGCCAGCATTGTGCTGCCCTGCAATCGAACCCGAAATACCGCGATGACGTGCGCATCCCGTCGCAAACCAGCGACGCTGTCCATCTCCTCCATAACCAGCGAGCGCATGCGAAACCGCGGATTCTCAGTGACAATGCCGCCGGCGGCGCCCGACGGCCACCGATCCTCGTCGTACAGCCACGCTTTCATGTTCAATTGGCGCGCCTCGTCCACACACGCTCGCACACAGTCGAACCATTCGCGTGACAGATAGGGCGTCTTGAGGCCGACTCTTGAATGCATAAAAAAACCACCCAGCCCCATTGTTTTCATCAGGCGGATTTGGCGACGAAGCTCAAAGGCCTCGAGCTGACCATTCCACGCCCAGAATGGCGCCCCACGAAACTCAGCCGTGGGATTGCTGAACTGACGGATCAACTCTTTGTTCATCTCTGTGGCTTAACCTCCTGTACTCGTATTACTGACCCCCGACTTTGCGATTCCTGAGCGCTGCCTGTTTTGACTTCCGTTATTTCGGCGACACGGCGCCGCACTTACCGCAACGAAAACGCTTTGTTCGCCAAGCATCTGGCGCAGCTTGCGAATCAACTGCTGGTCAGCCACTACTCGAAACCGGCGCTCCGTGTCCAGGATGACTTTCTCGCCAGAGGGGTATTGCAGACACAACAGAACCGGTGTCGGTCCCGGATGCTCGCAGAGCACGTCGCGAATAGCCTCAAGGATGTTATCCTCCAGGCGTGCCACCGGAATGTGGATGCCGACATGCTTGGCAAACAGCCGCGGCGCATCGACCAGAGGATAAATCTCCTGCGCCACCAGCTTCGCTTGTTCATCCCGTCTGAACACCTCGCCACACACGATGACCACTTCATTGGGCACCAACACGCTGCTGTACTTCCGAAAGACATCAGCAAACAGAAGGACCTCCAGCGAACCGTCCAGCCCCTCAAGCTGCAATATCGCCCAGGTTTCTTTGCTCGTTTTACTTACTTTCTTGCTGACCCCCGCAATGATGCCGCCGATCCGGGTGGGAGTTCTGTCCGCTAATTCTGTCAGTTGAGCAATACTGGCAAGCTGATACGTCTCCAACAAGGACGCATATTGAGAAAGGGGGTGACCGCTCAGATACACCCCCAAAAGTTCGCGCTCAGCAGCCAGCAGCTCGGTTTCGCGCCACGGCTCGCAGTCCGGTAATTCCTCGCGAGGCTCGATGTCGCCCATAGTTCCCAGCAGCGCAAAAAGGCTGACCTGCCCCGAATTGCGGTCGCTGATTACATTGGCAGCGCGCGCCATCGCAAAACTGACGGCGTTAAATAAACGCGCGCGATGCTCTCCAAAACAGTCCATGGCCCCGGCCCGAATCAGGCTCTCGAGCACTTTGCGGTTCACTAACTGACTGTCCAGTCGCGAGCAAAAATCCACCAAACCTTTAAACGGTCCATGCGCTTCGCGCTCCCGCACAATAGCTTCGGCGGCGCCCTCCCCGACATTCTTGATGCCGGCCAGTCCAAAGCGAATGGCGCGGCCAACGGGCCGAAACCGCACGCCGCTCTGGTTTACGTCGGGGGGCAGAATCTGCAGACCCATTTCCGTGGCTTCCGCTATGAATACCGGCAGTTTGTCCGAGTTGCCCATTTCGCTCGAAATCAGCGCGGCCATGAACTCCACTGGATAGTTAGCCTTGAGGTACGCTGTTTGATAAGCGATGACCGCATAACCAGCGCTATGAGCCTTGTTGAAACCATAGCCTGCGAACTGTTCCATGTGGTCGAAAATGATACCAGCCACCCGGGCATCGATGTGGTGCAGACGGCGGCAGCCCTCGATGAACCGCGCGCGGTGTTTCGCCATCTCTTCCGGCTTCTTCTTGCCCATTGCGCGCCGCAGCAAATCGGCTTCTCCAAGCGAGTAACCTGCCAGTACGTGGGCTGCTTGCTGCACCTGCTCCTGGTAAACCATCACGCCGTAGGTATCCTTCAAAATCGGCTCCAGTAACGGATGATCGTATTTGATCTTCGCCTTGCCCGTCTTCCGCTCGGTATAGTCGGCCAACATGTTCATCGGGCCGGGACGGTACAACGCAATCACCGCAATCAGATCCTCGATATTGCTGATGCCGATCCGCCGGATCAAATCGCGCATCCCACTACTCTCAAGCTGGAACACGCCCACGGTGTCGCCGCGATTGAGCAGGTCGTAGGTCACTTTGTCGTCCAGCGGCAATTTGTCGAGGTCGATTTCTATGCCGTGCGTCTGACGCACCAGCTCCACGGTTTCATGGATTACGGTCAGTGTTTTGAGACCCAAAAAATCCATTTTAAGCAAGCCAATTTGCTGCAGCGGCTCCATCGCGTATTGGGTGATCAATTCGCCGTCCTTGTCGCGCGCCAGAGGAATAATCTCCTTTAGCGGCTTTTCGCTGATGACCACCCCGGCAGCATGCGTGCCGGGATTGCGATAAAGCCCTTCCAGCACGAACGCGTAGTCGAGAATCCGCCGACAATCAGGGTCGGTCTCGTATGCCTGGCGAAACTCAGGACTTGACTCCAACGCTTGCTTAAGGTCAACCTTGGGTCCTTCCGGAATCATCTTGGCGAGTTGGTCACATTTGCTGAAAGAAATCTCGAGGACTCGTCCCACATCGCGCACCACTTGCTTCGCTCCCAAAGAACCGAAAGTAATAATTTGGGCTACATTTTCGCGGCCGTACTTTTGCTTCACGTACTCAATCACTTCTCCGCGCCGCAACTGACAGAAATCAATGTCGAAATCCGGTGGCGAAACACGGTGCGGATTCAGAAAACGCTCGAAAATCAGACCATACGCCAGCGGATCAATCGCCGTGATACCCAAAACGTAGGCCACTATGCTCCCGCCGCCAGAGCCTCGGCCGGGACCCACCGGAATTCTGCGTTCCCGCGCAAAACGCACAAAGTCCCAAACAACCAGGAAGTAGTTCACAAAGCCGGTTTTCTCGATGACCTCCATTTCGTCCTTAAAGCGCTCTACGATTTGCCTTTGACGCTCGTCGGCCGGGTTTGCGGGGTCGGTGATGCCGTAACGCCAAGCCAGTCCGGCGTAGCCGAGCTCCAGCAGATATTCGCGCTGCGTCTTGCCTTTCGGGGTCTGAAAGACGGGAAAATGCAGCTTGTCAAACTCGATTTCCACGCAACAGCGGTCCGCAATTTCCAGGGTGCGATCGAGCGCTTCCGGCAGTTCACGAAAGACCGCTTCCATTTCGGCCCGAGTTTTCATGAAGAACTCATCCGACCCGTAGCGCATCCGCTTGGGATCGCTCATTACCGTTTGGGTTTGAAGACAAAGCAGCACTTCATGCGCTGCGGCGTGTTCACGCTTCAGATAGTGAACGTCATTCGTCACCACGAGAGGCAGACCGGTCTTCGCGGCTAACTCGAGAAGCAGGCGATTGACCCTGCGCTGGTCCGGAAGCCCGTGGTCCTGAATTTCCAGAAAAAAATGATCGGCCCCGAAGATTTCCGCATACTCTCCTGCGGCCTTCACGGCGGCCCGCAAATCATCATGCGCAAGGTGTGCCGCTACTTCGCCCTTCAGACACGCACTCAAGCCAATCAGCCCTTCGTGACATTCCGCCAAAAGCGCCTTGTCAATACGCGGCTTGTAATAGAACCCCTCCAGGTGCGCTGCTGTGATCAACTTCATGAGGCTGCGATATCCGACCTCGTTTTCCGCCAGCAGCACGAGGTGATAAGTAGCGTTGCGCGGCCCTTCCTCCTTGCGGTCAAACCGACTGCCACTGGTGATATAAGTTTCACAGCCAATGATGGGCCTGACACCCTTCGCCTGCGCTGTACGGTAAAAGTCAATAGTTCCGTAAAGCACGCCGTGGTCGGTGATTGCCACCGCGGGAGCGCCGTCTTCCAACGCCCGAGCAATCACGTCACCGACACGACACGCGCCGTCCAGCAAACTGTAAGCTGTGTGAAGATGGAGATGAACAAAAGGCTTGGCAGTCACACGATCATGCTAATCGCTCACGCGCCAAAGAGGAAGTTTTTTGTTGCCTCGCTGGACAACCGTGCGTTACGGGTGTTACTATGGCGAAAATTCAATGCTGGAGGCCGCGCACCATGCTGGATCAGGAAGATTTTCAAGAAGCCATAGCGGAAAGCTCACGCACGATCGCAGGACTGACCGCTCAGGCCGCAGTCATAGCCCGAGTGGCCAGTTTAGTGGTTGCGGCCCTGCAGTCAGCCCGCAAGGTCCTGACCGCCGGCAACGGCGGGAGCGCCGCCGAGGCCTTGCATATGGCCGAGGAACTCGCCGGACGCTACCGCAGTAATCGCCGCCCTTTGCCGGCTGTAGCCCTGGTAGCCGACGGGACAACGCTTACGTGCATTGGCAATGATTTCGGATTCGAAAACATTTTCAGTCGGCAGGTGGAAGCTTTGGGATGCCCCGGGGATGTCCTGTTAGTCATGAGCACAAGTGGCGCTTCCCGAAACCTCTTGACGGCAGTGGAGAAGGCGCAAGCCATCGGAATGACAACCATTTGCCTCCTCGGCAAGGATGGTGGCCCGCTGGCTGGCAAAGCCGACTGCGAGATCATCGTCCCAGCGCGGTCTACAGAGCGCATCCAGGAAGCCCACCAGGTAATAGTACATTTGATCCTTGAAGCTGTGGAGAACGCCTTTGCACACTAAGCCGATAAATCGCGAATTGGCAACCCAGCCAAGCTGTCAGGGGCGGCAGACGACGGCTCGCGGCCCTTCCGGGCTCATATGGTTTGGGCCCTGCCGTCACCACCAAAGACGGCATCATCTCCCCCGCCCATGCCTGCGCTGGACACTCGCCGCAGTGGCAAGCCTGTCGATGTTGCCAGCCCGGGGATATGCTGATTTGCAGGTGTCTCTCGATCTCGAACACTATCGACTGGTGCGTTTCGAACCCATAAATGCCTTTATTACGATCGTGAACAAGTCTGCCACGCCTTACGTAGCCGACAGCCGGACCGGTGCATCCGACGCGCGTTTGCGCTTCGAGATCTATCGTGGACCAAACGACCCTGTGCAGCCTTTGCACCGCGAATCGCCGGTGCCTTTGCTCGTGGTAGCGCCGGGCGAAGAAAAGAAGGTGCTCGTGCAATTGTCGCGCTGGTATGACTTAACACCTCAAGGCGGCTACAACGTAACCGTTGCCGCCGACTGGCGAGGCCGAAGCTTTCTTTCACGGATTGTGCGGTTCGAAGTGGAAAACGGCATTCCTCTGGCAAACGTAATCCGCAGCGTGCCGGACTGTCCGGAGATGATTTGGAAATATAGTCTTCGGTATCTGGCTAGAGAAGGCATGGAGCGATTGTTTCTTTCCGTGGACGAGGAAGAGGATGGCGTCAACCATGGGGTTTTTGATCTCGGCCGCCTCGTCCGTGTCAGCAATCCGCGTCTTGAAGTAACCGAATCGGGCACTGTCATGGTAGTACACCAGTCCGGCAAAGACTGTTTTGTGTGGTCGCTATTCAAAGCCTCAAAGGACGGCGTGGTTCTTGTGGGACAAAGCTTCCATCGCGAAGACGGATCGCTCTACCCTATTACCAGTAATCCGTGAAACACACGCAGTTTCAGCGGCGCCTCGCCGCCTGCATTCAACCCAGATTTTGCGTTTGAGAATTGGCAGGTATTTGTATCGTGCTGCGCGCAAACAAGTTGAAATGCAATGCAGTTGCTCATATTTTGCACCGAAATGTGAAAGCGACATCTGAAGAGAAAATCAGCCGATTCTCAAACCCTACGGGATTGTCGAAAACAGGCAATCTGCTGCGTTGCGGGAGGTTCGGAGTATGGGCATACGTCTGCACCTCCCGCGCCTTGCATCTTGCCTGTTTTGGCCAATCGCAAAATCTGGGATGAAAAACCTCATTATCAGCGGCGTCGTTACAATCCTTGCCGTCACCACCGAGACTATGGCAAGCGCAATGTTTTGCGCCGCGCGACGGTCCGCCCAGTCCCTAAGGATCAATGGACCAAACATCTTCGGTGTCCGGCCCGGCGCGCCTTTGCTCTACAAGGTTCCTGCGGTTGGAGCCCATCCTTTGACCTATGAAGCCGCAGGCTTGCCCGCAAGCGTGGTGGTCAATCCGCACACTGGCATCATGACAGGCCGCATCGACCGTCCGGGAACTTATCAGGTCCTGCTCAAAGTCTCCAATCCCCAGGGAGTTGCTACCCGCAACTTTCGCATTATCGTCGGAGACCGGATTTGCCTGACCCCACCCCTCGGTTGGAATAGCTGGAACTGCTGGGGCCCATCCGTGTCGCAGAAAAAAGTCCTGGCAGCCGCCAAGGCCATGGTGGCAACAGGACTGAGAGACCACGGCTGGACTTATGTGAATATCGACGATGGTTGGCAAGGTCAACGTGGAGGGAAATATTACGCTATCCAGCCGAACGAAAAATTTCCTGACATTAAACAACTTTGCGACGAGATTCACAGATTAGGGTTGAAAGTCGGCATCTACTCAACACCATGGACCATGAGTTACGCTGGTTTCTGTGGTGGCAGCAGTGACAGTCCGACAGCCTGGGCTGGCAAGGGCCGGCGCCACGGAAAATACACTTTCGAAGAACAGGATGCGAAGCAGTGGGCGGAATGGGGTGTTGACTACCTTAAGTACGACTGGCAACCCAACGATATTCCCAGCACGGAGCGCATGGCTGCCGCGCTTCGCGGTTGTGGACGAGATATCGTGTATTCCATTGCCAATGCGGCGCCGATCGAAAATGCTTCGCATTACGCGCGCCTGGCAAATTGCTACCGCACCGGGCCTGACATCCGCGACGCGTGGCGGTGGAAGGGTGGGTTTGCAGGCATCGCCGAAATATGGGAAAAACACCCGGCCTGGCAAGAATTCTGCGGTCCAGGACATTACCCCGACCCCGACATGCTCGTAGTGGGCCACATCGGCTGGGGCGAAGCGTTGCGTCCCACAGCGCTTACTACCAACGAACAGTTCACGCATATTACTCTCTGGTGCCTGTGGTCCGCCCCTATGCTCGTAGGGTGTGACCTGGAAAAGCTAGACGATTTTACCATCAGTCTGCTAACCAATGACGAGGTCCTCTCCGTCCACCAAGACGCGCTCTGTATCATGGGCAGGACGATTCTCAATCAGCGAGACCGCGTAGTGATAGCCAAGCCGCTCGAAGACGGGTGCCTTGCTGTGGGCCTGTTCAACCGTGGCGATTCGACAACAGACGTCCGGATCGCATGGAATAACCTCGGCCTAGAAGGCCCCCAACATGTGCGCGATCTTTGGCAAAATAAAGACCTGGGGGTCTATCACAACGACTTTTCGGCGCAGGTTCCACCGCACGGGGTAATGTTTGTGTGCCTCGCCGCCGCCGATTGACCACAACTCTTGCGTTTGATCAAAACAACCAAAATCCCTCGCACAGAAGGCACAGCTCTGTGGCCGGCCAATCCCCAGCCCTTTGAGAAATGGCCTGCTGCTCCGGAAGTCCGTACTCACCCTTTGTGTTTGTCGTTCAAACCGCATCCCGTTTGCATGCCACGTTTTTCAACCCAGATTTTGCAAACAGTCCATTCCCCCCACACAGTTTGCGCTTAAATATCAAGGTGGCGATACGTCCGCCGTCGCTTTGAGGGAATCCTTGTGAACCCAGCCGCGGCGGTCCTCGTAATCAATTTTTGCCCAGTCGCCGAATGTTTCGAGTATATAAACCGCGGCCCCCGCTGGCACCTCGAATGTTTCGAGAGCCATACTGCCCGGCGCCAGGCGGGCGGCCTCTTGACGCACAACTACTGCTCCGTTCCCCTTGTGGGTCAACCGCACGCTGACTTTTCTTAGCGGAAGAAAAAGGAAAGCACCCACCAGGAAGCTCACTACCCCGACCACGACCCTCCTTTTCGCTCTGATGGTAACTGCCAACCATCCAAGCGCAAAAGCGATCGCGTACCCCAATAAGAGATACTGCTGCCGGCGATACCAGGGGGCTTTCCTGCCGTCAGACGAGGTTGCCATCCTTCCAACAGCGCCTTCAGTCTTGACGGACGCGTCCGCCGGTCGATACGGCTCGAACTTGGTTGTTTCTCGCGCATGATACCTGATGAAAAAAGGTCCGCGGGTTATACACTGATAGCTGTCAGTCTGGGGATCAAAATACGAAAACTCCAAGGCTGGCACTGCCAGGACGTTGGTAGCCAGAGGAATCACGATTTGCTCGAAAACCTTCCATCCTGGACGTTCTTCCGTGATCCGCGGAGGGTAGACTTTGAAACCACTTTCTGACGTCAACTGGGGCGCCACCACGTTTTCAAGATAGCCGTCGCCCCTGATTGTCATCGTGAGGGTGATCAAATCTCCCAAAGCAATGTCTGTTGGTCTGGCTTCCACGTCGAACGTGAACCGTCCGACGGCGCCGGAGAACGACGCTGGTCTGCCTTCATCGGGCAAGGGTCGTACTTCCAGGTCAAAGGGTTTTACGGCGATGGTCACCGGCGTCTCCTCCTCCATAATTCCAAAAAAACCCCAACGCCGCTCCAGCAGAGCCGCCTGGAGTACCGGCGCCACTGTGAGCCTCCCGCTCTGCATGGGACGCGCCTCACAGGTAAAGCGTCGCACCTGCACAAGCGGCCCCCGATCAATCGACGGGGCCAGCTCGCGAAAAGGTCCAAGCCGTAACACCTCTTGCTCCGGGAGCCCACGGAGGCTGAAATTCTGACCCAATCTTACGCCGGCAGCCGTGATGGTAAGCGTGAGCGGGACGGTTTCGAAAACATAGGGAGTTCTGCGCGGCGTTTCAAAAACAGCCGAGATCGCGGGCTCACCAGCCTGCCCGAATACTGGGCTTGTCAGCCCAATCGGAAGCAGACAGACACAGACAAACGCCATGGACCGCGTCCAACGCCGCGCTCCGTACTTCATGGCACGTGTCTCTCGGAGTGCGTCTCGCTCCCGACCCGCACTCACATGGCACATTGACTCGACGTTAAAGCGCATTGGTCGGAAAGGCCTGGTTTATATTATTCCCCAACGATCTCTGCGAGCCGCTGCTTGCCGACTCACCCGGATTGCCGGATGACGGCGGTACCCATCTGTGGCGAATCATTTCCCGATGCTCTTGATAAACAGAACTTGCCACGCTTGAGCTGAACAGGATTACAACCAGCACGGCAAGAGCTGACAAAGTGTTGACCAGCGCGCGCTCTCCCAGGTTCATTCGTCGCAACAGCAGAGCAAACCAGAAAACCGAAAAAGCGCCGGCCGCAATCCTGACGCGCACAGTCATTCCCAGGCCGTAATGCCAAAACAGCAGCGGCCGGTACCACGGCAGACGCGCCGTCACGCCGGCCTGGCCTTTTTGCAGCGCCAGCAGCAGATTTCTCTCAATGTCTTCAGTAGTGCCCAGATACCGTTCTGCGCGCAGCAAAGCAGCTTCTGCTTCCTCGTATTTGCCTGCTTTTAACAGTGCGGTTCCCAAATTGTAAAATAGCGGACCATTCCGTACACCCAGTGATTCCAGCCGGCGATACGTATCAGCAGCGGCTGCAAACTCCTGTGGTGTGCGGGCTGCCGCCATCTTTGCATTGGCTTCCGCCCAGATGAAACGGCGCTCCGCTTCGTTCGATGCCATGACGGACGCCAATGCCGTCAGGCACAGTCCCCCAGCGATCCATGGCCGGCAGGTTCTCATGTTGTCTCCCGTTCTGACGTTTGTGAACGCGCTGCAGTCCGTTGCCGACCGGCTTCCATGGCCTCCAGGATCTGCTCCGCGGCCTCACAATCCGCAAGCACCTCCTCTGCGGTTCCAGTCTCGACCGCATACACCGCGTTGAAATTCCTTTCGAGCAGCTCACCCACCCGGCGCGCCAGCGACTCATCATATCCATGTTCTTCCAGTAAACGCCGCACGTCACTCGGCGCAAGCGCGCTCGCCGGCATATCACATTGGGCGCCTGCATACTCGCGCAGCGCGTCAAATACAGCGTGGCGCGCGGCGCGAAGATCCGTCGCGGCCAGACGCCTGGCGGCCACCAGCCCCTTGCGGGCCCGGGCAAGCGCCTTGCGTTTCCTTGCGCTGCCAGCACGCACGGCCAACGCCCTGCGAATCCACCCGAACGCCATTACGAGCGCATACGCCAGAGGACCGGTGCCCGCAATAACGGCAGTACAGCGCGTTTCGAGCGGATCGACAGGCTCGGCCCCCGCACTGTCGACCGTCACAGGCGCAATAACTTGCTTCGCGGCGTCGCGCGCCTGCACAACGGCCACGCTGCGGCCGGTCGCCGTGGCAATTACCATTTCTTTGTCCAGTAAGGCTGCGGGATTGACGCGCAGAGGAATAGGCTCGCTCTTCACAACGCGATAACGTCTTTCTGCCGAATCAAAGTAGGCCACCTCGATCGGCGGAACCTCCAGTGTTCCACTATGAATCGGACGAATAACGTACGCGAACTCCCGTGCTCCCTCCTTTTTGTTCATCCGCACCGTATCGTCATACACGCGAAAGTCTCGCAACAATTCCGGCTGCTGACTCAGCGCGAGCGGATACACATTGTCAAGGCTGATCGCTCCCGATATCTCAAGCGTCAACGTCAGCGGGTCGCCCACGTTGCATGTAGTCGCGTCCAGACGCGCTCGCACAACGAGATTCGTGCCGATCGCCCCGATAAACGTGGCCGGACGGCCTTCTTCCGGTGGCGGCACCACCCGCACAGTGCAAGCCGGTCCCACCGCAAATACATGCTTACCCACCCCACCCGTCGCGTCCAGCCCCAGCAACGCCTTCCCTTTGAACACCACGGGGCCAAAGGTATAGGTCCCCTCTTCCCGCGGAGTGTAGCGCAGAGTCAGCGTATACTCGAAATACGATTTTCCGTCCTTTTCCAGGACCCGCCTGTCGAACATGAACCTGGCCCGCCGCTCGCGCATGAAAGCGTCAAAATCGAAGTTGAACAAGTTCCTGAAAGGATCGTCGCGTACGGTGTAGTTGTTCAGGTAAAAACCAGGCGCATCGGCGCGCTCGACCAGATGCCGCCGAATTGTTGCCTGTATGTCCGGCCCCTCCAGCCCGGCAATTGGCTGTGGCTCCAAAAAGGGGACGGTCAACAGCGGCGGATCGTCAGGATCAAGAGGATCAATCTCTGCAAAACGTCCCTTCAGCCGTTCCACGGCAATACTTAGCGTCACTTCGAATGGCTCATCCACCAGCACGGATTCGTGCGAGGCCGTTACGCTAATCAGCACGCGGGTTTGCTCTTCTATTCCCATGACCTGGATAGTCGGACCGGAGGCGCTGAACGTGCGGCCGGCCACCCGTACATGTACCGGACCAGCCGTAAACGGTCCGGCTTGTCGCGGGGTCACTTCATAGGAGTAAATACGCCCCGAAAAGCCCTCTTTTTTGACACGACCGTTGACAATTACGATGCTGTAATGGCTCTGCGACTGACTTCCGAGGGAACGGATGGTGGCATTCGTCAGAGCTGAAAGATCGGGCTCCGCACGATCGTCACCAGCCACTTTGACGGTGAGAACCACCGATTCGCCAAGATAAATCTGATCACGGTTAGCGGAAACCTCCACGTTGACTTCCTGGGCGCTCACCCCGGCGCCAACCAGGAGCGCCGCGATTCCCCATGTCGCCGTGCGCGACCCCCACCGCCTTTTCGACGCTGTCGCTGACACTTTCGTGACTGGTTCCTCCCCTTCAAGTCGAACTTTCCGGCGGCTCTAAAACGGCAAGTTGCAGGACACCGTTGAGCCGTCTCCGCCGGTTTGCCGCGAATTCTCCCACCGCCCATGGGTTTTTTCTGCTGGCGTTGGAGGCGCGAGGTCTCGAAGTCTTACCAATCTCTTTCACTCGGGATGGCCGGTATTTCCCGTGCTCTGCGCCGCAGATCTTCCATGTATTCCTTTTCGCGTTGTAAAGCTTTCTCCAGAACCTTCCTGATTTCCTCCGGCGTCCTGGGTTCTGCCTGCTGCTGCGGCTGCGGTTGCTGGTCCGACTCCGGCCAAGGATGCTCGGGGCTTGATCCGTGGCTTTCTTCCCGCTGCTGTTGTTCGGTACCCTTTTGCTCTTCAGATTGCTCTTCAGATTTGTCTTGCTGCTTCTCTTCCCCCTGAGCCTGCTGGTGTTCCCTGGGAAGAAGTTTTTGAATTTCCAGCAACAGCTCATGGCTGTGCCGCTGATGGGCAAGAGCAACAGACAGATCAGCATCCTGCAGCCGCTCTCCTGCTGCTACCTGCGCGCCATGGGCCTCGCGCGCAAGCTCCAGTATCCTGGTGCGTGTCTCTGCCGAAATGCCCGCAGGCGCCAGGTCGTTGGTTGCGTTGCTCGTCTCGGCGTCGCCAGGCATAGCGTTCGTCACCTCCCCGCTTCCGCCTTCCGGCACCGCCTGACTGAATCGCTCGGCAAACAGGCGGGTTAACTCTGCGGCCTCATTCTGCTGGACAATGGCATTGGTCACAAAAACCGCGCTGTTTGTGCCGAGCATTTCGACCAGCGCTATCACGTTCGTCTGACGCCAAATATCCTCGCTGAGCAATTCCGGGTAGGCAGCAATCGCCTTCCACATCTGGTAGACAGCAGCCTCGGACAGTGCTGCGGGCTGCAACGCTCCAGGGTCCAGGTCCTGCATGCGGGCTGCCGCGGACAGCATGTTTTCGCGAGTGCTCTCCATCAGTTCATGCAGCGTCGCCATCAACTGCTGGTTGGTAGCCGCGGAACCGCTGGTATTCAAAGCGTCCATGATTTTTCCTTTGAGGGGAATCCACAAGTCGGCATTAGCGTTCTGCAACTCAGCGAGGGTCTCCAGCGCTTTGATGCGCTCGGGAGGTTGATTGGTAAAGGCCTGCGGCAGCGCCGCGTTGACCGCCCGCTGATTGATGAGCATCTGATGGGCCAACGCGCCCGGCGGCGTTTGGGCGTATCGGGCAATCAAGCGGGAAATTTTTGCCTGTTCTTCAGTCTCCCTGAGCGCCGCACGGGTTGCTTCCAGATTACGTTTCAGGGGCTCATCATCCGGCTGTTTGCGCAGGGCGGCCCTGAAGGCCTCGCCCGCCTCCCTGAAAAGCGCCGCCTTCCTCGCCAGGTTTTCAGGATCTGTCTCCTTGTCAGCTTCTGCGCCCCTGAACAGCGCCAGTCCCAGAGCCGCCTGCGCCGCACTCCCCAAGTTTCCATCCTCAGCCGCGAGTCCCCTGAGAATCTCGGCCGCGGCCATGTACTTGCCGGCGCGAAACAGAGCCGCAGCAGCGTTGAAAAAGAATTCTTTCCGCGCTTCCCCCCCCACCCCACGGGCCGCCTCAAGATAGGCGGCGGCCGCTTCTTCATACTTACCGCGCAGGTAAAGTCGCTGGGCCCGACGGGCACCTTCCCGGCCCGGCGGCACGGAGGCGACGGCGGGTAAGGCATTGGTCCCCTCAGCGCTCGGCGAAGGAGGAATGTTAGTAGCGCCCCAGGCGTGGGAAGACCATACCGTCGGCATGCCGACAGCGAGCATGCAGAGCAGCGCCGCCGCACTAACCTTGATAGAATTTGGCGGGGACACGGTAGCACTTTCTTCAGCCGCGGGTTCGGTACCTGCGCCGCCGGCGGCCCTCTTGGTGTCCACTACCCCTCTGCCACCGGAGGAAGCACGGCCACGAATCTTCAGGCGGCCCCTGCTGAGCCCCGCCGCTCCTATTAAACAAAGCACGCCCGGAAGCAGAAACCACTGAAAGCGGTCTATTTTGCGGCGCTCCAGAATTTCGCGGAAATCTTGCTCTGCTAGATTAAGGAGGTGGTCCCGATAGAGCGTCCCCAAAGTTGTGCTGCCCGTGCCCGCCGTCTCCAATGGGATGTAGGCGCCGCCGGTAGCCTTGGCAATGGCATAAAGGGTCTCATTGTTCAGTCTGGTCGTAACGTTCGAGCCGCGGTAAGTCAACGTTCTGCCGCCGCCAGTCGGATCAGGAACAGGAGCCCCTTGACGACTGCCAATACCGACCGTAAAAATTCGAATATTACGCTTCGCCGCCTGTTCAGCGAGTGTCAACGCTCGGCCGAGCAGATCTTCCCCGTCCGAAATAAGAATTAGCGCCTTGTGTGCACCCTGGTCATTTTCAAGAATCTCGAGCGCCTTTTGAATAGCGTCGCCCAGATCCGTTTCGCCCGGCGGCGCCGAATCCACGTCCACTCCATCCAAAACCTGAGTAAGAAATGCGTAATCCGTGGTTAAGGGACAAACCACGTTCGCCTTCCTGCGAAAAGTCACAAGCGCCGCCCGGTCACCGCGCAACTCTTTTATCAGGTCCAAAATGTCGGCTTTGGCCCGCTGCAGCCGGTTAGGACGCACGTCCGCGGCCAGCATGGATCGCGAGACATCCAGGGCAATCACCAAATCACGGCCGCGCTCGTATGCAGTTTCCTCGCGCAGGCCCCACTGGGGTCTGGCTGCTGCGAGTAAACCCGCCGTCAAACCGGCGAGCGTCAGCCCCATCTGCCAATAGAGCCGCGCCAGAGCATGCGGCGGACTGAGCTTCTTCTGCAACGCCGGGGTGACAAAAAGATCAAGCGCTTTTTGACGACGCCGAGCAGCGAGATACCACCACGCTCCCAGCGCTGGGGCCACCCACACAAAGTAAAGTACCCAGGCGTTAGCGAATTCCAATCCCATGGTCACTCCTAAACAATTCTTCCGGCCATAAGCATGTTCCCGCTGCCGCCGATAATCAGCAGTACCAGGGCCGGGTAAAGAAACCAGCCGAACAATTCGTTAAAATGGCGATAGGTCATCTGTTCGACGCGCGTTTTCTCCAGCCGGCTGATGTCCTCCAGCGCGCGCTGCAGTCCTTTAGGATCGCGGGCATGAAAGTAACGGCCTCCCGTCGTCTCCGCGATTTTACGCAGCAGGGACTCGTCCAAACTGACCCGCGCTCTGCCAATCACCGTGCGCCCGAACACATCGCGGGTCTTGAACGGAGCTTCCGCTTCGCCAGGTATTCCAACGCCGATGGTGTAAACCTTGATCCCCATTTTCCTGGCAATCTCGGCAGCGGTTTCCGGCTTGATTATGCCCGTGTTCGATTCCCCATCGCTCAACAGCACAACAATCTTTGATTTCGGTTCGGCTTTTTCCAGGCGGGCACAAGCCGTAGCCAACCCGTCGCCGATGGCCGTCAACATTTCTTCTTGATTTATGATCTGGCCGCTGGCATCCAGAACCGGACGTGGCACATCAATCCCTTTCAGTACGTGCAGCAAGGCCTCATGATCACTCGTCAAGGGCACGCGGGTGCTCGCGTAGCCGGCAAAGGTAACCAGACCGATCAGGTCATCGGGTCGCTTGGACACAAACTCGGCAAAAGTCTCCTTCACGGCGTCCAGTCGCGTGCGTTCTTTAACGATCATGTTGCCGGCGAAGTCTGACATGTCGAGCGCCTGCATTGAGCCTGACACATCCAACACCATTTGAATGGCAATCACGTCGGCCGTTCGCCGGCTCACTGCCAACACCGTCTGCGGGCGGGCCAGCGCCACGATTGCCAGGACGACGCCGCTTACAAACATAGTCGAGAACACGAGCACCGCGATCGGTCGCCACGTGCGGACTTGGGCCGGTATATTCGGAACAGCCGAAAACACCAGAGCGGAGGAAACACGCCGACCGAAAACCCGGCCCGCCGCAATGGCAGCCGGCAGTAGCAACAGAAAATAATACGGATCACCAAATCTGAACATTTTAACGTTTCTCTCCGGCACCGACGGGCGGCGCCGCAACAACGCATCCGTCTCGCCCTGGACCGGCCCCCGCATCCGTTTCGATATATTCGCGCGCCGTGGCCACCGCTTTGGAAGGCGCATCCTTCTCCGGCTGATACGCCGCAAACTTGACTAAGTCGGCGGCTTCCAGAAAAGCCTTCAACTTGCGGATCACGTCAGAGCTAAAGCGGGGGTCATTCGCCACCGCTGCCAGAAATTCCTCAGTAGTCTGCTCCGGGGCTCTGATGCCATGCTGCCGCTCAATATAACGGCGCACAATCATCGTAATTTCTACGTAGAAATCCTTGATCAACCCTTTGCCAACAAGGTCTTTGCCCAGTAACTCAGCAAGTTCCCGCAAGGCTCGCTCCCGGGGAGATAAACGCCGAACACGTCTTTCCTCCCGGATGCGCACACTCCATTTCCACACCACAGCACCTACCGCGACCAGCGCTGCAGCCAAAGCCAGGCCGACCAAAACAGAGCGAAAAGACGGGTAGATCCACACGGGCTTGATTTCGCCAGCCACCTGACTCCCGGCCTGCTCGGCGATCAAAGGCTCTTCTTCCAGTATAACCGGCTTGGTGAGAAACCACCCTGAGCTGACCGAATGCCCACCGCGGTCCTGATAAGCCACGGCCATGGGGGCCAGCCGATATCTCCTGGACAATATCGGCGTGAGCCGGCAACGACGGACTTGCCTGATTTTACCGCCGCGCGTTACTGGCTCTTCGTCGAACGCGCCGCTTACCACAAAGCCTTCCAGACGACTGCTCAAATCGGGCATGGCTACTTCAATCTCAGGCGGCGCGCTGATAGTGATGGTAACCATCACATCGCGGCGCAGGTCCACCCGGGCCGGATCGAAGGTCACTCGCATCTCCACCGGTCCCCATGACATGTCCTCGGTGCGCTGACCAGCGGCCGGCAGCCTTTTCTCGGCGTCGCCGGATCTGGCGGACCCCTGGCCCGCCAACGCCACAGCCAACACCAGCAAACCTCCTGCCAGGGATCTCTTACAGCTCAGTCGCATTTCAAGCTGGTTCGTCTTGCCACCCATATAGCCCGTTCCGGAACGAGACTTTGCAATCGGCCCGAGTACTGGCGCTGCCCGACGGACGAGGCGCCGCTGTATGAGCGTCCTGCTGCCACTGCAGCAACTTCCGGAACCATCAGCAAATCAAGGTTATCAGTTGCAGTAATGTTCTCCCGGAGCGCAGCGAAGGGGGAACGTTGTTCTCTTGTTCTCTGGCCATCCTGGTTGAATACTCAGCCGTAGCGCGCTCGCACCTGACGCACTCGGAACAGACGACGAACTTCGTCCACGAATGGGCGCGCCGTGCTCAAAAACATACTGTCAACTTTCACTTTGCGGAACAGTTCCTTAAGTTCCGAGCATCGCTTGGCAGCCTGTTCCGCGAACGCTTGCCGCAACGGGTGCGACGCTGTGTCCAGCAATACCAGGTCGCCCGTTTCGGGATCTTGCACTTCAATCAGGCCGACATCCACCAGATCTAGCTCGCGCGGATCGCTGATTGGGCAACAAATGACGTCATGCTTGCGCGCCATTACCCTGAGCTGCTTTGCGGGCGTTGCGCCCATGAAATCCGAAATGATAAACACCACGGCGCGCCTCTTTTGCACATTGTTCAGAAAGCGCACCGCGCCCGACAAATCCGTACCCCGCCGCGTCTCCTCGGCGGCCAGCACTTCACGAACGAGACGCATCACCGCCGTCCGCCCTTTCCGCGGAGGAACGTATTTTTCGATTCGATCGCTGAAGAGTATCAAACCGACCTTGTCCTCATTTTTCGTAGCGGACAGAGCCAGCAGACACGTGATTTCTGCCGCCAACTCCGCTTTGGTGCGTGTGCCGGACCCGAAGGACTGCGATCCCGATATATCCACGAGAAAAATCACAGTTAGTTCGCGTTCCTCGGCAAAACGCTTCACGAAGGGATGCCCCATGCGGGCGGTTACGTTCCAGTCAATTGAACGGACATCATCGCCCGGCATGTACTCCCGAACCTCGTCAAACTCGATGCCCTGCCCCTTGAAGACCGAATGGTATTGGCCGGTCAAGCGTTCGTCTACGAGACGGCTCGTAAAGATCTTGATCCGTCCCACCTGCCGCATAAGTTCTTTCGTGTCGATGGGCATAGTCCAGCTACTGACCCCAGATTCTGCCATTTGCCCAGGGGCGACCGATACCCGGCGCGATGGGCTGCTGCATCTTCGTACTGCCAGTGAAGTACGTTTCAGAACCGTTCCCAAATCAACTGAGTAGCCACGTTCTCTCCCGCCGGAGCGAGAGGGGAACAGTCAGTTCCCGGGCCCACGTCGTCTTCATTTGCCGTGACCTTCAGCGCGGCGAGTACCACCGCGACCCTGCGCCTCGGCTCGTGCGGGCCTGTCACGGCACGGGAATTTCGCTCAAAATTCTAGTAATGATATCGTCGCTTGAGATTTCTTCGGCTTCAGCTTCGTATGTGAGAATGACTCTGTGTCGGAGGATATCGTGGGCAACTTCTTTCACGTCTTGCGGCGTGGCATACGCCCGTCCGTGCAACATCGCATTCGCGCGCGCTGCCAGATTGAGATAGATACTGGCGCGCGGTGAAGCGCCATATTCGATGTGCGGAGCAATATCCAGCTTGTAGTCTTCGGGGCGACGGGTTGCGAACACAATATCAAGAATGTAGTCCCCGACTTTTTCGTCGCAATAGACTTGATCCAGCACTTCCCGCATTTCGCGAATCTGTTCGCCCGAAACAACCGGTTTGACGTCGAAATCCACCCGACGGGTAAAGCGGTTCATAATACGCCGTTCGTCGTCCTTCGAGGGATAGATGATCTTGCACTTCATCATGAAGCGATCGACCTGCGCCTCGGGCAGAGGATAGGTACCTTCCTGTTCGATAGGATTCTGAGTCGCCATCACCAGAAACGGTTCCGGCAGACGGTACGTGTTGTCGCCGATGGTAACCTGATGCTCCTGCATCGCTTCCAGGAGCGCCGATTGCACTTTGGCCGGTGCGCGGTTAATTTCATCCGCCAACAGCAGGTTAGTGAAGACCGGACCGTGCCGCGGCGTAAAAGTGCCGTCCTTTTGGTTGAAAATCATCGTGCCGATAACGTCCGCAGGCAAAAGGTCAGGCGTGAAAGAAATGCGATGAAATTGCAAGCCCAACGCCTGCGCCATGGTTTTCACAGCCGTAGTCTTGGCCAGTCCCGGTACGCCTTCGAGCAAAATGTGGCCACCCGTGATCAGCGCGATCAGCATCCGATCCAGCAGCTTTTCCTGTCCAACCAGGACCTTGTTCACCTCCTGGCGCAAGGCTTCAATAGCGCGCGCCTGGCGGACAATCAGATCAGTCGCCCTCTGAATATCAGCACCCATGTTGCCTTCCTTTCTCCCGGCATTCGCGCGTCCAGCCTGTTCATTTCTATTCTGCGCTGTCTGCACTATCTGCCTTCTCTTCCCCGCGTTTCACTTCGGATTCTTCCCGCCGTTCGTCAGCGGGTTTGGTTTTTACGAGAGCTGCCCGCTCCACAGCCATGCCCTCGGCCTTGTACGCGGCGATGACATACGTCCAGCCCTTGACCCGCCGGTTGACTGCGGCCACAGCTGCCTCCAATTGTCGCCGCGCTTCTGCGCTGGCCTGAGCGGCGCTAATCGCATTTGTAGCCGCCGCGCTTTCGTTGCTCGCAGCTTCCGCGAGCGTGCTCGCATTGGCATCTGCCTGGCTCTGGACAGACCCGCTTTCCTCGGCGGGCTGTGTCGGTTTTGGTTCTTCGGCACGGACGCCGGCCTCAAGACGCAAATAGCGGCCCTGACCGCTGGGCGGAACCCCGCCGATTCTGGCCGTATAAACCGCTCCGCTGGATGTTACAGCCGTGAACACCACGGCCGTAGTCATGCCCACTTCCTCGTCCGTCAGCGCGGGGTCGGCCAGGTCATCAAACCGCAAATAACTCAACGCATTTTCCACACTTGAAAGCTTAACCACATCAGGCTCTTCGTTGGTCGCCAATCCCTGAACAACCAACGGACCCCCGGGGCTTTCGCGGACAATGCGGATCTCCTCCTGACCCGGCTTGCTGATGGTAATTTCCTGGATGTCGCCGGGCGACAGATTGATGATTTCGGTATCCAACCAGTCCCGCGCGTTGCTCGTAAACTCGTCGAGGAGATCCTTGACGAGATAGACAGTTTTCCCGCCGTCGGGTGAAATAAATGTGCCATCGGGATACGAACCGAAGTATGGCGCCTCTTCCCGGGGTTTACGCAAGTGCGTAGCGCCCACCAGCAGCTCGGCAAGCCGGCCCCCATCGCCGCCATAAAGATTGATGAGCAGACCGCTCGTCCCCGACGCCACACCGCCTTCTGCTTTTTCCACCCCGCCAGTGGCCGTTGTCCGTGACGCTCCGGGCACTACCATCTTCAATCCCGGCCGTTGGCCTTCGGCCAGCGTGACCACCTGGCCGACTTTCATCTCAGCTAGCCTCAGCAGCAGACTCCGTATTTTGGAAAAGCTGGCCGGATAGTTGTACATCTCTGCTACCCCCCACGTGTCGTTTTGGCGAATCAGTGTGACCGCAGAGGTTTCGGACGTGACCACAACTTTGGCCACGTCGTTGACCGGCAGATCCGGAAACACCAGATACCCGACAACAGACGGTGGCGCCACTTCCTGCTTGTGCGAGCTCAAGATCACGGCCGCTACTAACACCACAGCCAAGACAACCAGAATAACCAGACTCTTGATCTTCATTGCCTGCACTCCTCCCCTTGCCAGTTTGTCACCTTTTCCGTTTGCGGTAAATGCCAAAAGCCACACCGTAACAACTGACGAGAATCGGCATCAGCGCAATGTTGACAAACTTCACGCGGGCGCCAAGCCGCTCGATATCACCCCGCAAATTCTTGCGCACTTCTTTCAGTTCCCGGTTGATCCGCTGTTCTTCCTGCCGGAACCGCGCTATCGCCTCTTTTTGTTCCTTGCTCAAAATAAACCGCTGCCCCTCGGTCTTCTGAGCCTCAAGTTGGCTAAGTTGCCGGCGTGTTTCCTGAAGCTTGTTCAGTAAATCCTCTTCACGCGCCTGCCACTCTCTGCGCGCTTTCTCTTCAAGCGCCAACACGCGGTCAAATGGACGGGCGAATGACCCGCGTGAGCGGATGGCGATGAGGTCGGAGCTGCCCGCAAGTTGTTCGAGCACATTGGCGAAGAAACTGTAGTTATCGTTCAATGGGCGATGGGCTATAAACCCAAGGAAGTTGAGCTCTTCCACGCAAAACCGGTCATAAAGCATATCCAAATCGCCAACCAGAACTACCACGCTCTCTCCCTCAGTCAGCCCCCCCGCATCCACCGTCTTCTCGGCGGAAGCATCCGTGGATTTGTCGTCCTCTTTGTGTTCCGACTCGCTTTTCGGCTTCCCCTCCGGAAACGCCGTCTTGAATTTCCCTGCCAGGCGCACCGCCAAATTCAGAGGCAGCGGTTCCGGCTTGAATTCCCTAAGAATGGCATTGCCCCCGAATTGCGCCGTTATGGTACCAACATTGCCGGCCATAATTGACGAACGGATAAGCGGGGTCACAGTTAGCTCCCCCGACCCGCTCCAACTGAACGATCCGGCGAATGGCATCATAAGCGTGCTCAACTGGGCCGTGACCACATCATCGCGACTGATGTGGTCAGATCCCAGCGTCAGAAACGCGGCATTTTCCTCGATCGCGTTGTTGGCGCCACGTAAGCGGGTGACTGCGCGCATATCAGCCACCACCTTGCCCGGATCGTAGGTGATTCCCCAGGCTGTGAGGAGCTTGTGCAAATCTGAAGAAGCCTCGGTTCGGCCGAAACCCTCAACAGGTGAGCCTTCCAGGTCCGCGACACTAAGCGGATCCAGAAAAGCCAGCAGATGGCCGCCGCGTAGAACAAACTGGTCTATGGCGTAAAGCGTCTTATCCGCGAGTTCCTTGGGATGGATCAGCAGCAAGACACTAATGTCCTTCGGAATCTCCGCTACATCCGACGCCAGTTCCCGGATGTTATAGTCTTCCTTAAGGTCTTTGAACACCCGCCACGCCTGCTGACGCTGCGCGCGCGGACCGCCGGCAAAGGGCGGTGGCTCGGAGCCCATAACCGGCAGGCTGCTGATCAGACCAACCGTAGGTTTATCGGGGTGGGTAACTCTGTAAATAAGCCGGGTAATGTTGTACTCCAACAAGTTTTCCGCCCGGGGATCAAGGAAGGGCAAGCAGGCCTCCGTATTGCCGGCGACGGCCACGATCCCAAAGTATACGGGCGGCCCGAACAACCCCAGCGCCTGACTCGCCAAACCATAACGTTGAGCCCATTCTTCGGCGTCTGAGTCCGGCTGGGGATCGTATTTTTCGATCAGGATGTGACCGCCAGCCAGCTTGTACTCCTTCAGCAGGTCTTCCACCTGTTGCGCGTAATTCTTCAGATAAACAGGCACTTCCGGAGTTGAAGCACTGAAGAAGAGTTTAAGGGTCACCGGCTGCTCAAGTTTCTTCAGCAGTTTACGAGTCCCCTCCGAGAGCGTGTAGAGCTTGTTCTGAGTCAAATCAATGCGCAAGCGTACGTTGCTGACCAGAATGTTCCCGGCAAACAGAATTGCCAGCAGAACGATAAGCCCCAGCACGCTGCTGCTGACCTTCCAGACCGTTTTGGACTTTATGCTCATATGCTCCTTCCTCCCCCTCCTGAAGCTAAGCCGATTTGCGGTTCTCCAACACCAGCAAAGTCGCGCTGAACATAAACACAATCACGCTGACATAATACACAATGTCACGAACATCGATTACGCCGCGCTGCATGGACTCAAAATGCGGCATGAAGCTGATAGACGCCACAGCATTGACCAGCCAGTTTGGCGCCCAGCGGACAAAGATGTCAGTGACCGGAGGCCAGCCGGCGAGGAGCAGCAGCAGGCAAAGCAACAGCGACATCACAAAACTGATGACTTGGCTGCGCGTCATCGCGGATGTCAGCATGCCCACCGAAACGTAGGCGCCAGCCAGCAAAATTGTGCCAAAGTAGCCGGAAATGATCACGCCCGCATCGGGATTGCCAAGATAAAACGTAGTGATCACAATCGGAAAGGTCAACGCTATGCCGATGATTATGAACAGCCACGCAGCCAGGAACTTCCCCAGGACGGCCTCGGCCAGAGTGATCGGCATGGTCAGCAACAATTCAATCGTTCCTGTCCGCCTTTCTTCCGCCCAGAGTCCCATCGCCGCTGCCGGCACCAAAAGGAGGTAAACCCAGGGGTGCCAAAAAAAGAATGGCTGTAAGTCCGCGATCCGCCGCTCGTAGAACCGTGTCACAAAGAAGGTGAGAAATCCGGTCAGGACAAGAAAACCTACCATGAAGACATAGGCTACCGGAGCCTCGAAGTAGGACTTAAGCTCCCTCTTCATAACTACCCAGACATTGCGCATGTTAAGCATGGTTACTCTCCTCCTTCCCCATGGTGAGCATTCGGAAAACATCGTCCAGACGTCCGGTACTGCTTTTGGCCTTGAGCTCACTGGGTGTGCCGTTGGCCACAATCTTGCCGCCGCTGATGATAATGGCGCGAGTGCACACGGCATCCACTTCCTCGAGGATATGAGTCGACACAATGATCGCTTTCTCCGCCGCCATTTCGCGAATCATCTGCCGCACCACAAACTTCTGGTTGGGATCCAGCCCGTCGGTCGGTTCGTCCATAATCAGCACAGGTGGATCATGCAGGATAGCTTGGGCGAAGCAGACGCGCTGGCGGTAACCCTTCGAAAGCGTAGCAATAGTTTGATGGCGTACAGACTCGACGCGGCACTTGGTAATCGCCGCTTCTACGGCGTTTTTCAAGTCGGCGCCGCGCAACCCGCGCACCTCCGCCGCGAAACGCAAAAAATTAGCCACGGTCATAGAGCCATAGGCTGGTGCATTTTCCGGCAAATACCCGATATTTTTCTTGGCTGCCACCGGCTCTGCCAGCACATCATGGCCGCACACAATCGCTGTGCCAGAGGTCGGCGGGAGGAACCCCGTTATCATTCTCATGGTAGTCGTCTTCCCCGCTCCGTTCGGTCCGAGGAATCCGAGCACTTCGCCCTTATCCACGTTGAAGGATATGCCCTTCACGGCCTGGATTGGGCCGAAATTCTTGGCGATTTCTCTGACTTCGAGCATATACCCCTCCCTGTTTTCTTGCCCTCGCCCTGCCTTTGGTGGCGACCCTCACACTTTTTTCTACCTCCATCACGAAGGCATTCTTTCTATGCAAAACGACCCTCCTCTTCAAGTGCTTTTCACCCCCCGGATTCAACCGCGATTTTCCAATTGTCCGAGACCAAAGAGGTCCGGCACGGAACACGCCGCTGTCCCGGCATACTGAAAGCCAAGCAAGTTCCAGAACCATCGCGAATCAACACTTCCAAGTGTAATATCGTTCTCCCTTCGCTCTGCAATCATCCCATAGTGTGCTGACATCCCCCCCAACCCGTAATGCTGTACTTGAAGCTCTCCCAGCTCCTCATTCTCCCTTGAGATTGACGTGTCGCGGGGCCAGTCGTATAAGACGGCTTATCGCAGCCGAAGTACCAGATAACGCGAAAACTGCCCTTCCTTCACGCGTATGAGGACAGATTTTGAATCCTTCGCGTTTCGTAAGGCCTCCTTGAATTCCGACACGTTTGCAACATGCTTCCGGTTGACGCTGCTGATCAGACTGCCCGGACGAATCCCCGCCAGCGCAGCCCAACTATTGGGCTTCACCGCACTCACCAGGACCCCCTCGTTCAACTCGTACCCGTAGCGCTCGGCCGTTTCGCGATCCAGCTCCTGAACCGTCAGGCCGGACTGCTCGTAAATATCGGCAGCTGTAGCTTCCGATTCCGATTCGCCCGGCATGGTCCCAACCCGTACCTTCAAGTCAAGAAGGCGTTGATCGCGGCGCACAGTCAGGACAATCTCCCGCCCCGGCGAGGTCATGGCAATCTGGTTCCGGAAAGACTGCAAGCTGCCCACATCTTCTCCGTTCAGCTTGAGAATAATGTCAGCTTGCTGAATGCCAGCCCGATCAGCGGGCGAACCTCGCTCCACGTCCGCCACCAGGATTCCCTTGACCTCCTCACCCAGGCCAAAAGATTCCGCCAATTCAGGCGTAATCTGCTGCAGTATCACCCCAAGATAGCCGCGCGTGACACGGCCTGTTCTTACAAGCTGCTCACGCACGGCATTGGCCAGATTGATGGGGATGGCAAAGCCGATGCCCTGGTAGCCGCCGCTCTGGGTGAAGATCGCCGTATTGATGCCAACTACCTCGCCTTTGATGTTCAATAGCGGCCCACCGGAATTCCCCGGATTGATCGCCGCGTCAGTTTGTATGAAATCCTGATACTCCATTTCGGCGACCCTGACGTCCGTCCGCCCCTTCGCGCTCACCACGCCGACCGTCACCGTTTCGTTCAGGCCAAATGGATTGCCAATGGCGATCACCAGCTCCCCTACCTCCAGCGCGGACGAATCCCCCATCTGCAGGTACGGAAAGTTGTCCCCCTCAATTTTGATTACCGCCACTTCGGATTTCGGATCGGAGCCGATCCGTTTCGCATCGAACTCCCGACCGTCGTGGAGCCGAACTCTGATTCTGTCGGCGTCGCCCACAACGTGATTGTTAGTTAGAATATAGCCATCCTTGCTGATCAGGAAACCGCTGCCCTGTCCACCCAATCGAAACTGGCGCGGATAATAAAGTTGGTAATCCGGAAAGAAACGCCGCAAAAAATCGTCTCCAAAAAAATCGAAGGGGTTGTTGAACTGAAAAGGCGTTACTCTCTGGAATGTCTCGACGGTCTTTTCAACGCGAATTGATACAACGGCTGGAATGGCTTCTCTCGCGACCGCCGCAAAGGCGCTGCTCGTTCTGCGTAGCAGCGCCAGATCTTCGGGGCTCACCGCCAATGTGATCACGGGTATCCCTGACAAAACTAAAACCAGCCTGATAAGGCTCACCAACCTCACGCCGAAAATACGGGTCTTCATGTTTCCCTCCCTCTTCGCCGCTTTGCGGCCAGATTGATAATTGCCTGCTTGATTTTCTCGAAACCAAAATTCCGTGCTAAAAATCGGCCGGCCGCGCGACAACCGGCCTATCCGCCTTGGGAATCCTCACCCTTAGAATCCCGTTGCTCAACACTGCCTCCGCAAAATCACCATCCGTTACCGGGCCGGGAAGCCATACACGCCGCTCAAAGCTCACGCCGGAATGAGGAAGCCGGGCCTGGCTTTTTGGATTACTCATTACTGACAATAACCTCCCTTCTAGTGTTACTGTTATATCAGACGGGCTCAGGCCCGGCATACTGAACAAAACCGTGTAGTGGTCCTTTTCCTCGCGCATATCCATCGCGGGCGAGCTGCTCAGCGAGGCCCAACCGTCATCCAGGTCAAGGATTAACTTTTCCATGCGCTCGAAATCATTCAAAGCCTGCGAGACCAGGTCTTCAACCCGCATATGCTGCACGCCCGGCCCGCGCAAAACTGGAATAAACGGAAATGCTCCTGACGGGCTGGACGCAGAGACTCCCCGCAACTCTCCCGTCGGCACATCACCTGGACTTCCAATGGAGCCGGACGGCGCGCGGGAATTACCAGACGAATGGGACTGAGCAAGTGTCGGGCCATGCTCGGATTCGTCCCCAGACTGCCTGGCCGCAACCCACGTCGCCGACCGGTCCAGTTTTGCAAAATCCTTCTGCCCTCCTCCCAAGGGCCCCCTCGCCAACGCTACCTCAAGCCGCAGCAAAATGACCAATTGCAACAGCAAAATAACAACGAGGAGCGCGAAATCCGCGCGGACCACCCTCCCACGAAGCAACCTGCCTAATGACGTCTGTAATTTACCGGTCATAAAAATCTCGCTCGCCGGCACTGGTTTGCACAAAGCATGCCAACACGAAAGCCTTGAATTTCACCAAATTTTCTTGAAAACTTGAACATATCAAAGTGACCAGTGCGACATTTTGACCGAGCGGTGTGCGTCATTTTGTCCAGAATCACTATCAAAAAATGCTTGAGATCATAATTGTTTATTGAGGGCACGCAGCGTGCTATAATTGCCGGAAGAATGAGACGAATTTCCATAATAGATGTTACCGGCAAGCCCGCATACGGCTCATTGGTTCGTTTAACCATTCTCATGCTGGCCATCGTGGGGCTGTTGAGCGCTGCGACACTGTGGGCGTTGAGAGAGTTACAACACCAGGCCGCGCATGCTGAAGCCGCCCGCTCTGTGCTGGAACAGGGGCGCCTGATAACGGCTTATCTCGCCAGACAACCGGCGGTTCGGAGTGCCGGAGAAACCGACTGGAACGCTTTCTCACGTCAGGTCCGCGCCCTGCACACGCTCGAAAAAGGCCTGCAGTACGTCTCTGTTCAGCGTAACGGCGTAACGGTCTACCACGAACAACTCAGTAGACTGGGTGCCTCAACAGCGGAGGACCAATCGCTCCTCTCGAACGTAGAAACAGAGAAGGTCCGCATGACCAAAAAAGTACTCGACTTGGGATATGGCCAGGTGCCGGTCGTGGTGTTCGCAACACAACATTTGTCCGATGATGGACAGGCGGTACTGGTCGAAGCAGCGCTGCGCCGGGATACTTTGGCACGACACGAGAAAGGAGCCGCAACAGCCATAGCATCCATGTTCCGCGTGTCGGTTCTGACCATCGTCATTTCCTTCAGCGTATGCGCCGGCCTGGTGGTATGGCTGTTGCATCGCGAGACTCTCCGCGAAGGGCAGCGCCGTCGGGAAGAACATTTGGCTTTTGCCGGCTTGCTGGCAAACGGAATTGTGCATGACTTCCGAAACCCCATGTCCGCCGCCCGGTTGGATGCACAAATGCTTGAAAAAGAAGCCGCAAAAGGCACTGGGGCCCGGCTCGACCGCGTGCTCGATCTCGCGACCCGCATCCGCACAACTATTGACCGCATGGACAAGGTTTTTCAGGAATTCCTGTGTGTTTCCCGTCCCGGCTCGAATGTAAGAAGTCGTGTGGACCTTAGCCAGTGCGTACGGGAATGCGCTTCACTGTTAGGCCCGAGACTTGAACAGTCAGGCCTTCACCTCGAAATCAAAGCTCCTGAGAAAGGACCGATTGTGGAGGCTGAACCTGCCTCGCTGCAGCGGGCTCTGATGAATGTCATTACCAATGCGGAGCAGTTTTCACCTTCCGGCGGGCGTATTTGCATCACCGTGACCTCCTCGGGCCGGACGGCAGCGCTGAGCATCGCCGACGACGGGCCGGGGATACCCGCTGAATTACGTTCACGGATTTTCGACATGTTTTTTTCTACACGGCCGGGAGGGGCTGGCCTGGGCCTCTTTCTTGCCAAGGCCGCCATCGAAAAATGTGGTGGCTCAATTGACGTTGCTGATTGTCCTGAAAAGGGCGCTTGTTTTCATGTAACGCTCCCCTTGGCCGGCACGGAGGATAAACATGGCTAATCGCGCAGTACTGGTCATAGAAGATGATCCCGACGGCTGCCGTTCTGTTGCCGAGGCTCTCCGCGAGATTGACCTCGAAGTCATTACGGCGCGTAACGGCCGCGAAGGAGTCGCGTGCTTCAAACAGCGGGTGTTTGCAGCCGTGCTATGTGACTTGGTGCTGCCCGATATTGACGGAATCGAAGTCCTAAACCGCATTCGCGCGATGGACAATGACGCTCTCGTGATCATCATGACCGCCTACGGTTCCGTGCCCTCGGCTGTGGACGCCCTTAAATCAGGCGCTTACGATTACGTGACGAAGCCGCTCGATCTTGACGATCTGCAGTCAAAGATAGCCCGCGCAGTGGAAACCCGCCGGCTGAGGGACGAAGTTTCTGCTCTTGAAGCGACGCTTCGGGAGCGGTACGGGGCGCGTACACTGGTCGCGGTATCGGAACCAATGCGGGAGATTGTAGCCCAGATTGAAACCCTGGCCAATACGAATGCCACTGTGTTGATCCTCGGCGAAAGCGCCGCAGTTGACGGCGACAAAGGGACCGCGGCTTCGTCTGCCCTCGGCATGCAAAGCGCGGGCTACGAGTTCTTTGCCGGTGC
>Ga0129299_1000280_pt1 | contig 31719 bp, 27 predicted proteins | sample ConPoolayeCmetaG_FD_94477 | JGI IMG/M metagenome (GOLD analysis project Ga0129299, IMG submission 94477) | Hot spring microbial mat communities from California, USA to study Microbial Dark Matter (Phase II) - Cone Pool mat layer C metaG ...
AAACGGCATCTGGGTCAAAGTGATCCGGCCGAATGTACTCCCGTCGTCAATCGCGTGCGCAAATGCCGTTCCAATGCTTCAACGCCGCTGAGAATATCATCACCGAGGTAAACTCCGGCTATCCGCGTGCGCCATTCTGGATGATCGACAAAGACCCGTCCACCATAGCCCACCAGCGGCTCTCCCCGTTCGGCTACTTCGGGCATGGCGGTGGGCCACGCGACGAGCGCAGCAGCCGTTTCTTGACGCATGGCCACCAATACCACTGCCGACGGCGATCGGGTACGCACAAAACAAGCCAGATCGTCCAGCGGCACCGATTGTCCCAGATAGGCAATCGGCCACCGACGGCGGCGCAAGAGCATGCCCACAATCAGCAGGGTGCTGTCGTGTAATTCGCCGGGTGCGCAGGCCAAAACCACCGGCGGCAGGTCATACGCAGGCGGGCCGGTGTGCAGCCACATCACAATGCGATGCCGAAGATATTGGGTTGCCAGATGCTCATTCGAAACAGGGAGCTTGCCCTCTTCCCATAACCGTCCGATCTCGGCAAAAGCCGGCAAAATCACGTCCAAGACCACGGTTTCCGGTGGATAGATTGCCAACTCGTGCATAAAAAATCGATCGGCCTGATCGACGTTGCCGTCCAGCAAAGCAGCCAATAACCGGCGTCTCGTCTCGGTCAGTGCTGCGCTGTCGGCTAAAGGCAGGGATTCCGGCAGCGAGACCGGTTGTCTGTTGGCCGTTTCGGCCAGATTGCTTTCGTCTTCACGTTGGCGAAACATCTGGATCGCCTGTCGGACGTGCATCCCTTGGGCGATTTTTTCCTTGACCCAACGCAGAGCGGTGATCTGTCGCTCTGAATAAAGCCGATGTCGCCCTTCGCTGCGCCCCGACTGTGGAAAATCATAGCGACGCTCCCAGGCGCGCAGCGTTGCGGCCGGAATGCCGGTCAGCCGCTCGACCGCGCCAATGTTGTAAATGTATTGTTCTTCGCTCACATCTAACCTCCGAACGGCAATGGGGGACGATCCCGCTCATCCTGCTCAAGCCCTTCCCCAAACGCAACCGATATCTTCCCAGATCGACAGGCGGCATAGGGATATCGCCTGTACGGTGCTTAGGGGGGCCAAAATCCAGGGTTAAATTTATTATACATGACTCGCGCAAAACCGTCAATATAAATTATTCAAATTATGTACAATAAATTGACAAGATGCCAATTGCCTTGCCCTCCGCAATCGTCGCGCCGATACAAACGGCTTGATTTGTGCTTCTGACATTTTTGTGCTTAAATAGCGCACAAAAACCTTGGGAGACGTGGAAAATGACAGAAGACATGTGCACCATACGCGCTGATGAAATCCGTTTTATACTCGATTGTGTAAACAATGCTGCATGCTGCGCCATTGTTGGGCTGAGCAACATGGGCAAGTCGGCATTGCTGCGCATGTTCAAGCAGTGCGGTCCAAGTCGGCTGGCGACCGGCCAGGATGCGCTGTTTATTTATATCGATTTCAATCTGATGGTCGAAATGACCGAACAGGCGTTTTATGAGCTTGTTTTGCGCAGCGTGCGCATGACCCTCGATCTTTTAGAAATCGACTATGCCCAACAACGTATCCAGGAGGCCTACCAACGGATTGTCAATTCGAGCAATCCTTTTCTGGTGCCGTTGGGCTTTAACGAAGGAATGATTGCTTTGTGTGAGACGTTGGACCGGCGCATTGTCTTGCTGTGCGATGAATTTGACGATCCACTGACCCATCTTGATCTGCGAGTGTTCTTGAACCTGCGTGCCCTCCACGACCGTTATGCCCGCCAACTGGTGTACGTGGTGGCAACCGAAAAACGGTTAGAGGAAATGCGTCAGGGCGGCGAAATCGGCGAATTTGCCGAACTCTTTGCCCATCAGGTGCTTTATCTGCATCCGCTCAACCGAGAGGACATGGTTGTGGTCATGCGAACGCTTTTGGGCACCTTGACCCCAACCGACGAGGATATTGCCTTTGTGTGGCGTCAAACCGGCGGACACCCCGGCCTGTTAGAAGCCGTTTGCCATGTGCTGGTTGAGAGTGGAATCAGCGTCAGCGAAGATGTCTATGGCTTGATTTCCGACCGGCTAGACAGTGACCCGTCTATCCGCGATGAATGTGCCAAACTGTGGAATGCGCTCGACGAAACACAGCGCGAATTCCTGCTCGATTTTGTCGGTGGAGAAGGCGTAAATCGCCGTCACCTGGAACCTTTGCTTCGTCAGGGCATCTTGCGCGAACAAGATCACCAGATCGAAGTGTTCGGCGAGCTGTTTGCCGGCTTTGTGCGCCGACAGCGGTTGGTCAAGACCGCCTATGTGCCCGGCGTGCACGTTGATGTCGATTCGGGAGAGGTTTGGGTCGACGGACGGCGGGTGTCTACATTGACCGATCTGGAATTCAAGTTGCTCTTGCTCCTGTATGGGCGCATTGGCAAACTGTGTGACAAGTATCAGATTGTCGAAAGCGTGTGGGGAGAGGAATACATCGATCAAGTGGACGATGCGCGCATCGAAAAACTGGTTAGTCGACTGCGCAAAAAACTCGAACCGGATGCCGAAGAGCCATACTACCTGCAAACGGTACGCGGACGCGGATATCGTTTAATGGAGGTAAAATGAACAAACGTGAGCGTGTTATGGCCGCGTTGGAAGGCCGACCGGTCGATCGACCGCCCTTTGCGCTGTGGCGACATTTCTACGCTCAGGACCGAACGGCGCAAGGCCTGGCACGGGCTACGGTTAATTTTTACCGCCATTGCAATGCCGATCTGATCGTAATGATGCCCGGGCCTTTTTATATGGCCGAAGCGTGGGGAATGGACATCCGTGTCTTGGGCAGCGACGAAATCGCACCGTACATCGTCAGTGCGACCGTTGACCGTGCCACCGGGTGGCGACAGTTTCCGGAGCTGGACGTGGCCGGCAGCTCGTTGCAGCGCGAGATCGAAGCGGTGCGCATGGTTCGCGCAATGCTGAACGACCAGGATGCGCCACTGATCTTTCCACTCTACAGTCCGCTGACCACCGCCAACCAACTTTGCGCCGGACGTGTGATCGAAGATTTACGCTCTTTTTCAAGCGATTTACGTTCTGGACTCTCCCATATCACCGAGGCGACCATTGCCCTGGGGCGTGCCTGTCTCAGCGTGGGTGCCGACGGGATTATGTTGATCAACTCACTGGGGAGTCGCGATCAGCTTCGTCCGCGAGAATACCGCGATTTTAGCCTTGAATTTGACCGTCAGGTCATCCAGGCGTTGTCGGCCCAGGCCGGCATACGCATCCTGAGCATGCCCGGCGAAAACCTCTTTTTCGACCAGATTGGGCAATACGATGTGCAGGCGATAAACTGGGCAACCTGGCGTTCGGCTCCATCCCTCTCCGGCGCACGGCATCAGCTACGTTGTTGCCTGATGGGCGGATTGAACGAGCAAACTTTTTCAAACGGCTCACGGCGAGATATTCAAAGTCAGATTGCCGATGCCATCGAGCAAACTGCCGGGCAGCAGTTGATCATTGCCCCGGCCGGTCCACTGCCGCCGGATTCGCGCGACGAGCTTGTTGCTGCTGTGGATCACGTGATCGCAGAACTGGGCGGGCGGTGACTTGAGTCACAGACAAGGCCATACAAATATGCTAAACTAGCAATCAAAAGCAGCTCACCCTGACAAAGGTTGCTACAATCAAAATAAATTGGGAGGAATTTGAATGACCGAAAAAACGGCAAAAATTACGGCCGAAATGTCCATCAAAGAGGTGGTGAGAAACTATCCGCAGACGATTCAGGTTTTTCTCGAACATGGCCTGATGTGTATTGGCTGTGCAGTGGCGCAGTTTGAAAGCGTTCGGGATGGCGCAATGGCACACGGCATTGATGTCGATGCGCTGATTGCCGATCTGAATCAGGCAGTGGCCTGATCCCGGTTAGACCCTAAAGGTCTTCAAGACCTTTAGGGTCTATTTACGCACACCGAGCAGATCATACTCCATAGCCTCAACGATCTCGACCCTGACCATCTGTCCCGGTTCGAGGTCTTGTTCGATGAACACCAGCCCATCGATTTCGGGCGCGTCACGGTAAGAGCGCCCTATGCTGATCGGCATCGGCGATACAGAGGCATCCTCGCTTTCTGCCTCCCCACGTCCCTCTACCAGCACGTCCAGCACACGGCCGATCTGCGCCCGGTTTTTCTCCAGCGAGATGCTTTGCTGCAGGCGCATCAGCCGGTCATAACGTTCGTTCATCTCGACCTCCGGCACACGATCGGGCAGGTCAAAGGCTGGGGTGCCGACCTCGGGCGAATAGGCAAAGACCCCCACCTTGTCAAAGCGTATCTCACGCACAAAACGCTCCAGGGCGCGAAATTCCCGTTCCGTTTCCCCCGGATAGCCGACGATAAAAGAGGTGCGTAAAGCGATATCGGGCATAGCCTGACGCAAATCATCGATCAAACGACGCACACGATCCACGTCGGCCGGCCGACGCATCCGCTTGAGGGTGTCCGGGTGGGCATGCTGCAGAGGCAGATCAAGATAGTGACAAATCTGGGGGTGGTGGGCCATCGTCTCGATCAGCCGCATGCTGACATGCCGCGGATAGGCGTACATCAGACGGATCCATGGCACCTGGGGCACGGCAGCGACCAACGCCTCGAGCAGATCGGGCAAGGCATCCTTTTCGCCACGATCTTGGCCATAAGCCGTGGTGTCCTGAGCGATGAGAATGATCTCTTGAGTGCCCTGCCCGGCCAACCAGCGTGCATCCTGGACGATCTCGGCAACAGGGCGGCTGCGCAGTGGCCCTTTGATCAGCGGGATAGCACAAAACGCGCAAGGTGCACTGCATCCGTCGGCGATTTTCAAGTACGCGCTGCGTTGCTGTCGGGCGACACGGGGCACTCGAACGCGCAGTTCCGGCGGTGACGAGCCGATCAGCGTTGCCCGCTGGCCTCGTTCGATCTGGCGCAAAAAAGGCACCACTTCGGCCCAGCGTCGGGTGCCCAAAATGCCGTCCAGCCCATCGATTTGCTCGTTCAGCCCGCTTCCTTCGCGCTGCGCCCAACACCCGGTCGCGATCAGTCGTTGAGTTGGGCGTTTGCGCCGGGCCAATTCTTGGAGCACCTGGCGCGATTCGTCGCGTGCCGCCTCGATGAACCCGCAGGTGTTGACCAGCAACAGGTCGGCCTGGTCGGGGTCATCGGTTGGAATATAGCCGGCCTGGTCGAGCAACATGGCCATATCTTGCGCGTCGACCGTGTTTTTAGGACAACCCAGGGAAATAAGGTAGTAGCGCATCCGTCGCCTGAGAGGTCTTATTCTTTGGGCGTCGGGGTAGGCACAGCCGTGGCCGTCCATTCGGGTGTAGGCGTGGGTGTAGCCTCACCCGATGGAGTCCAGGTTTTTTCAACCACCTGAGCACGCTCACCGAGCAAACCGAGTGCCTGGCCGTTGACGGTCACTTCGACCCCGCCTGCGTTGCCACAGATGAAATAGATCGATTGCCTGGCTTCCCATGTCTGTTCGGTACCCGCCTCCAGAATTTTGCCCGGCTGGACCTGACCGTCGAGGGTGACCTGTATCCAGGCCCGTTCGATGACCTTGATCATCAACGTCACCTTGTTGGCCACTGCAGTGGCCGGCAGCGAGGTTGAGGTAGGAGCGACGGTCGGCGTGGCCGTCGGCAAGATGTTGTGAGTTGCCGTTGCTGTCGGTTGGGCGAGGGTGGGCGTGGGCCGTTGCGGCGTCGGCGTAGCGGGGCTGGCCGTCGGCGTAGAGGTTGGGGTAACCACAGTTTGCCGCGTTTGGGTGGCCGTGGGTGTTGCGGTTGCCGAAACCTGACCGACAGCAACGGTGGGCGTTTGGGTCGGTGTCGGCGCAAGCACACGATCGAACAAGGAGCGCCCGTATTGCCAATAAGCCCATCCGCCGATGACCAGAACAACGAACAAGACCACCAGAATCAAGACCAGTTCGGCGCGCAGCAATGGACGGTGCGGAAAAAGGTCAATGTTTTCGGGATGGAAAATGCCCGGATCGAAATTACGCACCGGATGTTCTTTGCGATACATTGCTTCGATCTCTTGCCAATCCAAGCCGAGAAAGAGGGCATAGGTACGCAAAAAACCATAGACATGGCCAGGAGTGGGCAATTCTTGATATGCCCCACTTTCGAGGGCTGCCAGATACTTGCTGCGGATGCGGGTGACGTTCTCCGCCTCGTCAAGGGTAATGTGCCTGGCCTCGCGCGTTTCACGCAACAAACGCCCGATGCCGCTCTTGGAAGTCGGTTGTTCGACCTGTTCCGAATCGGCATGAGGCTGAGAACGGACACCGCGTCTAAAAGAGGTCCAAAATTTTGGCTTTGGCTCGGCCAAACTTTCAATGGATTGCTCACTGCGATCCCGGTCTGTTTCGCCCATCAATCATCCTCAATATGCGTTGTTATCTGCAGATTTACTCTTCACGTTCGACGAGCACGGTGAGTTCAGGAACGATCTCGGCAGTCAACCGGATGGGCACGCGATGGCTGCCGAGCTGTTTGATCGGCGCATCGAGATGAATCTTGCGTCGGTCGATCTCTTTGCCCAATTCGGCCGAGAGCTTGTCGGCGATTTCGGCGGCCGTGATCGAGCCGTATAACTTGGTCCCTTCGCCGGCGTGTGCCTTGAACGTCAAAGTGGTTTGCGCAATTCGTTCGGCCAGTGCCTTGGCGTTTTCCAACGATTGCCTGGCCTGTTTGGCTGCAGTTCGTTTGTATTGCTCCAATTGCCTAAGCTCACCTTCGGTTGCAGCGCGGGCCAGACCGCGAGGGATCAAAAAATTGCGCGCATAACCGTCGGAGACGTTTTTGACTTCCCCGGCCTTGCCAAGGCTGGGCACGTCTTGAACCAGAATGACCTTCATTGCCGAATCCTCTCTTTTTGAATGTCAATCGTCCTGTCAATCCCAACATCTTTCAAAAGACGCTGGAGTAGAGGCTTCAGCCGGATTTCCTGTCTCTTCCGCCTAAAGGCTCAACTCCGGAACATATTTGACAAGTAGTGCTGTTAACCCCATTCTCGAAAACAGCCGGATCATACACCAAAAATGGCGAATTGTCCAATGTCTGACAGTGCATGATGCTCTGCGACAATGTCGCCTAACAGCAAGTGTGAGCCGCGCCCACCCGCCCCCGCTGGCATGACACGCCCGAATCACGGCCACTTGCGGGCAAGGCACGATGGTTGAAAATGCAAAAAGAGGGGCGTCGGCTCCACACAGGTTGGGCGACGAGTGCTGTGAATTACGACAAACTATGCATTGGGCAACACTCCATTCTGTCAAATACTCTCCATTGTTTTGCTATGATTGGCAAATGAATCTTCCACCTCCAGCCCAACGGGTTCTCATGAGCCCCCATGTCTGGATTGGATCCCACCGGGTTGAGGCGAGGCTTGCCTTCAATGTCGGTGATGGGTGCACCGGCGGCTTTACCGGCACTGATACAAGGGCTGCCATCCGCCAGACGGTAGTTGCCCAGACCAGCATATATGAATTGGGGAGACATATCCATTGTTTTCGAAGCAAAAAGCCATAGTTTGCCGACGCATCGGATGCATCGACAAACCGGGCAACAGAAGGGTCTGGGTAGGCGATGGCATCCCCCTTCCGATTGGTTTGATTTTTGCTGCTCAGATGATGTATAATGGCCGCATCTGAGGTTTTTTGAAGAGTGGAGGCCAGGTCTATGACGACCACAGCAAAGAGACGGCGCGCATTTGAACTTGATGTCCAGGAAGGGTGGTCGGCTTTTATCTTTTTGGCTCTGATGTTGATCCTGATCAGCGGCTCGATTGTTGAGGCCGGCTATGATCCAGAATTGGATGGACTGGTGCTGATTGCCCTGGGCGCGCTGCTCAGTGGATTGTTGCTGGCCAAAAGCCGCTTTCCGGGCCTGTTGGCCCATCTGGTCGGCACCATCTATGGCATCGCCTGGAACGCCTTTGTGATCAGCTATCGCTTGCCTCCAACCTTTACGCCCCGCGAAAAATTGCTCGAAATGGGCTTTCGCATTGCCGATTGGGTGCGCGACACGGTGATCGGTGGCGAATTGGGTACCGATCCGCTGATGTTCACCGTGGTGATGAGCGTTTTGGTCTGGATTTTGGCCTATCTGGCCGTGTGGACCTCTTTTCGGGCGCATGTTTTGTGGGCCACGCTCTTGCCCAGCAGTGTGACGCTGACCTTGAATCTCTATTACGGGCCGGAGCGGATCAACTTTTTCATTGTGCCTTTTATTTTGCTGGCTTTGCTCTTCACGGCCCGGCTTACGCTGTATCTCTATGAACAAGAATGGCGACAGCACCATGTCCGTTTTAGTACCGAGCTGGTTTACACCTTTTTGCGTTATGCCGCCATCGTCGCCCTGATCGCGATTATCCTGGCCTGGGTCATTCCGACAGCCGCCACCAACGAAAAGGTCGAGGTCTTTTTCTCGCGTTTCAGCGAGCCGTGGGACCAAATCAAGAACGAGTGGATTCGCCTCTTTTCAACCCTGCAATCCGAACGCGCAACGCCGGTCTATGCCTCTTTTGGCGGCACGTTGACGCTGGGCGGGCCGGTGAATCTGAGCAATGCCACGGTGATGGACGTGCAGGCTTCTACCGGACGCTATTGGCGCGCGGCGATTTATGATACCTATGACGGCAGGGGGTGGACCTATTCGGGCACGCGGACGGCTTTTCTCGACGCCGGCACGCCGCCGGGTGAACTGATCGCTTACGAAGCGCGACGTACAATTACTCAAACCTATACCCTTTATATGCCCGGTACCGTTCAGCTTTTTGCGCTTGGACAGCCGGAAAAGTTCAGCCTGCCTGCCCGTGTCGAATACTATGAGGCCTCCTCCGAAGGAGGCACCCCTCTTGTCGAGTCGATCGTGTTGGCTTATAGCCGTGCCAGGTTTGACGATGTCGAATCGTATATGGCGATCTCGACCATTCCCTCCGCCGATGTAGAGGCCATGCGCGCAGCCGGCAGCGATTACCCGGCATGGATCGACCGCTACCTGCAATTGCCCGACACGGTGACGCAGCGCGTGTACGACCTGGCCCAAGAGATCACCGCCCCGTATGACAACCCCTTTGATAAAGCAACGGCAATCGAGAGCTATCTACGTGAATACAAGTACAATCAGGCCATCCCGGCGCCGCCTGCCGATGTTCAAGACCGGGTTGATTACTTTTTGTTCGAGAGCAAAGAAGGATATTGCAACTATTATGCCTCGGCGATGGCCGTGCTGGCCCGGGCGGTCGGCATCCCGGCACGGATTGCCGCCGGTTACACGCGTGGCGAATACGACAGTAATTCAGGCAGCTATCGGGTGCGCGAGAACAACTCGCATGCCTGGGTGGAGGTCTTTTTGCCCCGTTTTGGCTGGATCGAATTCGAGCCGACGGCCAGCGAACCGGTTATCGTTCGCCCGCGCGCCTTTGATCGCGATCCCGGCCGCATTCTGCCCGCCGACCAACCCGATTGGGAGGATTATCTCCGCAACATTCCCCGCGACGAAGATTATTATGGCAGTGGCCTGGGCGCGGAAGAATTCGCCGAATATATGGCCCGGCAGCAACGCGAGCAGCGCATCCGCAATCTGACCCGTGTCGGGGGCATTGTGTTGATCGGCATGCTGATCATCCTGTTTGCCTGGTGGCTGGGTCGCCGGCAAATGGATGTCGAGCATCCGGCACAGACATTTTATGAAAAGATGATCCGTCAGGCAAGCTGGTGGGGGATGCCGATGTTGCCTGCTCAGACGCCCAACGAATATGCCTATGCCCTGGCCGGCGAGATCGGCGACCCTGAGGCGGCACGGCTGATCGAGCGGATTACAATGGCCTACGTGGGTGAGCGCTATGGACACAAGAACCCGGCCCGTTTCCAGCCCGAATTCGCCTGGCGCGATCTGCGTTCAATGCTCTTGCGATGGGGCATCGGGTATCGCTGGCGCAAATTGTGGAAAAAGTGAGGAAAGAAAAAACGTGGACAAACAGGTGCCGATTGATGGTCGCGTTCGCGTCAATGTCGCTTTGCAGGTGGCCGGCATTGCCACCCAGGTGACGGCGGCGCTGCGTTCCGATAATCTTGAAAAACGTGAGGACCTGGAACGCCGCCTGGCATTGGCTCAAAGTCAGCTCGATCCGCTGGATTCACCGCCGGGGCTGGTGCCCTTTATCGACGTGATGCGTGGATTGCTGCGTGGTGACGACGTGGCGGCGCGCGCCGGCGGCCTGCCGTTGACTTATCGGGCAGTGTACGAGCAAGTCGTTGCCTCAGTTATGCCGCCAGAGCCAGAGGGCGAGCTGACCGTTCGCCAGGTGGTCGATGAAGTGGTGCATGATGTGCTCAACGTCAGCCGCTTTGGCACTTTTGACCAGCGCCAGCAACTGATCGACGTGCTGCTCAAGATGCAGCAAGAAGCCGCCGAACGCCCACATCTGGCTCAACTGGCCGCTTTTTGTGAAGCGGCCCGGCTGTTGCTTGACGGGGAAGATCCCGAGCCGGTGGCGGCACACTTGAGCGGCTTTTTCCGTGCCCGCTGGAAACATATCGTCAACACGTTGGACGAAAGTACCGACGCATAGGGATGCGTCGGTACCACGATTTTCGGGTTGGCTCTGAGGACGCCGGCGAATCTAGACGCTGGTTGTGGAGTGGAGGCTTTAGCCGAACCGGTTATCTAACCTTCAGGGCCTTTTTTCGCGCCTCATGGCAGCGTCCACAGCCGATATGAGGCCGGTCAACCGTTTGTTGGGCGAGTGAACAAAAAGCGCGCACCCGCACTTGCCGCCAAAAGAGCCAACGTCGTCCCACCCAGGCGGTCAGGGTCATATTGGGGCAGGCGTTGGCACGCAAAATGCCCGGCACGGGGCAACTCGCACACAATCCGGGCTGCCATGGCTCCGATTGCGGATTGTCTTTGAGCAGGCGACACTCTTGGGTGGCGCGTCCGCGATGAAAATCCTGATAATAAAACTTGCATGCCGTGCCGGATGGCGTGATCATGTTCCCCTCAGTGCACCTGGATTGTGGCCAGCGTCAGCGCATCGCCGGCCGCCTGACCGTTGATCCACAAAGGCAGGCGTGGTGCCCCGCTGATGTCATACAGCCCGACTATCAGTTGGTAGCTGCCCGGTGGTGCATCAACCGGCACCTGTACCCCACAGCGATCGGAAAAAACCCCTTTTTGTGGATGCCAACCGGTGGTCGGATTCAAGCCGCCGCCCGGTTCACCGTCAAATTGGGCAACGATGTGGCCGCGTTCATCAACCAGGTGCGCAAAGACCTTGTAGCGTCCTTCCGGCACGGCCAGTGCTTCCCAAAACAAGGTCATCTGGATGATGTCACCACGTTGCACCGGTTCGGGAAAAAGGGTGTAGCCGCGCAGGGCAATCTGCTCGCCCAGGCGCACATCAGCCAGCGGATGAGCCATCTCGACCGTGGACAGCTCTTGAGGCACAGCATAGACGGCCAGCCGCACATCGCCATACCAGGTGTCCGCAGCCTTGAAGGTATGCGCTTCCAGCCAGCGTTCGACAATCCGGGTCGGATCGCTTTCTTCGACGGCCCAATAGAGCACATATAAACGGCTGTGTTGGGCGGCAATGGCTTCCAGTTCGCCGACGACCTGGGCCTCGACCGGCGGGCGCGTGCGGCAGAGCGGATATACCGGCGCACGGTAAGGCCCTTCCGGATAATAATAGGTGAACACTTCCCACTGGTTGGGCGCGTTGAGCAACACTGCGTCGCCGGGACGGTAATGACGGTGGATCAATTCGGCGATGCCCCGGTAATTTGCCCGTGCATAGGCCGGATCGACATAGTAGGCGTGCAACGAACGCGCCGCGCCCACCCCGATCAACCCCAGGCCCAGCAGCAACCCCAATCGACTGCCCAGCCCACGGCGTCCGCTTGATGGCTGTTCAAGCAGCGAAATGCCTTGTCCCACCAGCAGGCAAAAGGCCGGGCTGGCCACCAGGAAAAACTTGGGGCGATAAGCGGGCCGACCGGCCAGACTCAGGCCGATCATCAGCAGGATCGGCGCCAGAACCAGCATCACCATAGCCAGGGTTGGAATCCCTTGCCGACCGCGTCGGGAGGCCGTGTGTTGGGCCGGGTCGGGCACAAAACCGCTCCACGCGCCAAAGAGGGCCAATCCCACGTTGGCCACGCTCAGCCAGCGCGTCCAGGCGTCATCGGGCACCGTTTCGCCCAGACTGAGCAGTTTGAACGCCTGTCCAACGATGTACCCTGCACTGTGCGTCGTGCTGATCGGCCCATAGCCAAAAGTTTTTTCCCAAGCGATGGGCAGCCAGGGCATGTACAGCCCGGCCATAACCAGGTGCGTGGCCAACCACAGCAATCCGACGTGCGACCGGCGTGCGCCATGGGGGCCGAGCCACCACACCAGCCAGGCCACGTCGAGCGCGGCGATCACGATGGGAAAAGAATAGTGCGTCCACAGCCCCGCTGCGCCGACCAGCGCATACGCCACACCCCAGCGTGTGCGTTGGCGCGTGTCGTCGGCGTCGAGCCAGCGTACCAGCAGGTAAACCAGGGCAATGGCCCAAAATGCAACCAGAATGTACATGCGCACTTCTTGCGAGTACATTACCTGGAAAGGCGAAATGGCCGCGCACAGCCCGGCCAGCCATGCCGAACGCGGCCCAAAGAGCCGTTGCGCCGTTATGTAAACCAAAACCACCGTCAGCACACCGACGATAACCGAGAACATGCGGACCGCCGTCTCGCTCTGGCCGAAGAGTTTGACCCACCCCCACAGCAGCAGGTAATAGCCAGGCGGGTGTACGTCGGCGCGTGCTGCGTCGATCACCAGTTTGAGTGGCCGCTCGGTGACTCGCACGCTGTTTCCTTCGTCGGCCCACAGACTTTGGGCGGTCAGGTTGGTCAGGCGCAAAAGGATGGCGACGATCAGCAGGGCGACGATGAAAAGTGTAATCCGTCTGCGTTGCGCCAGGGTGTTGAGAATGGCTTTTTGTCGTGCCTCAGCCTGCTGGGCTGCGCTCTGAATTTGAATTTGTTTTCGGTAGGGACGTTTTTTTCGGTTCATCATCCTGGTACAGATAGGGGTAAATTTCGGGCGGGTACAGTTTGAGTTGGCATTCGGGACAAAGGCCGTGGGTGAATTGCGTTTCGGTGTGTTCCGAGATATACACGTCGACTTCTTGCCAATACCCTTCGTCGGTGCGAATCTTTTTGCAATGAGCACAGATGGGCAACAACCTTTGCAACTTTTTGATATGGGCCATTGCTTCTTCCAATTCGTGGTTGCGTTCGACCAGTTGAGCGTTCAACCGTTTCAGTTCTTGCATATCTTGGAAGCGGGCTGTTGCCACGATGATGGCTCGCTCGATTTCGCGCGCATTGGGCGGTTTGACCAGGTAGGCCCCTACGCCGGCATCGGCCATCCGGTGCACACATTCGGGCGTTTCATACGCCGTTAATGCCACCACCGGCAATGGATACGCGGCCAAAATTTGCCTGGTCGCCGCGACACCGTCTAGTCCGGGCATCTCGATGTCCATCAAAATGACATCGGGCTGCTGTGGCGTGTCGATCAGCCTGGTAAGCATATCGATCGCTTCTTCTCCATTGGTTGCTTCGCCGACCACCTGATAGCCGATTTCCTGAAGCAAGCCGTGAACCATGGCCGAAACCAGCAAATCATCTTCGACGATCAACACGCGAGCATGGTCATACACCGCCGAATCTGATTCTCGTATTGGGTTCTCTTTGCCCATTCAGCCCTCCTCGCTTTCTTGTCCACTGCTGCGTGTGCGCTGCACCTGTCCGCTGCGGGCGATTTGGAACATGTCCAGGTCGCGTGCGACAAAGGTATTGGCAAACACTTCTTGTGCTTCGGCCAGCACATCGCGCTCATAATAGCGCCGTGAGAGATGGGTTAGAATCAGCGCCGAGACCCCGGCATCACGGGCCAGTTCCGCCGATTGACGCGCCGTCAGGTGACCGAACTGGCGGGCCATATCGATGTCGCGGTGCAGATAGGTGGCCTCGATCACCAGGGCATCTGCGCCTTGGGCTACCTGGTGCAGGTTATCGGTTTTGCCGGCGTCGCCGACAAAGACCAGCCGGGCACCGGGCAGTTCCGGGCCGAGCACTTGTTCGGGCCGGATCAGGGTGCCGTCGGCCAAGGTGATTGCCTGGCCGCGCACCAGTTGTGCGCGTTCGGGGCCACGGGGCACGCCCAGCGCATCGGCTTGATCGGCCAGAAAGGGGCGTCGCGATTTTTCCTCGAACAAATAGCCAAAGCACCCCGGCCCCCGATGGGATACCGGAAAAGCCGACAATCTGAACGATTCATCTTCCATCAAAATGCCTGCCTGCACATCGTACAGTTCGATCTCGAGTGGACGCTGCTCCGGCCCGAAAACAACCTCCAGCAGCATCTCGACCCGATCCAATGCCCAACGGCCGCCCCAAATTTCGATCCGCTCGTTGGCTTCCCAGCGGCCAAAGGTGGAGGCGATGCCGGCCAGACCCAAGATGTGATCCAGATGTCCGTGGGTGAGCAAAATGCGATCCAGACGACGAAAGCCCAGGCCGCTGCGCAACAATTGACGCTGTGTGCCCTCGCCACAGTCGATCAGAAAGCGATATTCTTTGTAGAGCACCATCGCCGACGACAACCCACGATGCACCGAAGGCGCCGAGGCCGATGTGCCGAGAAACACGAGTTCGAACATAAATCATCCTTCGGTTGCGAAAATTCTGACCCGTCCTGGCTGCCCTTCTTGTCCTTCGATCTCGATGTGTGCAGCCCCAAATTGTTCGATCACCCAGGCGTTGGTCAGCAGATGAGCGGTCACCGCTTCGACTGCATATTCGGAAGGGAAATGGGCAGCGGCCAGCGCCAACGGCACGAGCAACTGGTCGGCCAGATGGGCATCCACAGGCATTTGGCGACGGTGATAGTGCACAAACGCCTTACAGGCCTCTTCGGCGACTTCTTCGGCGGGTTTGCGCAGCCGTCCGTAAGCGGTGAACCCGGCACGGACGTGGCGATACTCGGCGCATACCCAAACCGCCGTGCCCTGCCCCGGTGAAGGAGGCGACAGCATTTCGATCGTTGGAGTGATCCCCTGTTTGCGCAGCAAAAACTCGGCGCGTTCTGCCTGACGCTGCAAGATGTGTTCGGGCAGGTTGGAAACGATCGAGCGTGCCAGCACCCCACGCAGGGCGCCGCGTTCGGTCAACCTCAGACCGCGCAAGGATGTCGGCCCACATACCTCGGCCCGAATCAGTCCTCCGCCGCGTGGATAATAGCCCCACCGTTCGATCTCGACCTGTGCATTCAGCCCCAAATCGGTTAGCACTGGCAGATACACTTCACGCAGGTAATCGATCGGCGGGCTCCATTCCACATGGGTTCCCCCGCTCAGCTGGACGGTCGAGCGCCCGCTGGCCATAGCCAGCGGCCAAAGTATGGTTTGCCAGATCAGGCTGACCGATCCTGCCGTGCCCACATCCCAGCAGTAATTGCCTGCCTGGGGCGGGCTGGTGGGAGCAAAACTCAACGTGCGCGAGCCGACCTGATCACCCTCGACCTGGGCGGCGCAAAGCGCGGCGACGGCACGCACGGCCACTACATGCTGGGCGCGCAAACCCGGATTCTCTCGCCTGGCGCGGATGTTGGTCAGCCGGAAAGGTCGTCCGCCGATCGCCGACAGGGAAAGGGCCGTGCGAATGATTTGTCCTCCGCCTTCACCGTATGCGCCGTCGAGATGGATAAAAGGGTCGCTCATTCGCGCAACCGTCCTACCGCTTCAAATTCGCGCGCGCCACTGTCGACAAAGCCCAGGCTATCTGCCAGTTGCCGGGCGGCTTTGTTCCCTTCGGCGGTGATGTACAGGGGCAACAGCCGTGCCTCAAGCAGCGCATTGACCGTGGCCTGGGCTACGGCGCGTCCCCATCCCTGCATCTGAAAGTCAGGTTCAACGTAAACATACATCTCGGCCAGCTGATCGGTTTGCCAGTTTATCCCTGCTACGGCAATCGGATGATCTTGGTCACGGATTTCAAAGCGAAATGGCCCCTGACCGGGTTCAACCAACACGTTGACCTGGTTGGGCGGAATGATTTCCCCCGGCTTGTAAACGATGTTGATCTGGGCCTGCTCGAGCAACATGGCTGCCTCAATGGCCTCGCGCTGCGTCGGCGTGATGATCAGACGATAAGGCCGTCCTGGCGTGAGTGCCTGCCTGAGCAATTTGTCGGTTGCTTCTGACGGTGCGCGTAACGTCACCAGGGGCACAAAGAGGTCTTGTCCTGTCTGGCAAATGGCGACAAAGCCATCTACGTGTCCGTTTGGCGAGCGGTGCAGTGTCAACGTCGTGCGTCGTGGATCGTGCCAAAGCGCATAATAGGCTGTCAACGCATCTTCCGGTGCAGTCGCGGCCAACAAAGGACGGATCAATTGCCGTTGTTCAGCAAGTGAGAGGTGAGCATTCATCGGTCGAATATCCGGATTGTGATTGAACAAAACCGTGCTGATTTTACCACAAATGCGCTTGATCGAAAAACGGCGTCCCAAGACCCTAAAGGTCTGCAAGACCTTTAGGGTCTTGGCCGCATCTTGACTTGGTCAAAGGCCCAAAGTGTGCTACAATACCCATCGTTCATTTGATCAGGAGAAAGAGATGAAACCGATTGTGATTGTTCCAACCTACAACGAAGCTGAAAATTTGTCTTTGCTGGTGGCCGAAATCCTCGCCTTGCCGGTGCACATCGACATCGTCGTCGTCGATGACAACTCACCGGACGGCACCGGTGAGATTGCCGAGCGACTGGCTGCGCAACATCCCGGCGTCCATGTGCTGCACCGGGCGGGAAAATTGGGGCTGGGCACGGCCTATATCGCCGGGTTCAAATACGCTCTGGCCGGCGATTATGACCGGATCATGACCATGGACTGCGATTTTTCGCACCATCCGCGCTACATTCCGGCGATCCTCGACAAAAGCAAGGAGGCCGACCTGGTCATCGGCTCGCGCTATGTACGCGGCGGCGGCACCCAAGACTGTACCCTGCCGCGTAAAATGCTCAGTTGGGGTGCCAATGCCTTTGCCAAGACGATGCTCGGTCTCAAAGCGATGGATTGTACCGCCGGATTTCGTTGCTACCGGCGTGAGGTGCTCGAATCGATTGACCTGGACGCCATTTTTTCCAACGGCTATTCCTTCTTGATCGAAATGCTGTATCAGGTGACGCGCCGCAGCTGGCGGGTGGCTGAGGTGCCTATCTTGTTCGAAAACCGCCGTCGTGGACGGTCGAAAATCTCGCGCAACGAGATCATCAAAGCCTTGTACACCGTGATCCGTCTGGCTTGTGAAAGGATCAAGGGGCCAAGAAAGCAGTAATCAAAAGGTGGGTGTCGAGGGGCGCAATGAGCAAGATGACGGCGCGGCGTGTGTTGGTGATCGGCTTGTGGGTGGCCCTGTTTGTCATGGCCGCACGGCCGATCAGCGATCCCGATCTCTGGTGGCATCTGGCTACCGGCCGGTACATCGTGCAAACGCGCAGCATTCCTCACCACGATGTGTTCTCTTTTACCGTCCCCGACCACAAATGGATCACCCACGAATGGCTGACTCAAGTGGGCATGATCGGCCTGTACAACCTCGGTGGCCTGTCTGCTCTGCTGCTGACAACTTGTGTTATCGTTACTTGGTCTTTTTTTATCGTTTATATTCAATGTGAAGCGCGCCCACATCTGGCCGTCTTTGCGGTGTTGACCGGCGCGTTGGCCTCCGCCGTCACCTGGGGGCCGCGCCCACAGATGCTGAACATGCTGTTGACCGCCTTGCTCCTCTACCTGCTCCGCCGGGTACGGGTCGAAAAGCGCCCGTTGTGGTGGGCCTTTCCCCTCCTTATCGCTTTGTGGGTCAACCTGCACAGCGGCTACTTTTTAGGCTATGTGGTCATCGGCGCAGTGCTGGTCGGCGACGGACTGGCCCATTGGCTCGATCTGCGCACCGCCGACACCCTCGATCGGCGCGGACTGCGTAACCTGGCACTGGCCCTCGGCGCCACCGTGATCGCCGCGTTGTTCAACCCCAACGGCTTCAAGATGCTGTGGTATCCCTTTGAAACGTTGGGCAGCAAAGCGATGCAAGAGTATATTCAAGAGTGGGCGCCACCGGATTTTAACCGGCCCGAATATTGGCCAACCCTTGCCCTGTTGTTCGGCGGCACGCTCGCGTTGACCTGGAGCCATCGCAAGCGCGACCTGAGCGATGTGCTGCTTTTTTTGGGGTTCGGGTTTATGGCCCTGCTCTCGGCGCGGCATATCCCCCTTTTTGCCGTCGTCGCCACGCCGATCCTGACCCGTTACGCAGCACAGATCGAGCTGGGACGACTGCATTGGGACCTGTGTCGGTTGCCTCCGGTCAGGCCGCCACGGGGGGTATGGATTGCCGTAAACTGGTTGCTGGTTTTGCTCTTTTTTGTCGCCGGTGCGCTGCGCCTGACCAACGTGTTGCTCGAAAACCGCGATGCCGAAGCCCGTCGTTTTCCTGTGCACGCGCTTGCCTTTATCGAGCAAATGGGGTGGGGGGAACGGCGCATGTACAATTCGTATAATTGGGGCGGCTATCTGCTCTGGCGCGGATACCGGGTCTTTATCGACGGGCGAGCCGATGTTTATTTAGACGATTTTATGAATGAATACGTGCTGGCCTATCAATTGCGCGGCGATTGGCGCGTGCCGTTAGATCGCTTTGCGGTCGAGTACATCTTGATCGAGCGCGATGCCTCGTTGGCAACCTTGTTGACCGAAAGTGACGAATGGACCCAAGTTTACGAGGACGAGCTGGCAGCCATTTGGGTGAGGAGCCATTGATGGGTGATTCCTGGCGCATCGGCGTGCTGGCCGACACGCACATGCCCCATTCGGCATCGTTGTTGCCGACGCGGGTTTTTGAATACCTGAAAGGCGTCAACCTGATCTTGCACGCCGGCGATCTGGACGAGCCGTGCGCACTCGACGCGCTCAAGCCCCTGGCCCCGGTGATCGCGGTGCGCGGAAACCCACATCTGCGCTTTGCAACGCTCAGTTCGCCACATTTGCCCAAGGCCGTTCACCTTTGGATCGGGGGGCGCTATGTGGTGTTGAACCACGGCCTGCCCTTTTTCTGGCGGACTGCCTGGTATCATCTGTTGAAATTGGGCGGGATGGACGATTGCGGATTGAACCGCTTGATGATCCGTGATCAGCAGCGCGCTTTCCCAGATGCCGATCTGGTCATTTTCGGGCACTCGCATCTGGCGACGGTTGAGCGGCATGGACGCACCCTGTTTGTCAACCCCGGTACGCCCATGACCACCGAGACGAGTCGATGTCCGACGATGGCCTTGATCCACATCGACGACGACATCCGTGCCGAGATCGTGCCGGTTTAGCGGCCGAAACCTGACCGACTTGTTTTGCGTAAAGGATTCAGCCAGTGAAAAAGAAAGGATGCCGAGATGAGCGACGAATTTCAAGATTTTGGCGAAGAATTGACAGAGCCGGTTGAGGGAGAGGTTGTGCCGATGCCCAGGCAGCAGCCCGGTTGGGCCAAAGCTCTCGCCTGGACGACGATCATTTTGGGCGTTTTGTACTTTATCAATCCGACCGCAGGCTTTATCGAGATTCTTCCTGATGCGATTCCCGGCATCGGCAACCTCGATGAGGCGGCGGTGATGCTTTTGATCTTGGCCGCGATGCGCTACCTGGGCTGGAGGCTGCCGGACTTTATCGAAGAGTGGACGCAGCGTCCACAGCTTCCTGCTCCCAAAAAGCCGGAGCAACATTGACGTGAAAACGCCCTGCGACCGATCGCAGGGCGTTTTTCTGTGCAAAATCAATTTGCGTTTATCGGGTGTTGCGTCGCTCGAATTTGTAGCCTACGCCGCGCACGGTGATCAGATGGCGCGGCTGGGATGGATCCGGCTCGATCTTGCTGCGCAATTGCTGGATGTGCACGTCAACCGTCCTCGATTTGCCCACAAAATCACTTCCCCACACCTGCTTGAACAGCTCGTCACGGCTGAAAACGCGGCCCGGTTCTTGGGCCAATACCAAAAGCAGGTCGAATTCCTTGCGCGTCAATTCAACCACCTGGCCTTCAACCGTCACCTTGCGCCGGTCAGGGTCGATGACGATTCGTCCCAGGTTGAGCTGTCCCTCCCCGGCCGGACCCGCGTAACGACGTGCCAGTCGCAACACGGCGCGCACGCGGGCCAGCAGCTCACGTGCGCCAAAGGGTTTGGTCACGTAATCGTCTGCGCCCAATTCCAGGCCGGTTACCTTGTCGTCGTCCTCGCGCTGCCCGGTGAGCATGATGATCGGGATGTAATCATCACGCTGGCGAACAAGCCGGCACACCTCAAAGCCATCTATGCCGGGCAGGATGATGTCCAGCAGGATCAGATCGGGTGGGTTGCTCTTGATCTGAGCCAGTGCCAAAATGCCGTTATCGACGATCTGAACCTGGTATCCTTCAAACTCGAGGGTGGCCCGTAAAAACTCGGCCGTCGGACTATGATCTTCGACCACAAGAATTTTCTCGTTCATCATGTTTTTATTTTAACATAACCGCTTTTTTCTGTCAAAGCGTATTACTCACTCGGGTGCATTTCAACTTGGGGGCAAGCTTGTTGTGGCCGGCCTCTGACCGCGCCACTCTGTAGGATCAGGCGATGCGCAGGGTCTGAGCATCGCCCGGACGCCGGTTTGACAAGTCGCTCCTATTCTGAAATACATCCAGGCTACGAATTGACTTGATAAAAAAGCGGCGTATACTTGGCTGTGCTGAAAAAAGGCCGATACTACACCAAGAGCCTATCCGAAAAACCGTACACGCGGCATCCTTATGCCGCTTAACCGACACATAGGGATGCGTCGATTACGTTTTTCGGATAGGCTCCTAAATCGCCTGGTTACCATTCAGACGGTGACTCGAGACATCCTTGGGGGGTGCGGCCAATGTCGGCCTGTGCCGACCGGCGCGTGTTGGCGGATGCCGCTCGGGCGCGGTCTGGAGACCGATCCAGGCGGAAGCCGATTTCAATCGGGCTGAATGGGTTCAGATGGCATTCCGTTTTGTGAGGAATATCAAGTCGGGCGGTTATCCGAGGAGGGGATTATGACTTTACATACCTGGCTTGCTTCATCGCTGGTGCGTCATTTTCCATGTACGCCCGCACAGCCTGCGGCGTCGCTCCACATCGACGCGGCATTGAACGAACGGTTCAGTTTGCAAGTCGCAATGCGTTTGGAACACGAAGAACGGCAAGTGATGAACGTGTGCGTCGTTGCGCCGGAAGGGTGGACGGTGCGTGTGCGGCGGGTTGGCTATGTGCCGATGCCTCATTTCAACACCCCCCTCGAACCCGATCCGCTCGACCGGGAAGGCATCGGGCATATTCCCGGTTATGTGCCCGACCCCCTTTTCGACGAGGAGAGTTTGCTTTTATGGCCGGAAGAAACGCACGCTTTTTGGATCAGCCTTCTTCCGGCCTCCGATGCCCGGCCCGGCCGCTACACAATCACGGTGATCGTGCAGCCGGAAAGGGGCGACCCGTTAACACACACGGCATCGGTGCAGCTATACCCGCTGCAGCTTGCCAAACGACGCGATTTTCGGGTGACCCATTGGTTTTATGTCGATGCATTGATCGATTGGTATCGCACCGACCTTTTTGGCGAGCGTTTTTGGACCATTTTGCCTCAGTATATCACCGATGTGGTGGAGCATGGGCAGGACACGCTTTACGTGCCGGTCTTTACCCCACCACTCGACGGGGTCAAACGGCCCAGCCAACTCTTGCATATCACCCGCCTGGGCCCCAACCGATACGTTTTTGACTGGCGCGATGTCAAACGGTATCTCGACCTGGCACGGGCGTGTGGAATCGACTATTTTGAATGGACGCATCTGTTTACCCAGTGGGGAGCACGCTATGCGCCGCGTATCTATGAAGAGCAGGGGCGTCATGAGACGCTGCTCTGGCCACCGGAAACCGATGCCATGTCGGAGACCTATCGTGCCTTTTTAGGGCAATTTTTGCCCGAATTGCATCGATTTTTGATTCAAGAGAACCTGGTTGAGCGTTCTTTTTTTCATCTTTCCGATGAACCGCACGGCCAGGAGCATCTGGAAAACTATCGTCGGGCGCGTGCGCTGCTCCACGAACTGGCGCCCTGGATGACGGTGATGGATGCCCTGACCGAAATCGAATTCGCGCGGCTCAAGGTAACGGATATGCCCATCCCCAGCATTCACACTGCACTCGACTTTGTGCATGAGGGCATCCCTTGCTGGTGCTATTATTGCTGTGGGCCGCGCGGACGCTATCTTAACCGCCTGCTCGACACGCCTCTATCCAAGATCGCCATGCACGGCTTGCTCTTTTATCGTTGGCCTTTCAAGGGCTTTTTGCATTGGGGCTACAATTACTGGTACGAGTCGCAAACACGGCGATTGATCGATCCCTTTGTTGTCACCGATGGACTGGCCGCACCACGTGGCTGGGCCTATGGCGACCCCTTTGAGGTTTACCCAGGGCCACAAGGCCCGCTCGATTCGATCCGGTGGGAGGTTTTTGGAGAGAGTCTGCAAGACTATCGGCTGTTGCAAACACTTGGCGTTGACCGGGACGATCCACGGCTGGCCGAAATCGTCAGTTTTGTCGACTTTCCCAAACATGCAAACTGGCGATATGATCTGCGCGTCAAACTTTTGAGCCAGGCATGAGCCCGAACTCGCATTTTCGAGGAGGAAGGCTTTATCCGGCCTGTGTCTGGTGGCTCAAGCCCGGCTAAAGCCTCGACTCCCGCAAGTACCCGGAATCCAGAATACACTTTGCCTTTGGAGTGAGCATGTCTTTTATCGTTGATTTTCAACCGGTTGGCCGTCGTGTCGAGGCACAGGCCGGAGAAACGCTTTTGCAGGCCGCACAGCGTGGTGGGGTGGGCCTGGCGGCGATTTGTGGCGGGGCAGGCACATGTGGGCGCTGCCTGGTACAGGTGATGTTCGGCCAGGTGTCACCACCGGATGAAAACGAGCGGCGACGGATCGAGGCGGCGCAACTGGCACGTGGCTTTCGGCTGGCATGTTCGGCGCGAATTCAGAGCGATCTGCGGATCAACGTGCCCCCTGCATCGCTGACCACCACGCAGCGCACCCAAATCGAAGGACGCGAATTAGACATTCCCTTTGATCCGGCGGTGAAAACCTTTGCCGTGCAACTCGAACCGGCCAGTCGTGTGGATTTGCGCGCCGACGCGACACGACTGTGCGATGCACTCCGTGCTTTGGGTCTGGAAACGCCTCAGATTGGCCTGACCGCGGCACAGCGGTTGCCGGTGTTGTTGCGCGAGCAAGGCTGGCGGGTCACGGCAGTGTTGATCGGCGAGCGGGTGGTAGAAGTGCTACCGCCCGGCAACCCGCCGCTGGGGCTGGCCATCGACCTGGGCACGACCAAAGTGGCCGGTTACCTGGTCGATTTATCCACCGGTCACACGCTTGCCGCCATGGGAATGATGAACCCTCAAATTGCCTACGGTGAAGATGTCATGGCCCGCCTGACCTACGTGGCGCAAAACCCGGCAGGGGCTAAAACGTTGCAGCAAGTGATCGTTCAGGGGCTGGATGAACTGGCCTGCTCGTTGTGCAAGCAGGCCGGGCAAAATCCCGAAGACATTGTCGAAGCGGTGATCGTCGGCAATACGGCCATGCATCATCTGCTGCTCGGCCTGCCCACCAAACAGCTCGGCGAAGCGCCCTATGTGGCTGCGCTCAGCGACGCCGTTGATCTGATGAGCCGTGACATCGGTTTACGCTGCGCGCCGGATGTTTACGTGCATATTTTGCCCAACATTGCCGGTTTTGTCGGCGCCGATCATGTGGCGATGTTGCTGGGCACAGGCATTTACAAGGCTCAAGATGTGGTGCTGGGGCTGGACATCGGCACCAACACCGAGGTGGCGCTCAAGGTCGGCAATCGGCTACTGACCTGCTCGACGGCTTCTGGGCCGGCTTTTGAAGGAGCACACATCCGTGCCGGTATGCGCGCCGGCCCAGGGGCCATCGAACGGGTGTGGCTGGACGGCGAGCGGGTATTGATTCAGGTGATCGATGGCGTGCCGCCGGTGGGATTGTGTGGTTCGGGCATTCTCGATGTGGTGGGACAACTGCGCAAGATCGGCCTGTTGAACGAACTGGGCGGTATGTTGCCGGAACACCCGCGGGTGCGCATAGGCGAAAGTGGCCCTGAATTCGTGCTGGTTCGCGGCGATGAAAGCGGTAACGGCCACGAGATTGTCTTTACGCGCGGCGATGTGAGTGAAATTCAACTGGCCAAAGGGGCTATGCGGGCCGGTGTCGAGGTGTTGCTGCAAGAGGCAGGCATCGGCGTTGCCGACCTGGATCGCATTGTGATTGCCGGCGCATTTGGCTCGTACATCGATGTGAAAAATGCGCTGCGGGTGGGGATGTTTCCTGCGCTCCCGCTGGAACGCTTTGAACAGGTGGGCAATGCCGCCGGTGTCGGCGCACGGATGGCGCTGATTTCCAAAACCCAACGTGCGTTGGCCAGCGAAATCGCTCGCCGGGCCGAATATGTCGAACTGACCAACGATCCGCGTTTTACGGCGGCGTTCACAGAAATGATGATGTTGCCCTGATCGCCGGTCTCGTCGGGGTGTGTGTTTTTTGACCCAAACTGTCCAAAACGGTTTGGGTCAGTTTATGTATATTTAAATCTAAGGAGGAGCTTTTTTTCGCAATGAAGACCGTGTTGTTGCTACTTGTGTCAAACACTTTTATGACGTTGGCTTGGTATGGACACCTCAAGTTTGCCAAGGGGCATGATTCATCGATGCTCAAGCTGATTTTGATCAGCTGGGGCATCGCTTTTTTTGAATACTGCTTTCAGGTGCCGGCCAATCGCCTGGGATGGGCACTTTACCGCATCACAACTCAAGATCATTCAAGAGGCGATTTCTATCTCGGTTTTTGTGGTTTTTGCCTTGCTCATCCTGGGCGAAAAGCTGCGCTGGAATTACGTCGCTGCATTTGCTCTGGTGCTGGCGGCCGTATATCTGGCGATTGCCGTCAAATAGACGCGTCAAATAGACGCGTCAAGTAGACGCGTCAAATAGACGCGTCAAATAGACGCGTCAAATAGACGGTTTACAAATCGCCGCGCCGGTGGTATAATAGGATTACATTATGTCGATTTGAACTGGCACCATAATGACCTACGCTGGTTCTGTTTGCGGGGCCAATCATCCACGAGTGCTTCACGATGCACGAATTGCGTCATCATTTGAATATGGGGGGCCTATTCGTGGGTGGGTTGCGCACCTGACGATCAACGCAACATGGGGTGGCAGGTAGTTACTTTGCACCGATGTATACCGACCTCATCTGGTGGAGGAGCGGCGCCATGAAAAGCTCAAAACAATCGTTTTTCTGGGGGCTGTTAGTAAGTCTGTTTTTAATTCTCATGTTCGGGATGGCCGTACCACATCAGGTGATCGGCGCACCGCCGGCGCAAATTACGGTGACCCCACGCCCGACGGTGAATCCGCTGATCCCCACGCCATCGCCGGAGATCAGCGGATTCGATGCCGTTAAGCGCAAGATTGACCTGGCCATGGTGGTCGACAAAACCCAGGCCAGGCCGGGCGATACCCTCAAGTATCAATTGCAGGTCTCCAACGTCGCCGGCCAAAAAGCAACCAATGTCTGGTTGACCTGTGATCTGCCCGATCAGCTCGAAATCACCACGTATTCGACCACGCGCGGGCTGGTTCATCGCTACGGACAGCGGCTTTCGATCGAGATGGGGCTGTTTGAGCCTTCATACGAATCATTTTGGGTCGAAATCGAGGGGCGCATCAAGGCCGATGTCGTTCCGGGCACACGGCTGGTTCATCATGCCAGTCTTACCTCCGACCAGGCCGGCGGTGGTGAGAGCACGGTGACCACCAGATACGATACAGAAGTCGAGACGGTTGTGCTCGATGGTCAGGCTGTGGCCGTTGAAAAAAACGCTTTGCCTTCAACCGGACACGGCCGGATGCCTTTTTGGACGGTGCCCCTCCTGGCAGTCATGATCGTGTTGGTGGCCCTGCTGGAGAGCCGAACGCGCGCCCGTTTGTCCGGTTAAACCGTGGCTTGATCAAAAAGCGCATGTCAGGAAAACCTCTGGCATGCGCTTTTTTGTGCGGGTGGGCCTTTTGCGTCGGAAAAGACATTTACCAGACTCGCAGTTTTGGGTGTTAAAGCTTCAGGCGGTTTGGCTAAAGCCTCAACGCTGTTCTGGATATAGATTCGTCCAGGTTCAGATATTTACACGTTAAAGCGGATATTCAAAATGTCGCCGTCTTGAACCACATAATCGCGGCCTTCCAGCCGAAATTTGCCTGCTTTGCGCGCTTCGGCCATCGATCCGGCGGCGATCAAGTCATTGTAGGCCACCACTTCGGCGCGGATGAACCCACGGGCCAGGTCGGAGTGGATTGCGCCGGCTGCTTCCACTGCTGTTGCACCTTTGCGAATCGTCCAGGCGCGCACTTCGTCTTCGCCGACGGTGAAAAAAGAGTGTAGCCCCAACAAGTCGTAGCTGAGACGGATGAGCCGGTTCAACCCCGGTTCGCTGATGCCGTATTCCTGCAAAAACATTTCGGCCTCTGCGCCTTCCAACTGGGCAATCTCCATTTCGAGCTGACCGCGTAGGCAGATCACGGCGGTGCGGCGGTGATGATAGTCGACATAATGTGTTGGGTCGGCTATGCCGCGTTCACCGACGTTGAGCACCACCAGCGTCGGCTTGAGGGTAAGCAACTGGAATCCGCGCAGCCGTTTCTCTTCCTCCGGTGTCAGATCGAGGTCACGGGCAGGGATTTCTTGCTCCAGATTCTCTTTGATCCGCATCAGCAGGTCGAACTCTTCCTGATCGGCCTGACGGGCAGGGTACGCGCCCCGTTTGCCCAAATCGCGCGCCAGGCGTTCCATACGTCGTTCGACGATGCCGAGATCGGCAAAAATGAACTCGAAATCGAGGGCGGCAAGATCGCGGGCGGGGTCTACCATGCCTTCCGGGTGGGGCACATTGTCATCTTGAAAGGCGCGCACCACATGCAACAGTGCGTCGTTTTGGGCGATGGTGTTGAGCAATCCGCCGCTCAGACTGCCGTCGCGGCCCATTCCGGCTTTGAGGCCGGCAATATCGGTGTATTGAATCCGTGCGTAGGTCGTTTTGCGCGGGTTAAACATTGCGCTCAGCCGATCGATCCGGGGATCGGGCACCTGAACAATGGCCGTGTTGACCTCGACCTGACCGGTGCTGAATGCCGACGTTGCCGCCTGACTGCGGGTCAGGGCGTTAAAGATCGTCGTTTTGGTGCTGTTGGGCAACCCGACAATACCGATTTGCATCGTACATTTCCTCCGTTTGCACATCACAGGGGCGCAGCAACGCTGCGCCCCTGTACCCCTACCACCCCGCTATCCCGTCTATCCCGCCGGCAGAGTGAAATAAAACCGACTTCCGCGCCCGACCTCGCTTTCTACGCCGACTTCGCCACCTAATTTGTTGATGATGCGTTTGACAATGGAAAGTCCCAGGCCGTGCCCTTCGATCCGGGTGTCACGGTCCAGACGGGTAAACAGCGTGAACAGCCGCTCTTGCTGGTCGGGTGGAATGCCGCGGCCGTTGTCTTGAACCCAGAAGCGTACCACCGGTCCGCTGTCGGAGGCTTGCTCAACCTGTTCATCTGCGCCCAGTTCGATGTACAGTGGCGAGCCACCATACTTGACCGCGTTGGCCAGGTAATTGACCCACACTTCTTCGACCCATGGGGCATAGCCCAAGGCGGTGGGCCAGCGTTCGGGCAAGACCAGGGTGATTTCAGGATTATCGAGCAGGTTGGACAGTCGCTGTCTGACCTGGCCGATGATCGCGGCCATATCCAGGGGAGAAATTTCAACTTCTTCGAGCTTGCGCACGCGGGCCAGCAAAAGGAGTTCGTCGATGATGTTGGCCATTTTTTGTGCATTTTGGGTGATCACATGCAAGCCATCGCGCATCTGTTCTGGGCTGAGCCGCTCGTAACGCCGTTCCAGGAGCAAAGCATAGCCGATCAATGCGGTGAGCGGCGTTTTCAGGTCATGGGCAACGGTGTGGGCAAAGGCATCCAATTCGACGTTGCTGGCTTCTAATTCGAGTGTATAGGTGCGCAATGCGACTTCCGCAGCCTGTCGCTCGCGGATTTCCTGTTGGGCCAGGTTGTACAGACGAACCTGCCGGATGGCGATGGCCAGCAGGGCAGCGATCTCGATGATCGTTGTGATGTGTTCGGGGTTGAATACGCCCGGCGTACCCGATTCAAGGTGGAGTGTGCCGACCAGTTCTTCATGGGCCAGCAGGGGGGCGATGACATAAGCGCGGACCCCTTCTTCGAACAGTTTTTGTTGCATCGGCGAGCGGTTGGTGATGGCCTCCAGATTGTCAACGCCCAGCACGTTGCCTTGACGGAGCAACGGCTCCTGGAATACCCACTCGCGCTCTTGGGCCTCGGTGGAGAGGGGGAGTGCACCACTGGACTCGGCAGCCAGTGTTTTGCATTTCCCATCCTGGCCATTTTCAATCACGAGCACCCGGTGGCATGGCACCAGTTGTCTGATGCGACCAACGGCTGCCATCGCAATGGTCTCCGGCGATTGCGCGGCCAGGATCGACTGGTCGATCTCGCGCAGGGTTTGTAGACGGACGGCAAAGTTGCGTAACATCTCCTCGCGGCGACGACGGTCCTGGAGTTCTTGTTCGAGCTGGGCATTCTTTTGTTCAAGCCGCTTTTGCAGTTGACGGATGGCCAGGTGAAGCTGTACACGGGTCAGAACTTCTTCCACCTGGAAAGGTTTGGTGATGTAATCGACACCGCCGACGGAAAAAGCTCTTTTCTTGTGGTCTAATCGGTCAGAGCCACTGACGAAGAGGATGGGAATATCGCGCGTTTGCGGCACGGCTTTGAGCATCTCGCACACTTCAAAGCCCGATATGTCGGGCAGAAAGAGGTCGAGCAAGATCAAATCGGGCAGCGAACTTTGCGCTAACGAAATTGCTTCTGCACCGTTCTCTGCCGCTAACGAGGCGTATTCTTGATGATCGAGAATTTGTCTTAACATCACTCGATCCAGGTAGTCATCGTCGACAACCAGAACGAGCGCACGAGATGCGTTGGGGGCCATTTTCTACATTCAGCTTGTTTGTTGCCGCATAGGGATGCGGCGGCTATGGTACAAATGTTCCAGGCGTGCTGTTTGCAACTATAGCATAGTAGGGTATCACACAACTTGTTTCTTGTCAAACAAAATGCGCTTTGCGCTTTGGGGCTATCGCTGCTGGTCAGGTTTCCCGGCAAGCGGCCGGTGTATGCTTGTATCGACCGGCTATTGGAGTTGAGCCTTCAGGCGGAAAACCCGGCTAAAGCCTCTATTCCGGTTTTATTGAAAGGTATTGGCTTTGGAGAAAAACCGTACCGGCGGCATCCATGCTTGTGCCGACGCATAGGGATGCGTCGGCCATGTTTTTGGGATAGGTATTGGCTTTACTCGGGCTGAAAACCGACGCAAATTTCCAGGTCTCGATTCGACCTTGTAACTGCCTCGGCGTCAGACGCAATCCCACCTGCCCTTTGCCGATTCGATTTTTCGTCTTGCTCCGATTGTGCTAAAATAGAATGACTCTGTACCCTTTGCCGGTTGGGAGGAAAACCCAACGAGGGGAAGGAGATCGAAACATTATGGTTCATTTTGTTCATCTGGAGAAGAGAAAATGCCCAAGATCAACCTGAGCGACGAAGAGCTTGACGCACTGGCAGCCCAAGATTTTATCCGCGCGGCGGTGGTCGAGGACCTCCGTTCCGGCCGCTTTGACTATGTGCGCACTCGCTTTCCGCCCGAGCCAAACGGGTATCTGCACATCGGCCACGCCAAGGCCATTTGCATTGACTATGGGATTGCCGAAGATTTCGGCGGCGAATACACCCTGCGCTTTGACGACACCAACCCGGTCAAAGAAGAGGCTGAATACGTCGAAGCGATCAAACGAGACATTCGCTGGCTCGGTTTTGATTGGGGTGATCGGCTTTACCATGCCTCGGATTATTTTGACAAACTCTATGAATACGCCGTCCAATTGATCAAACAGGGCGATGCCTATGTGTGCGATCTGAGCCCCGAAGAAATTCGCGAGTATCGTGGCACGCTTACCGAGCCGGGACGCGAAAGCCCTTACCGCAACCGCTCGGTCGAGGAAAACCTCGACCTGTTTGAACGCATGCGTGCTGGCGAGTTTCCCGATGGTTCGCGCACCCTGCGGGCCAAGATCGATATGAGTTCGGGCAATATGAACCTGCGCGATCCGGTGATGTACCGCATCAAGCACGCCATCCATCACCGCACCGGCAATAAATGGTGTATTTATCCAATGTACGACTGGACGCACGGTCAAAATGATTCGATGGAGGGCATCACCCACTCTTTCTGTGACCTGGGCTATGAGGAACATCGCCCGCTGTACGATTGGTTCATCGAACGACTGGGTATTTTCCACCCTCGGCAAATCGAATTTGCCCGCCTGAACCTGACCTACACCGTGCTGAGCAAACGGTATCTCCTTCGGCTGGTGCAAGAGGGATACGTGAACGGCTGGGATGATCCGCGTATGCCAACCCTGGCAGCCTTGCGGCGGCGTGGCTATCCCCCGGAAGCGATCCGGGCTTTTATGGATCACATCGGCGTAGCCAAAGCCAACAGCGTGGTGGATATTGAATTGTTGGAACATTTTGTGCGTCAGGAATTGAACAAGACGGCTTTGCGCGTGATGGGGGTGCTCGATCCGCTCAAGGTGGTGATCACCAATTATCCCGCTGACCTGGTCGAAGAAATGGAGGCGGTTAACAACCCCGAAGACCCTGCCGCCGGCGCGCGCAAGGTGCCTTTCAGCAAGGTGCTCTATATCGAACGCGAAGATTTTATGGAAAACCCGCCCAAGCAGTTTTTCCGGCTGGCACCGGGGCGCGAAGTGCGGTTGCGTTATGCCTATTTCATCACATGCACCGGGGTGATCAAAAACGACAAGGGCGAGATCGTTGAATTGCACTGTACCTATGACCCGGCCACGCGCGGCGGTGATGCTCCCGACGGGCGCAAGGTCAAGGCCACCCTCCATTGGGTTTCGGCAGCGCATGCCATTCCGGCCCAGGTGCGCCTGTATGACCGGCTGTTCACCAAAGAGGACCCGATGGATGTGCCAGAGGGGCAGGATTTCACGGCCAACATCAACCCCAACTCGCTCAAGGTGATCACCGCGCTGGTTGAGCCGAGCCTGCGCGGTGCCGAGCCGGGCACACGCTACCAGTTTGAGCGACAGGGCTACTTTTGCGTCGATCCCGACTCGACGCCAGAGCTACCGGTGTTCAACCGCACCGTGACCTTGCGCGATACCTGGGCCAAGATCGCCCAAAAACTGGAACAATAAGAGCCTATCTGAAAAAGCGGCATCTCTATGCCGCTTAACCGACGCATAGGGATGCGTCGGTGTAACTACCT
>Ga0129299_1000282_pt1 | contig 31600 bp, 25 predicted proteins | sample ConPoolayeCmetaG_FD_94477 | JGI IMG/M metagenome (GOLD analysis project Ga0129299, IMG submission 94477) | Hot spring microbial mat communities from California, USA to study Microbial Dark Matter (Phase II) - Cone Pool mat layer C metaG ...
GGGATGAGTGGGGTTGTTCCCGTAAAGGCAAAAAGATTTTCTGCCCGTACAACGACGGTGAAATTCAGGCTCAGCCATCGGCTTGCGTTAGCCGTCAGTTTCTAACCGACAGCGAGTGATGTCGGTGGCTGAGTAGTTACAAAAAGCCTTTGGCATCTTTGGCATCTTTGGCACGTTTGACCAGGAGGGACAATGCCATCCAAACTTTCCGTCCATTTGAACAGTTATCCGCGCAACGTGTTTGACGTGCTGGAACGGATGCAACCGGGCATCGTCAAAATCTTCAACCAATCGTCGGAGATGAACATTGACGAGATTCGCCGGCGCTGTCCCAACACGCTCATCGTCTATCGGCACTATAGCGCGCGCGACTATCGCGAGCCGGCGGATCGCTTTTTTGCCGAAATGCGCGACACGCTCAACAAACTGCGCGGACGTGGCATCATCTGGGAAGGCATCAACGAACCGATTGTGGAAACGGCGGACGACGCGTGCGCGCTCAATCGGTGGTTTGTTCGTTTTGCCGAGTTGATGCACAACGAGGGTGAACTCGTCGCCGGTTTTTCGTGGTCCACCGGCAATCCCACGCCAGACAAATGGTCTATCGTGTTGCCGCATCTGGTTGACGCGGCAGCGGCGGTGGACGTGCACGCGTTTCACGAGTATTACAAACAAAACGGTGGACAAACCGATTGGCGTCGCTATCGCGAGTTCGAGCGCGCGCTCCCCGCGCACGCGCGCAAGCCGGTCATCATCACCGAAGCCGGCTGGGACGATAACGGCGACCCGCGCACCGGTGGCTATCGCGGCAAAGTGAGCGAGCAACAGTATCTCGAAATCCTCAAGCAGTACGATGCCGCGCTGATGCAAGACCCGTACGTTCTTGGCGCGACCGTGTTTCAATGGGGCGATGGCGCCTGGCCCTCGTTCGAACTCGCGCCGATGATTCATCTGTTTGCCGCGTACGTTCAGCAGAGCGGCGGCGGTCTGGTCACGCCCAAACCGTGGCCCGTGCCAACTTTTGAGCCGACGTTCAGTGTGACCCCGCGCACCATCATTGCCGGGCAAAACGCCACTTTGCGGTGGGACATACCCAACGCGCGCGAGGTGCGCCTCGACGGTCAACGCGTCGACGCGTCCGGCAGCAGAACCGTTGCGCCAGCGCAAACAACAACATACACCTTGCAAGTCACGTTCGACGACAACACCACCCAAACGCTGACGCAAACGCTGACGGTCACACCCGCAGGCACACTCCGCATCACCAACGTTACCTTCTCGCCTACGACGCTGCGCGCGGGCGATTTGCTGAACGTCAGCATCACCGTTGTCAACGGGACTGCCGAGACGCTACAAACGCAGGGACCCAATCCCGGTTTTGTGTACGAAGAAGGCGATACGTTTCGCTCGCGCGGTTTTGCCGAAGTGCGCGACGCCTATCGCGTCGGAATTGATTTCGATGGACGCGCCGCATCCATCATTGACCATCCATATCGCTGGGGATTCGGAGCACCGCTGGCGCCCGGCGAATCGCGCACCATCACCGGCGCGATCCGTCTGAAAACCGGGCGCGCGGTAAAATACTGGGCAGGCATCGTGCGCGAACTGGTCGCCTGGTTGCAAGACCGGCAAGGTGAGCAGATGATTACAGTGACCGGCGGTTTGAGCGGCGTCGTCGAAATCACCGACGTCACTCTGACGCCAACGACGGTGTACGTGGGCGAGGTGTTGAACGTCAGCATCACTGTCAAAAATGGTACGCCGAACACTCTGCCCACGCAAGGCCCCGATCCCGGTTTTGTGTACGAAGAGGGCGATACGTTTCGCACGCGCGGTTTTGGCGAAGCGCACGGCGCATATCGCGTGGGCATTGATTTCGATGGGCGCGGCGTGTTCACGATTGATCACCCGTATCGTTGGGGATTCGGCGCGCCGCTTGCATCCGGCGAATCGCGCACCATCACCGGCGCGATCCGTCTCAAGACGCCGCGCGCGGGCAACTATTGGGTGGGACTCGTGCGCGAAAAAATCGCGTGGTTGCTAGATCGTCAGGGGACCCAGCGCATCACCGTCGCGCCCGCGCCCACGTTCACGTTTACCGCGACCCCCAGCACGATCACGGCGGGTCAATCGGCAACGTTGCGCTGGGAGGTGACGCGCGCGACGCGCGTCACGTTGAACGGCGAAACGGTCGCTGCAAGCGGTACGCGCGTGGTGACGCCAACTCAAACGACGACGTACATCCTCCGCATCGTCTTTGAAGACAACAGCACAAAAGAATCGAGTGTGACCGTCACCGTGAGTGAATCGTCTGGGCTGCCACCTTTGCAATGGGACGCGCGTCTCGACGCGCTCGGCGTGAAACTGACGCGCGCGCCAGAAGCGCGTGCGTGGCGCCTGGTGTCAGCAGTGTATCAAGACGAAACCGAGTCTGGCGGCAGGCATCACATCTACTTTCAATTACTCAAAGCCGATGGTACCGCTGCGCCGGGAGTGCGCCTTATCGTAGATTGGAAAGATCGTCCACCTCAGGATGCTCCAGCGTACGTCACGACTGATGCTAGCGGTCAAGCCAATTGTCCCATCTGGGCAATGTTGAGTCCTGCTTTACAAAATGGTCCGTACTTTGCGCGCATCGCCAACGAACCGAGCGATGTGGTGAGTGGAATGGGCTTGCCGATGAATCGGCATGTGAATTTTGTGTTAACATACAGGTTCCACTAGGAATCTATCTTATACCTTCAACGGTCGCAAGCTTTCATTTTGGTTTGCCCAATACGGCTTGACCCTACTCATCCCCCTATCCCCCTTCTCTCCCCGCCACGCGGGGAGAGAAGGGGGATGACGGGGTGGTGGCGGGCGGCGAAGCCGCCCGCCACCACCCCGTCCTTTGACTCCCCCTCCCCGTTGGGGAGAAAGATTTTTCGCCCCTGCGCAACGGGAGGGGGCAGGGGGTGGGGCTATGCGTTTACAAAAGTGCAAAAGGTGGGCTGAGAAACTTGCCCCCAAACTGAAATGAAATGCACCCATTTATCACTCGAGAGGTTGCGTATGAATTTTGGAGTGCCTAAAGAAGTACGCGATATGGAAAATCGCGTGGGATTGACTCCCGCTGGCGTGCACGCGCTGGTCGAAGCGGGCCACAGGGTGTATGTCGAGTACAACGCGGGAGTGGGAGCCGGTTTTAGTAATGAAAATTATCGCGCGATGGGCGCCGAAATCGTCTATTCGGCGGAAGAGGTGTATGGTCGCGCTGATGTGGTGACCAAGGTTACGCGTCTAACGGCGAGTGAGCACGCGCTCTTGCGCGAAGGTCAAACCGTGCTGTGCTTTTTGCATCTGGCGGTCGCGTCGCCCGATTTGGTCGAGGCGCTGCAACAACGTCATATCACCGCGATTGCCTACGAGATGATTCAGACCGACGATGGTGCGTTGCCGGTCTTGTTGACTTCCTCCGAAGTGGCAGGACGCCTGGCGCCGATCCTAGCGGGCAACTTGCTATCCAGCACGCGCGGGGGACGCGGCATTTTGCTCAACGGTGTGCCGGGGGTGCCGCCTGCGGCGGTAGTGATTCTGGGCGCCGGCGTGGTCGGCGAAAACGCCGCGCGCGCGTTTCTGGGCCTGGGTGCGCAAGTGACGGTGCTGGATCGAACGCCGGCGAAACTGCATCGGATTGACGAACTCTTTGCCGGTCGTGTGACCACGATGTACGCCACCGCGTACAACCTGAAGCGTGTCATCGAATTTGCCGACGTGCTGATTGGCGCGGTGCTGGTGCCGGGGCAGCGCGCCCCCATCCTTGTCACGCGGGAGATGGTTCGACGAATGCGCACGCGCACGGTCATCATTGATTTTTCGATTGATCAGGGCGGCTGCATCGAGACGAGTCGTCCCACGACGTTGCGCGATTCGACCTATGTGGAGGAGGGAGTGATTCACTATTGCGTGCCGAACCTGCTGGCACAGGTAGCCCGCACGGCGAGTCACGCGCTCTTGAACGCCGCCTTGCCTTTTCTGTACGAAATTGGCACGCACGGGGTGGACCAGGCGATTCGACGGAATAGTGCTCTGGCGCGTGGTGTCAATGTGTGGAAAGGTCGCCTGGTGAATCCTCAGATTGCGCACGCGTTAGGAATGGATGTGGAGTCAATTGACGATGTATAGAAACAAAGTGGTCTCCGCTGAGCAAGCGGTCCAACTCATCCAGTCGGGTCAGCGCGTCTATGTGGGCGGCGGCGCGGGCGCGCCGCGCACCTTGCTGTATGCGCTCGTGCAACGTGCCAATGAATTGCGCGATGTAGAGATTTTTCACGTGTTGGTCTTTGGACCTGCCCCCCATCTGCAACCTGAATACGCCACTAGTTTTCGACACTGTGCCTTTTTCATCGGAGAAAATTCGCGCGCGGCAGTCCAATCGGGCCGCGCCGACTTTATGCCCATCTTTCTTTCGGAAATTCCCGGGCTGTTTCGGAGCGGTGCTCTACCGCTTGATGTGGCGTTGATTCAGGTGTCCCCACCCGACGAGCACGGTTTTTGTTCGTTTGGGTGTGAAGTCGGGTGCACCAAGCCGGCGGCACAGGCAGCCAAGATCGTCATCGCTGAAGTGAATCGGCGGATGCCGCGCGTCCTTGGGGATTCGTTCATTCACTATTCCAAATTTACCTACATCGTCGAAGCCGATTATCCCTTGCCCGAAGCCCCGCAGGGCGGCACATCGCCGGTGCATCAGGCGATTGGCAAACTCATCGCCGAGATGATTCCGGATGGAGCGACGCTTCAACTGGGGGTCGGCTCGATTCCCGATGCAGTGCTGGCGCAGTTGGGCGACAAGAAAGATTTGGGCATTCACACTGAACTGTTCTCCGATGGGGTGATTGATCTGGTCAAACGGGGTGTCATCACGAACGAAAAAAAGACGCTGCATCCCGGCAAAATCGTGGCGGGATTCTTGTTTGGCTCTAAACGCCTGTACGAGTTTGTGGCAGACAACGCGATGATCGAATTGCATCCAACGGACTATGTGAACGATCCGTTCATCATCGCGCAGAACGACAATATGATTTCGATCAACTCGGCGATTGAGGTGGACATTACCGGGCAGGTGTGCGCGGACTCGATTGGTTCGGCGTTGTATAGCGGCATCGGCGGGCAGGTGGACTTTGTGCGCGGCGCGGCGCGTTCGCGCGGCGGCAAGCCCATCATCGCGCTGCCGGCAACTGCCAGAGAGGGTGCGCTCTCGCGTATTGTGCCGCAACTCAAGCCGGGGGCGGGCGTGGTTACCTCGCGCGGGGATGTGCACTATATCGTCACCGAGTACGGGGTGGCGTATCTGCATGGTCGGACGTTGCGCGAGCGCGTGCGCGCGATGATCAACATCGCGGCACCACAGTTTCGCGAAGAGTTGGAACGGTACGCCAGGCAAAATCATTACATCTAGTTGCGGACAGTGGAAGGTTCGATGTTTCCTTTCTTACGGTCGTTGAAAACATCGGGAAACCAAACGTTCGTGCTAGACACACCGCGCGGTGAGGTCACGCTGATTGCGCGGTGTCCCCCTGCCGAAATCGAGAAACTGGGCATTGACGAGGGGCTGGGGTTCTTCTGGCACAACCGTCCTGATTTGCAACACCAGGCGCTTGTCCGCATCGCCGCGCTGCCTGAGGGGAATGTGACGCTGGCGCACAATGACGCGCGCATGATTGTCGGTTATGTGACGGTGGCGTTACCGGACCCGGATACGCGCTGGGGGCGAGACCATATTCCCGGCTTGTACGAGTTGGGCGGGATCGAAGTGGCGCGCGCGTGGCGTTCGTGTGGCATTGGTCGCGCCTTGCTCACCGCGCTCTTTGCCGATGGTGCGTACGACAGGGCGATTGTGATCGCCACGGGCTATCGCTGGTGTTGGGATTACGAATCCTCGGGGATGACGTTGCGCGAGTATCGCGACGTGTTACACCGCACGATGCAGCGCGCCGGTTTCGAGTTCTTTGCGACGGATGAGCCGAATATTGCCTGGTATCCCGATAACGCCCTCGTGGCACGCATCGGTAAACACGCCCCTAGAGATCTGGTCAAAAAGTTCAAGGGATTGTTATTCGAAAGTCCGGGGAGTGAGTTTGTGATGAGTGAATTTATTGGCCGGTAGTAACTATCCAGCCCCGGACATCGTTCGCTGTCGGTTAGAAACCGACGGCTAACGCAAGCCGATGGGTTGAGCCTGAATTTCGCGTCGTTGTAGGGGCGAAAAATCTTTCGTCCCTGCGGGAACAACCCCACTCATTCCCCTGCCCCCTTTTCTCCCCGCAAAGCGGGGAGAGAGATGGGAGGAGAGGTGAGGGCGGGCGGCAAAGCCGCCCGCCCTCACCACCTTCCCTTACTGATTTTCCCGCCCCACGCCGCTCTGCGGCGTGGGGCGGGGGTAAGGGGGTAGGGCTTTTCGCGATGGACGGCACGGCTGAGTCATTACGACCGATAGTTGTATCACGCTCGGTAAAGGTTTCCCAATGTTCTCATTCCGTTTGGTAGAACATCAGCGTCTGTTGTTGATTATTGATTTTATCATCATTGAATTGACCACGCTCCTCGCGTTGTGGATTATGGCATTCCGCGCGGGCTGGGTGTTTGATGCGCGCTATTTGACCAACTATGTGGAATGGTTTATTTTTTTGCCCGCGCTGTGGTTCATTTCGGCTTTTCTCAACGGTTTGTACGAGCCGGCGGTCATTGCCGATGTAGGTAAATCCGCGCGCGCGCTGCTGCGCGTGGTGATCCTCGTCATTATCATCTATCTGGCGTTCTACTTTTTCTTTGCGACGCCCGGCGAACTGCCGCGCGGTGTCGTCGGTTATCAGGGCGCTTTGAGTTTTGTGATGGTCATCTTGTGGCGCGCTCTCTACCACGCGCTGGCACGCCAGCGCTCGTTTGCGCGCAGGGTTATCATCGTTGGCGCGGGCTGGGCAGGCAAAACCATCGCCGAGACGATTCTACAGCGCGCGGCAAGGCATTATCACATCGTCGGTTTTGTGGATGATGATCCGCTCAAGCAGAATCAATCGCTCATTCTGGGTGATGTGGCGGTGCCGGTGCTGGGTACCTCGCGCGATCTGCCGCGCTTGATTCATGAACATCACGTCCCCGAAATCATTTTAGCGGTCACGCATGATCTGAGTGCTGCGCTTTTCCAAGCGATCCTCGCGAGCAAAGAGCAGGGTGTACACATTACGCTGATGCCGGTGCTGTTCGAGCAACTGACAGGAATGGTGCCGATTGAACATATTGGCGATAATTGGAACGTGGCGCTACCACTCGATTCGCCGGAAGCCAGCAGTTTTTATCGGCTTGCCAAGCGCGCTCTCGATGTGCTTGGCGCATTGATTGGTTTGTCCCTGTTCTTGCCGCTGTTGCCGTTTATTGCCGTGGCGATCAAACTCGATTCGCCGGGACCGGTGTTTTTCCGGCAGACGCGCGTGGGCAAAGGCGGCAAGCCGTTTCGTTTGCTCAAGTTACGCACGATGGTCGCCGATGCCGAGCCGAATGGACAGGCGATGCGCGCGCAGAAAAACGATCCGCGCATCACTCGCGTGGGGCGGTGGTTACGCAAGACGCGTCTCGATGAGATGCCGCAACTCTTCAATGTGTTAAAGGGAGAGATGAGCGCGGTGGGTCCGCGTCCCGAACGCCCTGAGCATCTGGAGGAATTGGAGCGCGCGATTCCGTTTCATCGTTTGCGCAACGCGGTCAAGCCGGGGATGGCGGGGTGGGCGGCGGTAAATTATGATTATGTGGATAGTCTTGAAGATGCCAGAATTCGGTTGCAGTACGATTTGTACTACATCAAGCATCAATCGCTATGGTTGGACTTGCAGGTGCTCTGGCGAATGTTGCTCCAAGTTCTGGCATTGAAGGGGCGCTGAGGTCAGTGGTCAAAAGTCAGAGGTCAGAAGTCAGAGGTCAGAAGTCAGAGGTCAGAAGTCAGAGGTCAGAGGTCAGGATCGGCAGCGGTGATTTCCCACAGGACGATTTCGGGTGGACACAAAAAGCGTGCGCGCGGTGCTCCTTTGCCTTCCAGTCCAATCCCGCGCGAGACGTACAACGTCAGCGTATCGAGTTGATACCGACCGCCTTCGAATCTTTTTCCGTACAGCGAAGAGGTGAAGAGCGCGCCGTAAAAAGGTAAACGGATTTGTCCGCCGTGCGTGTGTCCTGAAAGTTGCAAATCTACTCCTTGAGTGGCGGCAACGGGGGCAAGGTCGGGGGTGTGATAGAGCAAGATGGTGAACTCGTCGGGATCGCCATGCAGGATGTCGTCTAACACCGCGCCATCGGTGTGCGGATTGTGCGTGCAAGTGATGCCGACAATCTCGACAGGTTGATCGTGATGCCACACGGTGACGCGTTCGTTGCGTAACCAGCGGATATGCTCAAGCCCCGTCAAGAGTTGAGGGAGCACCTCCGCTTTGTCCACCGGCGGACTGCCACTGACCACGTACACTCCTAACGGCGCGCGCAATTCGCGCAGGAACGCGCGCGCGTGCTCGTACGCTACCGGGTCTTTGAGGTGCGACAGGTTCAGAAAATCGCCGGAAAACAGAATCACATCGGGGTGTAGTTCACGCACATAGTTGAGTACGTCGCGCTCGCGAGCGGTCAATCGTTCGATGTGCAAATCGCTTAGATGCAGCACGCGCAAGGGAGGCGTATCGGGCTTGAACTTGGGCGACCGTAGATGCTGTTGCGTGAGATGGACGCGATGAGGTTCGATCCAAAAGGCGTACACCACGAGCGCGCTGCCAATCACTTGTGCCAGCGCGGCGAGGGGCATCGGCAGCATAGCGAACGGTACGCGTAGCACCGCCAGCGCCAGCGTGGACGGTTTGGCAGGACCAAATGACTTGTGCGCGCGGGGCAGTAGCGCAAGGAGCAACCAGTCGCCGAGAAAGCAGAGCCACAATCCGACCGCGCGCCATACCTCGTCGATGGTGGGTACGAGCGCCAGGGTGAACAAGAGTATGGCAAAAAGTGGCGTGGGCAAACTTTCGATCAAGTCCGCCAGCCGAATCAGCATATCGAACGGGTGAGCCGTTGTGCCGGGTAAGCGCGTTGTGCGCGGATAGGTTTTGTGAGTCATCAGGCAGATTATACGCGGAATCGAGCCAGAGACCAAAAAGAGTTGACTGAAGGCGTACATCGTGTTATACTTGGCGCAGCCCACCTGTTCCGACAGTCATTTTGCACAATGAAAACGAGTGGCGTACGGCAATCAGCGGTTGTATTTCGAGTTGTGCATAGGTGCACGCGCCCGCCACGACGGATGAAAATATCCACCAAGAACACGAAGAGACACGAAGATTTTTTCTTCGTGTTCCTTCGTGACCTTCGTGGACGAACGTATTTTCGAAGGAGGCACACATGCACCCACTCAGAGTGGCGCGTCTTTTCGTGTGGTTCACGCTGATGATCTTGAGCGTTTGGCTGGTCGGTTGTGGCGCGTTGCCGTTCACTGCCCAGCCGACACGTCCGGCACCACCGGCTACTCTAACATCTCCTCCTCTGGCGTCCCCTACTGCTACCCATACTCCTGCTGCGTCTCCAACGCCTGTGATCGCGTTATCCACGCCTGTTCCTCAGGTGACTGTGGCTGTTCCCACGGCGATACCCCCATCCAATCTCGCCACGGTCAAATTAGCCGTCAAGGATTTACCCGCTGGCTTTCAAAATTCTGCTGCCAGCCATCTCAAGTCTGTGAATCTCACTGAGGAGGGATTGAATGCCGCCTTTGGCAAGATCGGCGCGCAAGCGCGTGTGCATAACTTGACCGTGTTTCAACATCCCCAGCGCGCCCAGGTGGTAGCAAGTTTTCTCATCCATCCGTTGAGCGAGGCAGAAAGAGCGGCATTGCAAACACAACTGGCGAGCGCGGATAGCGCCCTGAAGGCGTGGGGCAGCGCGCTGGTGGGCGAGGCGGGTGTGGAGCAAGCCCAACCGCTGGAAGGCGCGGACAAGTTCGGCGAGCGCTCGGTGGGGTTTACAACGACGCTGCAGGTGTTGGGCGTCAACATACACGCCGAGTCGGTGATGATCCTGCGTGGCAGTGTCGTTCAAGTGGTGATGTCGTTTTATCCCGAACCGGTGCCACCGGCTATCCGTACGCTTGACCTTGCCAAATTGTTCGATACGCGCTGGACTGCCGCGTTGTCGGGCAAGTAATATTCCTGGCACAGGTACAGTGCTGTTGACAGACGCTTGAATGCATCGCCAGAGGTAACGGCGATTGTTATCGAATTGTTATGGAATCGTAACGCTTTTTAACCCAATTACAACAGCAAATCGTATATACTTGCCCTGGAGCGCAAATTGCATCGTGGTAAAACTGTTGTGATTGGGGGGAAAGCAAATGACTAAACGTGTACTCATAGTCGAAGACGATCCATCAGTGGCATTTTTAATCAAGGATGGATTGATAGACCTGGGCGCCAAGTTCTATGTCGAGACCGCGCCATCGGCTGAAGTTGCACTGGAGAAGATTGCGCAGGGTCACTGGGATCTGGTGGTCACCGATCAGCGCATGCCCGGAATGAGCGGGCTGCAATTGATCGAAGCGTTAAAAGAGCGCGCCCCTTCGGTGCTGACCATTTTGATCACCGCCTATGGTTCGGAAGAGGTGGAGCAAGCTGCGCGACGCCTGAACGTGTACCACTATATGGCCAAGCCCTTTCCACTGGCGGACTTGAAGCGAGTGATTGAAGATGCTCTGGCGTTCAGTCAGGGAAATGATGCGTGGAATTCCAACCCCAACTACAAACCGCGCGGCTTGAAGATTACGTTAGGGGGCGAAGGGTGTGTGGGCAAAACGACGTTGATTCATCGTTTGTGTACCGGCAAGTTCCAGGTGGCGCGCGTGATGACGATCGGTGTGGATTTCCACCTCTACGATATTCAGCACGATAATCAGCCCACCCGACTGATTGTCTGGGATGTGAGCGGGCAAGAACAATTTGAATTCACTCGACGTGCCTTTTATCGTGGCAGCAAAGCGGTGGGACTGGTCTATGATGTCAGTCAGCGGAGCACGTTTGAACGTTTGCCCCAGTGGCGCGCGGAAATTCAATCCATTGCGCCAAAAGTACCTTTTGTGCTGGCAGGGAACAAGATTGATCTGGAGCGTCAGGTCAGCACCGCCGAAGGCATGGCACTGGCGCGAATGTGGCATATTCCGTTTTTTGAAACCAGTTGCCGCACCGGGGAAGGCGTACGCGAGTTTTTCCACGCGCTGGCGCATGTTGCTCTGGATTATGTACGCACTCTTCCCGCGCAGGCGGCTTGACGAGGACCTATGCCTCTCACAGGAACGCTACGCGATCTGAGTTTACCCAACCTCATTCAAGTTCAATGTAACGAGCAAAACCAGTCGCGTGTGACTATCACGCGCGGGAGACAGCAAGGCACCCTGATCTTTGCTGGTGGCGAACTGGTTTATGCCCACGTAGGTAATCTCACGGGTGAACAAGCCCTCTACGAGATGCTGACGTGGGAAGATGGGGATTTCCGTGTGGACGATCAGGTAGCCGCGGTAGAACGAAACATAACGGCACCGTGGACGGCGTTGCTGGTGGAGGGGTTGCATCGCGCCGATGAGGCGCGCGCAGAACGGAATGGCTTTTTGCAATCCCATCTGCGCACCCTCGTCGAGAAACCCGGCATACGCGGCGCGCTCGTGATTCGACCGAATGGTGCCGTGCGCGCCGAGGCAAAGAGCGAGAACATCTCCATCGAACCATCGGCGCTAGTGCAAGTGTATGCCACGGTGGAACAAATTCAGCAGTTGTTGAACACGGGCACACTGCAGAACGTGGTGCTGAGTCACCCGAACGAAAAAATCTGGCTGCAAAAATTACACGACGATTATTTCATCTGTGCACTTGAGAGTCGCACCTCGCTCGATGTGCTTGTCGCCGCGTTAAAAGAAATGGCATAGCCATCCTACGAGTAATGACGAGGGACACACGTATTTTTCGGAGACACACCCAAAATGCTTTTGCCACGTACGCATATCCTCTACGAAAACCTGAACACCACGTTCATTCAATTCGATGCGTTGCTGACGGAATTGCAAAACACCCAATTCACAGGTTACGTCCAGGTGGTCGGTTGGGAGTATGAAGGGATTTTGATGTTCGATATGGGACGCATCGTCAACGCAGCAGAGACGCTCAAAGAGCAAAAACGACTGGGGGCAACGGCTGCGGCGGGCATTGTCAGTCAGGGGAAGGAAAAAGATCACGTTGTCAATGTCTTTCGTCTGGATGTCGAAGTGGTGCAGTTGCTAGCCAATCTTCTGGCGAGTGAGCCGCTCTATAAAGATCTAAGCAGCGATCTCACCAGTCTGGATAAACTGGTCGCCAAACTGCAAAGCGAAAAGCATGCGGGTGCTATTGTCGTGCGGTGGATCAACAGTCCGGACACGGCGACCATCCTGCTGCGCGAGGGGCAGGTAATCGAATGCGCGTGGGCCACCAATCTTCAAGTGCTTTCTGGGGCGTCGTTGTTAAATCAGATTATTCAGGCTACCGCCAAAACACCTACCCTCCTCACTGTGTACCGCGCAGATCTGGCGCAGGTCTATAGTGCCGACGTTGACCTGACGCAGAGTTTGACCACGCCCAAAGTGCTGGCGCTGTGGCAAGACGTGTTGAATCTCGTCGCCGAGGTGACCGATCGTTTGACCAAAGCCGAGACGTTCTATCTGGCGTTTCGGCGCGTGTGTGTGGATCAAACGGCGGTTTATCCTTTTCTCGATCCCTTTGCCGGCGAATTCGAATATCGGAACGGACAACTTCGCTTTGAGGGACAAGCCACGGTGGCGCGCTTTAATGCGGCACTGGCGGATTGTCTGACACTCACGGTCCGTGAACTTGCCTCGCGCTATGCGGCGGTCAATCTGATTGCCCAATTGCGTACGGCGGCTGCCCAGATGCGCGCCGAACGTGTGGCACAACTGGAACAAGCGGGCTTGACCACACTTTTGCCCGAAGTCTTCAGGGACTAGGAGGACCCGGTATGGCCACACTGGTACCTCAAGAGTTCACGGCAGAGTGGAGCGGCGCGCTGTTGGCACTCCTCAACCGGCGCGCAGAAGCACTGTTAAGGGAAATGGAAAAAATCCCCGGCGCTCAGAGCGCGTTTGTATGCGATGCGCGGGGTAACGCGCTGGTACTGTGGTACACGACGCCGCTGACCCGTGAAACAGCGAGCCGTGTCGGCGAGCGTGTGGTTAACCTGTTCAACGCCTTTCCGGGAAAAACCTTTGAAGAAGTTGAAATGCGGTTTGACGATCGCTGGTTGTACGCGCGTACGCTGGGGAACGCCTTTCTCGTGGTGGTGTGTACGCGCGATGTGAATCGCGCGCTGGTGCGAATGACCTGCAATGTCGCGGCAGTCCCGTTCCAAACAGACAAAGAGTTACAAAAGAACCTGTTGCCTCACACGCGACTCGACGTGGGAATGCGTTTTGGTATGAGTGGAGGCTTTAACTAATCTGCCTTTCGGTGGAAGGGAAGGGATGGTATGAGTGCCGCCTCCTCATTTTCGCAAACCGTGTTCAGATTATCCCCCACTGAGTTGTCCAGCGAAATCATCTTGAAACCGGAAGCCTGGCGCCTGCTCGCCCAGATCAATGGCGCGCGAACACTGGGTGAGATCGCGCAAACGCTTGGAATCAGTGAACAGGCTGCTCATCAAATCGCCACCAGTCTCCTCGAGGCGCGAATTATCGAAGCGGTAACAGGCGTGCCACAAGCGACGACGCGGACGGTGGACGTTGCCTTTTTCGATCAACTCCAACACGAATTGACGCGCGCCATCGGGCCTGTCGCGTCCATCATTCTGGAAGATGCTCTCGGCGCGCTGGGCGAGACGCGCGAGCGTTTTCCGCGCGAACGCCTGGCGGATCTAGTGGAGCACGTCAGTGAGCAGATACGCGATCCCAAGCGGAAACTGCGCTTTCAACAAGTGATGTTAGACGTTATGCGCAAGATGTAATCCCGGGAGTTTTCCTATGTCTTTCCTGCGTCATTGGCGCATTCGCCTCAAACTATTGTTGCTCTTGCTGATTGTCGGTATTCTACCTTCAGTGGTGTTGGGTGGTTTGACCTTTTGGATCTTTCGCGGGATTATGGCGGATCAAGCCACGACGAACCTGTACAACCGCAGTATCGCTACCGCCGAAGCGATTGATCAATACCTGAAAGATCGGCGCAATGATATTGTCATTGCCAGTCAGTTAGCCGATTTCGCGCTGTACCTCGCCAATCGCGATGATCCTATCAATACCCAAACAGCATTGTATCTTCTGAGAAACTTTGCCAGCCGCCCCGATTATGAATCGGTGGCAATTCTTGACACGACCGGCAAAATCGTTCTGTCCTCTCTGGCGGTGGACCTCAACGCGGATATGTCCACCCATCCTGCCTTTAGTGAGCCGATGCGTGGAGTGATGGGATACATTTCAGATCCTGGTGTTTCGCCCATCACCAATCGTCCCGCCATCTTTTTCAGCGCGCCGATTCGGGACATTCGTGGCGCTATCGTTGGCGTGTTGGTAGCGCGTCTATCGCTCGGCGGCATCTGGAGTCTGGTCGAACGGGACAAGGATGTGGTGGGCAGCGGTTCCTATGGTTTACTGCTGGATGAGAATGGCATTCGCATCGCGAATAGTTTGAGTCTGGGGCGCCGTGAAGAAATGGAAGGCAGTCTGCAACTCTTTAGCGCCGTCGCGCGGCTGTCGCCTGAGGTCGAGCGCGCGTTGATGACGGAACGTCGTTTTGGACCCGCGTGGGTGGCAGGCGTCCAGGTGGTGCCGATTCCCGAAGTGGCGCGAGCGCTGGCTACGCCGGGCACGCGCATCTTTGAAACTTCCTCCGACAATAATCCAGAGCGTAATCTGGCCGCGCTGGCGAATCTTACCAGTAAACCGTGGCGCTATGTGATTATGGCACCCTTTTCATCGTTCTTTGGCGAAATCGAGTTCTGGGCAACTATCAACTGGCTGATGCTTTTGTTGCTGGTGTTGGTGATCATTCTGGTCAGTTTTGCAGTGGCGCGCACCTTTACAGAGCCGATTCGCCAACTGACTCAGGTCGCCGACCGTATCAGTTTAGGCGATCTGAACGTGACGATTGATGTGGATCGGCGTGACGAAATCGGTGAACTGGCAGAAGCGATTGCGCGTATGCAAGAGTCGTTACAAGCCGCCATCGAACGCTTGCGCGCGCGACGCACAAGTTCGTAGTGCTTGCTACACGAGAGGAGGGGAAAATGCACAAGAGATTTGGGCTGGTCATCGTCTTGCTGATGGTCGTGCTGGCAGTTGCATGCGGTGGCGCAACGCCCACTCCCGCCAGGCAGCCGCTATCTCTGGCGCCGGCAGGCACAGGCTTGCGCAAGATTCAGGATCGCGGCAAACTCATCGTGGGCACGCGCGCGGATACGCCAACGTTTTGTTATCTCAATCCCCAAACGAATCGAATGGAAGGTTTCGATGTAGTGCTGGCGAAGGAAATCGCCACGTTTATTTTCGGCGATCCTGGCAAGGTCGAATTCAAATTGATTACTTCGGCGGAACGCATTCCCTTGCTGAAAGAAGGTGCCATTGATCTGGCGATTGCCACGATGACCATCAACGAAGCGCGACTGAAAGAAATTGACTTTTCGATTGTGTACTATGTCGCTGGGCAACGCCTCTTGGTGCCGCAGACTTCTGAGGTCAAAGGGCTGGGCGATCTGGACAACAAAAAAGTGGGTGTAGCCAGAGGCACCACCAGCGCAGAGAATCTCCGTAAATACGGCAAAGTACAACTTGTCGAGTTCGATACGTGGGGGGCGGCGGTACAAGCCTTGACTGCCAATCAAGTGGATGCAGTCAGTACGGATGACATTATGCTGTATGGTTTTCAGGTGACTACGCCAAATACCAAAGTGGTGGGCTCGCAGTTTTCTTATGAACCGTACGGCGTAGGTATCGCCAAGAATAATCCTGAACTTGTCAATGCGGTGAATACCGTTATCAAAGATCTCAAAACGTCGAACAAGTGGAAAACCATCTGGATGACGGAGGTGGGTAACAAAATTGGTGTGACGATTGCGCCCGAGCCACCACCGGATGATTGGCGACGGTAAAGCGTATGTGCGGGGAGAGAAGGGGGCGATGGGAGTGTGGGCGGGCGGCGAAGCCGCCTGCCCACACTCACACTCCCTTCCTTCATTTCCCCTCCCAACGCCGCTTTGCGGTGTGGGGAGAGGGGGCAAGGAGGTGGGCTATTTCACGATGGATGGCAGGGCTGAGTGATTACGATTCGCGATATAGGCGGACAAGAAGCGGACAGCGCAATGATGTGGATGTTGCAAGACCTGTTGGGTTTTGACGACCTGACAGGTCTCAAGTTATTCATATCTACAGCGGGCATCTTGTGGCTGTGTCAAGGGGGTAAACTTTGAGCGCAAGCCAATTGTCCCAGGTTGTCTTCAAACTCTCGACGCGTGAACCCGCAGGTGAAGTTAGTTTGAAACCAGAGGCATGGCGAATTCTCGCCTATGTGAACGGCGAACGAACGCTGGCAGAGATCGCCCGCCAGAGTGGCATAGACGAATCCACGGCGAATGCTATTGCCCACCACCTGCTTCAGGCGAACATCCTGGAAATTGTCTCCGGCAATTTGGTAGCACAATCCCCTTACGTGGCTCCCTCCTTTTTCGACCAGATTGCCAGAGAATTGGCGCGGTCTATCGGTCCACTCGCGAGGTTGATTGTTAACGAAGCGATTGTGGCGCTGGGTGAACAACCAACCCAGTTTCCGCGCGAGCGTATCGCTGACCTGATCGAACGCCTCAGCGAGGAGATTCCAGACCCCGACCGACGCTTGCGCTTTCAACAAGTGATGTTGGAACTCATTCGCCAACTATAGCGCATCACCTTCATCTCCTCCCTTGGTTGTTTATGGGTGTTATCACCCACCACGAAGGATGAAAATGGACAAGGTAGGACAAATTTGAAATTTGTCCCCCCACTTTCGGAGTTGTGCATGGGCGCATGCACCCACCACGACGGATGAAAATATCCACCAAGAACACGAAGGTACACGAAGATTTTTCTTCATGTTCCTTCGTGACCTTTGTGGACAATCGTATTTTAGGAGTCAATATGGCAATCTTTAGACTGTTGAATTTTACTCAGTGGCGTTTGCTGCCTAAAATGCTTCTGGTTTTGCTGGCTAGCAGTTTGATTCCCCTGGCGCTAGTTGCCTATGTCGCATCGAGTATGGCGTACGACGCGCTGTTGGAAAGCGGTAAAACCGCGCTGGTCGCGCGGGGTAGCAGTACCGTGAAAGCGATTGACGAGTACCTGACCGTCAAGGTCGAAGACATTGTCGTGATGAGCCGCTTGCCCGAAATCAGGGCATTCGCCGCCAATCCCCGCGATGCCACGCTGCGTGCCAATGCCTTACAAACGCTACAGGCGATGACGCAAAAAAAGGACTATGTGTCAGTCGCCATCGCCAATACGGCGGGGATCATCATTTTATCTTCGTCCGCGGCAGACATCAATACCGATATTCATCAGTTGGAGCATTTTTACGAAGGTCTTCGCGGGCCGATCCATATCTCTGATCCTTTTGTCACGGTGACCGATGAACTGACGATCTTCCTGAGTACACCCCTTCTGGACGCCGGGGGAAAACCGATCGGAGTTTTGTTGAGTCGCATTGCGATGTATGGACTCTGGGAATTGGTGGAGAGCGACAAGGATATTGCGGGTCCCGGTACAGTCGGTTTGTTGTTGGATGAGAATGGCATTCGACTGGCGAGCAGTCTAAGCAAGGACAATCGCGCGGCAATGGCGGATCGCTTGTTGTATCGTTCGGTCACGATGCTCTCCTCTGATGTAGCCCAGCGGATCATTCTGGAACAACGCTTTGGACCGCGCACCTCGGAACGAATGGATGTCATCAGTCTGCCCGAGGTGGCAGCCGCGTTGCGGCGACCGGAGATCAAGACGTTCGAGACCACCGCCGATGATTCGACCGAACGGCACTTTGCGGCTATTGCCTCAATGACCAGAAAGCCATGGCGCTATGTGCTGATGACACCGCTAACGACGTTGACCGGTCCAGCGAATCAAATTCGTAATGCCGCGCTGTTCATTTCTATCATCATCGCTATCTTCACCGTCATCTTTGCGTATCTGTTGGCAGTGAATCTGGCAGCGCCGATTATCAAACTCACGCAGATTGCCGATCGTATCAGTTTGGGCGAGTTGGATGTTCCGATTGATATTCGTCGCGGCGATGAAGTGGGGGACCTGGCAGAAGCGATTCGGCGTATGCAAATTTCCCTCAAAGCCGCCGTGGAGCGCCTGTTGGCGCGTCGTACGACGGGTTAGCCTGCCTCTGCCTCCGCGCAATGAGTGAATTGAAGATTGCTTTGCCACTGCGCGGCTACTCAGAAACATGTCACATCGAGCGGGGCGAGATGTTTCACTTCGTTCGACGGGACAAGTTTCTGTCCACGCGCCTACCGCCGCGCGGTACGGAATTCTCGCCATGACAGCCGAGCATACTCTAGGCGGCTAGGTTTAACTACCCCGCCTCTAGGCTTCGTTCGCCGTCAGTTGGAAACTGACGGCTCACGCGAGCAAAGCGTAACGTGGTTCCCTGGAAACAACCCTTCTCATCCCCCTGCCTCCTGCTCTCCCCGCTTTGCGGGAAGAGCAGGGGGCAAGATGGGAGGAGGGGTGTGGGCGGGCGGCGAAGCCGCCCGCCCACACCCCTGTCCCCTTGATTCCCCCTCCCCACGCTGCAGAGCAGCGTGGGGAGGGGATAGGGGGTGGGGCGATTGCCAAAATGCAGACAACATCCGTGAACCGCTATGATTCGGGCTTGGCTAAAAGATCTCAACCCGTTTGGAGTAGTTACAAGCAGTGGTCATATTTTTGCGGAAGGAGGAAAACAATGTCTGAACCATTGGATCGTAACCTGGCACTTGAACTCGTCCGTGTGACCGAAGGTGCGGCACTTGCCGCCGCGCGCTGGATGGGACGTGGTGATCGCAACAAAGCTGATGCCGCTGCGGTCAACGCGATGCGGCTGCTTTTGGGGCAAATCAATATTGATGGTACCGTTGTGATTGGTGAGGGTGAAAAGGATCACGCACCGATGCTCTATAACGGTGAACGGATCGGGCGCGCGGTGCAAAGCAATCACACGCCGGAGAGCGGCGTGCAACTGGTGGACATTGCGGTTGACCCCATTGACGGCACGCGCCTCCTGTCCCTGGGCTTGCCCAATGCTTTATCGGTCATTGCGATTTCTGAGCGCGGCACGATGTTTTCGCCGGGGCACATTGTGTATATGGACAAGATCGCAGTGGGTCCTGCCGGGCGTGGAGTGGTGCACATTGACGCGACGGTCGAGGAGAACTTGAAGGCACTGGCGCGCGCCAAGAAACGTGAAGTCAGCGAACTCACCGCCGTGGTGCTGGATCGTCCGCGCAATCAAAAATACGTAGAAGCAGTCCGCGCGTGTGGCGCGCGTCTCAAGTTGATTACCGATGGGGATGTGGCTGCCGGCATTTCCACCGCCCTCGAAGGGACAGGCGTGGACATTCTCTTTGGCATTGGGGGTTCGCCCGAAGGTGTGATTACCGCCGCCGCGCTCAAATGTCTGGGTGGGGATATGCAGGGCAAGTTGTGGCCCCGTGATGACAGAGAACGCGAGTATGCCCGACAAGCCGGCTATGACCTGAACAAGACGTTGACGCTGGACGATTTGGTCGCAGGCGACAATGTGTTCTTTGCGGTCACCGGTATCACTGATGGCGAAATGCTCAAAGGGGTGCACTATACCAGCGAGGGGGCTACTACCGAGTCTCTGGTGATGCGTTCACGTTCGGGAACGATTCGGCGAATCTTTTCACTCCATCGTTTGCAAAAACTGATGCGTTTTTCGCAAATCGAGTATAGCAGTTAACGTCGCCGCATCGTGGTGCAAAGTAACCATGCAAAAGTCTTTTCCGCTTTCGTAGCACAGGATAATTACTCAGCCGTCTATCCATCGCGAAATAGCCCCACCCCCTAACCTCCTCCCCACGCCGCAGAGCGGCGTGGGGAGGGGAAACAAGGGAATAGGGGTGTGGGCGGGCGGCGAAGCCGCCCGCCCACACCCCTCCTTCCGTCTCCCCCTGCTCTCCCTGCAAAGCGGGGAGAGCAGGGGCAGGGGGATGAGAGGGGTTATTCCGCAAAGGGCGAAAGATTTTTCGCTCGGACAACGATGGCGAAACAACGCACACCGTAACCTTCCGATGGCGGAAAAGACTTTTGCACATCTACTAAGCAGGAAAAGCGAGAAGTTGGCTGGAGTGAATCGTCAGCGGGTTTACTCTGCGCTGTGGGGTGCCATCACCCTGCTCTATTTTGGGGTGACGTGGGGAGGGGTGCAGTTTCTTGCGCGCGATCCACTGGAGCGCCTCATCGCGGCGTTCATCCCCACGCTCATCTACGCGCTCGTCGCGCTCGCTTTTGCTCGGTCGCTCCTGCGCCGCGTCACCGCCGCGAACCAGGCGCTGGAAGAGAACCTGTTCCGTCAATTGGAAATTGAAGCACAATTGCGGCAAGAATTGATGGAGCGTACCCAGACGGAAGAAACGTTACGACGCATCAATGCAGAACTCGATGCGCTCAATGCGACCACGGCAAGTTTGCTCAACTCCCTGAATACGCCGGGGCTGTTGGAAGAGATTCTGCAACGCGCGGCGGTGCTGATGAAAACGCCGCACGGTTTCCTGTTCGTCGTCGAACCGGCCGCGCAAGAACTGGTGTTGCGGGTTGGCATCGGACGGTACGCCGAATACATCGGGTATCGTCTCAAACGCGGACAGGGGATGGCGGGGATGGTGTGGAAGACCGGCGAGCCGATGGTGGTCAGCGATTATAGCCAGTGGGAACAGCGCCAACCCGGTTTTGAATGGGCGCGTGCGCAGGTGTGCCTGCCGCTACGCGTGGAACTGGAAATCGTGGGAGTGATCGGTGTGGTTTATGTGGACCCCGACCGTCAATTTGGTCAAGCCGAAATTGACCTGTTGCATCGTTTTGGGCAGATGGCGTCGCTGGCACTCGCCAACGCGCGTCTGTACGAAGAGACCCAGCGCGAGTTGGCCGAGCGTCGTCGCGCGGAACAACGCCTGCAAGAGATGCTGGCGGAGATCGAGCGTGCACAGACCAAGGCGCGCGCGATTCTGGATGCGGCTACGGACAGTATGCTCCTCCTTGCCCCCGATCAAACCATTCTGTTGGTCAACCGTAGTTTCTGTGAACATTTCTTCGGCGGCACCCCGCGCCAGATTGTCGGCAAGTCTCTCGACGATTATCGTTCTACCCTCCAGCGCTTGTTCGACCCCGCCGACGCGTTTGATCACATCGTCCACACAACCTTGACCGATACCACCGCTCCCTCCACGCACGATCTCATTCAAATCACACCCCGCCGCCGAGAACTACACCTCGCTTCTACCCCTGTGCGTACGGCGATGCACGAGTACCTGGGTCGGCTGTACGTTTTTCGGGATGTCACTCGAGAACGTGAAATTGATCGAATGAAGAGTGAGTTTGTTTCGATGGTTTCGCACGAGTTGCGTACGCCGCTGACTTCGATCAAGGGATATGTGGATCTGTTGCAAGCCGATCAGGTGGGCACGCTCAACGCGACCCAGCGCGAGTTTCTCAACATCGTCAAGGCGAATACGGACCGCCTGGTGCAGTTGATTAACGACTTGCTTGATCTGTCGCGCATCGAAGCGCGACGCATTGAATTGCAGCGGCAACCTCTGGATCTACCGCGCCTCGTTGAAGGGGTGGTCGCGACGCTGCAGCCTCAATTGCGTGCCAAGCAACAAGAACTGCTTCTCGATTTGCCTCCCGATTTACCCCCTGCGTGGGGCGACCCCGACCGAGTGATTCAGATTCTCACCAATCTGGTCTCCAACGCGCACAAGTACACGCCAGCAGCAGGCAAGATCACGATTACGGCGCGCGCGCAGGAGGCGTGGGTGCGTGTGGATGTGGCAGATACCGGTATCGGTCTGAGCCGTGAAGATCAAGCCCGCCTCTTTTCCCGATTTTTCCGCGCGTCGTCTGCGGCGCGCGATGTGCCTGGCACGGGTTTAGGTCTGGCGATTACGCGCTCGCTGGTCGAGTTGCACGGTGGCGACATCTGGGTAGAGAGTGCGCCGGGGCAAGGCTCGACCTTTAGTTTTACGCTTCCCGTTGTGCCACAGGTCAATTCGTAGCACCTCCTCGTCTTTTCGTCCTCATGCCGTTGCCAACGCAGGTCGGCTTGGCTATGGTTTGCTGCGACGTGCAGTCGCCCCAATTTGCCCCCAAACTGCAAGTATTTCAGTTTGGGGACAAATCCGCTTGAGCCATCCCCCTCTCAACCCCCTGCCCCTTCTGTCCCCGCGACGCGGGGAGTGAGGGGGGATGACGTGGTGGTGGCGGGCGGCGAAGCCGCCCGCCACCACCATGTCCTTTGATTCCCCCTCCCCGTTGGACGAAAAATTTTTCGCCCCAACGGGGAGGGGGCAGGGGGTGCGGCTATGCGTTTGCACAAGTGCAAAACGTGGGCTGAGAAACTTGCCCCCAAACTGAAAGTACCCCCAGGGCGTGTGCAAGGTCGCTTGACAAAGCCGTGCCCCCGCTTGTCATTGCGAGGAGCGGGTTTTGCAACGAGGCAATCCCGTATTGCGGTTTGGAGATTGCTTCGCCGCTGCGCGGCTCGCAATGACAAGTGGGCTGACTTTGCACACGCTCTGAAAGTACCTCGCGCGCTGATTGACAAGTTGATGCGATTAGGTTAATATGCATTCTCGCAACTAGTTGCCACAAGAGGTTAGCGATGCATCATACCGAACTAGTCGAATCTCTCCGTCAGCAGGGGTATCGCTTGACGCCGCAGCGCGCAGCCATCCTTGAAATTCTGTCTACCAGCGAAGGACATTTGCGCGCCGATGAGATTATCGCGCGTGTACGCAAACGGTATCCCTATCTCAATAAATCGGCGGTCTATCGCACCCTTGACCTGCTGGTGCGCTTGGGCTGGGTGCATCCCACCGATTTAGGTGGCGGCTGTATGACGTATGAACTGCATCGCGAGCCGCATCATCACCATCTCATTTGTCATCGCTGCGGTGCGATGATGCGCATTGACGCAACAGTCTTTGCCTCGGTCGAAAAAATTCTGCGTGAAGAGTACGATTTTGCACCCGCGCTCGATCATTTTGCTATTTTCGGTTTCTGTCGTCGGTGCGCGCAGGGCATTCGAAATGTAAAAACAAAGGAGCGTAAGAATAAATGACGGTTACGATTGCAGTTGCCGGCAAAGGTGGCACAGGTAAAACAACACTGGCGGCTTTACTCATCCGTTATGCCATCCAGCGGCGCCTGGGCAAAGTCCTTGCGATTGATGCAGACCCCAGCAGCAACCTGCATCTGGCGTTGGGAACGCAACTGTCCAGGACGGTGGGTGATATTCGCGAGGATGCGCGCGAACAGTCGCCCGCCGGTATGTCGCGTCAGGAATGGCTCGACTATGAAATTCGTACGGCAATCGAAGAAGGCGATATGTTCGATCTCCTCGCGATGGGCCGTCCCGAAGGGCAGGGCTGTTACTGCGCTGCCAACCATATGTTGCGAACGATTATTGACCGCATCTGCAAAGCGTACGATGTGGTCGTGATGGATAATGAAGCCGGGATGGAACATCTGAGCCGACGCACGACGCGCGATGTGGACCATCTTCTCCTGGTGACCGATGCGAGTTTGCGTGGCTTGACCGCCGCCGAAGCGATGTACGCTTTGAGTCAGGAACTCGAAATCAATGTGCGGCATACCTATCTGGTCGTCAATCGGGTCGTTGGCGATTTGCCACCACAGTGGCGCGAGCGCATCGCGCGGTTGCACGTTCCGCTCCTTGCTCAAATCCCGTACGATCCTCAACTCGTCGAATTCGATAGCAACGGTCGCCCGCTGGTGGAACTGCCGAACGAGGCACTCGCCAGTCAAGCCATCGAACAGATGGCGCGACAGTTGCTCAATCATCAATAAGGAGACGCGATGAAACTTGCCATTTCAGGTAAAGGTGGTGTGGGCAAAACAACACTCACCAGTCTGTTGGCATATACGTTTGTGAATCAGGGTTACCACGTCCTCGCGATTGATGCCGATCCCTCGCCATGTCTGGGTGATGCGCTCGGTTTTCCACGCGAGTTGATCCAGGGGCTTACTCCTATTGCCGAGATGGGCGATCTCATCGCCGAGCGCACAGGGGCAAAACCGGGCACGTACGGCGGTATCTTCAAAATGAATCCGCGCGTGGATGACATCCCTGATAGATTTTCTGCGACCTATCGCGGCATCAAACTGCTCGAACTGGGCGCCGTCAAGATGGGTGGTTCGGGATGTATTTGCGCCGAAAGCGTGTTGTTGAAACAACTGGTCTCGACCATTCTCTTACAACGTAACGAAGTGGTATTGATGGATATGTACGCCGGGGTCGAACATCTGGGACGTGCCACCGCAGATATGGTGGACGCGTTGCTGATTGTGGCTGAACCGACTGCGCGCTCGTTAGGTACGGCAGCACAAATCAAACAACTGGCAACCGACATCAAGATTCCACGCCTGTACCTCGTTGGTAGCAAAGTGACGGGTCCAGCCGATTGCGATTTCATCACCGCGAACTCGCCGGGACTGCCGGTCATCGGTTTTCTCTCCGCCGATCCTGCGGTGATGAGTGCGGATCGCGAGCGCAAGCCGGTGTACGATCTTTCCCCCACATTGGCGCAACAAGCCCACGCCATCGTCGCCGCGCTGCAAGCCGCAAGTGTCGAGTAGGGGCGAAAGATTTTTCGTCCGTACAACGACAGCGAAACAACGAGTCCTGTAACCTTCCGATGGCGGAAAAGACTTGTGCACACCTACTTGGCCCGCGCGGCGGTTTATCATCGGTAACGAGTTTCTCCCTCGCTTACACCACAGCAGATTGACGCTAGTCGGCGGGTGGCACGGTGTCGCCGTAAAACGGCACGGCGACACCGCGCGCTCCGCTGGCTGTCGTGTTTGAGTGAAATATGCACAAACAAAAAGTGATCGGTCTAGCCTGTGTCCCGATCATTGTCCTCGCGCTGCTCCTGTGGGCACAGGGATACAGCACGCCGACAATGGCGCAATCGGGCAAAGACGTGAGCGCGCTGATGGCGCGAGCGCAAACTCACGGATATGTGCGTGTCATCGTCGGTGTGCGCGTGACGTACCAGCCCGAGGGCAGATTGGACGTGCGCGCCATCCAAACGCAACGCGCGAGTATCGCGCAAGCGCAAAACGCGTTGCTCAACCAACTTGCCGTGCACAACGCGCGCCTGACGCGGCGCTTTACCACGATTCCGTACCTCGCGCTGGAAGTGAACGCGAACGCGCTGCGCGCGCTTGCCAGCGCTGCGAATGTCACCAGCATTCGCGAGGATCAACCGCGCAAGCCATCCCTTGCCCAGAGCACTGTCCTCATCGGCGCGACGGGCGCGTGGTCAAGCGGATACAGCGGAGCCGGGCAGGTCGTTGCGATTCTGGACACCGGAGTGGATAGCGCGCATTCCTTCCTTTCCGGCAAAGTGATCTCTGAGGCATGCTATTCGACTACCGATGCGTCGTGGGGTTCATCATCGGTTTGTCCGGGCGGCGTGTCCGAATCTACCGCGCCGGGTTCGGGGATTTATTGCAACCTGAGTATCGCGAGGTGCTGGCACGGCACACACGTGGCGGGGATTGCTGCCGGGCGCGATCCGGGTGGGCTGGGTTTTTCCGGCGTAGCGCGTGACGCAAACATCATCGCGATCCAGGTGTTCTCACGCTTTGACAATTCTACCTATTGCGGCTCAAGCAACCCGTGCGCGCTGGCGTGGGATTCTGACATCATCAAGGGGCTGGAACGCGTGTACAATCTGCGCAACGATTACGCGATTGCCGCAGCCAACTTGAGTTTAGGCGGCGTACCGCTTTACTCCGTTCCCTGCGACACAGACTTTGCCGATTACAAAGCAGCGATTGACAACCTTCGTTCCGTTGGCATTGCAACGATTATCGCTTCGGGAAACGATGGAGCGTCCAATGCGATTGCTCCTCCTGCATGCGTCTCCAGTGCCATCAGTGTCGGCTCGACGCGCGATGGCGGCGCGGGCGGGATACCGGTGGACACGGTATCGTCTTTCTCTAACAGCGCGTCGTTTTTGAGTCTGCTGGCGCCGGGAGAAATCATTTACGCTTCGCTGCCCGGAAACCTGTACGGTAACGTCAGTGGCACGTCAATGGCAACGCCGCACGTGACGGGCGCGTGGGCAATCCTCAAACAGCGTGCGCCTGTTACAACGGTGGATCAAATTCTTGCCGCGTTGACCAACACGGGCGTGCCGGTCTATGATGCGCGCAATGGCATCACCAAACCGCGCATTCAGGTACATAGCGCGCTGGGTCAATTCCCACCGTTCATCTACTATTTCCCCTTTGTGGTCAAAGATGCCACCGTTCCGTAAAACAAAAGTAGCACAGGATTCAATCCTGTGCTACACGTTTTTTCTCCCGCTGTTGTTTTGCCGCGTACAACACAATCGAACCTGCCACCGCGACGTTCAACGAACTCACTTTGCCCCACATCGGCAGACGAATCAGAAAATCGCATTTCTCGCGCACCAGCCGGCTTAAACCCGCGCCTTCACTTCCCAGCACGAGCGCGAGCGGCAACGTATAGTCCATCGCCGCAAAATCTTGCGCCTCGGGCACATTTTCCACGCCAGCGATCCACACGTGCGCGCGTTTCAGCGTTTCGATCGTGCGCGCGAGGTTGGTCACGCGCGCGATCTTCAAGTGATGCACTGCGCCGGCGGAGGCTTTGACCACCGCCGCCGTGACACCGACGGCGCGCCGCTCGGCAATGATGACACCATCTACACCCACCGCTTCGGCGGTACGCAACAGCGTGCCGAAATTTTGCGGGTCCTGCACCGAATCGAGCATCAACAGAAAGGCTGGCTCGCCGCGCACACGCGCGACTGCCAGTACCTCTTCCATCTCGGCATACTTGTACTCTCCGATACGTGCCACCACGCCTTGATGATGGCGCGCGAGACGCTCGAGTTCCTCGCGCGCAACGCCGTGCACGGGCACCTTTGCACTTTTTGCCAGTGCCAACAATTCCTCCAGCGCGCCGCGCGTGTGGACCCCGCGCGCAATCAAAATCTCTTCGATGACGTGTCCCGCACGCAACGCCTCAAGAATGGCGTGACGACCGTAGAGAAAATCGGACATATCGCGTATTGCGTATGAGGTATTAGAGTTAGAGATTGGAGATTGGAGGTTGGATGTTGGAGAGTGGAGTTCGCTTAAGTATACGGGAAAATGGTTGGGAATGCAATACCCTTGGTTGTAAACCAAATGTGCCAGATCTACCAAACGAGCCAAACGTGCCAAACCATTTGTTCATTTGTCATTCGTCCTTTGTCCTTCGTCATTTGTCATTCGTCCTTCGTCCTCCGTCATTCGTCCATTTGGCACATTGGTTCATTGGCTCATTGGCTCATTGAACTCACAAACTGCCGTTCGTACAACTGCCGATACAAGCCGCCGCGCGCCAGCAACTCGTCGTGCGTGCCGCGCTCGACGATGCGCCCCTCGTTGACGACGCAAATCAAATCCGCGTTACGAATCGTGGACAACCGATGTGCGATGACAATCGCGGTGCGCCCGACGAGCAAACGCGCGAGCGCGTCCTGAATCAGCATCTCTGTCAGCGTGTCCACGCTCGCCGTCGCTTCGTCGAGGATGAGGATGCGCGGATTCGCCAGAATCGCGCGCGCGATGCAAATCAATTGCCGCTGTCCCACCGAAAGATTGACGCCGCCTTCGTGAATCTCGGTGTCGTACCCCTCGGGCAGCGCGACGATGAACTCGTGCGCGTTCGCCAAGCGCGCTGCCTCTTCGATTTCGCGCGGCGTCGCGTCGGGATGACCAAAGCGAATGTTGTCTGCAATCGTTCCCGCGAACAGGAACGGCTCTTGCGGCACGATGCCGGTCTGGCGACGCAGCGAGCGCTGCGCGACCGCGCGCACGTCATAGCCGTCAATCAACACCGCGCCCGCGCTCACATCGTACAAACGCGCGATGAGATTCGCAATCGAAGTTTTGCCCGCGCCGGTGGGACCGACGAGTGCGACCGTTTGCCCCGGTTCGATAACGAGATTCACCTCGCGCAAAACGTAATCGTCGCCACGATACGCAAACGAGACATTACGCAATTCGATGCGTCCCACAATCGGCGGCATTTCGATTGCGTCGGGCGCGTCGCGCACATTGGGTTGCGTGTCCAGCAATTCGAGCACGCGCTCGCCGCCCGCCATCGCCGCTTGCATCGTCGTGTAGAGTTGGCTCAACTCTTGAATCGGTTGGAAAAAACGCGTGACGTACGCGAGGAACGCGACGACAACGCCGAGTGTCAGTTCATCGCCAATCACCGCGAGACCACCGAACCACAAGACGATGCCGGTCGCAAGCATCCCCAGAAATTCGACAGTTGGCAGGAAGATGAACGAGAGCGTCATCGCGGCGACGTGCGCGTCCCGATTCGCGCGATTCACTTCGTCGAAATGTTCCTGCGACGATTCTTCTTGCGCGAACGCCTGAATCACGCGCATCCCACTGATGTTCTCCGCCAGATCGCCGACAACCGCCGCGATGCGCGCGCGCGTCTGTCGAAACGCGACCTGCGCCTGACGCGCGAACAACCACGTCGCCAGCACCATCAACGGCAACACGCAAAACGTGAGGAGCGCGAGGCGCGGACTCATCGAAAGCATCACCGCGACGATACCGATCAGCACCACCGCGTCGCCCGCGAACGTGACCAGCCCTTGCGACAACAAATCGTTGATGACCGAGACATCGTTGATGACGCGCGAAATTGTCACGCCGACGATGTGCGTGTCGTGATAGCCGAGCGGCAGAATTTGCAGATGGCGAAAGAGTTGCGCGCGCAAAGTCGCCAGCACCTGCTGCCCGACCCACGCCAAAATGTATTGCAACGCGGCAGTCGTCGCGTAGATGGCGGCGAACACAGCGACGAGGAGTAGCGCGATTTGCGTCAGCCCTGCCGCATCGCCGCGCGCGATGTGCTCGTCAATCGCGACCTTGATGAGGTACGGCGCGCTCAACGTCAACACCGATGACACCAGTACCAACGTGATGGCAAGCGTCATCTGTTGCCAGTACGGGCGCAAGTACGCCAAAAGGCGCGCCACGATGCGCGGATCGAACGCGCGATCTTCTTTGTATTGTCCAAATTCTTCAATGGCACTGCGCGGCCCCATTCCCGCGCTGGCTGCACCGATGGAGATGGTCATAGGGATTGGAGATTAGAGATTGGGTGATTGGGTGATTGGGTGATTGGGCACATTTGGCATCTTTGGCACATTTGGCACATTTGGCATCTTTGGCTCATTGGCACATTGGCTCATTGGTTCATTGACTCATTGGCTCATTGACCCTCAACTGCTGATGATAAATCTCCGCGTACAGTCCCGATATGCGAAGCAATTCGTCGTGAGTGCCGCGCGCGACGAGGCGACCTTTGTCCAACACCAAAATCAAATCCGCCATTCGCAGCGTGGCGAGTCGTTGCGCGATGATGAACGACGTGCGCCCGCGCATCAATCGCTCCAGCGCGAGTTGAATCAGATGCTCGGTCTCGGTGTCCACGCTGGAGGTCGCATCGTCGAGAATGAGGATGCGCGGATTCTTGAGGAGTGCGCGCGCAATCGCGATGCGCTGGCGCTGTCCACCCGAAAGCGTGATGCCGCGCTCGCCGACGAGCGTATCGTAGCCGTTGGGCGTTTGCATGATAAAGTCGTGCGCTTGCGCCGCGCGCGCCGCCGCGATGATTTCGTCTTCGCGCGCATCGGGACAACCGAACGCAATGTTCTCGCGAATCGTTGTGGCAAAGAGCATCGTCTCTTGCAAGACGATGCCGATTTGATCGCGCAACGAGTTGAGCGTGACGCGCCGAATGTCGTAGCCGTCAATCGTGATGCGCCCCGCCGTCACATCGTAAAAACGCGGAATCAGGTTGATGATGGTGGACTTGCCCGAACCGGTCATTCCCAGCAACGCGATGACCTGACCGGGTTTGGCTTCGAAGGTGATGTTGTCCAGAACGCGGTGGCGTCCAAAGTACGCGAACGAGACATTCTCGAAACGCACGTGACCTTGAATCGGCGGCAGCGGAATCGCATCGGACGCGTCGCGCACTTCGGACTCGGCATCGAGGATTTCAAAGATGCGCGTGCCAGCGGCGGCGGCAATCGCGAGCGCGGGAATGATTTGTCCCAAACGGCGCACCGGTTGCGCCAACTGCGCGAGATACGTGGTGAACGCCACCAATTCGCCCAGCGTGAGTTGTTGTTGAATCACCAACCAGCCGCCGTACCAAATGATGATGACAGTGCTGAGGTTCGCGATGAAATTGATGAGCGGCTCGTTGATGGCTTGAACGCGCGCGGCGCGGCGCGATAGATCGAACCAGCGCGCGTTTTCGCGTTCAAAGCGCGCGATTTCGGCATCCTCTTGCGCGAACGCCTTGACGATGCGCGCGCCGCGCAAGTTTTGTTCGAGGCGCGTAGTCAGCACGGCGAGTTGCTGTTGCACCGCGAGCGAGAGGGGACGCAAGTGTCGTCCCAGATGAAACGCGCGCTGCGCGAGAAACGGCAGCGTTGCCAGCGCGAGGAGCGCGAGCGCGGGATTCATCCACACCAGCATCGCCGCACTGCCAAGGAGCAAGACGATGCCATCGGTCAAGCGGAGGAACGCGCGCCCTGTGACGAATCGCACGCGATCCACGTCTTGCACCGCGCGCGACAGGATTTGCCCCGTTTCGGTGCGATCGTGGTACGAAAACGAGAGCGTGGCGAGTTTGCGATGGATCGCGTTCCGCAAATCGTACGCCACGTTTTGCGATGCCTGCTCCGACCAGCGCCCTTCCCAAAAGCGCAACACCCCTTTGAGGAAGGTCAGCCCCAGGAGCGCGAGGACGGAGGTAAACAGCAGTTGCGTGTCTTTGCCGCCGATGCCGTGATCCACGATCCAGCGGATGAATTGAGGAATCGCGAGCGCGAGCGCGTTGATGCCGAGCAAGGCAAGGTACGCGCCGAGCGTCATCTTCCAGTACGGGCGCAGGTAGCCGGCGCAGCGCCACAGCACGCGCAGCGCGTTCGGTTCGGGGAGCGCGAGCGGCGCGGGCGCGCGCGTCGTTTGCGCGCGCGGCATTTGAAGCGAGTTTTGCATACGTGAGTAATTTAGCACCAGACGCGTTGCAAAGCAAGTTTGGGACATAACTTGCACCAGGGTGCATTTCAGTTTGGGGGCAAATCGTGGCATAATGCGTCCATTCCACTAAAAGAGAGGTGACCGATGAAACGCTCCCACAAAGTTCGCCGAACCCCACCGACCCGCGCCGAGATGAAA
>Ga0129299_1000284_pt1 | contig 31575 bp, 24 predicted proteins | sample ConPoolayeCmetaG_FD_94477 | JGI IMG/M metagenome (GOLD analysis project Ga0129299, IMG submission 94477) | Hot spring microbial mat communities from California, USA to study Microbial Dark Matter (Phase II) - Cone Pool mat layer C metaG ...
TCGCATCGCACTAAAGAAAAGAGGGGCCTTGGCCATATCGCCGCAGCCCCCCATGGTTTCGATAATCGCCTGTTGCCAGCGTCGTTTGTTCAGGAAAACCCGCTATCGACTTTTCTTTTGGGACCCGGCCTGGTGGGGTTTATGCACAAACGCGGATAAACCTCTCGCCGAGCCATCCAAGACCCCCGTCGAGCCTCGAGTTTTCCTGACGACCACTAGCGAAATCGGCGGCGGAGAACGGCGACGGCCGGGATGACCAGCAGGCCGAGCGTCGCCGGCTCGGGAATCAAAGTGACCTCAAATACGAGGTCCTGGTATCTCAGGTCAAGAACGGCGTTTCCGCCCGGGGCGGCATAGGCCAGCAAGTTATTGGAGAACGACAGGTGCAGCGAGTCATGGATCGGGGGCAGCACATACGACACGTCTACGAGCGCTGAGACTGAATACTGACCGTTGTTGTTGCCGTAAATCGGGAAAGACACTGGAGGATCGGGCAGGATCGGCCCACTGAACGTGCGGTGGGAGCCGCCCAGTTCAGTGACCGAGCCAAAGGCGTTGAAATCGACATAGGAATCCTGCCCCTGAACATTGTAGCTGCCGAAGGCCCGGACGCGGATCAACGACAGGGCGAAGTCCGGGTTGAGCTGGATGTCGAAAGAGACGGTGTCGGCGATGGCCTGGGTTCCTCCGTTCTGGGCGTTCACCACGAAATTGGCGGCGGTGAAATAAAAGGTGTCGCCCCAGACGAGGGGTTCTCCGAAATAGCCGTTGAGGTCCTGGCCATTGGAATACGAGAAGTTCGCCGCAGACCCGCTGGGATTGGCCCACGGTCCGGCCTGAGCCGACCCACTGCTCGCCAGAACAACCACTGCCCCCAAGACTGCCAGATAACGCAACATAATTCCTCTGCTCCTTCCTTTAGCCTCTTTCGTTCTTAGAACGACTAGAGATCACAAGTGAAAAAACCCCTTCCCCATGAAGGACGTTACCGCCGACGTCCGCGGCGAACCACCAAAGCGCCGAAAAGGCCCAACAGCGCCGCCGTGGCAGGCTCCGGGACGATGATTTCCATCCCCACTTTCTGGATGAAGGAACCCGCCGGCGCGGTCCCGCTCACTTGAATGCTGTTATGGACCGTGATCTGAACTTGGTCCCACGGGCCTTGCGTGTAGGTCGTTTCCGTGTACCACCGCCCGTCGGGCAGGAAGGTCACTGGCGGTAGGCCGATGCCGAAGGTGCTTCCCGGAGGCCCGGGCAGAAAGCGGAACAAATCGAAATTGACTTCGACGGAGTACATCGCGGGATCGGTGAGGCCCACCGACCAGGTGCCCCATTCACGGACGGTGATCGAGTCGATCGAAGGAGCCGGACCACCGATCGCGCCAAGCACATTGACGATCACACGGGTCGTGTCCTGAACGCTGGTCACGCCGCCGACCTCGGCGCGGTAGTTGACCGGGTTCAGAAAGTGGAAGCCGAGGACATCCACCAGGGGGTTGCCGTGGTGGCCGTCCGGGTTTTCCACGAACCCGATATTGGCTCCATTGCTCCAGGCGAATCGAGCGTTGGCCCCTGAAGGATTGGACCACGGGCCCGCCGCGGCCGGATCGGTCGCCCAGGAGCCAAGCAAAGCGACGAACACAGCCATGGCGGCGAAGGTCAAGAAAGGATTCTTCCGCATCTCGCGATCTCCTCTCCACCGGTAGGGCATGAGCCCTCATTCTGATGACACACTCACGACACCGGACCTCGAACACCTTGTGGTCCGCAGTCGGCGTGCGTTGTGCCGGGTTACGCTCCCAAGACTCCTCCTCGCGCGATCGAGCCGCCCAAACCCGGCTCGACCTCCCTGCTCGCGATGCGATTCGGATCGAACCGCAACTCGTGCAGATGTCCTTATTCAAGCGGTTTTATCGCAGCGTGTCAAGATATGACAAGGCTTTCCAAGAAAAAGACTTGATTAAAAGATGAAAGAATCCAGAGGTCTTATAATTTCTTGAACTATTCCGGGTACAATAGTTCAGGAATTTCTTTCCGTATCGACCGGGAGAGGCCGCGTATCAGCTAAAAACGATTAAAAGAGTATATTGTGTGTTTTTATGGAGCGAAGCCGCGGCCGCCGGCCTGCGGGTTGAAACTTAGGAGCGGCTCTGTTAGCTTTATGGGTTGCGGTGAGGGATTCGCCGCATTGACCTGTAAGAGCCTGATTGAACGTCAGCCCGCAGGCCGACAGCAATGGTCCGCGGGATCATGCCGTGTAGTTGACCAGTCTGGCAACAAGACCGGAAGGAGTAACAAGCTGACCGATGATCAAAGTACGACCCCGCCCGAATGAGCCTATCCAGCAATTGATGCGGAGACTGAAGAAGCTTTGTGAGCGTGAAGGCGTGCTTCGCGAACTCAAGCGGACCGCCTACTACGAAAAGCCCTCCGATCGCAACCGTCGCCAACTTCGCAAGTCCAAGCGACGCATCCAGAAGAGCAGCATGGAGGGCATGGCCTGACCGGCGGACGGTTGACGGCCTTCCCCCCGACCCGAAGCACACGTCGGCTCATATGAGTGGTGGACCCGGAATCCGGCCGCGTCCGCGGTCTGGGTCTGTCCACGGAGTAAGCCGGCCTCGCATGGATACCGGAGGCGGGGCAATTTCTCTGTTCGGGAAGCGAAACCGAACGAGCGGGTCAATCTCGGCGGAGATGGAGGTGACGGCGTGGCCGAGAGCACTTGTAGACGCCGCCGGGCGGCACATTCCGCCAGATCATCTCGTATTGCACCGAGCTGAACAACCGATCGTAGAAGCCGCGGAACACCAGTGGCGCGACGGTGATCTGGAGAAACAGCCCGTTCGGCGCGAGGCTGCGGCGGAGCCATTGCCACAGCCGGATCATCGCTCGCGGCGGCAGGCTGGGCGTGGGGAGACCGCTGACGACGAAGTCCACCTTGTGGATGGACATGCCCGCCAGGGAGTCGCTGATGCGGCTGGCATCCATCTGCAATAGCGTGGTCTCGGGGAAGCGGCGGCGGAGGATGTCGCAGAAGTCGGCGTCGTTTTCCACCGCGACGAAGCGGTGAAACGGCTGGAGCCGCTCCACGATCTGTTCCGTGACCGGGCCGGTGCCCGCCCCGAGTTCTACAATGGTGCCCGGCCTCGAAAAGTCCACGTGCCGCAGCAGGCCCGCGACCAGCGCCTTGCTGGAAGGCACGGCGGAGGATATCTGGCGGCCCTTGGCCAGGAACTTCTTGAAGAACAGGGTTCGGTCTGTCAGGCGTGCTTTGCGGCTGACCAACGCCGATTGGGCTAGAACTGACTCCGCCGCAGGGGCGTTCGATGGATTGCTGGCCACATGGACTCCATTGTCAAAAGCGACTTCTACGGGTCGCGGTGCGCCCGGCGTGTCTCACGCCTTGGGCGACGTTCGGCCGGGAAACCAGCCGTACCATAGGCAGGCCCCGGCTCGTTTTCAAGGGCGTGCCTCGGGCCGAGGGGACCGCCTCCGGGTGGCCCGCCCGACATTTCACAGCCAGCGGGCCGCCCGTCTCCTGAGTTCCTCCGTTCGTCCGGTCTTCTCCCAGGTGAAGCCCGCGCCGGTGCGGCCGAAGTGCCCATGCGCCGCCGTCGGGCGGTAGATGGGCCGTTTGAGCTTGAGGTAGTCGATGATGCCGCCGGGCGTGAGCGGGAAGACATCGCGGACGATCTTCTCGAGGTGGTCGCCGTCGATCCGGCCGGTTCCTTCGGTGTTGACCAGCACGCTCACCGGTTCTGCCACGCCGATGGCATAGGCCAGTTGCACTTCGCAGATGTCGGCCAGCCCGGCGGCGACAATGCTCTTGGCGATGTGCCGGGCCATGTACGTCGCCGAGCGATCGACCTTGGACGGATCCTTGCCGCTGAAAGCGCCCCCGCCGTGCGCGCCGCGGCCGCCGTAGCTGTCGACGATGATCTTGCGGCCGGTCAACCCGGTGTCTCCGTGGGGACCGCCAATGACGAACCGGCCGGTCGGGTTGATGTGGAACTTGATGCTGTTCTTCCAAAGGTCCCCCCGCTCGGCCATCACCACGGGGCGAATGACCTTTTCGATCAGCGTCCGCTTGAACTTGTCGTTCACATTACCGTGCCGGTCGAGCAAGGCGGGAGATTCCTCGTGCTGGGTCGAGAGCACGACGGCGGTCAAACGCCGCGGCACGCCACCCGCGTATTCGATCGAGACCTGGCTCTTGGCGTCCGGCTTGAGCCAGGGGATCTCCCCGCTTTGCCGCAACTCCGCCAACCGTTCGACCAGCCGGTGGGCCAGATGAATCGGCAGTGGCATCAGGGCCTGGGTCTCCCGGCAGGCAAAGCCGAACATGATGCCCTGGTCGCCGGCGCCCTGCGGCTTCTTGCGGCCGCCGTCCACTCCCTGGGCGATGTCTTCCGACTGCTGGTGGATGGTGCGGATGACCGAACAACTCTCGTGGCTGAAGCCCATCCGGGGGTCGGTGTAGCCGATCTCCTTGATGGTCTGGCGGACGTCCTGTTCGATGTTGCCGAGGGCGATCCGGGCGGCATCATTGTGTACGCGGACCTCGCCGGCCAGAACCACCAGGCCCGTGGTGACCAGGGTTTCGCAGGCGACGCGGGCGTCGGGGTCCTTGGCGATCAGCACATCCAAGACCGTGTCGGAGATCTGATCGGCGACCTTGTCGGGGTGCCCCATGCTGACGGATTCGGAGGTGAAGACGTGATGTCCGTTCGGTCGGCGGTGGTTCGTGGCCACGCAGGACTCCTTGGTTAGCGGCGGCTTGGTCCGGCCCTCCGGACCCGGTTTGGAGGGCGGATGATACGCCGGTCGTATCGCGGGGGCAAGCCGTTTCGTACGGACTGCCTCGGCGGGGACGAGTCCCGGGAAGGGGCGTCGGCTGTGGCGGCCCGCCGGTCTCGTCGCTATAAACCAGGAGGGCCTGGGGCAGTTCGTCCGAGGCCCGGGGAGGTTCAGGCCGTGCCGTTTGCGACGCTGAGGGACTTCTTGGAGTGCCTGGAGGGCCGCGGGCAGCTTCGTCGCGTGTCCGTCGAGGTCGACCCGGATCTGGAGGTCTCGGCGATCGCCGACCGGATCTGCAAGATGCCGAGTCCCGAGGGTCTGGCCGGCGCCCCGCCGACCGACCCGGTGCATGGCGGCCTGGGCGGTTACGCGCTCCTTTTCGAGCGGGTGAGCGGGAGCGAGATCCCGTTGGCGATCAATGTATTCGGCAGCTACGCCCGGATGCGGCTGGCCCTGGGCTGCGGGAGCTTCGAGGAGCTGGCCGAGCGTGTGGAACGTTTGTTGCGTCCGCAGCCGCCCGCTGGTTTTGTGGAGAAGATGAAGCGTTTGCCGGAGCTGGCTCGCATTGCCGGGTACGCTCCGCGGCGAGTCCGGAGCGGCCTGTGCCAGCAGATCGTGCACACCGACGATGCCGACCTCTTTTCCCTCCCGATCATCAAGTGCTGGCCTCACGACGGGGGTTCGGATGAGGAGGTGATCGTGGGGTGGAATCGGCCGCGGGTCAGCGCAACGTCGGCGGTGGGGGGGCGCCCCGCGGCGGCCCCGGCGGACAACGGCTACCCCACGGGGCGTTACATCACTCTGGGCGGCATCATCACGGCGGCGCCGGACGGCAGCGACACCAATCTGGGCATGTACCGCATTCAGGCGGTCGGACCCAAGTCGGCCATTTTTCATTGCCACGTTCACCATGACGGGGCCAGGCACCAGCGGCAGCACGCCGCCCTGGGGCGGGACATGCCGGTGGCCATCGTGCTGGGCGGAGAGAGTGTATTGCCGTACGCCGCGACCTGCCCACTCCCGCCGGGAGTCAGCGAGCTGCTGTTCGCGGGGTTCCTCAACGACGGCGGGATCCCGCTGGTGTCGGCCAAGACCGTGCCGCTGGAGGTCCCGGCCAACGCCGAGATCGTCATCGAAGGCTGGGTCAGCGCGGCCGAGAAGGCTCGCGAGGGCCCCTTCGGCGACCACACCGGCTTCTACACCTTGGCGGAGGAGTGCTCCACGCTGCGGGTGACCGCGATCACCCACCGACGGGACCCGGTCTATCCGACCACGATCGTCGGGCCTCCGCCGATGGAGGATTACTATCTGGGCAAGGCCACCGAGAGGGTGTTCCTGCCGCTGCTGCGGATGATCGTCCCGGACCTCATCGACTACCACCTGCCGCAATGGGGGGCCTTCCACAACATCTGCTTCGTCAAGATCCGCAAGGAGTACCCCTTACAGGGCCGCAAAGTCGCCAGTGCCATCTGGGGTGCCGGGCAGATGATGTTCTGCAAGTTCATCATCGTGGTGGATGAAGACGTGAACGTGCATGATGAGCAGGCCGTGATGTTCGCCGTCGGCGCCCACGTCGATCCGCGGCGGGACACCGTCATCATGGACGGTCCGCTGGACATCCTGGACCATGCTGCTCCCTATTGGGGGGCCGGGAGCAAAATCTGCATTGACGCCACCCGCAAGATACCGGGAGAGGGGGTGGTCCGCGACTGGCCTGCTCCCCTCCGGATGAGCGAGGCCGTGTTGGAGCGGGTGGCCCGCCGCTGGGCGGAGTACGGCCTGCCGACCTAGAATCAGGCGGGGAATACGCCGGTCCGAATGATCCGCCATGGAAGAATCCCGCCCTGACCCGATTGATGAACCGCTGCCTGACGGGCAATCGCGCCCGAGTGGGGTTGGATTGATCCGCCTGGAAGGCGAGCGCGACGTCCGGTCTTCCGCCGCGGCGGCCCCCGCGGCTTCTCCCGCCGGGCCGGCACCGTCCCGGCCGATACCCGCCTACCCGGTGCATCTGTGCCCGAACTGCGATTACAACCTGACCGGCCTCACGTCGAGAATCTGCCCGGAATGCGGCCAGCCGTTCAACGTGCGAGACGCCCGCTATCATGCGACCCGCGAAGTGCCCGAGGTGCGCCGCTACTATCGTCGCGTGGTGATCGACCGCTGGCTGGGCCGCACCGCCGTCGTATTGCTGGGGTGGGCGATCATCATGCCCAATCTGAAGCGTTCCGCCACGGTGCCGTGGGTCACGCTGGGCACCACCGGACGCGGTTGGTTTATCCTGACGTTGACGACCATTGTGGTGCTGTGGGCCTGGTTGGGGCAGGCGGTCTGGGATTGGTCGCGGCCCCGCGTGTTTCTGGCGGCCGCGGCGGCCGTCTGGGTTCTCAGCATGGCGGTTACGTTCCTGTAAGGCGGCGGCTCGGAGCCGCGGGGAGTGTCGAGCATCATGCCACCGCGCGGCAGCCAGGCAGTATGGGATGATGCCGGCCTCACCGATCCCCACGGCCAGCCCGACAAGGCGGCCCGCGTCCGCGCCATGTTCGACGCGATTGCTCCGACCTACCGGTTTGTTAACCGGGTTCTGTCGGTCGGCCGCGATGCCTACTGGCGCCGAGAGGCCGTCGCCATGGTTCGACCCTCGCCGGCCGACTTGGTTCTGGACGTGGCCTGTGGGACGGGTGATCTGGCAGAAGCTTTGGTGCGAGCGGGCGTTCGCCGCGCCGTCGGCTGCGATTTCTCGCTGGGGATGCTGCGGCGAGCCTCCTCCGCCGCGACAGCCTCCGCGGTATGGTGGTGCGCCGCGGATGCGCTGGCGATTCCGTTTGCCAGCGAGACGTTCGACATCGTCGCCTGCGCCTTCGGCCTACGGAACTTCCAGGATCCGTCCCGTGGTCTCGAGGAAATGCGCCGGGTGCTCCGCGTGGGCGGCCGCGTGGCGATCCTGGAGTTCTCCATTCCCGGCGGCCGCTTTCTCGGGCCGTGTTATGCGGTATACTTTCACCGGGTGTTGCCGCGGTTGGCGGCCTGGATCAGCGGCGATCGGACGCGTGCGTATCACTATCTGCCGAAGTCGGTTGCCTCGTTCGGCGATTCCGCCGCCCTGTCGCGAGCGTTGGCCGACGCCGGCTTCTCGCGGGTGGCGGCCAGGCGGCTCACCGGCGGCATCGTGACCGTCTTCGTGGGATGGAAGGACCGATGACCGACGCACCTTCCCAACCGGTTCTCACCGAGGCCGCCGCTCCGATCATCGATGTGTGGTCGCGGACCTCTCCCCGGCATCGCCGGCGGGCCGTGCTGATGCTGCTGATCCTGACCGCCCTGTTCGCCGGGCTTTGCTGTTTTACCTTTTGGCTGCGGACCGGCGTGTATTGGCCGTGGCAGAGCGAGAAGTATGCCGAGGTGCTGGTCAAGTCGTTCCGTCCGGCCGGCGCCGAACAGATCACCCTTTCCGACTTCCTGACCAAGCCGATCAGCGTCAAGGAAGTGCCCGTACACGGGATCATCATGGGCCTGCTGCTGGCCTCGCTCAGTTGCATGCCGCTGTTGGTGGCGATTCTGTATCGCTTCCCGTCCTCGATTCCATTTGCGATCATGGTGATGTTCCTGGCCGCCATGCCCTGGCTGGGCATCACCGTGCTGGCCGGTTGCCTGCTGACCACGCTGAAGCCGTTTCGATTTTCTTTTCGCTATGCTTCGGCGCTGGTGGGCCTGATTCCCATCGCGATCTACTTCGTCTCCGCCTCCTGGCAGCCCGCCGACGTGGAGACCCGCCTGGTGCAGCACAAGGCCCTGCTGTATGCGCCGTGGGTCCTGGCGGTTCTCGGCTCCTGCATCATCGCCGCCGTTGCCCTGGGGATCGCCCGCCTGATCAACTACCGGCCCGGCGGCACGCCGCCCCTGCTGGCGGTGCTCTTTGCTCTGCCGGTGATCCTGTTTTACACGCAGGTCGGCAGCGACGAACTGGAGTACCGCCTGCTGGAGGAGGATCTCGGCCCCGGCCGAAGCAGCATGTTTGGTCCGGCCAGCCGCTGGCACGTTGCGCTCGCGACCATCGCCGGCGGGTCCTCCGCACACGGCGGGTCGGCTCTGGTCGATGGGAGATCGCCGATCAGCAGCGGGCTGGCTGACCTGCTGCGACAGGAAGCGGATGCCCGAGGCCAGGCCATCGCCCGCTGCGACGATTTCATTCTCCGCTATCCGAAAAGCCGGCACGTGCCGAACGTGCTTTTCCTCAAAGGGCAGGTGCAGGATCGCCGCCTGCTGGAGGGCAGGCTGGGCGAAGGCGTCCTGGAGTATCGCAACGATTTGCCCTGTTGGGCTTCCCGGGTCACCTGGCAGACGCTGGTCGAACGGTTTCCGGAAGAAAACCTGACGGCTCTGGCTCTCTACAAGCTGGCGATTCTCCAGGTGCGCGAGGGCCGGATCGTCGAGGCGATTCGGCTGCTGGAGCAGTTGGTCGAGCGGTTCGACCTGAGCGCCGCCGCTTCGCCGGGGGCGGACTCCGCGGGCGGCGCCGCCGATTCGTTGTTCCAGAAGGTCCGGCCTTCCGCACGCTTGGGTGTGGATCCGGTGGTCCTGGTTCGCCAAGCGTATCGTCTCAAGGAAATGCTGGAAGTCTGCCTCGAGGATCCCACGTTGCCCTATGAGGATCTTTTCGTGGCGGCGTCCCTGCGGGGTCAGGAACGCCTTCACCCCATGCAGTTACTGGCCTGGCTCGATGATGGGGACAGCCGCTACGCGGAGCACCTTGCCGCGATCGCCGCCCATTTTCCGAACACCCGGAGCGCCGACTATATTCTGCTCCGTCTGATCATGCTGGAACCCTCTCGCGAGCTTCGCATTCAGCGGCTGGAGACTGCGGTGGAGTCGATGGCCGCTCGACCGGCCCGCGCCGAGGCCCTGTTTCGTCTCGCCAACGCCTATCTGGAAGCCGAGCAGTCCCAGGATCGGGCCCGTGCGACCATGGAAGCCCTGGTCAAAGACTATGGCGAGACCAGTTGCTGGGCGCGCGAGGCCCGACGGGCCTTGTCTTCGCTGCCGATGCTGGAAACCCCGCCGCCGTAAGCCGGTCGGCTTGACCCAGAGGGGAAACGTTGCGACATGACTCCCCCTAAAGTAGTCGTCGGCATCACGGGCGCCAGTGGTGCGGCCTATGCGGTTCGTCTTCTGGAGTGCTTGACCGCGGCTGGCACCCAGGTCCATCTGGTGGTCTCGCCGCATGGGCGGCAGCTTCTGGCTGAAGAGCTGGATCTGAAGGACCTTTCTCCGCCGGCCCTGGTCGGACCCCCGCACGCCGATCAGGTGACGCTGCACCGCTTCCACGATGTCGGGGCGGTGATCGCCTCCGGTTCGTTCATGACCGACGGGATGGTGGTCTGTCCGTGCAGCGGCAACACGCTGGCCCAGATCGCCTCCGGCACGGCCGACAATCTCCTCACCCGGGCGGCCGCGGTGCATCTGAAGGAGTCCCGGCGTCTGATCGTGGTTCCCCGCGAGATGCCGCTTTCCGCAATCGAGATCGAGAATATGCTGCGGCTGAGCCGCTCCGGCGGCACGATCTGTCCGGCCTGCCCGGGCTTCTATCTTCGCCCGGCCCGCGTGCAGGATCTGGTTGATTTTGTCGTGGGCAAGATCTGTGATCTGCTGGGCGTGCCGCACGATCTCCACACGCGGTGGCGGCCGCCGACGGCCCCCGGCACGGCGGACGAATCCGCCACCGGCCGCGATTAGCGGCGGCGAAAGCGGCGGGGAACCGGGAACTTGCCGCCCAGCGTTCGCGGCGGGGGGGATGCGGGCCTGACCTGGGTCGCACTCGCCGCGACCGTCGTCAGGGCGGCCGACGGGGCCGCCCGCGGGATTCCGCTCGGCTCGGCTTCCCGGGGCGGCGGCGAAGGCTCGAAGCCGGCCACCTCCAGTCGGGCGATCTCCTTGTTGATGAGCTGTTCGATCTTGCTCAACTCCGCCCCCTCGTCGCGCTGCACGAAGGTAATCGCCTTGCCGGTGGCGCCCATCCGCGCCGTCCGGCCGATGCGATGGACGTAGACCTCGATGTCTTGCGGCAGGTCGTAGTTAATGATGTGGGTGATGTTGCTGACATCGATGCCGCGGGCGGCGAGGTCGGTGGCCACCAGCACGGGAATCTTGTGCCGGCGGAATCGCTCCATCACCCGCTCCCGCTTCTCCTGGACCAGATCGCCGTGGATCTCCATGGCCGGGACACCGATCGCGTGCAGCCGCTTGGCCAGCTTGCGGGCGCCGTGCTTGGTATTGCAGAAGACGATGGCCAGCTCCGGCTTTTCCCCCTCCAGGATCATCCGCAGCAGTCGAAATTTGTCCCAGGCGTCCACCACGCAGTAATGCTGCGACACGTCTTCGACGGTGAGGTCGTCCTGGGAGACGTTGATCTCCACCGGATCATTCATGTAGTTCCGCGCCAGGCGGTTGATCTCCGGACTGATGGTCGCCGACACCAGAATGGTCTGGTGCGGCTGCCGGATGCCGCCGAGGATCCGCTGGATGTCCTCTCGAAAGCCGATGTCCAACATGCGGTCGACTTCGTCGAGGATCACGAAGCGGAGCGTGTCCAAAGACAAGGCTCCGCGGCGGATCACATCTTGCACCCGGCCGGGAGTCCCCACGACAACGTGGGGCCGTCGTCCCAGCTCCTGCAATTGCCCCCGCATCCGCGTTCCGCCGTAGACCGGGACGCAGCGGATAGGCAGGAACTGGGCCAGCCGGCGAAACTCGCCGACCACCTGTGCGGCCAGTTCACGAGTCGGGGTCAGGACCATGACTTGCAGCCGCTCGGCGGGATCCACCATCTGGAGGGTCGGCATTCCAAACGCAGCAGTCTTGCCAGTGCCGGTGCGGGCTTGTCCCAGGACATCGCGGCCGGCCAGGATGCGGGGGACCAGCTCCCGCTGAATGGGCGAAGGTTCCTTAAAGCCCATCGCGGCCAGGGCCTTGAGGATCGGGATATCCAGACCTAACTCTGCAAAAGGTTGCGGAATCGCTAGTTGACGATGCATGGTGTCCCTGTTGGAGGCTTCATTTTCCCCGGCCCCGGCCCGCCATTTTAGCGGTTCCCACTGCCCTTGACAATCGCCACGACCGTGCTTGGTTGCCCCCCAATCCACCTCCCCATAAGCTGATTTCGATGGTGGACCTGTACTCGATCGAACGGCCGGCTCGGCGAGGGCTGGCCGTGCTCCTCAACGGGCTGGCCCTGGCGGCCGTGCTGGGGGCGGCCTGGGTGGTCTCGGATGCCCGTTCGGGGGCCGAATCGGGCGTGGAGGAGATTCCGGCAGCGGTGCCGTCGGATTGGCCGTTCGTTTTCGACCTCCCGCCCAAGTACGAGTGGTCCATGGAAGCGACGCCGCTCGGCCGCCGCGTCCTGGTGGGCGGAGACTCCGGGGCCGTGGCGTTCCTGGGCCGCGGAGAGCAGCGCATGGTGCTCCTGGTGGTTTCCTACGCCGTGCTGAGCCCCGGCGTGACACCGCGTCAGGTCGCAGAGGCCCTCGATGTCGGCCGTTGGGTGGAGAGCGAACCGGTCCGATTGGGCCCGCTCCGCGGTCGCTGGGGCGAGTCGTCCTCCGCGGGTCGGCAGCCCGCTTTGCTGTTTGCCGCCGCGACCCCGGAGGGCTTGGGGGTGGCCGTGGAGTTTCAAGGCAATGGCCGCCGATGGGAATTGGAGGAGACGTTTCGCAGCGTCTGCCGGTCCATCACGTTTCGCGATTGGTGGGTTGCGCCGTGACTCCTGCCATCGGAAACACGGGCTCCGCAGGCGTTGATTCTCCACCACGCGAGGCAGATCATGACGACCCTGGCCCTGGCCCTGCTGTTGCTGCCGCTGCCCGGTCAATCGCGACCGGCGGTTGAGCCGTTCGACGAATCGCTGGGCGAGCCATTTGTCGACGGCACGCTGGCGATTTCCATTCAGCCGCCGAAGGAGTGGCACGTTACCCGGCTCCGTGAGCCGGAGAAGCGGGGAGTCGTGCTGCTGCGGATGTTGGCGCGGGCCGGTTCGAACGAATGGCAGGAGATCCTGCTGAAGCTGGGGGATCCGGCGGGCGCGAAACGCATGGGCGACGTGTTGAAGGAAATCCACCACGCCCTGGAGCTGGAATTCAGCAACGTGGAGATCCTTTCCCAGCAGGAACAGACCATTCTGGGGCGGCCCGCGGCCTTTGTGGCGGCGGTTTACTTCTTCGAGGGCATCCGCTGGCTGCGGCTGGAGGCCGTGGTGGAGCGAAATGCCCGCGAGCATGTGATCCTGCTCTATACCGGGCCCGCGGAGATGCGGGCGGAGGCGGAGCCGTTGTTTCAAAGGATCCTGGCCTCGCTTCGTTTCGTCGAGGAGCGATTGACGCCGGTCGAGCTGGAAGCCGCCCTGGACGAAGGGGCGAAGTTCCTGCAAGGCCTGAAGGAAGACGCCCTGACCAAGGCCGTGTTGGGCGACGAGTACCTGAAGGTCGAACTGGACGGCAAACCGGTGGGCTTCCTCCACATCCAACAGATGGAGGCCGAGCGGAAGCGGGTCGGCGGCATCCGCGTGCGGGAGCGGGGCTGGACTTTCGAGGCGGACGGACGAGCGTGCCGTCTCGACGGCGTCGCCTTCGTGAGCGATGACCGGCGCGAGGAGGACTGGAAGACGCAGATCGCCACGCTTATCCCGGCTTCGGGGTCGCTACCCGCCGGGCTGGACCTGGCGGAGGAGCAAGGCTTGCGGAACAGGCATGTTCTGCTGACCAGCCAGAAGCCGCGGATCAGCGAGCCGGTGGTGGAGAACCCTCCGCTGAGCGTGCCCAAAAGCTACTTGCCGAGGGGGATGGCCCGCCTGCTCCCGCGGCTACTGGGAGACCTATCCGAGCCGCGGCGGCTGGCTTTCGCGGAGTATGACGCGTCGACGCGGGATTTGCTGGTGCGGGTTTACGAGGTCAAGGGACAGGCATCTCTGCCGGGCCCGGTGACTCGCGGCCGGGTGTATCAAATCGACCACAGCGAGGGCAGGGCCGGCCAGGTGACCAGTCTATATGTCAACCCGGAAGGCCGCATCCAGCGGATGGTGACCGGGAAGCTGGTCTTCTCGCCCGCCGCACCGGAGGAACTCGAGCGTCTGTTCGCGGCACGGGTCGAGGCGGCAGAGCGGGAGATGGCCCGCATCGAACGTCGGATGCAGGAGGAGGAGGTTCGTTTCGGACCGCGGCGTCCGGCGTCAACCACCACGCGGCCGTCTTCCAGGCCGCCCCGGGCGGCTTCGCCGGCCGGACGTTGAGTGTCCCGTCGTCGTCAGTTCGGACAGTAGGCGACGGTCAGCAGCGTTTCGACGAAGCGCGGCAGATCGGCCAAATCCACCAGACCGTCGAAGTCCAGGTCGGCCCGCTGCCAGGCGGCGGGGTAGCCGTCGGGGCCGGTCAGCACGTCCACGAAGGGCTGGATGTCCTGCCCGTCCACCTGTCCGTCGCCGTTCATATCCCCCTGGCAGACGGTGGGGAAGCTGTCCGGCGACACGGCCGTGATGGAATGGCTCAGAACCCAGCCATCGGGGTCGAGCACGACGCTGGTCGGCGCCGCGGTCAGTCGAATGGCGAAGTGGTCGGCGTCATGGAGGCACCAGATGGTGAAGTCCTCCACGCCGGCCGTGGTGGTGACGCGGAGGGGCACGGGCATGGTCATCAGGGGAAAACCCCGCGACGGCTGCGTCTGCTCGACGCGGAGCAACAAAAAGTCGCGTCCGGGGTCGTGATAGGCCCGCCAGGAGTAGACGTAGTCCGGGCTGCCGGCGTTCATGACCCATTGCTCGGTGAACCAGGTCAGGTCGCGGCCGAAGCTCGCCGAGATGCTGGCGGCGAATTCATCGGTGGTGGCCGATCCGCCTTCGTACAGGGCGCGGTAATCCAGGAGGGCGTCGAAGAACGCCTGGTCGCCCATTACTCCGCGGAGCATGTGAAGCACCCAGCAGCCTTTGTTGTAAACATCGTTGGTGCTGAAGATGTCGTTGACCGTGGCGATGCTGGTGCGATAGACGCGGGCGTCGGTGTCCACCGGGCGACGGGCCAGCAGACGGGACTGGTACGACGACCAGCCGCCTCCGGCCTTCAGTTCGCGATAGAGGCACTCCGACCAGCTCGCGAACCCTTCGTTCAGCCAGATGTCATACCAGGTCGCACAGGTGACGTTGTCGCCCCACCACTGGTGAGCCAGCTCGTGGCACATGATGTCGCTGTAGTTGTTGACCTGGTACATGCTGCTGCACGTCTGGTGTTCCATGTTGGCGCCGAGGCCGCCGGTTCCCCCCGTTTCGGCCACGCCGTACTTCTCGGCGCGGAAAGGGTACAGCCCGTAGCGGAGGCCGAGTTTATCCAGCATCGCCGGCAATTCGTCGCAGCCGGCCTTGTAAGCGGCCTTCGGGCGGCCCAGGGTGAAGTCCCAATGGTCGGGGTACAGGTAACAAGGCACCGGCATGACCTGGGGGCCGCCTTCGTCATACGTGTAGGAGATCTGGTACACTTGGTAATTGGTCGCCGCCAGGGAGGCGAGGTACGGGATCATCGGGTAGGTCTCGCGCCAGCGATACTTCGACCGACCGCCGGGTAGTGGGTCCACGCCTTCGAGAATGCCGTTGGAGGCCACCACCATGGCGCTGGGGACCGTGCAGTGGAGCTGCATGGTGCTTTTGTCGCCGAGGGCGTCCTTGCAGGGCCACCAGTACGACGCGTAGAACGGCTGCGAAAGCGTGGCGACCACGAGGTTGTTGTTGCGGGTCCACCAGCGGAAGGCCCCCCAACCGCCGCCTTGGGGGTAGCCTTGGTAAAAAACGCTGACCGCGAAGGCTTCTCCGACGTCATAGCCGCGATCGAGGGTGATGACGATGGTGTGCCCGATTCGCGACCAGTCGGCCACGTTGCCGGTGACGGCGTCCACGGTGAGGTTGTCGCGCAGGTCGAGGGTGAACGTCTCCAAACCGGCGACGGTCGACGTGGCGTCGATTGTGCAGACGCCCTGCACGCGGACGCCGGTGACAGTCGGCCCTGCGTATTCGGGAATGATCTCCAGGTCGAGCAGATAATGCACGACATCGGTGTCGGCATCGGCTTCGCGGGGTCCACCCTCGCGGGGGCCGGTCGCCTCGATCAAGGCGGCGGCGTGTGCGGCGTGTCCGCAAAGGGGGCTTGCTTTCCCATCGTCCAGGGGCGGTTCGCCGGCGAACGCGACCGCCGCGGAAAGGGCCGCCGCAACAACCGCCAGGACCGCCGCCGGATCGGAAATGTGCCTCATGGAATTGTTCCCTTCTCCCCCGGTAGACGCTCTGGGCAGCCGCCGCGGCTGCCGTGGCGAGCCGGTGCCGCAGCCGCGGTTTCCCACAGCATTATAAGGGCCGTTCCGACCGAATAACTCGGCCGCTTTGATTTTTCGGGGGCCTTGCGGTGGTCAGACGTCCGCCGCGTGCGGCCCGAATTCCGCCTTCTTGGACTTGTCCGGGTAAGGCGGAGTCTCGGGGATCTTCATAGGCTCCTTTTCGATCTTGTCCAGCAGGAACTTTAGCCCAGCCTCGAGTTGAGCGTCGCGGCCTTTGACGACTTCGCCGGGCATGTTTTGGACCTCGATGTCCGGCTCGACGCCGTGCCCTTCGATCAGCCACTTGCGGCACAGCCCGAAGGGGGCGAACTGCGGCGGGGTCGTGCCGCCGCCATCGACGAGGTTCTGGTGCGGCTCGATGCCGACCGCACCGCCCCAGGTCCGCATCCCGATCACCGTGCCCAGCCCTTTGATCTTGATCGCTTCGGAGAAATACTCACCATTCGAGCCGGTGTCCTCGTTGATCAGCACCACGATGTGACCGTGGAAGACCCGTTCGGGATCCCGGATGGTCTTGCCCTCACGAGGCTGCGTCAACGCCCACAGTCGGCGTTCCATGCGGTCGATGATCATGTCGCCGGTGAAGCCGCCGCCGTTGTAGCGGGCATCGACGATCATGCCCTGGCGAGTGTGCTGAGCATGCCAGGCCTTGGAAAACTCAATCAAACCGCTCTCGCCCATGTCGGGGATGTGGACGTATCCGATGGCTCCGTTGGAGGCCCGGGCGACGGCGGCGCGGTTGTTGTCCACCCACTCCCGGTAACGGATGGCTTCCTCCCCGCCGATGGTGCGAGCCCGGTAGGTCTTGGCGCCGTCGGCCGAGGGTTTCGTGTTGTAGGTCAGCGTGACGACTTTTCCGAGCTTGTTCTCCAGGTGGCGATAGATGTTATCGGAGGACTTCACCTCCTGGCCGTCGATGGCGATGAGGTAATCGCCGGGCCGGATCGGGCAATCCGGCGCTGCCAGCGGCGATTGCTCCGCCGGATCCCAGTTGTTGCCGGGGACGATGTGAGCGAACTGGTGGTAGGCCGCCCCGGGCGGCGTCACGAAGTCGGCACCCAGCAGGCCGGTCGACACCCGCTGCCCACCGTCGCCGAAATCTCCGCCGGAAACGTAGGTATGGCCGGCGTTCAGCTCGGAGATCATCTCGCCGATGAGGTAGTTGAGGTCGCTCCGGTTGCCGCAGAAGGGCACGAAGCGGCGGTATTTCTCGCCCACGGCGGACCAGTCCACGCCGTGCAGATTCGGGTCGTAGAACCAGTCGCGCTGAATTCGCCAGGCCTCGTCGAACATCTGCCTGAATTCCTCGTCGCGGTCGATGCGGATCTTGATGCGGCCCAGATCGACCTTGCCGTCCCCGACGGCGGCATTCGTCCCCGCGTCGACCACGCCATAGCCGCCGCCGCCCTTGTAAACCAGCTTCTTTCCATCCGCGGAGAGGTGGTAGTTGCTGATGCCGCTCATCAACTTCTTGGGCTGCCGCTTGTCCGGTTCTTTCGGCTCGAGCTCATAGAAGTAGAGGTCCAGTGAGCCGCCCGTGGTGTCGGTGACGCTCTGGTACTTGGAGAACTCGTGCTCCTCTTTCTTCAGGTAGAAAAAGCCTTTTTCCGCCGCCTCCAGCCGGAAGTAGTTGCCCGCGGGAATCCCCTCCACCGCGAACGTTCGGCGGTCGAAGTCGCCGACATCGATGACGCATTTTGTTTCCTGGCCGGATTCCGCGGCGGCGGCGGGTTTCGTCTCCGGCTCCCGAGTGGCGGCGGCGGTCTCGTTGGATCGGCCGGCCGGTTCGTCGGAGGCCGCGGCTGCCCCGGGCTGCTCCGCCTCCTTCACGGGCTCCTCGGAGTCCCGCGGCGCGAATGGCGACGGCTTGCCCCGCTCCAGGACGACCACATAGGGACGGCACATGTCCAGCATGATGAAGTTCTGGTCCTCGAAACCCATGATCGGCGAGTAGGTCCGCTCCGAAAGGAAGTACAGGTAACGCCCCTGTGGATCGAAGGACGGGCTGGAGTCCTGGGTCAAATCGCTGGTGACGCGGTGGACCTTCTGCTCAACGAGGGAATACAGGAAGATCGACTGGTTGAGGTTCTGCTCCTGTTTGGCATAAGCGATCCACCGGCTATCCGGCGACCAGACGTAATCCTGAATGCCCCACCGCTCCCAGCCGTCGTCGTATTCGCCCTGATCGATCACCGCGATGGCGCCCGTCGCGGCGTCCACGAGATTCAGTTTCATGAATTTGTCGGAGAAGAGCAGCCACTTGCTGTCCGGAGACCAGACGGGCTGTGCTCGAAAGCCCAGCCCGCCCTGGGTGACCTGCCGCCATTCCGATTCGCCTTTCTGGTCCACGAAGAACAGCTCCTCTTCTCCGGTGCGATCGGAGATGAAACAGACCCACCGCCCGTCCGGCGACCAGACGGCGTTCTTCTCGCGGCTGCCGGAGGTGCGAGTCAGGTTGATGGGTTCGCCTTCCCTGACCGGCATGTTGATGATTTCGCCCCGGGTCTCCAGGAGCAGCCGCTTGCCGGTCGGCGACAAACGGAACGAACCCAGGTGGGCGGCGGCGTTGATGTAGCCGGGCCTCATCTTCACCCGGTCGGAGGGGATGTTCACCTCGAGCTTCCTGGATTTCGCCGCGGCCAGATCAAACAGGTAAAGCGATTCGGCGTACTGGTACACGATCTGCCCCGGCCCGAGCGAGGGATACCGCACGTCGTAGTCCCGGTAATCCGTCAACTGCGTGACCTGGTTGGTCTTCAGGTCATGCTTGAACAAGTTCAACGTGCCGTGGGCGCGATCGGACACGAAGTAGATTCCGTCCGTCGCCCACATCGGGAAGTTGTCGGTGCCGGGCCAGTCCGTGATCTTGCGGTAGTCGCAGGACTCCAGGTTGCCGACCCACAGGTCTTGGGCCATGCCGCCGCGGTAACGCTTCCAGGTGGCGAACTCGCGGCTGATGCGGTTGTAAACGATCGATTTTCCGTCGGGGGAAAGCGAGGCCAGACCGCCGCGATCCACCGGCAGACGCTCTTCCATCCCGCCGGCCACGCTCACCCGATACAACTCCTCCGCTCGAAACGGATAAGCCCGACGGGACCGAAAGAGGATGGACTGGCCGTCCGGATACCAGTCGAGCACGAGATCGGCGGCCGGATGCCAGGTCAGCCTCCGCGGGACGCCACCCCCCGCATCCATGACATAGACGTCTACGCCGCCGTCGTAGCCGGCGGTAAAGGCGATCTGCCGGCCGTCCGGGCTGAATTTGGCAAAACGCTCTTCGCCCTTGTCGCTGGTGATTCGGCGGGCGTCGCCGCCGGCGGTGGAGGCCAGCCAGAGATCGCCTTCATAGGTGAAGACCACGCGGTCGCCGTGGACGTCGGCGAAACGCATCAGATGACTCTCTCCAAGGGCCGATGCGACCCAAACCAGACAGATCGAGAGCGAGACGGCGAGGCGCGGCAACATGAGACTCTCCTTCCGGGGCTTCGCGGAACTCCGCGTAGCGGCATACGGGTGACGCGCAGTCACTTCCTGCGACGATCCCCATCTTATCGGGGCGGGTGACGGACCTCCACCTCCCCGGCGACCCGCGGCTTCCTCACTTCCAACTGCAACGAAAGGGGTTCACTTGCTTCACGAGGCGGACTCGGCTTATCATGGATAGTGGAGTGTCTGTGCCGCCATCGCGTGGCGATCGCGGTTCGCTCCGCCATTTCGCCGCCCTTCGGCGACAGTGTTCGAGGGTCTTCAACGGCATACGGGGCTGGTCGGTTGCCGGGTCGTGCGATCGGGGTCCGCCATGTCGACGCCGCACGAACGAATTAGCTCGGAAGGGTTGAGGTGCGGCCGAGGCCCGCCGCGGTCCAGCCGGAGCTCGCTGCTGACCGAGCTGAAGCGCCAGGCGGCGGACCGTTTCGAACGGCTGACCGGGCAGCGGATCGTGGTGGTGGAGGCTTCCTGGGATGGAGCAGGCCCCGCGGCGAACTCCGTCGCCGCCGAACCGCACCCTTTGTGCAAACCGTATGCTGATCGTCCCGCTTGCCGTCGGTGTCACCGAATGACCGACGACAGCCTTCACGGCGGGGCTGCCGGCCGCGGCCGGTGCCCGTTCGGATTACAGCGTGCGGAGCTGCCGGTCATGTGGAAGGGCCGTCTCGCGGCCCGCTGCGTACTGGTGTGTCCGCCATCCACCTGCCGGGAGCGCATTGAAAATGAAATGGATCTGCTGAGCGTTCTGGTGGAGAACGCTGTGATGCGGCATGGCGGAGCAACCGGCGAGGAGGGCTCGGCCGGTGCGCCGGATGACGACACCGCGGAGGGGACGGCCGGCGGCTCCTCGCGATCGCTGACCGAGGCGGCCGTCACCTACATCGAGACGCACCTGAGCGACGAGCGATTGCGGGTGGGAAACATCGCGCACCGGCTCGGTGTCAATGCCGCTTATCTGGCACATTCCTTTCACGAGCGGATCGGGCAACGGATGAGCCGGTACATCACCGCGCGACGACTTCGTCGCGCTCGCCTGCTGATCGTGAACACCGATTGGCAGATCAAGCGAATCGCCCATGAATGCGGATGGCAGAACGCGAACTGGTTCAGTCACAAGTTTCGCGAGGAGACCGGGCATACGCCGACGGAATATCGCCGTCGCGTTCGCCGCCGGCGTCGGCCGGATGGTTCCGAGAAAAATGGGCTTCGCTCAAGTTGAACGGTCGCGGCGGCCGTGAGGTTTCCTGGGTCGCCACGCCGCATACCCGCACTGCCCCGCAGAGTGTTTCGCGCCTTGCCTGATCACGCCTTCAGACCGGCTCCGGCAATACGACCTATACCGTGCCGGCCGATTCCGCCGGGACAGACGCCCTCGGCTGTCCGGCCTGGGCGGTGGATTGCGGCAGCAACACGGTCGGCTTCATGACCGCCGCGACGCGGACCACCGCCGCCACCACCCGGACCATCGGCCACCTCCGGCTGCCGTAGCTCAGGCGCTGGACATCAGAACCATGACGCGGGCGGGCGTTCCTTTCCTCGGGGTGGCCGCCCGCTGCTGGCGCCAATCGCGAGAGGGACGGGTCAGGAGAAATACGCCGGATACACCCGCCGCGGGGTCTTGCGGCGTTGGTAGGCGCGGGCCAGGTCGAGGAAGATCTCCAGATCGCGGTCCAGAGTGGTGTTTACGCCGTCGAAGTAGCAGACGCGGATCGGCAGGTCGTCCAGATCCTTGCTGACCGCGGGGTACACCGATTCGCAGATGATGCCGTTCATGCAGGTGAACGGGCTGATATCCACGATGCCGTCGACGCCCTTGCCGTGCAGGTAGATGGACTTGCCCACGCTGAGCACCATCTCGCCCAGGCAGCCCTCGGGCGGCAGATAGGGCCGCGACGCCTCCAGCACGGTGCGAATGTCCGGAGGTTCTTCGTAGCCGCGAAGATCTTCCTTGACGGGTTCCAACAGGGCGTGCTCGTACTTTCGCTGCACGCGGGTCTTCAGCTTGAACTTGAGGAACTCGGAGTTGAGCCAGCCGCAGCGGCCGCGGATCGCCGTTTCCTGGCTCCAGTTCGTATACCACACCCATTCCGCGATATCTGACAGCCAGCACTCGCCGCCGTAGTGCTCGATGCGGCGAGCGGTGTCGTCGTTGCTGAAGCTGTTGAGGCGGCAGAAGATCTCGCCCACCAGGCCGATCAGGGGTCGTCCCTTTTCGTAGCGGGCGGGAATGCTGCGGAAGCGGTCCCGCATTCGCTCCACCGCCGTCACCAGCCGACCGAGCCGATCCCTGGGCTTCAGGCCGGGCTGCTCCACGATCCGGCCGAAGGCACCCAGTCCCTGCTCGAACTCCGCGTCCGTATCCCCGGCGATCTTTTCATAGGGCCGCGTCTTGAGCAGGAACTTCGTGATCAGGTCGCCCACCACCAGGGCCATCCAGGCGGTCCGCATCAGGTCGCCCGCGTGCTCGCCGACGCCGTCGTACCCGTTGTCGCTGGAGGGCGACACTACCGGCACGTCGCCGTACCCCAGCTCCGCGAGGGTCTTGCGCAGGTAAGGGGCATACTGCCCGAAGCGGCAAGGCCCGTGCGCGGTCGGCATGAAGAAGGCCGTTCGTTCCGGGCGGAAGCCGGGCGCCCGGCAGACCTTGAGGAAATCCCCCAGCGTCACCTTGTGCGGCAGACACTCCTCTCCGCTGCTGAACAGGCCGCCCAGCTCCAGGGTGGTGGCGTCAGAATCCGGCGAGGGCACCGCATCGATGCCCACGGACCGGAAGGCGGAAGCCATCATCCGGGCGCCGGCGTAGGACATCTGGGGGATGTAGAGAGTTCGGCCGACGAGAGAGGTTGACCCTCGTCGCTGCTTGTCTGTCGCCACCATCGGAGGATTCCCTTGCTATCCAGATAGGCTTCGCATCGAGTCATCATGCCGGCGTCGTTGGAGTGCCCGTCGAACTGGAGGGTCAGGAAGGGCTTGCCCGAGGCGGGGCGGACGAAGCCCTTGATGTAGGAATCCGGACCGCACTTGAAGTTGGTGATGTAGATCATGTGCAGGTTGGGCATCTCGCCGACGATCTTGGCGGCCGCCAGGATTTTTCGGCCGTATTCCCAGTACATGTTGTCGTTGACGTCGCGAATGTCGATGTCGCGGGTCGGCAGGGCGTCGATCGGGATCAGGTTGACCCCGTAATACTCGCGGAGTTTGCGGTTCACGGCGATGTTCAGCCCGGCGTCATGGACGTTGTAGGGCCGTCCGACGATCACCACGCCCGGCTCTCCGCTATGGCGGAGGGTCTCCAGGGCCTCGCGGCCGGCCTGCTCATAATCCGCCCGAAACCGGCGCTGGGCGGCGGCGGCGGCCGCGAAGGCCTGCTCGGCCGTTTTCCGCGACGCGCCCAGGTCCAGGGCGGTTCGCACCAGGGCCTCGCGAACGCCGTCCAGACCGTGCCGAAAACGCAGGGTCGGGCAGAGCAACCGTCCCTTCCAGTCGCGGAACGACGGGGCCTGCCGGATGACGAAGGGCAGGGTTTGTCCCCAGGGGCACACGTGGCTCTCGTTGTCCAGGAACTTCGTTTCCGCGGAGAGGATGTTCGGCAGCCAGATGTAATCGACGCCACGAGCGATCAGGTCGGCGACGTGCCCGTGGGCCACGATGATCGGGAAACAAGGCTCCGCGACGGCGGCCTCGAGGCCGCTCTCCACGATCCGGCGGTTGGTTTCAGAGGAGGATATCGCCGCGAAGCCGCAGTCGCGGAAGAACCGGCGATAGAGCGGCAGCAGGTCGTGGGTGTACATGGCCAGCGGGATGCCGATGCGGACCTTGGCTGCGGGCGGGTCACCCCGGTCGTCGGCGTGGAGCAGCTCCCGCCGCAGGGCGATCAGGTCGGGGATCACCGGCTTTCGGTCCGTCTTGGCCCGCTTGCGGTAGCGGTCGCTGCACTTGTCGCCCCAGAAGGTCTTCTCTCCTTCGACGGTGAATTCCTGGACGGAGCAGAGATTGCCGCAGCCCTTGCAGGTGAACTCCCGCAGGCCGTAGTCGATCTGGGTGACGTCCCACCCGCGGAATCTGGTCCCGGAGGACGACGCCTGCACCTTGTCCCTGGCCAGCAGGGCCGCGCCGATCGCGCCCAGCACCGCGTTGTGCGGAGGAACGATGATTTCCTTGCCGGTGATGGCGGCAAAGGCGGCCGCGACCGCGTCGTTGTAGGCCGTCCCGCCCTGGAAAAAGATGCAGTCGCCGATCCTGCGGCCGCGGACCACTCGGTTGATGTAGTTGTAACCCACGGAATAGGCCAGGCCGGCGATCACGTCCTCGCGGCGGGCCCCGCGCTGCATGCAGGTGTTCACGTCGCGTTCCATGAAGACCGTGCAGCGTTCGCCGAGCTTGATCGGTGCTCGACTGCTCAAGGCCAGCCTGGCGAACTCGCCTTTGATGGATACGCCCAGCTCCTCGGCCCGCTCTTCGAGAAAGCTGCCGGTGCCGGCGGCGCAGGCCTCGTTCATGGTGAAATCCACCACGATCGAATCCACTGGATCGGCGGCGGCCGTCGCCCACCGCGGGCGCCGGCGGAAATGGCAGGCCTCGTGGCCTTCGCCGCATTCCGACCGTCCCCCCTCGCACAAGCTGCCGCCCGAGCCGTTGTGCCCGCCTTCCGTCTCCAGACTGATGTATTTGCTGTCCTGCCCGCCGATCTCGAAGATCGTATCGGGCCGCCGGCCGAGCAGCCGGTCGCCGATGAAGGAGGCTCCGGTCTTGTGGCAGGTGATCTCGTCGTTGATGCTGTCGGCGCCGACCAGCTCGCCGATCAACTCGCGGCCGCTGCCCGTGCTGCCGACGCCGCGGATCAACACGCGTGAGCCGACCGCTTGCTCCATCTCCCGCAAGGCCCGCGTCACGACCTCGATCGGGCGGCCTTCCGTCCGGGTGAAGATCGAGTGAATCACCTCGCCGTCGTCGTCGATCAGCACCAGTTTGGTTCCTACGGAACCGATGTCCAACCCCAGGTAGGCGTCCACCCGGACGCCATCCTGGGGGAAGACGTACGGCCGGGTCTGCTCCCGCAGCAGTCGGACCCGTTCCAGTGACAGCGGTGGCGACGTGGCGAACGTGCCTTGGGTCGCGGCTTTCTCCTCCGTCAACCCCGCCAGGCCGGCCCGCATGGCCGCGCGGTTCTGTTGGGCCGCATCCGCTCCGATCAGGGCCGCCCCGATGGCTCCGAAAGCCTCGGCCCCGGGCGGCACGAACAGCCCGCCGTCCGGCAGTTCGAAGGTTTCGGCGATGGCCTTCACGACCGCCAGATTGGCGGCGACGCCGCCGATCAGAATGATGGGCGGGACCGGCGTGCGGCCCTTCACCACGGCGCTGCGGAAATTGGTCGCCACCGCGTTGCACAGCCCGCGAAGCACCTCCGGCGGCGTGTAGCCCTTCTGCTGCGAGTGGATCATGTCGCTCTTGGCGAAGACGCTGCACCGCCCGGCGATCTGGGCGGCGCGGTCCGCCTGCTCGACGATGCGGGCGATATCCTCCACGGCATACTTCAGACGGCTGGCCTGCTGGTCGAGGAAGGCTCCGGTGCCGGCCGCGCAATCTCCGTTGGTGCTGTAGTCCAGAATGCCCAGGGCCCCGCTGCCGGGGTCCGGCTCGACGCGGATGAACTTGCTGGTCTCACCGCCGATCTCGAAGATGGTGCGGACTTCCGGGTGCAGCAGATCGACCGCCCGGGCCGCGGCCTGGAACTCGTTGCCCCGCGGCACATTCAGGGCCTTCGCGACCAGTGCGGCTCCCGAGCCGGTCAGAGCCAGAGAGGCCACGTGTTCTGCGCCGACCGCTTCGATGATTTCGCGCAACAACTCGCGGACCACCTCCAGCGGCCGCCCGCGAGTGCGGCGGGTTTCCGCCACCAGCACCGCCCTGTCTCCGCGGGCCTGATCGGTCAGCAGCCGCAATCCGCCGCCCGGCGCCCGGGCCGACAGGGCGACGGCCTCCGCCGCGGGCAGCAGCACGGCGGCCTTGACTCCCACCGCCCCGACATCCACGCCGAGATGCAGACTCATGAGCGAGATTCCGAATGGTTGCGACCGGCCCGGGACCGGTCAGGTTGAGCCCCCACCGCCGCGCAAGTTTGTAACCACTAACTTAGTGGGCGTCAAGCCGTTTTTTCAGCGATCTTCGTGTCGGCCGGGCGGCGCATCGTTTGTGCGACGGATCAGGATCGGGCCGGGTCGCGTCGTTCCGTGTCGATCTCGAAATCGCGGATCGCCTGCGCGACGGTTTCCCGCTCGCATTCCCCGCGGGCGACCAGGGCGTGCAACGCGGCGACCACGATCGATTCAGCGTCCACTTCGAAGAACCGCCGGAGTTCCTTCCGGGCTTCGCTGCGGCCGAATCCGTCCGTGCCCAGGGCCGTGAACCCCGCCGGCGCCCACGGCATGATCTGATCGGCCACGAGTTTCATATAGTCCGTGGCGGCGATGATGGGATAGGGTTCCTTCTCGATCTGGCGAGTGAAAAAGGACTTGCGGGGTTTCTGCGTGGGATGCAGGCGGTTCCAGCGGTCCACGATCAGGGCTTCCCGCCGCAACTGCTGATAACTGGTGACGCTCCAGACCTCCGCGGAGACTTTGAACTGCTCCGCCAGCATCCGCTGTGCTCGCACCGCTTCGTTGAGGATCGCCCCGCTGCCGAACAGATGCACGCGGGGCCAGTTTCGGCGGCCTTCGCCCCGCTGGAATCGATAGATCCCGCGAACAATGCCGTCTTCCGCTCCCTCCGGCATCGGCGGCATCGCGTAATTCTCGTTGCCGACGGTGAGGTAGTAGAAGATCTCGTGCTGCCGGTCGTACATCCGCCGCAACCCGTGTTGAAAGATGACCGCGATTTCGTAGGCGAACGCGGGGTCGTAGGCGATCAGGTTGGGCACTGCCGTGGCCAGCAGGTGGCTGTGCCCGTCCTGATGTTGAAGCCCCTCCCCCGCCAGGGTGGTGCGACCCGCCGTCGCGCCGATCAGGAATCCCTTGCAGCGCATGTCCCCGGCCAGCCAGATGCTGTCCCCGACCCGCTGAAACCCGAACATGGAGTAGAACATGTAGATCGGGATGGTGTTGACGCCGTGGGTGACGTAGGCGGAGGCGGCGGTCGTGAACGACGCCATGCTGCCGGCTTCGGTGATGCCTTCCTCGAGGATCTGGCCGTCCTTCGCCTCGCGGTAGTAGAGCAGCGTGTGCGAATCCACCGGCTCGTAAAGCTGGCCGGCGCTGGCGTAGATGCCGTACTTCTGGAACAGGGACTCCATGCCGAAGGTTCGCGCCTCGTCCGGGATGATCGGCACGACCAATTTGCCGAACCGCTTGTGCTGAAGCAGTTTGGCGAGCATGCGGACGAAGGCCATCGTCGTGCTGACTTCGCGGCCGCCGCTGCCCTGCTTGAACTCCTCGAAGGTGTTGTCGGTCAGCCGCTCCAGCGGTTGGGCCCTGACGAACCGCCGGGGCACGAACCCGCCCAACGCCGCCCGCCGTTCCAGCAGGTAGCGGATCTCCGGGCTGTCGTCCGGAGGGCGATAGAACGGCGCGTCCTGGATGTCCCGGTCGGAGATGGGCACCTCGAAGCGGTCGCGGAACCGGCGGATTTCCTCGTCGTTCAGCTTCTTCTGCTGGTGCGTGACGTTGCGGCCTTCGCCGGCCTCGCCCAACCCGTAACCTTTGATGGTGCGGGCCAGAATGACGGTCGGTCGGCCGGAGGGCGTCGCGGCGGCGGCATAAGCGGCGTACACCTTCTCCGGATCGTGCCCGCCCAGGCGCAGCTTCTCCAGCTGCCGGTCGCTCAGGTGCTCAACGAGTCGCCGCAGTCGCGGATCCGCGCCGAAGAAGTGCTCGCGAATATACCGGCCGCTCTCCACGCTGTACTTCTGCCACTGTCCGTCCACGAGCTGGGCCATGCGGGCCGGCAGCAGGTGATCCGTGTCCGCGGCGAACAGGGGATCCCAGTCCTCGCCCCACAGCACCTTGATGACGTTCCAGCCGGCGCCGGCGAAAGCGGCCTCCAGCTCGCGGATGATGCTGCCATTTCCGCGGACCGGGCCGTCCAGCCGTTGGAGGTTGCAGTTGACCACGAAGATGAGATTGTCCAGCCGTTCGCGCGACGCGAGCGTGATGGCGCCGAGGCTTTCAGGCTCGTCCATCTCTCCATCGCCGAGAAACGCCCACACGCGGCAGTGTTCCGTGTCGGCCAGCCCGCGGTCCCGAAGGTACCGGTTGAACCTTGCCTGGTAGATCGCCGTGATCGCCGCCAGCCCCATGGAGACGGTGGGGAACTCCCAGAAATCCCGCATCAGCCAGGGGTGGGGATAGCTCGCCAGCCCCCCTCCGGGGGCCATCTCCCGACGAAAGTTGTGCAATTGTTCGGCGGTCAGCCGACCTTCCAGAAAGGCCCGCGCGTAGATGCCGGGCGAGGAGTGTCCCTGGAAGAAAATCTGATCTCCGCTGCGTTCGGGGGTGTTGGCTCGGAAAAAGTGATTGAACCCCACTTCCAGCAGCGTGGCCGAACTGGCGTAGGAGGAGATATGCCCGCCGATCCCCGGCGATCGACGGTTGGCCCGCACGACCATGGCCATGGCATTCCAGCGGATCAGGCTCTTGAGCCGGCGTTCAATGGCCCGGTCGCCGGGATAAGGCGGCTGCTCCGATACGTGGATGGTGTTGACGTAGGGCGTGGTCAGGTTTTGGGGAAGCGGAATTCCGCGAGCGTGACCCCAAGCGTGTAGGGCTTCGACCAATTCCGCAGCCCGTAACCGCCCCGCTCGGGCGGTCACTTCCTCCATGGACTCCAACCATTCCTGCGTTTCAATGGGGTCTCGGTCGGCTGTCGGCTGGTTACTCATGCCGGAAGCTTAGTCCCAATGGCGGGCCGGTGGCAACCGAAGCGGCGTGCCGATCACGCCGGCCGCGGCCTGCCGCCCAGTTGTCCGCAGGCGGCCATCGCTTGTCGGCCTTTGGTGTTCCGCCGGAAAGCCATCTGCCCGGCGGCCATGAGGATCGCTTGGAACTGGTCGACCGTGGTTTCCTCCGCCGGTTGCCAGCCCGACCCGGGGAAGGGGTTGAAGGGGATCAGGTTGACGCAGGTGCGGAGGCCGCGGAGATAGTCCGCCAGCTCGCCGGCATGTTGCGGGGCGTCATTCAGCCCTTTGATCAGCACGTATTCGATGAGGACGTGCCCGCCCGCCCGGACGGGATAGGCCGCGATGGCCTCCCGCAGCGCCGCCATCGGCTCCACGCGATTGATCGGCATGAGGCGGCCGCGGATCTCGTCATTGGGAGCGTTCAGCGAGACGGCGAGGTTCAACCGCCTCCAGCGGAGGGCCGCCAGCCGCCGGATGCCCGCGCAACGGCCGACCGTCGAGACGGTGATCCTCCTCCGCGGGATCTGCCGCCGGGGGTCGCCGTGCAACGCTTCGATCGCCCCCAGGACCTGGTCGAGGTTGTCCAGCGGTTCGCCCATGCCCATGAACACGACGTTCCGAACCTCCGCGCCCAGCGTCTCGCGGGCGGCGCGGACCTGCCCGACGATTTCGGCGGCGGTCAGGTCGCGGAACAGTCCCATGCGGGCGGTCTGACAAAAGCGACAGGCGTGGCCGCAGCCGATCTGGCAGGAGACGCAGAGGGTCCGCCAGGTGCGGTCGCACCCCGCGACCTCGGCCCCCATGGGCACCACGACGGATTCGATCTCGTAACCGTCGGTCGTAGCCAGGCAGAACTTGACGACCTCCCCGTCGGTTTGCGTGCGGGTGATCCGCGGCGCCGGACCTTCGCCGGCCAGCATCGCCGCGGCGGCGGCCCGGGCTTCATTGACCGGGTCTGAGACGGTCTTTGCAGGCTTGGCCATACCTCCGAGAGGATAGCACAGCGGCGGCTGATTTGCCCGAAATCGTGCTACCCGCGGCGGTCTCGCGGATATCCCGCTCGCGAGGAGACGCTGCGGGGTCCGTGGCGGGTGGGGAAAGGGTTGAAGCTTCATGGTCTGCTTCGCGCCGCGGAGCAGGGCGTTGGCTGCCGCGGCTGTTCCAGCGGCGCCATGGGGCCTCGGAGGCCAAGCCGCCCGCCGGGCAGGCCGCCTCGCCGGCCGCGACCACGGTGGCGGAGGATTGCGGGCGGTGCGGCCCTCGACAACCGCCCGTCGTGGCCGGCCGCGGTCGCTTGACGCGGCGGGGAGTAGACGATAAAAGGAGAATCATCAAGGCGATCGGCCCTTCGCCACGCGGCCGCGTACCCAAGTGGACCAAGGGGACGGATTGCAAATCCGTTATTCGTGGGTTCGAATCCCACCGCGGCCTGTTCGCACCACCCCTGTCGAGTCTTCGCGGCGTTGCTTCCCAACCCGGGCGGCCTAGGCGGCCGATGGTTCGGGGTTCCCTGGTTTTTTCCGATGCGGCCCGCGGGCACGGCCCGCCAACGAGCGGACGCCCGCTCGGCCGGCCGTCGCGGCCCCGGTTCGCCGGTCCGGGCCGCCCGTGGTCGGCGTCGGGGGGGGGCGAAGTCCCCGTTGCCGCCGCGGAGCAAGCCGCCGTGGCCAGGGTTCCCCGGCATTCCTCATTCGGAGGCGTCGCCAGACGGCGGTACGTGGTCGCGGGTATCCTCAACCTTCAGTTCCTGATACGTGAAGGCTCGTCCGCATTCGGGGCAGATCATGGACGTGTTGCCGATCAGGCTGTAGCCACAGGCGGGGCACAGCGTGCCGTCCTGAAGAGGGGGCGGCGACCGCAGCTTGTTGTACAAGATCAGCAGGAGCATGCAGGACAGGGAGTAGAACAACACGCAGGCAACGGTGGCGATCGCGACCCCCACCCAGTGTCTCACGTCCGGATTGCCGATGGATAACAAGCTGACTGGGGATACCGCGCCAAGCCCGCAGGCCGCGCCGACGATCCAGGCCCGCCGCTTGGTCCGCACCTGCGGCTGAAGGAACCAGAGCATCAGCCAAGGAGAGCAGATACCGGACACCACGACCGGCACGAAGAACCTCGGGGTGGAAATCCAGCCGGACAGAACAGGCAGGGCGAAGCCAATCATCACGATCCAGACATAGACGCCAAACCCGGCCAGAAAGGACCAGATCGCCAGACTGCCGGCTGACCACAGCTCAGAAGGATGGATCACGCTCTTGTGAGTCAAGTGTGACTCCTCTTCGCGTCGGACCGACCGCCGAGTGTACCGGCGGCGTCGGTCAGCTTATCCTGTCTCCGACGACCAGCAAAGAGCGGATGCTGATCGCCTTGAGGCAGGAGCAGCCGGATCGCCTGCCCGCGGCGGTCCACCAGTGGCAGCCCTATCACCTGAACAAGTATCTTGGGGGGATCGACGACCTGACGGCTTTTCGTCGGTTTGGGCTGGATGCTTCGATACCGTGCTTTCCGGCGAGCGTGCCGGATTCTGCGGAATGGCGGGAGGAGGTGCGGACCGGGCCGGCTGGGGATGGTCGCACCATCGAGCACCACGTGATCCACGCGCCGGGTGGGCAGATCCGCTACAAGGTCGAGAGACACGCGGTCACCGCGTGGGTCACCGAGCACCTGGTCAAGCACCCCGAGGACGTGGATCTGATCGACCGGTACATGCCGATTCCGCGGCTGGACAAAGCCGCAGTGGCCGCCGCCTACGACCGGCTGGGGGACGACGGCATCCTGCGGGGGTTCGTTGGGGGCTTCAGGGCGGATGCTGGCAGGACGCCGCGGAACTGTTTGGCCTACAGAACTTGATCCTCGCGACGTATCACATGCCGGATCGGGTGCATCGGTTCCTGCGGGTACTCCAGAAGAAGAAGCTGCGGTTCATCGAGGAGTCCCTGGCGGGAACGAAATTCGATCTGATCGAGACGGGCGGCGGCTCCGCATCCAGCACGTGCATCTCACCGAAACTGCACCGCGCGTTCTGCCTGCCA
>Ga0129299_1000285_pt1 | contig 31540 bp, 25 predicted proteins | sample ConPoolayeCmetaG_FD_94477 | JGI IMG/M metagenome (GOLD analysis project Ga0129299, IMG submission 94477) | Hot spring microbial mat communities from California, USA to study Microbial Dark Matter (Phase II) - Cone Pool mat layer C metaG ...
CACATATACAAAGGGCTTGTTCCTACAGATTATTAGCTTAACTTTTTATTTAAATTGGCTAATAGAATATCATGAAAAACTCAGAAAATGAGTAAAACTACCATGCAAACCAGTGCAAAAGGATAAACCGCACCATAACTTATCGCAACTTGATCACTACCGACTGTTTCACTTGCTGCTCCGAGTCCTGGTGTGCTAGTCATAGCACCACAAATTGCGCCAGAGAGCAAAATCCAGTTTAGATTAAAAACATATCTACCAATTAAAAATCCTACCAAAATTGAAAGTAGAATTATCAAAAAAGATATTACAAGATATACCAAACTGTCTTTATTAATCTTACTCACACAGTCGTATCCGTTTTGAAGCCCAATACTTGAGAGAAAGAAAACTAAACCTAGATTTTGGAGAAATTTGAGAGTGTTCACATCCATAACAAAATTAAATTTCCAAAACCTTTTCAACGAACCCAAAACCAAAGAACTTATTAAAACACCACCAGTAATCCCCAAGCTGAGATTTTTAATCTTTCCAAGATTCAAACTAAATGTTCCTAGAGCTATACCAAGAATTGTTACTAAAGAATAAGAAATATAATCAAACCCTTTGTTCTTTACTAAAAAAGAATCCTTACTAAAAGAAGGAAAAGATCTCGAAAATTCCTTTTTTTCTTCGTCAATATTGATCTTAAATATCGATGGTAAAAGACTCATTGATAATATTACGCCGAGTACTCCCGGTATATAACTAAGAGTATACCCAAATGAAATATCCGATGAAGAGTGCAAGGATTTTGAATTTTCTAGCGCTGAACCAAGGCCGGGAGAACTAGTCAATGAACCAGAAAATACACCCTTCAAAATATCAAGATCAGAGTTTGTTATAACTTTACCTAAATACATTGTTAAATAGCCAGAAAATGTGACTATTATACCAAGAAAAATAAATTTAATACCATACTTTTTAAAAACAGGACCAAAGTCGTGAGACGCCATAAGGCCAGTACTAGAAATAAAAATGATTAAAGAAAATGTGAAAAGGTTAGTTGGTATAAGTTTTGACGATTTGGCAGAGAGGATATAAGCTGGAGTATCTGCTCCATATTTTTCAACTTCCGGGATTATTAGAAATCTATTTAAAAAGTAGCTTATAAGAATAGAAGAGAAAAGGGGCCCCGAAAAACCCAGCTTAAAATTTCCTATTCTTACACTTCCTAGAGCTATACCTGCAAAAACTGATACAAAAAGAATAAAAAATTGATTTAAAAAGACCTCTTTGACTTCAAAATTTATCATTTCTTTATGTTAATTGTGTTCTATTTTACTTCAAGTGGAAAATATAAACGTGTTATATGCGTTATTCAGAAAGTATATATGCACTTGTAAACTTCTATCAAATATGAAGGTCAATTTCTTATTAAGGTCTTGGTGAGAGCAACACTCTTCTATCACTGAATAAAAATTTTTCCACCAAAATGTTTGATCTAAATTCAACAACATTTTGACCAGATAATCATCATATATATTGCACTATTACTATTTCAAAACTATTTCCATTCTCCTTTATATAATCCTTTACAAGCTCTAATTTTTCTTTGCTGCTTGAAAAGACTGTAAAAAGTAAATCGCCTTTCGAGACTTTTCCTTTTCCGTCGTTGAAATTTCTTTCTAGGATAATAGCTGACCCTAAATCAAACGGAGCGCCTGCAATTCTATTGATTTTTTTTATTTTGTTGTTGTCTATATCCTTTATTTCTCCACTAACTTCCGATCTTACCTCTAGTGAATATTTTGAAAGTTTGCCAAGCTCGATTTCTCCTTGCTCTTTTCTAATTTCCATAAATTTTTCGTAAGCTTTTCCACTCTCTAAAATTTCTCTAGCAATTTTTTCGCCATCTGTCCTTTTTTCTGCAAAGTTTATCAATTCGGAAGCAAGATAAATTGCGTTTTCTTTTAAATCTTTAGGACAATCTTTTTCATTTTTCAGAACGCTTAAAACATCCATCATCTCAGCAATTGGTCCTATTCCTCTCCCTATTGGGTTTTCACCGTTTGTGATAACAACTTTTAAGTTTAGCCCTAGAATTTTTGAAACTTCCTCAAAGTCTTTTTTTAATTCATTTGCATCTTCTAAATTAACTGCTTTTGCTTCTTTGCCATAAGGAATATCTATTAAAAGATGAGTTAAGTTCGTCGCCATTTTTTTTGAAAGAATCGAAGCAATCATTTGACCTCTCGAGTCAATATTTAAAGGTCTTGAAACCTGAATCAAAATATCATCACCCGGAGCCATATCAAGAGCGCCACCCCAAACAAGGCACCCATTTGTTTTTTCAACTATTTCTTTCATCCTATCAAGCCCTATCTCTACATTCATAAAAGTTCCAACAACATCAGCTGTAGCTGCTGAAGTTGTGATTGCTTTTGTAAATGTATTTGGAATTTTTATTCCATAAGAAGCAATTATTGGAACAATAATTGGTGTGGTTCTATTGTTTGGAATTCCACCGATGCAATGCTTGTCGACAACAATATCCGAGTCAATTTTTAAAGTTTTTCCAGCCTCAACAAGTGCAAGAGTTAAACTTGCTATTTCGTCATAAGAAAGACCTGATTTTTGGCATGCTAGAAGAAAATAAGTAATGTGTGGGCTTTCGTATTTTTCTTTTGAAATATCGTCAATTATGATTTTAAAGTCTTCTCTGGAAAGTGTTTCCCCTTCCCATTTTTCTTTAACTTTATCGAAACTTTTAACAATTGAAAATGAGGATATATTCACAGAGTCGTTTTCTTTTAAACCAAGGGAATCAAATGCTTTGTTTGAAAGAGCTATATAACCTTTTGGGATTTTTTTTCTACTACCATTGCTTTTGCCATCAAGTATATTAACCCTAGCTGTTATTCTTCTTGTTTTATCATTGGACGAGTAAATTTCGACTTTTTCTGTTGGAAAAAGTCCAAGGTTTTGCGCATCAATTCTGTTGACGAACACAACATTAAAGTGTCCTGTGTCGATTTCTGATCTTTTTAGCCTAAACATACTTAACTTTTTTAATCAAGAAGTATTCCACTTTTCTTATGTTATATTTCGATCAAAATACAAATTTTTGAGTAAAAAATTTAGATTTTCTTTGTTCTAAAATATAAACGTCGTCCAAGTTAAAAGTTCTGAAAACCTATTAAAAAGATCGGAATAAAAATATAGCAGGATATCCGAAGAGATTTGGGCTATGAGCAGATTTGAAAAGTTGTCATAGCAATCAAAAGATGAAATAAACATCAGGTAAAGAAATTATTTCTAATCAAAAAATAGAAATGGTGAAAAGTGCCTAGTGACTATTTCAGTAACTTGAAAAAGCAAATCCGTGATTTAGGTTTTAGGTGGTAAAGTGTTTTCTAAGAATGCTAGACAAAAACTATAACCCGGAAGTTTATGAGGGAGAAATTTACCGAACATGGGAAAAATCGGGATGCTTTACTCCAGAAATTCATAGAGAAAAAAAGCCGTTCACAATAATTATGCCCCCACCAAACGCGAACGGTTCGCTCCATCTTGGGCACGCTGTTTTTGTTACAATCGAAGACATTATGATCCGACACAAAAGGATGAATGGGTTTTCAACACTTTGGCTTCCTGGTTCTGATCATGCTGGAATACAAACTCAAGTTGTTTTCGAAAGGGATATTTTAGGGAAAAAGAGATTGACAAGGTTTGACCTCGGAAGAGAGAAATTCTTTGAAGAGTGTTTCAAATTTTGCGAAGAATCAAAATCAACGATTTACTCTCAGTTCAAATCCATGGGAGCAAGTTGCGACTGGACAAGAGAAAAATTTACGCTTGACCCAAGAATTTCAGAACAAGTTTTTGAGACTTTTAAGTGGCTTTTTAGAGATGGGTTGGTTTTTAAGGGGGAGTATCTTGTTAATTGGTGCCCTAGGTGTTTTACAACACTCTCTAACCTAGAAACTGAACACAAACTTGAAAAAACAAACCTTTGGTACATAAAGTATCCAGTTATAAGCAAAGCTCAAAAAGTATGGAGGCTTAATTTTTTGGATGATGAATTATTTGAGCTCGTTAAATCAGGAGAAAAAACCATAGAGACAAGAGCTTTGAATCCAGAGGAAAAGGATAGATTTTTTGGAGATATTAAAGAAGGAGACATAATTGTTTGTTACAATAAAAAAACTAAAGAAGCAATTGTAAAAACCACAAAGAAAGTTTTGATTTTTAGGAATCTTGGTGAAGTTTTTGATAAAATAGGCATCAGAAAAATTTTTCCACAAAAGGACATAGTACCAAAAGAAAGCTTAACTTGCAAACCTTCCGAAGAACAGGTGAAGGATAGCTTTTACAGGATCTATGAGGAAAAGTTTGGAAAAGAATATGTTAAAAAAATCAATGAGAACGGAATTGTTGCAATAGAACTTGAAAGATTTACTCCAAAAGAGTTTGTGGAAGTGGTGACAACTCGTCCTGAAACTATGCTTGGAGATACTGCTGTTGCAATAAATCCAAAGGATGAAAGGTATAAAAACCTAAAAGATAAAAAAGTTCTTCTTCCGCTACTGGAAAGAGAAATTGAAGTTGTCTTTGACGACTTGGTTGATGAAAAGTTTGGCACCGGAGCGGTAAAAGTAACTCCAGCTCATGATCCTGTTGATTATGAAATTGGTAGGAAGCACAATTTAAAGAAAGTCACAGTTATATCAAAAGAAGACGAAATTACAGAAGAAGGTGGAAAATACTTTCAATTAGATAAAGTTGAAGCTAGAGAAAAGGTTTTGGAAGACTTAAGGAAGATGGGTCTAATTTCAAAAATTGAAGAGTACTCTCACGAAGTTAATGTTTGCGAGAGGTGCAAGACAAAAATTGAGTCGATAATTTCTGATGAGTGGTTTATAGATACAAAACCACTCATTGATAAAGTTTTCGAGATTTTAAAATCTGGTGAAACAAAAATACATCCAAAAAGGTCGGAAAAAATTCTCTACAACTGGATGAAGGCATATCAACCTTGGCCAATTTCAAGACAAATTTGGTGGGGCCACAGAATCCCTGTTTATTACAAAAAAAAGACTCTTGAACCGGTTGAGATTACTTTTGTTCGACACGGAGAATCAGAGCAAAATGTTCCGGGGAATATTATAAGAAACGCAGAACATAGAACTAATTGCAACCTTACAGAAAAGGGTTTGGAAGAGGCAAAAATTCTTGCAGAAAAGTTAAGAGGAGAAAAGTTTGATGCTGTTTTTTGTTCTAACACAAAAAGAACAATTGACACAATGTCCGAGATATTAAAAACTATTCAAGTTGGAGAAATAAAAATTGATAAAAGAATCCAGGAAATGATACCAAAAGAAGACTTTCAAAATGTAAAAGTCCTCGAAGATGGAAAAATGGATGTAGATTGGTCAAAGTTTGAAACTCAAGACGAGATGATAGAAAGATTTAAGAAATTTTTGGAATCAGAAATGCCAAAGTTTTCTGGGGGAAAAGTTTTGATGGTATCCCATAGAGCAGGTCTTTTTGCTTTATCAAAAATTACGGGAGAGTTTGATTACAAAGATTTTCATGATAAAACTGGAAGCATAGTAAAATTTAAGTACACACCAAAGGTCGTTGACAGAAACGATTTTTTCATATCAAGAAACGGGAAAATAGAAACAGACTTAATCTTAGTAAGGCATGCTGAGTCGGAAAATGTAGTTCTTGGTATTTGCAGTGGAGATCCAGAAAAAGACCGATTCAATCTTACTAAAAAAGGAAAAGCACAGTCTGAAGAGCTTTCAAAAATACTTGAAGGTAAGAAATTTGATGCTGTTTTTTATTCTGAGATGAAAAGAGCAAAACAAACTATGGAAATTGCAACAAAAAATTGCAAAGTTGGAAGGTTTATTGAAGATCCTTTGTTAAACGATGTAAATTTTGGGATTTTTGAAGGGAAAAACGTAGAAGAATTTAGAAAAGCAAGAGCAGAAAAAGATGATGGAACCAGGTTTGAATCGTTTGAGGAGTTAAAAAAGAGAGCAAAAGCGTTTATTGAAAGGATAAAAAAAGAGTATTTGGGAAAGAGAGTTTTGGTTTTTTCTCATGTTTCTCCTTTAAGGGCTTTGGTTTCAGTATTAGATAACTTAACTGAAGATGAAGCAAAAAAGGTTTCGTTTTTGGAAGCAGAGCCAATTTTTAAAACCATTGAGTGTGAATTAGAAGGTGGGGAAGAGTTTGTTCAAGACGAGGATGTTTTTGATACTTGGTTTTCTTCTGCTCAATGGCCTGTTACAACACTGGGTGGGCCAAATCCAAGCCCAGATTTTAGGTATTTTTATCCAACAGATGTGATGGAAACTGGATGGGACATACTTTTTTTGTGGGTTGCAAGAATGATGATGCTTGGGAAGTATTTAACCGGGAAAAGCCCATTTAAAAATGTTTATCTTCACGGACTTGCAAGAGATAGATTTGGAGAAAAAATGAGTAAAAGTAAGGGTAATGGAATTGATCCTTTGGTTATGACAAAAAAATACGGAACAGATTCTCTTAGAATGGCACTTGTTTTTGGGAATAAAACAGGTGAAGACTTTCGTATTTACGAAGAAAAAATTGAAAGTTTCAGAAACTTTGTAAACAAAATCTGGAACGCAGGAAGACTTCTTGAATCTATTTTTGGAAAGATAAGTTACTCGGAAGAAAAGTTTGATCTAAAACTCGAATCTTCAAAATGGATTCTATTTGAAACAAGAAAACTTTTAAAAGAAATTGACAAAAAATTTGAAAGGTTTGATTATGGAATAGCCGGTGAAAGAATAAGAAGCTTTTCTTGGAATTTGTTTTGCGATTGGTGGCTTGAGATAATTAAAATTGAATCAAAAGAAGGAAAAAATTTTGAAGAAATAAAAAAGGTGGCTGGTATTGTTTTTGGAGTGATTTTGAAACTTCTTCATCCTTTTGCACCATTTTTCACTGAGGTTCTTTGGCAGAAAATCTTTGAAAACTCGAAAAAAGAATTGCTCATTTCTTCAGCTTGGCCAAATTACGAAAACTTTTCTTTTGTAAAAGGTTCAAAAAAGCAGGAAGTTTTGATTGATGTTATAAAATCTTTTAGGTACGTTAAAAAAGAAATTTTCAACGAATCTGATAAGATCTTGCTTGGCTTTTCTGAAGAAAGCCAGGAAGGCCTGAAAAAGTTTCTTGAAAAAAGTTCTAGCCTAATTGAAGAAATTTTAAAAACAAAAATTGCCTCAAAAGAGGAAAAAAAGATTTTGGAAAAAGTTTCATATCCAGTAAACGCACATCTAACACTTGAGCTTTTTGTTGATAAAGAATTAAAATCTTTTTCGAAAAAAATTAAGGAGAAAAACCTCGAGAAACTTAAAATCTACAAGAAAAGCTTGGAAAAAAAACTTGCAAACAAAGAGTTTGTAAAAAAAGCTCCAAAGAATATTGTTTTGGAATTAAAGCAAAAACTAGAAGACACAAACTCTAAGATTGCAAAAATGGAGGAGATTTTTTAGTCAAATCTTTCTCAAAGTTTTTTACTTGCTCTTTCTTTTCTAAAATTGGATTTGAAATAGCCTGAGTCTTAGGTTCGAAAGATCCTTAGTTTGTTTTTTCTTATTCACTTAGTGTTTTTGTTTTTTTGTTTAGATTTATCTGTCATTATAGACTTATCTACCACTATCAAACCAAACGTGTTATATTTTCTCTAGTGGATACTATTCTCTTTTTTGGTTAAACTAGTTTATTTTTATTATTACTTGGGCTATTTTTTGTTTTTTAAGCTGTTCTGTCAAATCAAAAATCTGTGTTAATTTTGAGCTTTGGTAGATGTGTAAGATGGACTAAATTTAAATCCTCCCCGTGCTTTTTCAGAGGTTTTTTGTGGCACAAGCAAAACAAAGAGTGGTATTATGATATAATAGCTTTGTTATGATTGGTTATAATATTACATTAAATCAATAAATTCTCCTTTAAGTAAAGCAGATTTTTTGAGTTTTTGATATGTTTAAGCAAATGAGATAATAAAGGTGATATATTTTTATTTTTTGTGGTTAAGTATAAGAATACGATGTTTTACTTTTTTCTTAATTGAGCTAGTAAGCAATCTATATCAAATTTACCATAAGCTATAAACACTGTAAGCATAGTTGACTTTGTTTTTTTAGTTTTTAGTTTTATGCTGGTTAGTTTTAATTTTGCCTACTATAAACCAGCTTTTAGAAAAAGGAAGGAAAAAGAAGGAGAAGAAGTCAAAATCTCCTGCTTTAAATAAGAATTTTAATTCAAAAAAAAATGAGGTTAAAGTTGTTAAAAAAGGTAACCCATTTAAACGAGGTGTTTGTACAAAGGTTAAGACTATGGCTCCTAAAAAGCCAAACTCTGCTCAAAGGAAGATAGCAAAGGTAAGGCTTTCGAATGGGGTTGAAGTATTGGCATACATAATGGGTGAGGGGCACAATCTTCAGGAACACTCAGTTGTTTTGGTTAGGGGCGGAAGAGTGAAAGATTTGCCAGGGGTAAAATACCACATAGTAAGGGGTGTTTTAGATACTAAGGGAGTTGAAAAGAGGAAAAAGTCGAGATCAAAGTATGGTGTTAAGATAGAAAAGTGAGAATAAGGTTAATATCAAAGTATGAAAAAGTTTTATGTTGATAAAAGTTTATATTTTTCTGATCCTCTTTATTCGGACTATTATGTTGCAAAGCTGGTTAATTATGTAATGAGAAAGGGAAAGAAGAGTAAAGCAAGGAAGATAGTGTATAAAGCTTTGGATATTGTTGCTGAAGAAACTAAGATAAACCAAAAAGATATCTTGAGGCAAGCTGTAGCAAACATTGCTCCTGTGGTCGAAGTAAGGCCAAAAAGAATTGGCGGTTATGTGTATCAGGTTCCGTTTGAAGTTGGTCCAGAAAGGCAGTTAGCTTTATCGCTTAGGTGGCTAGTTTCCTTTGCTAAGGCGAAGAAAGGGAAGACAATGGCGGAGAGACTAGCAAGGGAAATTTCTGATGCAATAAATATGCAAGGCGATTGCATAAAAAAGAAGGAGTCAATACATAAAATGGCTGCTGCAAACAGGGCTTATGCTCATTTTGCAAGATACTAGGCTGTTAGTTTATAGCAAAATTTTATAAGTAAGTTCTTTTTGGCTTTTTGGTTTGTTTAAATTAGTTTTTAGTTTTAATTTTGGAGAGGTCGCATAGTGGTTTATTGCACCGGTCTTGAAAACCGGAGTACCGAAAGGTACCGTGGGTTCGAATCCCACCCTCTCCGCAAAATAAAACATGAATACTATGAAGCTTTCTGAAAGGATGTGATTTGTTGTTGTTTGATTTAGGTAGCGTACATTATACATTTACTTTTAGAAGTTTTTGATTCTTTATTTTATCCAGCAAATTTTTATTTTACAAATTAGCTTTTGTGAGAAAGTTTGATTTTAATATCTACAATCTACATTGAAAAAACAACTGTATTAGCTATATACAATTGCTTTTGATTAATTTAAAAGTTAATTTAAAATTTATATACTCGAGTTTTTTGATACAGAATCAATCAAAAATAGAACTCTGTCTTCTTCTTCAAATGTGGAATCGGGGAAAATTGAAATTTTTGGAAACTTTCTTACGCTTGCTTTTTTAAAAAGCTCAGATTGTATGAGGTGTAAAATCTTGTTTAGTTTATCAAACGCTTTTTTTTCTGATTTTTTAGGGTAAACGCTCAAATATATTTTCATAATTTGTAGGTCAGGTGATACTTTTGATTTAACAACTGAAACAATTATATTTTTCTCCTTCCAAAATTTTTTAAGAGAATTCATAAACTCTTTTTCTAGGTTGTTTTTAAGCGCCAAAATTCTTCCTTCTTCCATTTTTATCCATTTTGTAAGAGGCAATTTAATTCTAGAATAATGATAGCAAAGTCAAAGAAGTATTTACTTAACAAAAAATTCTTCTAGCTTCTAATAGGTAAGTAGTATTTTGAGCCAGTAGCTCAGCTGGTAGAGCACCGCCCTTTTAAGGCGGGTGTCGTGGGTTCGAGTCCCACCTGGCTCACGATTTTATTTTTAATTGTTCTAACATGGCAAAGTTTATAAAAAAGTTTTCACTTATCACCATCTTAACTTTTTTGCTTTTAGTTTCTTCGGTTGGGTGTGGGAAAAATAACAAAGAAAGTAATGATTCAGAAAGAGATAAAACTGAAAGTACTAAGAAGGTGGTAAAAGAGGAAGAAAAGGAGAAGGAAAAAGACGAAGATAAAAATAGGGAGAACGAAGATGAAGATAAGGAAGGAAAGGATAGTGGAAATATAGACAAAGAAAACGAAGATAAAAATAACAAAGATAAGAAAGATACTTCAGAAAATTCTTCTTTATTTAAGGAGAGTTTTATGTCCAGTTGCACAATTCAAGAAGGTTTGGAGGATTACTGTCAGTGTATGTATGATTGTCTAGAAAAAGATTACGGTATTTTAAAAATTACAAAGATGGGCTTAGATGCAAGCTCTGGTGAAAGTAAAGAATTAACAGAGGCAATGTCGCATTGTATTGAGAAATACAACTGCCTTAACAAAATCAAAAAATAACACACACATCAAGGACGATAAGTTAGGGCTGAATCATTCTTTTTTAAAAGTTAAGAAATGGTTGTATTACATATAGAGTTTCTTTTTTCTTTTTAGTCTTCGAAATTTCTTTTTAAAAATTTGCTAGTATTTTACGTAAGTTAATCTTATGTATCCTTATTACTTTGTCTTAATGCATTACTTTTATAATGTAACAGGTATTTGTAGTTTTTCAATCCTGGGCTATAAAAGTTTTCTTGTATCGTGCTATTTTTTGTGTTTTACTTGATTATTACAAAGTTAGAAAAGGTTTTTTACAACAAAGCTTTCTCGGATGAAAAATAAATCAATGTTTTTATTTTTTATGTTATATGGTTGTTTTATTTTACACATCCGTTGTTTTTTTATGCTTTCTTTGTCGAATTTATTTGTTTTGAGGATTGGTAATGTTTAATTGCTGGATAAATTAATTTTTTTCCAGTTTTCAAAAAATGCTTTTTTGGAAAGTTTCATGTTGCTAAATCAAATAAGGTTTTTTGGATATAGCCCGTTATAATGTTTTAATTATCAACGTTTTGGCTTAAAGTGGCTTTGTGGGTCTGGCTGGATTCGAACCAGCGACCAATTCGTTATGAGCGAACTGCTCTGACCACTGAGCTACAGACCCAAAGCAAAAGTTTTCTACACGATTATTTGAATTTGAAAAGGTTTTTACATTTTTTCTTCCAAATCTGCTTTTACCATTATTTCAACTAGCTTATCAAACTTTACTTTTGGCTCCCAGCCAAGTATTTCTTTTGCTTTACTTGAGTCGCCAAGGAGAAAATCTACTTCCAACGGCCTATAAAACAATGGATTAACTTTTACAAGTACTTGATTGTTTTTTTTACTTTTATCTACTTCATTTTCTTTTTCTCCTTCCCAAACTATTTTCTCCTCAACCATCTCAAAAGCTTTCTCTATAAATTCTCTAACACTATGAGTTTCATCGGTTGAGAGAACAAATGTATCTGGTTTTTCATGTTGCATCATAAGATACATTCCTTCAACATATTCTTTTGCAAAGCCCCAATCTCTTTTCGCGTCCATGTTTCCAATTTCAAGCGGTTCTTTTTTCCCATTTACGAAATCTCTTATGTGTAGTGTTATTTTTCTTGTTACAAATTCCGGGCCGCGAAGAGGAGATTCGTGGTTAAAAAGAATCCCAGAGACTGCAAAGATGTTGTAACTTTCTCTATAATTAACTGTTATCCAGTGAGCAAAGAGCTTTGAGACTCCGTATGGAGATCTTGGATAAAAAGGAGTTTCTTTATTTTGTGGAGTTTGGACTACTTTTCCAAACATTTCTGAAGTTGATGCTTGGTAGAATTTACAATCTGGTTTCAAAGTTTTTATTGAATCAAGAATTCTTAAAACTCCCATAGCATTGATGTCTGATGTCACCAATGGGTTTTTGAAAGATGTTCCAACAAAACTTTGAGCTGCTAGATTGTAAACTTCGTCTGGCCTGATTTGCTCTATCATTTGGAAAATGCTGGAATACTCCAAAAGGTCAAAATCAACAATTTTAATTTCTTTTTCTATTCCAAGTTTTTCTAGTCTCCAGAGGGATCCAGACGATGTTCTTCTTAATCCGCCGTAAACTTCATATCCTTTTTCTAGAAGGCTTTTTGAAAGATAAGCTGCGTCTTGACCACTTATCCCTGTAATGATTGCTTTTTTTCACAGGCTACATTTTGCATTTCAAGCTTATTGAAAGCATCTTTTAAGACAAGTTTTTGAAGTTAGTTTTTTATTTTTATGATCGTCTCTTTTTCAAGATTCCATTGTGATATGTTAAAAAACCTGTCTTCAATTGTTGGAATGTTGTTAAATTTTATGTCCATCGCTTTTGTGAAATTATAAAAGTACTCTCTTTTTCCCAATAAAAGGACAACTGCTTTATCTTTTATTCTTCTGTAAAGATCGTTCTTTAAGTTTTTGTCTTTCTTACCATTTATTTCGTATTCTTCAATGGAAATATCTATCTTCTTTTCCTCTAATCTTCCAAAATTAAATCCGTTTTCTCCAAAGTTATAATTTGAATGAAAAAATAAGTACGGAGAGATTTTTTGAAAATTTAGATCGATTATCAAGATGTCGTATTCCCTAAAATTTGCTTTGTTCCAAAATTCTTTAACTTGCAAAATCTCCACCTTAGTTTTTAGCCCGGAGCTTTCAAGTATTTTTGATACTTTTTCGCTTATCGTTTTGTTGTTTTCGAGACAAATTAGTGTAAGAGTTATTTCTTGGCCGTCAGATTTCTTTATAATTCCATCTTCTCCAATTTTAAAACCAGCTGACAACAATTCTTCTTTGTTTTTTTCTTTTTCTCCGTAATTAAACTCGTCTTCTATTGAGAAAAGGCTTTCTCTTCCAATGTTATTTTCTACAAGAACTGAAAAAATAAATTTTCTTAAACTTTGATCAATGCTTTTTGAATTCAAAAATAGAAGTGTTTTTTCTTGTTCTATGCCAAGTCTATACGAATTTTGCCCAGTTGAATTTTGAGATATAAACCCGTCAATCTGCTTTTTTTCAAATGCTTTAAGCAATTCTTCTTTATCCCGAAAAAATTTGAAGTAGAGAAAATCTATCTCTGGTATCTTACCATAGTAACTTGGATTTTTTTCTAATTTAATTTCGTTTGTAAATGTTCTACCAGCAAACTTAAAAGGACCTGTCCCAATTGGAGAAAGTCCAAAGCTATGATTAAGCATTTGCGACGCAAGTGTAGATTCTAAAATATGTTTTGGAACTATCCCTTGAGTGAAGTTTTCTGTAAAGTCATAATTTGGAAATGGTAATATGAAATCAACTGTATAATCATCTATTTTTTCTACTTTTATACCTTCCCATATTGCAATTTTTTCTCCAGCTGGAAAGTCTATGCTTTTCAATGTGTCAATTGTATATAAAATATCATCAGCAGTAAACTTTTCCCCGTCATGCCAAAAAACATTTTCTTTTATCCTGAAGCGAAAAATTTTTCCATTCTCCTTGATTTCTGGTAGTTCTTTTGCCAGATCTGGGACAAAATCATTGCCACTCTTTTTTATCAGTGAAGAAAAAATAAGATATGATATATCCTTATCTACTTGGCTATAATCTGTTAAAGATGTATCAAGGAATAAAGGATTTATGACTGTTGGGAAGCCTATAACTCCTTCGCGAAAGGATATCTCTTTGCTTGTTAGTTTGTTTCTCAAAAAATACCAAATACTTTGGTCGTTTAGTTTTCTTTTTTCTATTCTCAAATCCTTTAAGAAAAGAAACAACCAGAAAAAGGTCGAAGAAGTTGCAATTAAAAGCTGAATTAAAAATGGAGGAGAATAGTTAGAATTTTCTTTTTTTCTAACTTTAAGAATCTCTTTTTTCATTCTAGATTACTGTTGCAAGTAGGAATGTGGAAATGCAAAATATTGCTAAAAGCACAAAGGAAGCAATAAAAACAAGCTTTTCAAAACCTCTTTTTGAATAGTATGGAACACTCCACCCGCCAAATGTGCTTGAAAGACCTTCTCCTCTATTTTGGATTAGGGTTAAAAGAACAAAAAGAATTCCAGAAACAATGCTAAAAACAAGTGGAATAATTCTCATTTTATTTTTTTAACTTCTTAGCGTAGAAAGACTAAAAAAAACAAAAATAAATTGAAGATAAAAGAAAAATCAATCTCTTGTAACTTTTATGTTTGTTACCCCAGCTTTAACGTTGATATAAATTTTGCTTTTTGCTGAAATAAAGTTTTCGGTTTCGTATATGTTTTTTGTCTTTTCATGAAAACCAAGAAACTCTTTGTTTGAAATTCCGGTTTCTGAAACTATTTGGCAACCGGAATCTTTAGGAACAGAAATATTTATGAATGATGCTCCGGAATTTATATCCAATACCAGTTTGTCAACCTTATCTCCCAACTTTAAATTTACAGAAGCAGCGCCGGAATCAATTTTTAAACTTTCTATCTTTATAGGTCTTAAATCGAAATCAAAATTCCCCGCACCTAATTTGGAATCTATAGCCCAATAAACTTTTGTGTTTAGGAATATGTTTGCATTGTTTTTTGTTCCAAAACCAAAAAGTTGAAAGATTTTTTTCGATTTTGGGTTGAACTTGTAGTAGGCGCTGTGGTCTTTGTAGTTAGATTCTAGGTTGTACTCTCCAATATTTGTTTCTGACTCGATTTCTATCATTTGGTCTGGTGTATCAAGAACTTTGAAATCTCCAGCCCCAAGATCCAAAGATAAGTGAGCTTTTTCTATGGTTTTCTCATATTTTTTGGTAAATTTTTGCTTTTTGACTGATTGCATGCTTTCATTAAGAGTAAAAGCTAGGAATGCTAAGGTTGTTATGAGAGCAAAGAATGAAAGGAGAATCATGTATTGAGAGATGCCCAGATTTTTGCTTGATAATATCTTGGAAACTCCGACTAGTATTAAAATGATAGGCCAAAGGTTTATTAAAAAAATCCAGTCAATTTTAATAAGCCCCAAATTTTCTACCAAAAGCGCAGAGCCCATTGCTACGAGAAAGAACCCTAGAAGTATTTTACCCTTTTCCTCCATAGCTTTTTCATTAATCTTAATTGTATCTTTTGTCAAGAAGCAACCCAATACCAACGAAAACTAAAACCAAAGGCCAAAACTTGCCAATTTTAATCCATGGAACAAAGTTTTGAACCAGAAATGCAAAACCTATAATTATTAGTATTATTCCAGCTAAAATTTCTTGCTTTTGAACTTTTTGCTCTTTGTTGTTTTTATTACTTTCGGATAAACGATTTCCCTTTTTCTCTGGAATAGCGATCCAGAGCAGCAAATACGCCAATATTCCAGATCCTCCAGCGATTGTAATTAAGATAAAAATCAACCTAACCAAAACAGGATCAAGAGAAAAATAATCAGCAATTCCCGCTGCAACGCCTCCTATAATTTTTTTATCTTTTGATCTAAAGAGATTTTCCCCAGCCAATTTTGTAAAACAAATGCAGGCTAAACTTATTTTAAATCCCACACCTGTCAAATTTGCTAAATTTGTTCTCTTTTTAATTTTTCAGTCCTCTTTTTTTTATCAAATCAATTATTTTTTCAATTTCTTCATCAAGAGTCATATTTGTTGTGTCTATTACTACGGCATCTTCTGGTTTTGTTAATGGAGCTATTTTTCTTGTTAAGTCTCTGTTATCTCTTTCTTCTGTTTCCTTTAATACTTCTTCATAAGTTTTCTTTATTTCTTTTTCAAGATAATCAGCCAATCTTCTTTTTGCTCTAATTTTTAAATCACATTCAAGATATATTTTTAGATCTGCATTTGGAAATATCACTGACCCTGTATCTCTTCCTTCAACTATCACGTTTTGATTTTTTGCCATTTTTCTTTGTATATTTTTGGCAAATTCTCTTACCGAATTGAATTCGCTGATCATTGAAGACAATGCTGAAATTTCTGGGGTTCTGATTTTCTCGCTTATGTCAATTCCATTAAGAAAAAACTTATTTTTGTTGCTTCCTTCATCGAAAACCTGCTTGTATCTTGATATTAGCTTCAAAGCTTCTGAAACGCTTTTCTCATCTTCTGTATTTATCCCGTTTGTGAGACAAAAATACGCTACTGATCTAAAAATAGCTCCAGAATCAATATAAAGAAAACCTAGTTTTTTTGCCAAACTTGACGCTAAAAGCCCTTTTCCTGCGGCTACTGGTCCATCAATTGTAATTATCATAGGCAATAGAATAAATTTTTCCTAGCTATAAAATTTAAGAAAAAGTTATTTTTTGCAAGTTTGTTTTTTATTATGGAAAATTTGTTAAAAATAGCTTGCGTAAAATTATTTATTATGTCAAAAGTTCTTGTTCTTGGTGGGCCGGGAGGTAGTGGGAGAACTACAATTGCCGAACAGATTGTTGAAAAAACGGGTTTAAGAAGGGTTTATGGTGGTGGAATTATGAGGCAAATTGCAATAGAGGTTGGATACTACGATATTGATCCATTTTCTGGAAAGAAAAAGTTTAATGAAGAAAAATTTGTCCAGTTTCACTCAGAGTATGTAAAAAATCATCCAGAAATAGACTATGAAATTGAAGCTAGGCTTTTTAAAGAGGCCCATCTTGGAAACGTTTTGATAGAATCAATGACTTTTGCTTGCATTGCAAAAAGAATGGAACTTCCTTTTACAAAAGTTTGGGTAACTGCTGACGAAAAAGAAAGAGCAAGAAGGATTTGCGAAAGAGAAGAAAAATACGGAAATGTCTTTACGATTGAAGAAATGATAGAAATTACAAAAAAGAGGATGGAGGAAAATAGAAAAAGGTACTTGGCTTTGTATGGATTTGATTTTTTGGATGTTGATAAATGGTACGATGTTATTTTTGATACTACAAACATTCCAAAAGATCAAATGGGCAATTTATTGCTTAAAATTCTTAGAGAGAAAGGTTTTGATTTTTGATTGTTTTGATTTTTTATTTACTTGGCATTTTTTGGCTTTTTTGATGTTTACCTGATAGTGATTTGCAAGAAGAGTTTTTCATTTGTTTGTTGTTAAAATATACCTTGCTTAAAGCATGAAACAGAGCGTTCCTTTTTTTTATATGATCTTTTGATTTGCTTTTATTTGATTAACCTTAGCTTTTTTGTTATCCATTTTTTGTATCCTTATTGGTTGTGAAATCTTTTAATGGTAGAATTTTGAAATTAGATTTTTTTGATTTTAGAATACGCTATTTTAGAAAACCTGCGGATTTATTGTGAAAGTTTGTTAACTGAAAAACTTTTGAAAGAAAATTTAGGAGGGGTTAAAATACCAAAGTTTAGATTAAAGCAAATTTTCAGGCATTTTTTTCATGGAGAAAAGCGTGATTTTTCATCTTGTTTCGATATCCCAAAAAGCTTAAGAAACGATATTTCTGATATCATTTTGGAGATACAAAAAAAGCTTCCAGTTGTTCAGAAAATTATAAAATCAAGTGATGGAACGGAGAAAGCGCTTTTTCAAACTTTTGACGGGAAAAATTTCGAATCTGTTCTGATAAGACAGAAAAAAAGAAATACAGTTTGCCTTTCTACCCAGATTGGATGTCCTGTAGGTTGTAAATTTTGCGCAACGGGTGCGCTTGGTTTTGAAAGAAACTTAGAAAGTTTTGAGATTCTTTCTCAGGTTGATTTTTGGAGTGGGGAAAATCGCAAACTACAAAACAAAATAGACAACATTGTTTTTATGGGGCAGGGAGAGCCATTTTTAAATTTTGAGAATTTAAAAGATTCTGTTGAAACTTTGAATTCTCCATTTGCTTATGGCTTTGGAGCGAGGAAAATCACAGTTTCGACTGTTGGTATAATTCCAAAAATTTACGAATTTTCAAAGGTTTTAAGAGGACAAAGCAATCTTGCTGTTTCGCTTCATTTTCCGAATCAAAAATTGCGCGAAAAATATATTCCGGTTGCAAAAAACTATAATCTTTCTGATTTGATTCAATCTTTGCTAGAGTATGTAAAAGAAACAAACAAAAAAGTCTTTTTTGAGTATGTTTTACTTTCGGGAATAAATACGAAATCAGAAACTTTGAGAGAACTGGTTTCAATAATGAAAAAATCTCATCTTTTTCACCTTAACCTAATAAACTACAATTACACTGGAATGGAATTTAAAAAAGCTGCAGACCAGGAAATCTTAAGAATTAAAAATTTTCTGCACAAGTGCAGGATTCCATTTACTTTCAGAATTTCTTTTGGAGAAGAAAACTTTTCAGCTTGTGGTCAGTTGGGGAAAATTTTCGACAACAAAGATGTTTGAGTTTTTCGCATAGAAAATTCATGAGTTCTCAGTCTTGGTCAAAGCTTTTCTTCGTTTTTTTACATTCCTTATATCTTTTTATTTGTTTTCTTTTAAATTTACTATAAAAACTCGTCGGATAGACATGAATCCAAAACACGAATTTTTTATGTCATTAACAAATTGAATTATGATTCAAAATAAGTTTCATAAAGAAATTCTTGAGGAAATTCAAAAACTCCCAAGAAGATCAGAAAAAAATATTGAATTGGCAAAAAGATACGTTGGCACAGATTTAGAATTTCTATCAATCAGAGCAAGCGACTTATAAGGCCTTTCTAAAAAATTTTACAAGGAAAATCCGAAAATTTCTGAAAAAGAGCTTCTGGATCTTGTTTTTTCTTTAATGAAATTTGCAAAATATCACGAAGAAAGAAACCTTTCTGGGCATCTTTTGAGAAGATATAAAAGGACCCTGAAAAATTTCGACCCTTTAATTCTGGAAAGTTTGCTTGAGTATTCAAAAGGCTGGTCTGAGGTTGATATATTCTGCCAATCAATTTTTGGGGCAAAAGACCTTCTTTCTAGATGGGAAGAACGGAAAAAGCTTTTAACCAATCTTAGAATTGATAAAAAACCAGAGAAAAAAAAGAGCAAGCCTCGTTCTCCTCACAAAACCAGTTAGAGAATCAAATGATAAAAGGCTATTTGACACCTCAATTGAAAATGTCGAGTTTTTGAAATGCGAGAAAGACATACTTGTAACAAAGGCTATTTCTTGGATCTTAAGAGGCTTATTGATAAATTTCAGGGATGATGTTTTGAGTCATATCGAAAAAGAAAAAACTCTCTCCCTAAAGTGGCTTTAAGTGAAACTTTAAGAAAAGCAAGAACCGGAAAGAAATGATTTTTAGAGTGCATTTATGCTAGAAAATTTAGGATCAAAACTTATAAACTTTCTTAAAATTTGAAAATTAAATCACTGAATTTCTTTAAGCCACCACCAAAAGCTTTTTCTTTCGGGTTCCAAACTTTCGTTTTCAAGTTCTAAAACCACAAGTTCAGAAATTTCGCCTCTAAGATCGTAGTCGAGAGCATTTAAAAAACTTTTTTGAGCCTCTTTTGTTTTGCCAAGTGCTTTTTCTATTTTTCCTTTGTAGTAGTAAATGTCAGAAAGTTTTAGTCTTAAAAATTCGGATTTTTCTGATTTCTCTATTAAACTTTGGGCTGCTTTTTCTCCATCTTCCAAAAGATTTTCTTTGCTGGATGAATAAATAAGATACAAAAAATCTCCAAAAGGATATTCTTCCTCAAAATAAATTTTCCTTGCATCTTCAATTAACTTTTCGACTTCTGAAAAATTTTCCTCTTCAATGTAGATTTTTAATAACCTTTCTCTGGCTTTTATATGCGCGGGATTTGTGAAAAGCGCCTCTTGAAACTTTTCTTTCGCTTTTGATTTTATGTTCAGTTTCAAGAGAGTTTCGCCGTAGTCGAAGAAAAGATCTTCGGAGTAATAATTCTTTTTAATTGCAAGATCAAAGTATTCAATTGATTCCTCAGGGTTTTCGAAAAAAGTCAATGTTTTTGCAAGATAATAAATTGCTTCCGAATTAAATGGTTGAAGTTTAATAACTGTCTCAAATGAGCTTTTTGCTGAGGTATAATCTTTAAGGTCAAGGTAAACCTTTCCCTTCAAAAAAAACGCTGGAGCGTAAGTTGGGTCTATCAAATTTGCTTCGTTTAAGAAGAAAAGCGAAGTTTTGAAAAATCCGGATTCGTAGAAAGCAATGCCGTATTGATAGTTTTTTATAAGCGGGTCAGAAGCGTCAAAAAGGGCAATTGCGTTTCTTATCTTTATTGCCTTTGAAAAAGCTTCGGTTTTTTGAGTTTTATCAGTTTCTATAATTTTTTCTACCAAGTCTTTTGTTTCTACTAGTCTAATTGGAGCTCTTGAAGCTGCTAGGTAAATCATTAAATCAATGTTTCCTGGGTCTTTTGAAAGCGCTGAAGAGAAAAATTCCGAAGCTTTTTCGAAACCGGAAAACTTATCCGGATCTAAAACTAAAAGATTCATCTTTCCAGCAAAAGCTTCGAAATCTTTGCTTTTTTCTCCATCAAACCTGTCTAAAATATCAACCGAAAGTTCCTTTTCTCCCAATAGGTAATAAGTTTCAGATAAAAGTTTGAATGATTCCTCATTTTTGCTGTCCAGCTCAATTGATTTTTCAAGTGATTTTTTTGCACCAAGAAAATCTTTCTCTTCGTTCAATATACCTTTCTCAAGATATATTTTTCCAATTTTTCTGTAAATAGAGGCGTTTTTTGGATCTAAGCTTTCTGATTTTAGATAATTAGAGAGCGCTTCTCCATATTTACCAAGGTTATATTTTTCGTCTCCTATCTTTTCATACCACTCAGCTTTTCTGTTTTTCCATTTTAAAAATTCGGCAAGTGATTTTGTAAAAAGGAAAAGCGAAAAAGTAGCTGGAACAATAAAAATGATTCTAAAAAACCACTTTCTTGTTAGTTTCAAACAAAAGTTTTTTGCATACTATTAGTAGAAACAAGATTGATCAAATCAAGCTTTTCTTTACTTTTTACTAGATAGGAAGCTTTGCTCTAGTTTTTCAAAGAAAATTATATCTTCCAAGAAATCATTCTTAAAAGTTGTACTTTGGTTTGGCAAAAGGGTAAAATCAGGTTTTGAAAAGTTTTTTGACTCTTGATATTTCTCAATATTTCTCATGAGGTTTCACAAAAAAACAAAGAAAATCCGTTTTTTAAATTTGTTCTTGTTAGCTTATTAGATAGATTTTTAGGATTTTACTTTATGACTTAAAGTTTATACTTAGTTTTATTGATTTCATTTCATTGATTTCAAAAGATAAAACTTTAGTTTCTGGTTGGGTATTATTTGTGGAATGCTACCTAAGAATAAGAAAGTTTTCTTTTTTCTTTGCGTGATTTTTTTGGTTTTTTTTGCCAGCAAAATTTTTTCAAAAAGTGTAGAAGTCATAAAAGTTGAAGAAATAAGTTTTGATGTATCAAAAAATGGTAAAAAAAGCATTGAAAACGGTTGTTTTGCTTTCTCGATTTCCGGAAAGAAAATAGAAGGTTTGGGCTATTATCTTGAAGACAAGTTTTTTGCTATTGAAAAGGATGATTTTTCTATTGATGATAGAGAGGTTGAATTTTCAGAGCTTTATTTTGTTAATGGAAAGTCTTTTGTGGTTTTTTCAGAAAAGGATACAGAAAAAGAAAGCTACACTCTACATTGTATAAAGTTTGAAAAAGAAGTTGAAAAAAAATCGGTTTTGGACTTTTTAGCTGGTTTACTCACTAAAACAGCAAAATCTCAAAATTCAAGTACGTATGACTTTCTGGGTGAAAACTTTAAAAGGCGAACTGACTGGGGAGCTTATGGCGGAGTTGATGATTATTTGGGAATTTATCCGGGGGATAAATTATTTTGGAAAGTGGAAAAATTCCCGGTCAAAGCTATTATAGTTCATCACACAGCAGGGTTGATTTCTGAGGATCCTAAAAAAACGATACAAGCAATTTACGAGTATCACGCAAGAGTTAGAGGGTGGGGAGATATTGGATATAACATTTTAATTGATCAATTTGGAAATATCTACGAAGGAAGAAGGGGAGGTATTTTTTCGGAAGGAGCGCATGCATATGGATTTAACAGCGGATCAATTGGGATTTCTTTAATAGGAAACTTTGAGGAAATCGAGGTCCCAGAAGCTCAGATGAAGTCTTTTGAGAATGTGATTGGTTTGATTAGCAGGGAAATGGGTCTTAATGTTTCAGAGAGGATAAGTTGGAATGGGAAAGAGATTTTTGTCTTGTCCGGCCATATAGATGTTGGTGCTACGCTTTGCCCGGGTAAAAACTTTTATCCAGGTCTTAAAAGAATTAGAGATGAATTTTCGGGGAAAGGATTTATCAAAGGTAATTTGCCTCATAAAAAAGTTGCCAAGGTCCAACTTTTTGAGAAATCGAGACAAATTTTGCGAGTTCAAAATTTATCTCAAGTTTCTTGGGTTAAAAATACTGATTCGGAGGTTTTTTTGGACACTTTTTTTTTGAGGGAGTTTGGAACAGAAAAGTTCCTAGAAAATTTTGATATTCGCCAAATTCAGGATGTGGTAAACCCAAATGAATTTGCTGAATTTGAGATTTCGACAAAAGGAATTCCAAGTGTTGGGAAATTTTTCTTTCCTTTCCGATTGAAAAATAAATCTGGCGAAACAATTTTTTTGAATTCAATGGAATTTTTTGAGGTTGAGGTATTAAAGCCAAAAGCAAAACTTTTAAGTGTTGAGGTTTCACCAAAGAAAGATTTTTATAGACCATTTGAAGAAGTTGAGATAATTGCAAGATACAAAAACGAAAACAGTTTTGTTCTTAACGAAAATGTTTTTTTAGGGACATTTTCCCCAAAAGACTCTGAATCAAAACTTTTTCACGAAACTTGGTTTTCAAAAAACCGTCCAGCAAGAATAGATAAAGAATCATTGCCAAATGAGATTTTTGAATTTAGGTTTAAGATAAGAATTCCAGACGAAGAAAGAGTGGAGCAAAAGTTTCTCCCGGTTATGGAATGGGTTTCTTGGTTTGATGAAAGTTTAACCGAGCCTGTAGTGGTGAGTTTTTTGGTGGAAAATAGGAATAGAAAAAAAGCTTTGAATGGTTTTTTTTATTCTGACGGAAACTTTTCCGAACATTTTTCAACAGCAACTGATATTGATTTGAACATAACTTGGGATGAAAAAAACCCGTCTCATTGGCTTCTTTCTGGAAAAAAGTTTTCTGCAAGAATTTTTGGTTTTTTGGATGTGCCGGAATCTGGAGAGTACGAGTTTGAGCTTGACTCTGTTGGAGATGTAAAAGTTTTTCTCGATGGAGAGATTTTGATTTCAAGTAGCGGAAGACATAAAAAAGTTACGCTTGAACCTGGAAAGAAAAAAATTCTGGTTGAGTTTGTCTCGTTGGATAGAGGTGAAGGGAAAATCAACATTTTTTGGAAAAAACCGAGTTCAGAAAAAATGGAACTTGTTGATAGAAAAATTCTTTCTCAATATGAAAATCTAAAACTTGGGTTTTTAACAAGATCTTTTTTTGAGGGCAGGGATTTTAGCGCAAATTTCGCGGCGGCGAAAAAATCTGAAACTTTAAATCTTCCAAAAACTTTCTACACGCAGCACCTTTTTGCAAGAGCGGATGATTTTATTGTCCAGCAGACTTTTTATCTGAACATAGAAAAAGCTGGTGAATACGAATTTTTAGTTGAAGCAGATGATGGAATAAAAGTTTGGATAGATGATCCGCTTGTTATTAGTTCTTGGGGGCCGTATCTTGGTAAACCAACCCAAAAAAAATACTTCCTAGAACAAGGGATTCATTTTGTTGTTGTAAATTACAGGGAAGACAAAGGCGAAAGCTTTCTTGATTTTAAGGTAAAATTTCCCGGAGACGACAATTTCAGGGAAATTCCAAGAAATTTGATCTATTCGTTTAATTTCGAAGACGATCCGCTTTTTAAGAAAGGTTTTTCTGCCTGTTTTTTTCAGGATGAAAAAGGAAAAGAAAAACTTCTTGATCGAAATCTAAAGTACTGCGAAACTTTTTTGGGAAGCTTTGACTATGGATTTGGCGGGCCAAAAAATCTTAAAGAAGATTATTTTTCCATAAAAATTAAGGGGGTTTTAGAGGGTGAGGGTAGGGAAGAGTTTGTTTTTGGCTCAGATGATGGATTTAGAATTTTTACTGATGATGGAATTTTTGAGAAGAAGAATTTTAGGCCAAAATCTTTTTCTAAAGAATCTTTCTTTCTGGATTTTTTGCGCAGTGGAAGAAACATTGAATTTGATTATTTTGAGGAAGAGGGATTAGCTAGAATATTTGTTGAAATGCCTTTTTTTGTTTTTTCTAGGTAAAAAAGCTTAAGAAAGTTTAGCAAACTAAAAACTAAGACTTGATTTTTTTTTACTTTTATTTTATAAGTAGTTGAAGAAATTAATTTTTGGCCAAAAAGTCAAAAATGAATGAATTTTATAAGGAAATTTTGGGCGTGGTTCTTTGGATATTTTCTGATATCCATGATGGAAAGTTAAATGTTGGTGAGGAGGTTGTGTGTAGTTTTATGGATGACATGATTTATTTTTTGGAAGAAGTGGGAAAAAAGAGCGAAGAAAAACAGGCTGAAACTTTTCTTTGGGTTTTGGGGTTTTATCCGGAGTTTGAAGAGTATTTCAAAAAAATCAGCTACTTTGCAAGCAAGGTAAAAAAAATAGAAGATTTAAGGAAAAAGATTTTGGAATAAATTAAATGTCATATCATGAAGAAAACAACAGATGAAGGTGAGGGCATTTTTGATCGGGCAGTTAGGGCTTTTGAGGAGGGGGTTGAAAGAGTGGTGTTAGGAGGAGAACTTCAGGAAGTGAGAAAGGAGGTTTCCAAACGTCCTTTTATGGTTACGAATTGGGGAGAAGTATATAATTTACTATTGAAAAGAGGGCTTAGTAACTATACCCAAGAAGTTGAACCTGTTGAAAGAGCTTTTAAAAGATACATGAGAGCAATGGAAGAAGGCAGAATGCAGGAATATTTGTTTTCAACTAGTCTGAAAGAGTTTTTAAAAAGCTTAAAAGAAGCATTAGAAAAAAAAGGGGCTTATTTTGATGGCAGGGCAAAAAGGGCTGCAGAAAGAAAGGAGCGCGTTAGATATGAAATTGCTACAGATACAAATGTTGGGAAGGTTAGAAAACAAAATGAAGACGCGGTTTTCTCGGATGAATTTCAAGTACAAGGATTTGAATCTCTGGGGAAATTTATAGTTTTAGGCGTTGCGGATGGAATGGGCGGACACACGGATGGCGAAGTTGCAAGCAGGATTATTAGTCAGAATTTTAGTAATAATTTTCAAGATATTTTTCAAAGACTTCTTTACCATGAATATGGACAATTTATGGCATATGGAACATATGGATATGATATAGATATATTAGATAAATGTGTTTTTAGCGCTATGCATAATGCTATTTGTGAAGTTAACTCGCTAGTACATGATCAAAGAAATACCATGAAAAATGATATGGGTTCAACCTTGACGGTTGCGGTAGCTTATGGAGAAGGAAAGGTGGTTGTTGGGCACGTTGGAGATTCTAGAGCGTATGTTGTTGGTAAATTTGGTATCAATCAAGTCACGAAAGATGATAGTCATGTTCAAAATTTAATAGATTCTGGTGAAATAACAAAAGAGCAAGCTAGGACTCATCCAGAAAGAAATTTAATTACAAAATCAGTTGGCGGAGAATCAATAGAACCGCAAATTTACAAATTTAATTTAGATGAAGGACAAACTTTATTGCTTTGCTCAGATGGACTGAATGATGTGGTTCGTGATGAGGAAATCATGAGAATTTTGAATGAAAAACCAAAGTTAAAAGCTGCGGCTCGAAATCTTATTAAAGCTGCGAATAATGCAGGTGGTCCAGACAACATAAGTGTGGCGCTTTTGAGATTGGGGGCTGGTATGGCTGGTATGGGTAGTGGAATAAGTAGAATACAGCAACAACAAGCACAAAGTGAAGTTTTTGTTCCTCCAGCAAATCATGCAAGGGAAATAAATTATTCTCAAGAAAGAACTAGGTCACCTTGGTTTGGAACTTCATCAGAAGCTAAATTAAGAATAGAATCAAACATGTTAAGAAATCAAGGAGAACTTTTAATGTTTTTGAGTAATATGATAGATGAAAATAATAGATACAGAGTATCAGAACTTTTAAATGTTCTTTTTATTCGTGGTTTAAATGTTTCCTTTGATCAACAACGAAATTTAACTATTAGAAACGAAGGTCAGAGTGTTAATTACATCAGAGTTTTTACAGTAACAGAAGGTAGAGTTGTTGAATACAGTGGTAGTAGGAATATAAGAATTCCAGGTAATTGTAAAATAACTGCGGTTATTGTGCATTCTGGTGAAAAACAGGATAGGATATTTTGATTTTACTTAAACTTTTTTCCCAAATTTTTCTCTGCTAGCCCGAATTATTTTTTCTTTGTTTTTGTTTCGCAAGAATTCTGGAAGCGGAAGAGTTTTCCCGGAAAAAGCTGGGTAATCTTCGTTTTGGATTGTCATTTTTACTGCAACTTCGTAGTTTGAAAGTCCAATTAAATCGTTTGGAGAAAAAACGCCAGCCATTTCTTTGGAAAGCACTTCTGCATCCTTTGCGCCGACTCTAAAAACAATCATACTTCCAACATTTCCAAAAATTCCACTTTGGAGTTCCGGCGGAAGCTGGTCTAAGTATTGATTTGCCATAGTTAAACAAAGTTTGTACTTTCTTGCTTCAGAAAGAATGTTTACGAAACTTTCCGTTGCGAAGGTTTGAAACTCGTCAACAAAAAGGAAAAAATTTTTTCTTTCGATTTCTGGTGTGTCGGCTCTGCTCATTCCAGCAAGCTGGATTTTTGTAATCAAAACCGCTCCAACAAGAGTAGAGACATCCTCGCCCAAAACTCCAACCGAAAGGTTTGCTAGAATAATTTTTTCAGAATCCATTGCTTCTCGAAAATCAAATGATGATTCTTTTGTTCCCATCATATTTCGGATTACTGGATTTGAAATGAATTGTCCAACCTTGTTTAGAACAGATGCTATTTGTTCTCCTCTTTCTTTCTCGGAAAGTTTGTCGTATTCTTCGTGGAAATATCTTACTATTACTTCGTCTTTCACTTTTGAAAGGATTTTTTCTTGGAAGTTTTTGTTTGTCAAAAGCGGGGGAAGATCGGAAAGCGAAGTTTTTTCCGGATAATAAAGAAGCGCCAAGGCCGCGTTTCTTAAAATATATTCAAGTCTTGGGCCCCAAGAATATCCGTATAATTTATGAAAAACTCCAACCACACTTGAAGCTATAAGCGGGATTTTTGATTCGTCTTTTGTTTCAAACATATTTATTTGGATTGGCCTTTCTCTGTCAAAAGGATTTATGTAAATTACATCGTTTATTCTGTTTGACGGGATAAAATTCAAAACTTCTTCAACAGAATCTCCGTGTGGATCGATTAATGCAACGCCTTTTCCATTTCTGATATCGTCTATAACCAAGTTTTTTATCAATGTGCTTTTGCCTGTTCCGGATTTTCCGATTATGTAAAGATGCCTTTCTCTGTCTTTTGTGTGTATTCCATATTTTTCTTTTCTGTCTTTGTAGTTTAGAGTGCCAAAAATTGAGATGTCTTCTTTTTTTGTATTCTTTAACGTAGGAACAGCCTTTGGTGGCTCTCTTCTTGCTGACTCAAGCCATCTTACACCCGGAATTTTTACAAGCGAAGTTGGCGGGTGGCACATGGATGCTATCTCTTGTGAGTTGAAGTAATTTCTTTTTGAGAGAGTTTTTCTAGAAATTATAACTTTTGAATCTTTTTTAAAGTTTTTGATTTCAAGCGAATTTATTGGAGGGTTGTTGAATTGAAAAAAAGTTCTGGCTATTGATATTGATTTTTCTTTGGAAAAGTTCGAAAAGCAGCGAACTTCAGAAAGAAATATTGCCGAAGAAAGTTTTTCTTTTGCCGAAGATTTTAGATTGTCTTCTAATTCGTTTGATTTTTCTTCTTGGGATTCTGGGTTTTTTGAAATTTGGAAGTATTTTTCTGCTTTTTCTCGAATTTTTTTGCCAGAAGATGGCTTAAGTATTATTTGAATTCCGTTTGAAATGTTTTCTTCCGATGAAAATATTGAGTTTGAAATAACAGACATTGGGTCTTGCTCTGAAAAATTTGCGCTTACTCTAATTGGCAAAAAATCTTGGTTTTTTAAGTTTAGTGTTGATACAAAAAACTTTCCTGATAATTTTTCTATTTCATCTGAAATTGTAAGCTCCATGTTTGGATAAAGCCCAAGAAGTTGTGTTTGTAGAAAATCTGAGTAATCCGAAACTATTGAGAAAAAAACAAGAATCTCGCGCGATCTTGATAAAACCTCGAAAGAAAATTCGGGCTGGTTTTTTCTAGAAAATACCGAATCATACTTTTTATTAAAAATTCCGTGGAGAATATTGAAAAACTTAAAAGCTGTTTCAAAGGAATATTCGTTGTCTCGCGGAACTCTCACTAAAAAAGTTGTCCACCTTCTTTTTTCTAGCTCTTTTTTTCTTGCAAAAAATGAAAAAATCAAAAAAGAAGAAATTGCCAGAAAAATTGTAAATAAAATAAAGACTATAACCCAAAACATAGAAAAACCCTGCTTGTATTCTAATCTTTTTCTTTTAATTGTCTAAACTGTGTTTTTGGACTTTTAGCAAAATTAATAAAAATTAAAATTAATAAGTTTTGACTTTTTATTTGATAAGGAAAATTGTGGTAAACTTTAATTTTCTTTACAACAAAAGACGCGATTTTAATTTTAGTGTGCTTATTTTTGAGCTTGCAGATTCTTGATGGGAAGACTTTATCTGAAGAAATTTTGGAGGATCTGAAAGTAAAAATATCTGGTCTTTCGCGCAAACCAAGGCTTGAAATAATTTTAGTTGGAGATAATTTTGCTAGCAAAACTTACGTGGATTTGAAAAAGAAAAAATCGAATGAAGTCGGAATTTTGTGCAATGTTACGAGATTTTCCAAAGAAGCCTCGCTCGCTTTGATAAAGGAAAAAATATCTTTGCTAAATTCAGAAAAAGAGGTTGACGGAATAATTGTTCAATTGCCACTTCCAGAAAGGTTAAAAGAATACGAAGTGGAGATTTTGAATTCTATAGATCCTATGAAAGATGTTGATGGTTTGACATCTTTTAATCTTGGATTGATTTTTCAAGGGAGGGTAAATTTTGCTCCAGCAACCTCACTTGGTATTGTAAAACTTTTGGAAAGGTACAAAATTGATGTTTGTGGGAAAGATATTTGTATAATAGGAGCTTCTAGCCTTGTTGGTATTCCTCTTTTTGGGCTCTTGAAAAATCTAGGCGCGACTTGCACGGTTTGCCATATTAAAACAAAGGATATTCAAAAGTTTTCCAAAAGTGCTGAAATTTTAGTTTCTGCAACTGGGAAGCCAAAACTTATCAATCAAGACTTTGTCAAAAAAGGAGCCATTGTGATAGATGTTGGGTTTGGAAAGGATTCGAATGGAAAAGTTTCTGGTGATGTAGATTTTGATTCAGTATCGAAGAAAGCTAGCTTTATAACTCCTACACCTGGCGGTGTTGGGCCAATGACAGTTTCAATGTTGCTTTCAAATGTGTTTTTTTCGTATCTAAAATCTAAAAATGGAGCAAAATTTGGAGTATCAAAATGAAGATTTAGTTTTCGATATCATAAAAAAAGAAGAAAAAAGGCAAATTGAAGGAATTGAACTTATTCCATCTGAAAATTATGTAAGCAAAAACGTTTTAAAAGCTCTTGGTTCAGTACTTACAAACAAATACTCAGAAGGGTATCCGGGGAAAAGATATTATGGTGGTAATGAATTTATTGATGAGATTGAAAATTTGGCTATAGAGAGAGCGAAAAAACTTTTTGGCGTTACGCATGCAAATGTTCAGCCGTATTCTGGAAGCATGGCAAATTTTGCTGTCTACTTTGCGCTTCTTAATCCAGGTGATAAAATAATGGGTCTCGATTTGCTTTTTGGTGGCCACCTGACACATGGGTGGAAGGTAAATGTTACTGGGAAGTATTTTAACTCTGTACAATACAAAACTGGTAAAGACGGTTTTCTTGATTATGATAAACTGTATGACTTAGCAAAAAAAGAAAAGCCAAAAATTATATTTTGTGGTGCTACTGCTTATCCAAGACTTTATGACTATAAAAAGCTTTCTGAAATTGCGCATTCGATTGGTGCTTTTTTCGTTGCTGACATTGCTCATGAAGCTGGGTTAATAGCTGGGAAAGTTATACCTTCGCCTGTTGGTTTTGCAGATGTTATTACCACAACAACACACAAAACTCTTCGTGGACCTAGAGGAGCCATGATTCTTTGCAACGGCAAACCTTCTAATCCACTCAAACCTCTTACAAAAGAGGATGACATAAGAGAAAACCTTCCAACTTTGATTGATAGAGCTATATTTCCGGGTATTCAAGGCGGGCCGCACAATCATCAAACCGCTGCTATAGCAGTTGCTTTAGGGGAAGCTATGAGAGATGATTTTAAAATTTATGCTGAGCAGATTATTAAAAATGCCAAAGCGCTTGCCAACGCTTTGCTTAGAAGAGGTTATAACTTAGTTACTGGCGGAACCGACAATCATTTGATTTTGATAGATCTTAGAAATAAAAACATCACAGGCAAAGAAGCGGAAACTGCTCTTTCGAAGTCTGGGATTACAGTGAATAAAAATGCTGTTCCTTGGGATGAAAGACCACCATTTGATCCTTCCGGAATTCGCTTAGGAACGCCAGCTATAACAACGCGCGGGATTAAAGAAGCTGATATGGAAAAGATTGCGGAATTTATAGACAAAGCAATTATAAACTTTTCTAATTTGGATTTTTTAGAAAGACAAAAAATGGAGGTGAAGGAATTTATGAAGGATTTTAGCTTTGATTTTTAGAGGTAAGAATGGATTTGACAAATAAAAATTTATTAGTAGAAAAGGTTCTTGAATGGCACTTGATTGAGACAATAATAAGAGTGCTATTCGAGGAGTAATGGGATACAAAAACAAGGTTGTCTTGAAACCTATGATTTTTTGTATCCCAGAGTACATTAAAAGCTTGGGAAGAGGGAGAATACTTTTGTAGTAAAAGGTTGGTGATTTCGGCCTTGGTAGAAGAAAGAAGGAATTCATGGAATATAGAAATAAATAGAAAATAATATAAGTTATTTGAAATTTCTTTTTTCTTCTGCCAAGGCCGAAGAGGGAAAAAAGGGGGCGGCCTTGGAGAACCCTTTCCATAAAATCAGGAGGATATGCAATGAACACAAAACATCTGATGACGGGGATAGCTCTTCTGCTAATAGCACTGTCCCTGGCTATCGCGCTCACGCTGAACGCGTCACAACCCGCCCACGCTGACCCCGGCATCCTCTACGCCGCGCCGGAGGCGGTGGGCAGCGGCGATTGCTCCGATTGGGACAACGCCTGCACGCTGCAGACGGCCCTGGCGAACGCCGTCAGCGGCGACGAAATCTGGGTCAAGATGGGCGTGCACTACC